>Ga0209673_1000139_pt1 | contig 157765 bp, 153 predicted proteins | sample AraplaCol_mMS_r2_2_FD_184274 | JGI IMG/M metagenome (GOLD analysis project Ga0209673, IMG submission 184274) | Arabidopsis root microbial communities from North Carolina, USA - plate scrape MF_Col_mMS_r2 (SPAdes) (version 3) | ecosystem: Host-associated > Plants > Roots > Endosphere | place...
CACTTGAGACAATCGCCACAATGAGCGATGATCCGCTCATCAGCCTGCCAGCAGCAAGCTGACACTCATCCGGCCCTCTGGGATGAGCCGTGGTCGTCTAAGCTACACCACGTCCTGGGACATGATCTTGCCGAGACGGGATCGCTCGCAGGAAATGTGTCCTCAAGTCCCTCCTCGAGTTCGTCCTCCAGCGTTTCGCGATCTTTGCTCGAACGTGCACTGGCTTGGCCGAGAAGGCCCTTGCTGCCTTCATCGAAGTTGCCGTTGCTCAGGGCATCGTAACGGTTGACGCTGCCATCCGTGCCGGGGCCGGTAAATGCCGTCAGCTGAAGCATCATGACCTTGGCGTGATCCACCGCCGTTTTCTCATCGAGTTCGCCATTGGAGTTGTCGATCCTGACTGAAATCGATTCCCCTCCCTCACCCAGAAATTCGACGGCAAGGAAGCCGCCAGCCTGCGTCACCCGCGTTTCGATCAATTGCATGGGAAACCTCCTGTGCTCACCACATCAACGGCGAGCAAGGTTCGGAGTTCCATCGAGACGCCTTTCGACGCCGCAAGCAGTCGAGCCGAATGCGTCTTCCGCCGGCCGTTTATGGTTAATTTATTAATAATTCGGGATTTATAAATGGAGCCAAGCGGTCCGGTACGTTGCGGAGGAACCCCCGATGATTCTGAAAATCCTTGCCCCGAAAATCGACGGCGATTGCCATGACACCGGCACCTATCCCGATGGGATTTTTGCCGAAAACCGAATCGATCTGTCCATCCGCCGTGACGGCCGTCGCCGCTCGCCGCATGAACGCGATTACGGCGCTGACAGGAAACTGGAAAACCTGCCGCTCGGCTTCGCCTGAGGTTCCCGCCGCCCAAGGCGGCAAGCATCACAGCCTGCGGAAGACAAGAACACCTGCCGCAGGCAGCACGGCATTGAGCGCTCCCGCCGTGGCCCTGATCTTTGCGCCGCCATTGCCGACATTCCAGCCGCCATATTCCTGAGCATCGGTGTTAAAGACCTCCTCCCAGAGGGCATCTCCCAGGCGTTCGCTATGCAGCCAATAACCGTCATCGAAAGGAGCGTCGTTCAGCGATCCGACCACAAGGAAATCCTCGCCGTCGTTCCACCGGTGGAATGCGATTACCCGATTTTCGTCATGAACCAGGGGAATGGCGATGTTGCGCGAACGAATAGCTGCTTCGCGGATGCTGAGTGCGATCAGGTCGCGATAACAGCTGAGCAATCCTGCTCCGCCATTCTTGGCTTCGCCTAGAATATTCTCCCGGTTGTCGAGGAAATCATCGTAGCGATAGGGCTTCTGGGCGCCGATTTCCTCGCCCATGAAAAACATCGGCGTCCCGGCCGACAGCAGCGTCATCGCTGCAGCGAACCTTGATCGCGCCTCGGCCCACTTGCGGGTTTCGCCGACAACAGGCGCGAAATTGACCGCGATAACAGCAGTTCGCGCCGATCCCTCTCGATTGCCGCAATCGTCATGCGACTGGTTGTAGACCACCTTTGATCGCGCGCTCGTGCGCAATGCGCCGGCAAATGACGACATGGTCAGAGGCCGCTCGTCGCCGAAACCGGCATTCTTCAGCAGCTGCGCCTGCGCACCGCCATGATATTCGACGAGATTGTGATGAAAATCGCCGTACCAGGTCGCGTCGAAGCCGAGTCCGTCGCCAGTCAGGCTCGGTTCCGTCATCGCCGACCAGTCGGAATAATCTTCGGCCGTCAGGAAAAGCTGCGGTTTGATCAGCCGCATTGTGCGGGTCCACTGCTTTAAGAATTTGGCGCCGAAGGCCGCGGCCCGGTCAGCGCGACGACCGTCGGCGTGCAGAACCGGATATTGATGGATCGAGCTCGTCTGATCCAACCGGAAGCCATCGATATGGCAGACGGAGACGAGAAAGGCGGCGCTCGAAATGAAAAGCTGGCGCACGGCTTCTTCATCGAAGGCAGGCGCCCATCCTGTGGAGATGTTATCGATATATCCGCCTCTGGGATCGGCGTAGTCCTCGGGCCGTCCTTCGTACCAGTAATAGATATTGCGCGTGTGATCGTTGGAATCATAGGCCCATTGCGCGCGCTCGCCGTCCGGATCGAAGTGGTTGTAACAAACATCGAGGATGACGGCGATGCCCTGTTGATGGCACGCCTTGACGAACATCTTCAACCGGTCCGTGCCGCCCGCGCCCTGGTCCGCGGCAAAGAAATGCGACGTGCCATAACCCCAGTTGGCCCGGGACTCGAATTCCGCAATCGGCAGCAGTTCCACGGCGTTGACGCCCAGCGCCGAAAGATGGTCGACGAATGCGATGGCGTCATCGAGCGTGCCGGGAGCGGGCTTGCCGAAACCCAGCGCGCCGACATGCAACTCATAAATGACCAGATTTTCGAGCCGGTCCGGAAGCGGCCGTCCCGCAACGAACTCGTCCGCCCAGAAAGCCTCGGCGGCAACCTCCTGGCCTGAAGGGAGCACCGCCCGTTTCGGATCGCAGACGACCGAACAGCTCTGCGGTCCGTCCAATGCCGCCGGCGATCCGTGATAGATTGCGCCGTCGGGATCGAAATCTCCGACGCCGATCTGCATGAGAGACCAGATATCGGTCCGGTAGGCGAATGATCCATCGTCCTTGGTGACGCGGTACATATAGGGCGTACCGACGATGCCGTCGAAATCGGCAAGCGTGCCACCATCGCCGGTTTCAGCGATCCAGAACCCATCCGTGGCCCTTCGCATGGCGATGGTTGCGACCGTGCCGGTGCCGTCATCGGCGATATAGCCGATAGCGGGATCGGCGAGCACGAGCGAAACCTCTTTGGCGTTCGGCGCCCAGACCGAGAAGCGAATGCCGTCGGCGGCGCCGGACCTTTCAACCCGATTGGCCCCCAGACGGCCGATCCATGTCAGATAGTAGGTCTGTGGCGCTATGTCCCGCTGGAGATCGAAAGCGCGCTCGCGACGCGACAAGGTCTCGTCATCCAATTCGGCGGCGATCGCCCAGAGGTTCGGTGTATCAGGCCGATCCAGCTCGATACCCCAGCGAAAATTCGTGCCGATCCCGGCATCGGGAAAGGAAACATCTGCAATGAAGACCTCATATCCGTCTTCGTCATGGGAACGCCGCATGGGAACGGACGTCCAATTGTTCGAATGCCGGCCGTGCTCGTCCCAACTGCCACGAAGGCGGACATTGTCGAATTCCGTCGACGGCAAACCACTACGAAACCGGAATTGAACATTGACGGTCATCGGATCCTCCAAACCTGCATCGGATTACGTCATGCAATGGGGTATGCGGCCGTCTCAGGCGGCATGATCAGCAGGCTGAATGCAAAAAGGCAAGCACCAATTCCGCGGCAATTGCGATGCGACGCAGGTCACATTCAGAACAATAAATCATGGTTAACGGGCAACACTGCACGGCCCTCCCCGTGTATTAAATCGATTCGGCTTCAGCAAATGGGCATATATTCCCACAGCCGATTCCCTTGTAAACTGGGAGAAAAACTTATGGCTCAAGCTGTTAGAATAAACGATATTATTCGTTCCTTTGGCATCGACACGCATATCGACTATACAGACGGAAAATATTCCAATGTCGGTGAAGTTGTTAAAGCTCTCGACTATCTTGGCCTCGACACGGTCCGCGATCATGCCCCCAACACTGCTTCCGATCCCAACGGTCAGACGCATCTCGGCGATGCGGCCGCAGCCGGCGTGCAATTCGTCTTCAGCGCCCAGCGGGAAGTGGACCCCGCGACCGTCGCCCAGCGGCTGCATACCTTCGTGCAGGCCCATCCCGGTTCGGTCGTCGGCATCGAAGGTCCGAACGAAGTCAACAACTGGCCGGTCAGCTATCACGGCCTCAGCGGCCAGGCAGCCGCGCTCGCCTATCAGAATGACTTGTTTGCCGCCGTCAACGCAGATCCCCTGCTGAAGAATATCCCGATCCTCGGCTTTACCGGATATACGGCCGCTTCCGCGTCCGACTACACGACGATCCACACCTATGCAAAAGATGGCGACCAGCCATATTCCTGGCTCTCCCGGGAATCCGGCGTTCAACGCGCTGCCGATCCGGGCAAGCCGCTTGCAATCACCGAGACGGGCTATCACACCTCGCTTACCGCCGACACCAACGGCGGCTGGGAAGGCGTCAGTGAAGCGACGCAGGCCAAGCTCGTGCTCAATACGTTGATGGACGGGGCAGCGCTCGGATCGAAAAACACGTTCATCTACGAACTGCTGGACGCCTATTCCGATCCGCAGGGTACCAATCAGGAAAGGCATTTCGGCCTTTTTCATCTCGACTATTCCGCCAAGCCCGCGGCGACGGCAATTCACAATCTGACCGAAATCCTCGATGACGGCGGCGCGACCGAGGCAAGCTTCAGCGCGGGGACCCTCAACTATTCGATCGACGATCTGCCGTCGTCCGCACACAGTTTGCTCACGGAAAAATCGGACGGCAGCTACCAGATCATCATCTGGAACGAGCCCGACATTTGGAACCAGGCCTCCGACACCGCCATTCAGGCCGCGACGTCAGGCGTCAAGCTCAATCTCGGGGCCTCCTTCGGTTCGGTGGAGGTGTTCGATCCTCTGGCCGGAACGACGGCAATCAAGAGCCTCAGCAACGTCTCGTCCCTGACGCTTGACGTCGTCGACCATCCCCTGATCGTCAACATCAAAGGCGGCAGCGCCAGCACGCCTCCACCGGCCGGCGACCATCTCTATGGCGGCACCGGCAACGACACTTTCACCGTGAGCAACCCCGCCCAAATCGTCGACGAAAGCAAAGGCGGTGGAACCGACACTGTCATGTCGTCGATCAGCTTCAGCCTCAAGGATACCGCGCATACGATCGGAAATGTCGAGAATCTGACGCTGACCGGCACCGCCAATCTGAACGGCACGGGGAATGCCCTGGCGAATGTTCTCACCGGCAATTCCGGCAACAATATCCTCGATGGAAGCACGGGCGCCGACCACATGTCGGGGCACGCCGGCAACGACACCTATGTGGTCGACAATACGGGCGATTTCGCCGATGAAACAGGCGCATCCGGCAAGGACACCGTCAAGGCTTCGATCTCCTTCAATCTGGCTGATCAGACACGCACCGCCGGAACGATCGAAAACCTCGCCTTGACCGGAACGGCCAATCTCAGCGCGACAGGCAACAACGCGGCCAACCTTCTTACAGGCAACGACGGAAGCAACATTATCAATGGCGGCAAAGGCGCCGATCAGATAACCGGCGGGCTCGGTAACGACAAGCTGATCGGGAAAGCCGGCGCGGACATTCTGACCGGCGGCGGCGGAGCCGATTCCTTCGTCTTCGACGTGAAGCCCGACAATCTCAGCGTCGACAAGATCCGGGATTTCTCTTCCGCGGCGGGCGACAAGCTGTTGTTCGACCATGCGATTTTCGCCGCACTCAGCCTCTCCGGATTTTCGGATGAGAATTTCGTTCTGGGAACGAAAGCGCTCGAGGCCGATGATAGGCTGATCTACGATCAGACCAGCGGCGCTCTATTCTTTGACGCGGATGGAAGCGCAGCGGGCAGCGCAGTCCATGTCGCCGATCTCGACAAGTCTCCCGCACTTCACTTCAGCGATTTCCAGCTTCTCTGATCGGGATAGCGGCCGTTCTGGCCGCCTCCACCACCATCGAATAGAATGAATTTCCGCGGCATGACAGGCAGCCGGCGTTCCCGCGCCCCTCTTGCCGCCGCGAATATCCGCCACATTCTTCCATTGACGCCACTCGTGCAGCAGCGGAGAAGCCTTTGCCCTGGATCGCCTATATCGCCCATTTCATCGCCGCAGCCTTTCTGACAAACGGCGTGCCGCATTTCGTCAACGGCGTCAGCGGCCGGTCTTTCCGCATCCCTTTTGCGCCGCGGGCAAAGCTCGGCTCGCCGACAGCCAATGTCGTCTGGGGCTGGGCAAATTTCCTCATTGCCTTCCTGCTCTTTGCCAATATCGGGCCGCTCTATATCGGCACGCCGGGCGATACGATCTTCGTCGCGGCCGGCATGCTCGTCACCGGCATCGTCCTTGCTCGGATTTTCGAGAACCAGTCTCGATAGTAACTTGCATGATGATAGTCACTGTTGTAGTGACATCAGCCATGCAGCGGACAAGCTTCAGCAATTTCAAATGCCCGGCGGCACGCGCGCTCGACAGCGTCGGCGACTGGTGGAGCATCCTGATTCTGCGCGACGCCTTCCAGGGACTGTCGCGCTTCGATGAATTCCAGAAGAGCCTCGGCGTGGCGCCAAACATCCTGACGCGGCGGCTGAAGCATCTGACCGATGAAGGGCTGTTCGAACGGCGGCTCTATCAACAACGCCCTGCCCGTTACGAGTATGTCTTGACGGAAAAGGGACGCGATTTCTTTCCTGTCCTGATGACGCTGTTTTCCTGGGGAAGCCGCCATATTCCGGAAGAGGACCTCGCCTTCCTGCTCGGCGATGCTGCCTCCGGCCAAGAGCGCAAAACGGTGCTGGTCGACGCTCAGACCGGCGAACAAGTCACACCCGAGAACACCAGCCTGCTTGCAGGCCCAGCCGCCGATGACGGGGTGCGCGAACGGATCGCCCGAATGCGCGCATGGTATCTCGGCATCGACGCATAGAGAGGAAATGCAATGGATCGTATCGTTGTCACCGGCATGGGACTTGTCTCGCCACTCGGCACCGGCGTCGAGCCCGCCTGGAGACGTCTTCTCGACGGCGGCTCGGGTCTGAGGGTGCTGGCGGAAGATATCGTCGGCGAGCTTTCGGCCAAGGTCGGCGGTATCGTTCCCAGCATCGCCGAGGACGCGGAAGCCGGTTTCGATCCCGATCGATACGTGCCGCCCAAGGATCAGAAGAAGATGGACCGCTTCATCCACTTCGCCATGGCGGCGACGGAAGAAGCGGTGAAGCAAGCCGGCTGGATGCCTACAGACGAAGGCGAGCGCGAGCGCACAGCAACGATCATCGCCTCCGGGGTCGGCGGTTTTCCGGCGATCGCCGAAGCGGTGCGGATCGGCGAGACGCGCGGCGTGCGGCGGCTATCGCCCTTCACCGTGCCCTCCTTCCTCGTCAACCTTGCAGCCGGCCAGGTCAGCATCCGCTACGGCTTCAAGGGGCCGCTCGGCGCGCCGGTGACGGCTTGTGCGGCCAGCGTCCAGGCGATCGGCGATGCGGCGCGGCTGATCCGCTCCGGAGAAGCTGACGTGGCGATCTGCGGCGGCGCCGAAGCCTGCATCGACAAGGTCAGCCTCGGCGGTTTTGCCGCCGCCCGCGCTCTTTCCACCGGCTTCAACGACACGCCGGAACTTGCGTCGCGCCCCTTCGACACGGCACGCGACGGTTTCGTCATGGGCGAAGGCGCCGGCATTCTGGTAATCGAGACGCTGGAACATGCACTTGCCCGCGGCGCCACACCGCTTGCCGAACTCGTCGGCTACGGCACTGCGGCAGACGCCTATCACATGACCTCAGGCCCCGAGGACGGCGATGGCGCCCGCCGAGCGATGGAAGCGGCATTGCGGCAGGCGAAGATCCCCGTCTCCGAGGTTAAACACCTAAATGCGCATGCGACTTCGACACCGGTCGGTGACAGGGGCGAAATCGCAGCGATCGGCACGGTCTTCGGCCGCAATGGCGGCATCGCCGTCAGCGCGACGAAATCGGCGACGGGCCATCTGCTCGGTGCGGCCGGCGGGCTGGAGGCGATCTTCACCATCCTCGCATTGCGCGACCAGATCGCACCGCCGACCCGCAACCTGGATGCGGCAGATCCGGCCGCCGACGGCATCGATATCGTCGGCAAGACGGCGCGGCCGGTGGCGATGGACTATGCCATTACCAACGGTTTCGGTTTCGGCGGGGTGAATGCCAGCGCCCTCTTCCGGCGCTGGTCTTAGCGCCCATTTTCCTTGCGCCGGAAATGGCCTACACTTCTGCTTTATCGGGATCATTTCCCGATGGAGCCGGAGATCAATCCATGCGCGCCTTCTTCGCAGTTTTCATTCTGTGTGCAGCGTCCATCCTCTCCCACGCATCGGCCCGCGCCGAAGATCCGATAGACACGACGCGGACGATGATCGAGGAACAGATCAAGGCCTTCCTCAAGGACGATGCCGAGACCGCCTACTCCTTCGCCGCCCCCGGCATCAAGGCGATGTATCCCGACAAGAACCTGTTCTTCGCCATGGTCAAGAAGAGCTACGAGCCGGTCTATCACCCCGGCAACTACGCTTTCGGGCGCAGCCGCTCGATCGACAACGGGGCGCTGATCTACCACGAGGTGCTGATTTCAGGCCGCGACGGCAAGGATTGGACGGCGATCTACCAGATCACGCGCCAGCCGGACGGCAGCTACCGGATCAATGGGGTGCAGATCATGCCCAACGCTGACAGCAAGGGCATTTGAGCGCTGGCAGACGCCGGTCACTATTCCGATAATCGAAATAATCACTTTCACCTTTTGCCAATTAACGTAGTCGAGCGAACGGCTATTGTTGGTTGCAGACGCCGACGGCGACGCTCGGTGATCTTCAACCAAGGAGAAATGTGATGAAGAGACTGATCCTTTCGCTGTTGCTGGCAACCGTCAGCATCGCCCCTCTTTCTCAGGCTGTTGCAGCTCCAGCCAAGCAGGCTGCGCTCATCCGCCAGGCTGCCGTAACCGTTCATTATCGCTCGGCCAAGATCGATGGTGTCGACATGTTCTATCGCGAAGCCGGCCCTGCCGATGGCCCAGTGGTTCTGCTGCTGCACGGCTTTCCGACATCGTCGCATATGTTCCGCAATCTCATCCCATTGCTTGCAGATCGCTATCACGTCATTGCACCGGATTATCCGGGTTTCGGCCAGAGCGGCGCTCCCGATCACGCGAAGTTCGCCTATACGTTCGGCCACTACGCCGACATGGTCGACACGCTCATGGGCCAGGTTGGCGCCAAGACATATGCGATGTATGTCATGGATTACGGCGCACCGATCGGCTACCGTCTGGCGCTCAAGCGTCCCGAGCGGGTTACCGGGCTGATTATCCAGAACGGAAACGCCTATGACGAAGGTCTGCGCGCGTTCTGGGATCCGATCAAGGCCTATTGGGCTGATGGCTCGCCCGAGAAGCGGGGGGCTCTGTCGAACCTCGTCGCTCTCGAAACCACCAAGTTCCAGTATACCGATGGCGTGAAGGATCTCTCGCGCATCAGCCCCGACAACTGGGTTCAAGATCAGGCGCTGCTCGATCGGCCTGGGAACAAGGACATTCAACTGGATCTGCTCTACGACTACCGCACGAACGTTCCGCTCTACCCGCAGTTCCAGACGTTCTTTCGCGAGCGCAAGCCGCCGGCGCTGATCGTCTGGGGCAAAAACGACAAGATCTTTCCGGTGGAAGGCGCCCATCCCTATCTGCGCGATCTTCCGAACGCGGAAGTGCATATCCTTGATACGGGCCATTTCGCTCTGGAAGACAAGCTCGATGAAATGGCGCCCCTCATTCACGACTTTCTCGACCGGAAGGTGGCAAAGCGCTGAGCTAGCGTAAGGCCTGCGCATTCCACGGCGAATGCGCAGGCTCGCATGCTTATTGCTTGCGGAGAGTGCTTTGACCAAAGATCTCATTACGCCGGTCATGCTCATACAGATCGAACTTGCGATTGCGAGCACGAGAGGTGATCGCGATTCTCTTGACTTGTTGGAGATCGACGCAAAGCGGATGGCACTTACGGCGGCAGAGATCGACGCTGCAAAACGAGGAGCGAGTTTTGATGCAATCACCAATATCGCGATTAAATTCGCGCTTGCCGATTACGCCGACGACGCGGCAGAAATAACGGCCGCGAAGAAGAAACTGGCTGCTTTCGGTGTGGCCGCCTTAGCTCCTCGTCTCCACGCCTTCGTGCAGGGGCTAAAACTGCCGACGTCAATATAGAATGTTCCCGTTCAATGGCCTGCTACACGAAGGGTTCATGCGTTGCGATCGTCCCAAAAGCGTTTAATTCTGCAATCCTGAAACGATGTACGGGATGATTGCGGCTCGCATGGACAGATGGCAGGCGATGAGAGTGTTCGTGAAGGTCGCGGAAACAGAGAGCTTCGCCGCGGCTGGGCGACAAATGCACATGAGTCCCCCGGCAGTGACGCGCATCGTTTCCTCGTTGGAAGCGGTTATCGGAACGCGCCTCCTGACCCGCACGACCCGATCAGTGAAGCTGACGGAAGCCGGGGCCAGATATTTCGGGGATTGTCAGCGGCTGCTTACCGGTCTCGAGGAAGCAGACGCGGCTGCTGCAGGGGCTTACGGCAAGCCCACCGGCACGCTCACCGTCACCGCTTCGGTGATGTTTGGCACGATGTTCGTTTTGCCCATCATGACCGAATATCTCGATCTTTACCCCGAGGTCACCGGGCGGGGCCTTTTTGTTGACCGCGTGGTGAACATTGTCGACGAGGGTATCGATGTCGCTGTCCGCATCGGACACCTGAGCGACTCCGGTTTCACCGCAACGCGTGTCGGCCAAATAAAGCGAGTGATTTGCGGATCGCCTGCGTATTTTGAGAAGCACGGCATTCCGACAGTGCCCAACGATCTCGCGCGCCATCAGATCGTAGCATCCACCAGTGCATGGACGTCGCTGGAATGGCGCTTTGGAGGAGCAGGAAAGGCTGCTGTGCGCGTCAACCCCCGCCTCTTTTGCAACACCAACGAAGCTGCAATCGCAGCGGCAGCGCGTGGCTGGGGTTTGACGCGCGTTCTTTCCTACCAAATTGCGCCTCAGCTTGAATCGGGCGAGTTGCAGACGGTCCTGTCCGACTACGATGAGGAAGCTCTACCCATCCATGTTGTCCATCCCGATGGACGGTATGCCTCAGCTAAGGTCAGAAGCTTCATCGATTTTGCTGTCGGAAAATTGCGAGCCAATCCGCATTTCAGCTAGAGCCTGTTTCAGCTTCACAGCTTGAACCTTTCTAGCGGCTTAGACCGGTTGGAGGTCCCCTCTCGCCCATTCCTCCTGCGTTTCCGCCATGAAATCGGCGAAGCGGCCTTCTGCGATCGCCTTGCGGATGCCCTGCATCAATTCCTGGTAATAGGCGAGATTGTGCCAGGAGAGCAGCATGCCGCCGAGTGCTTCGTTGGAGCGGACGAGATGGTGCAGGTAGGCGCGGGAATAGTCGCGCGAGGCCGGGCAGTTCGACTGTTCGTCGAGCGGGCGCATATCCTCGGCATGGCGGGCATTGCGGATATTGACCTTGCCGCGGCGGGTGAAAGCCAGGCCATGGCGACCGGAACGGGTCGGCATGACGCAGTCGAACATATCGATGCCCCGGGCGACCGATTTCAGCATATCGTCAGGTGTGCCGACGCCCATAAGGTAACGCGGCTTTTCGCCAGGCAGTACAGGAAGCGTCTCGTTGAGCATCTTCAGCATCACCTCCTGCGGCTCGCCGACCGCAAGACCGCCGACGGCGTAACCCTTGAGATCGAGCTTGGTGAGCTCTTCCGCCGAACGAATGCGCAGCGCCGGGATGTCGCCGCCCTGGACGATGCCGAACATCGCCTTGCCTGGCTGTTGGCCGAAGGCGACCCTGCAGCGCTCGGCCCAGCGCAGCGACATTTCCATGGCGCGCTCGATCTCCTTCGGTTCGGCGGGCAGCGCCACGCATTCGTCGAGTTGCATCTGGATGTCGGAGCCGAGCAGCCCCTGGATTTCTATGGAGCGCTCCGGCGACATGTGATGCAGGCTGCCGTCGACATGGGACTTGAAGGTCACGCCCTGTTCGTCGAGCTTGCGCAGCCCCGATAGCGACATGACCTGGAAGCCGCCCGAATCCGTCAGGATCGGATGTTCCCAGCGGATCAGCTTATGCAGACCGCCGAGGCGGGCGACGCGCTCGGCCGTCGGGCGCAGCATCAGGTGATAGGTATTGCCAAGGATGATATCGGCGCCGGTCTCGCGTACCTGGTCGAGGTACATGGCCTTGACTGTCCCGACCGTGCCGACCGGCATGAAGGCCGGCGTGCGGATCGTGCCGCGCGGCATGGAAATTTCGCCAAGGCGTGCGCCGGCATCGGTCTTCTTCAGGGTGAACTGGAAGTTCTCGGTCATTTGTCTTTCCGGAAAAGAAGGCTCGCATCGCCGTAGGAATAGAAGCGGTAGCCTGTCGAAATGGCGTGTTTATAGGCCGCGTGCATCGTTTCGAAGCCGGCAAAGGCCGAGACCAGCATGAACAGCGTCGAGCGCGGCAGGTGGAAGTTGGTCATCAGGATATCGACCGCCTTGAAGCGGTAGCCGGGCGTGATGAAGATGCCCGTGGGGCCGGCCCACGGCTTGATCTCGCCGCTGTCCCCCGCCGCACTCTCGATCAACCGCAACGAGGTCGTGCCGACACAGACGATGCGCCCGCCGTTTTTCTTCACCTCGTTCAGCCGCGCGGCAGTCTCGGCGCTGACATAGCCGCTTTCGAGATGCATCTTGTGATCGTCGGTGTCATCGGCCTTGACAGGCAGGAAGGTGCCGGCGCCGACATGCAGCGTCACGAAATGGCGTTCGATACCGGCTTTGTCGAGCGCCTCGAACAAAGCCGGCGTAAAATGCAGGCCGGCCGTGGGAGCTGCGACAGCGCCCTCCTCGCGCGCGTAGATGGTCTGATAGTCGGCGCGGTCGCGCTCATCCTCCGGCCGCTTGGCGGCGATATAGGGCGGCAGCGGAATGTGGCCGACGGCGGCGATCGCTTCATCAAGCGCAGGGCCGGAGAGATCGAAGGCGAGCATCACTTCGCCTGCCTCGCCCTTTTCTTCCACGGTCGCATCAAGCGAGCCGATCATGCAGCTTTCGCCGCTGTGGCCGAAGGCAATGCGATCGCCCTCCTTGATGCGCTTGCCGGGCTTGGCGAAGGCCTTCCATTTGTTGGCGCCGACACGCATGTGCAGCGTCGCCGACACCTGCTGGCCGCCTGCACCTTCGCGATGGCGAATGCCTTCAAGCTGCGCCGGAATAACCTTGGTGTCGTTGAATACAAGCGCATCACCTGCCCGCAGAAAGGATGGCAGATCGGAGGCGCGGTGATCGGAAAGCATTGTCTGCCCGTTCGGATCGACGACGAGCAGGCGCGCGCTGTCGCGCGGCTCGGCGGGCCGCAGCGCAATGCGTTCATCCGGCAGGTCGAAATCGAAGAGGTCTACGCGCATAAGGGCACTTTCAAGCAAAGCGAAACCCGCCCCGCGCTTTCACGCAAGGGCGGGTTTCAGCAGAAATCACAATCAAACGTCGGCGGCAACCCGCAGAGAGACGATCGAGTCCGGATCGGAAACCGGCTCGCCGCGCTTGATCTTGTCGACGTTGTCCATGCCTTCGATGACCTGGCCCCAGACGGAATACTGCTTGTTCAGCCACGGCGCATCGGTGAAGCAGATGAAAAACTGCGAATTCGCCGAGTTCGGGTTCTGCGAGCGCGCCATCGAGCAGGTGCCACGGACATGCGAGGTCGCAGAGAATTCAGCCTTCAGATCGGGCTTGGAGGAGCCGCCCATGCCGGCGCGGCTGGGATTGAAGGTTTCCGAGCCCTTCTTGCCGAATTCGACATCGCCCGTCTGGGCCATGAAGTCCTGGATGACGCGGTGGAAGACGACGCCGTCATAGGCCTTCTCGCGGGCGAGTTCCTTGATGCGGGCGACATGCTCCGGGGCGACCTGCGGCAGGAGCTGAATGACAACCTTGCCCTTGGTGGTTTCCACAATGATGGTGTTCTCGGGGTCCTTGATCTCGGCCATTGCCTTCTCCTGTTGTTTTCTTCTCGTCGCTTACTTCTTGCCCAGGGTGACCTTGATCATCCGGTCGGGATTGCTGACTTCGCCGTTCTGGCCTTCGCCCTTCTTGATCTTGTCGACATTTTCCATGCCGGAAACAACCTTGCCGACAACCGTGTACTGGCCATTAAGGAAGGAACCGTCGGCGAACATGATGAAGAACTGCGAATTGGCGGAATTCGGATCCTGGGCGCGTGCCATGCCGACCGTGCCGCGTACAAACGGGGTCTTGGAGAATTCGGCCGGAAGGTCTGGCAGGTCAGAGCCACCGGTGCCGGCCTGGCTCGCGTCGAAGTTCTTTTCCATGTTGCCGTATTTCACGTCGCCGGTCTGGGCCATGAAGCCGGGGATGACGCGGTGGAAGGCGACATTGTCATATTCGCCCTTCTTGGCCAGCGCCTCGATCTGGGCGACATGCTTCGGCGCTACATCGGGCATCAGCTGGATGACCACGGGGCCGTTCTTCAGCTGGATGGTGAGATAGTGATCGGCCGACTGGGCGAAGGCATCGCCGGCGAAAGAGGCGAGATACAGCACGCCGGCAAATGCGAGATAAAAGAGTTTCATGTGAGCTCCGTTGGGCGTTATCCGCCTAGTCTTTGCGCTTGGATGTGAGGGCTTGCAAGACGGCTGCCGGCACGAAAGCGCTGACGTCGCCGCCCATGGCGGCGATCTGGCGGACCAATGTGGCGGTAATGGGCCGCGAAGCCGTTCCCGCCGGCAAAAAGATGGTCTGAATATCAGGCGCCATCGTCCTATTCATTCCGGCCATCTGCATCTCGTAGTCGAGGTCGGTGCCGTCGCGAAGGCCGCGGATCAGCAGCGTTGCGCCATGGGTGCGGGCGGCATCGACGACCAGATTGTCAAAGGCGACGACGGCGATGTCGCCGGTCTTGGCGGGCAGAACCTCGGCAAGCGAGCGGCGGATCAGCTCGGCTCTCTCCTCGAAGGAGAAAAGCGGCGCCTTGCCGGGATGGATGCCGATCGCGACGATGACCTTTTCGGCGACGTTCAGCGCCTGGACCAGAACATCCACATGTCCGTTGGTGATCGGGTCAAAGGACCCCGGATAAAAAGCTGTCGTCATCTGGCCCGACCGTTGGTTTGACGCCTTTTGTCACGGATGCCGCCTTCCCGCAAGTGATTTGGCCAGCCGATCCGGGCGACTGAACGACGGATGAATAGACCGTTCAAGGCCGTTTCAGACACCATCTGCTTAACTCGGATCGTCAAGTCGGCCGATGCCATTCCGGCATCCGGCGCCCTCCGAAAGACCAAGTCCATGCTGATCGTGCTCGTTGCACTTGCCGTTGTTTTCTCCCTCGCCGGTGAAATGGCCTACGGCTATTTCGCCGATCGCTACGAGGTGAACTGGCTACGGCCGGAGCTTGCCGAACACGCGGCGATCGTGCGCGCTGCTCGGGGCCGTCTGCGTCCAAAAACGAGCTTCGAATCTGAACGCCAGATGAACGAGACATTCAAAGTCGCTTCAGATCGGGCTTGCTAAACACCCGCTCAACATCCGGCGGAACCAATTTTAAACGGATGCGTTCATTCAACCGACACATAGATGCGACAAGCGCGCCAGGAAGGACTGAATATGCCCGGCAAGATTACCATGATTAACGTAGTCTGGATGGCAATGATCACGGGTATGCTTACTGCAACCGTCGCTCTTTATGATCAGAAGGTCGATACGTCCAAGGTTTATGGTCCCTATGCTTCGGCCCGGACGGCCGTAGTGGGCCAATACTGACGGGCGAGAACGCAACTCCCCACGAAAGGAATGCCTATGTTCACGATCTTGACAGTGCTCACAGCCCTTATCAGCGTCATGTTCATAGTGTCCGTGGCCTCGACGATTTCCGCGCTCAGGCGCGAAGGCGAAGAGGTAAAGGCGCTCAACGAAAAGCATAGCGCATTCTGACATTCCCCCTTCCCCACCTCGAGCGACACCCTTCCGTCGCCGAGGCTATTCAAAGCCGGATGCACCCAGCGTCCGGCTTTTTTCTCAGCTTGATGCCGGGCGAAGCGCCAGGCAGCCGCTCTTTCGCACTGGCAGAACGAGAAATGCGCCTTTGACATAAAGCGCGCGGACATAATCGGCGCGCTCGCTCGTCACCACGGCAAAACCCCTGCCCCATCGAAGAATGGAGACACCGTCCGGCAAGGCGGCAGGCTCCATGGCGCGTACGGTAAAGACCATAGCGGCCGGCGCCTTGCCCGTTGCCGCGAAGACAACCGCAAACAGCATGAAGACCGCGACAACGACCGCAATCGCAATGCCTGTTCCGCGTGCCAGGCGCCTCACCATGGCGTCACCCATTTGATATGTCAGAAATCGAATATATGCTCAAGGCCGGGATCGGCAATCTGCCGGTCTCGCAGCAGGAGCGAGAGATCCGCCATCTTGACCGACAGAAGCAGGCGGTCGCCATCGAAGCCGGCGCGCGGGAGACGCGTGATAACCTCGCCGGGCAGATCGTTCTGGGCAGCGCCGGAAGGCATGGTCAGCGACACCATGATCTCGTCATTGCCCGCAATTTCGCGGATTGTGCCGCCGGCCCTGACAATCTCGGCGAGGATATGGGTGAAGCGATCGTATCGCGGCGTCTCGATCAGCACACCGTCAGTTCTGTCGGAGATCACAGCAACATCGGGTATTTCAGAAAGCGTGGCGGCCGGCAGGCCTGATACCACCGAGCGGATCGTCAGCTTCGCCTCGCCGGTTGCGGCCACAGCACCGGCGATCATGCCGGCATAGGCGATCTTGGCCCGCCATTCGCCGCCGAGCGCGAGCCGGCGCTCCCAGCCGCGCAGCGGCTCTTCCATCGGGGCGGCCCAAAGCCTGTCGATCCAGGGCTGGAAGGGATACTTGTACCACGGCGTCTGACGCAGGAACGCCGCATAGTCGATCGCCATGTCGCGGGCAACGATATCCTGCTGCGTCTTTTCGCTGCCGCGCCAGAGCGCGAACACCCGGCCCACGGTTTCCTCATAGGCAGCTTTCAGCCCCATTTCGAGCGTGAAGCTGACGCCGATGGTAGCAATCATCATCCGAGTCTGACTATCGGCGCCGCCATGACGATCAGCGATGCGGGTCAGCGCGCAATCGGCGACCCAGAAATCCTTGACGCTGGAGATATAGCCAAAGCCATATTCGTCTCCGGTCTTCAGGGTCTCGGCGAGGCCGTCATAAGCATAGACGATATGCCACTCCGGATAGGTGAGATAGGTATTGGCTTCCTGCCGGCGGAATTCCGGCTCCGATATCAGCGGCCTGTAGGTATCGGGTTCCGGGTCGGCATGGCAGAAGGTCTCGACATAGGCGACCGGGCTAAGCAGCAACAGGATGACGATGACGAGGAGGGCCAGAAGCCAACCGATGATTTTCAGGCGCCGCCGCATTAGGGGGCCTCGCGACGGAAGATATAGCTGGAAACGATCGCCGCACCGCCAAGAAAGAGATGCGGCAGGTTGGCCAGGATCTTGAACGTAAAGGGAATATCCTGGATGCCGTAGTTGACGATGCCGAGGTCGAGGTAGCCCGATCCCGTGATCAGCCCGAGAAGGCCGTCGCTGAAATAAAGCAGACCAAAATAGAAGAGGAAATTTCTGGATGCGCGGGCTGAAATAAACGCCGCAATGCCTGCCCAGGCCGCCGAAGCGAGATGTAGGCTGTCATCATAAATATCGAGCGCGAAGATGCCGAAAGCGCGCCCCTGCGTATCGGTCAGCCCCGGAATGTAATTCAGCGCCGCCGCAAAGAGCAGGGCCACGGTATAAAGCACTGCGGTCAGCCGAAGCCTGGACATGCAAATCCTCCTAGAGGCTTCCGAGATAACGATCCCAGAAATGATTACGGAAGGTGAGGCCGGGATCCAGCCGGCGCTTGGCCGCTGCAAACTCCCCGGCTCTGGGATAGGCGCGTATGAACTGATCCGGCCGGGGATGCGGCCGATAAGGCAGATAGTAGCTACCGCCGATATCAAGCACGCGCTCGATCAGCGCCTCGGTCATCCGCTGCATGTCGGCCTCGCCCCTTACTGTCTTTTCCTGCGAGAAGAGCATCACAGCGGCGATCCGAGATTCCCCGGCGTAGGCCAGTACGCTGTCTCGATCGGTGTCCACATAACGCAACGTGATGTTCAGGAGCTGCTGATAAGATGCCGGAATGACATCGCGGCAGGCCGCGACGAAATCGGCAAAACGCGTCGGCGACACGAAATATTCGTGCAGGATATCCGTGCGGGACGGATCACGATCGTCGAGCGTGATGACCGGTTCGTTCATCAGGCTGTTGCGCGTCGCCTGCCTCGCAATCGGCGGTCCGACGACAGCCTCGGTCCACCAGCGGAAATGTTTGGCTGCGTCCGAACCGAGCTGCGCCCGGAAGATTTCGCGCGAGATATGGCTGACAAAACCCGAGCCGGCGGCCGCGGGTATATTCGTCTGATCCGGGGTGGCGCGATAGGCAATCAGCAGGGCATCCTCGAAGAAGCGATCGAGAGAAACATCCATGCGGCCATAGGCCATGTTGATCGAGCTGTCGCTTTTGAGAATCTCGGCAAAGCGCCGCCCAAGATCCTCGCCGGCAAGATGCTCGAATGTCGGTTGCAGCAGCACGTTCGGTACCATATCCAGCTCAAGCTCGGTGATAACCCCGAAAAGGCCGTATCCGCCCATGGCATGATTGAAGAGCTCGGCGTTTTCCTTGCGTGAGCAGGTCAGCAGATTGCCGTCCGCCGTCATCAGCCTGATGGAGCGCACGGTGCTGCCGCAGCCGCTGAACGGAACCGGCCAGCCGTGGGCATTGACCGAAAAGGTGCTGGCGACCCCGAAGTCATTGTTGGACTGCATGACGGCGGGCGAGAAGCCGATGGCATCGAGCCTCGAAATCACCGTCGACCAGCGCGTGCCGGCGGCGACGCGGTAGGTCCGGGCGGATGTATCGGCCTCCAGCCAATCCTGATCGAGCGTCAGCGCCGTGCCGTTCTCGGCAAGGCTCTGGCCGCCCATCGAATGGCGCGCGGCGCTGGCGACGAAGGGCCTGTTGGCTTTGACCGCCTCCGAAAGCGCGGTGCGCAACCGGCCGATCATCGCCTCCTGCGGCGGCTCCCTGACGGTCAGATGGGTGGCGACCCGCGTCGGCGTTAGCTCTCCTGCATCATTGAGAATGACCGCGCCGTCTTCGGCGGGAATTTCCGGTGGAAAAACCGGTCCGGAATCGCTTTCGGGCTGCAGGAAATAGCCGCCCGTGGCAGCCCCCGCGACGGCCGAGATGCCCGCAAGCACCCCTCGCCTTGTCCACTTGCCCATAACATTCCCCCTCGGATGAATCGGCAAGCCCTTCATAGCGCAATAAAAAACCGGGCGGCAGGGGCCGCCCGGTTCAGAATGAGAATGTGGCGAATTATTCGCCCGACGGCGTTTCGTCGGTTTCGCCAGCGGGAGCCGCGCCTTCGGAAACGGCTGTTTCCTCACCCGCCTCCGCCGTCTCGTCGTCCTCCGGCTCGCTGATGCGCTCGACGGACACGACCTTCTCGTCCTTGGCCGTCGAGAAGATGGTGACGCCCTTGGTGGCGCGGCTAGCGATGCGGATGCCGCCGACCGGCACGCGGATCAGCTGGCCGCCATCGGAGACGAGCATGATCTGGTCACCGTCATCGACCGGGAAGGCCGCGACCAGTTCGCCGATCTCGCCTGTTTTCGACGTGTCGGTGGCGCGAATGCCCTTGCCGCCACGGCCGGAGATGCGGAAATCGTAAGAGGATGAACGCTTGCCGAAGCCTTTTTCCGAGACCGTCAGCACGAACTGTTCGCGTGCCTTCAGCTCTTCATAGCGTTCGTCGGAGAGTTGTCCTTCTTCAACGACTTCTTCTCCAACCAGCGCAATATCTTCTTCGTCAACGCCCGTCGCCCGGCGTTCGACGGCGGACCGCTTGAGATAGGCAGCACGCTCCCAGGGCTCGGCATCGACATGGCCGACGATCGTCATCGAGATGATGCGATCGCCATCGCCGAGATTGATGCCGCGCACGCCGATCGAGTTGCGGCCGGCAAAGACGCGAACGTCGTCGACCGAGAAGCGGATGCACTGGCCGAGCGCCGTCGTCAGCAGCACGTCGTCATCTTCCGTGCAGGTCTCGACGGAGAGGATTTCGTCGCCCTCCTCCTCGAGCTTCATGGCGATCTTGCCGTTGCGGTTGACCTGGACGAAATCCGACAGCTTGTTGCGACGAACCGTGCCGCGCGTCGTCGAGAACATGACGTCGAGATTATCCCAGCTCGCCTCATCCTCAGGCAAAGGCAGGATGGTGGTGATGCGTTCGCCGGGTTCGAGCGGCAGCATGTTGATCAGAGCCTTGCCGCGCGAGGTCGGCGTGCCGATCGGCAGGCGCCAGACTTTCTCCTTATACACAATGCCGCGCGAGGAGAAGAACAGAACCGGCGTATGTGTATTAACCACGAATAGCCGGCTAACAAAATCCTCGTCACGAGTGGTCATGCCGGAGCGGCCCTTGCCGCCGCGACGCTGGGCGCGGTAGGTGGTGAGCGGCACGCGCTTAATATAACCGAGATGCGAGACGGTGACGACCATGTCCTCGCGGGCGATCAAATCCTCGTCGTCCATTTCGAGGCCGCCATCGACGATCTCGGTGCGGCGCGGCGTGCCGAACTCGTCGCGGACGGCGATGAGTTCGTCCTTGACGATGGTCTGAATGCGGACGCGCGAGGAGAGAATATCGAGGTAATCCTTGATCTCTTCGCCGATTTTGTTGAGTTCGTCGCCGATTTCGTCGCGACCAAGGGCTGTCAGGCGGGCGAGGCGCAGTTCGAGGATGGCCCTGGCCTGCTCTTCAGAGAGATTGTAGGTCAGGTCCTCGTTGATGCGATGGCGAGGATCGTCGATCAGGCGGATCAGGCTTTCGACGTCTTCCGCCGGCCAGCGGCGCGTCATCAGCTCTTCGCGGGCCGACTGCGGATCGGGTGCCTGACGGATGACGCGGATGACTTCGTCGATATTGGCAACGGCAATCGCGAGGCCGACCAACACATGGGCGCGGTCACGCGCCTTGCGGAGCAGGAATTTCGTTCTCCGGCTAACGACTTCTTCGCGGAAGGAGACGAAAGCGCGCAGCATGTCGAGCAGCGTCAGCTGTTCCGGCTTGCCGCCGTTCAACGCCACCATGTTGCAGCCGAAGGAGGTCTGCAGCGGCGTGTAGCGATAGAGCTGGTTGAGGATGACCTCGGCATTGGCATCGCGCTTCAGCTCGATGACGACACGATAGCCCTGGCGGTCGGATTCGTCGCGCAGGTCGGAGATGCCCTCGATGCGCTTTTCGCGCACCAGTTCGGCCATCTTCTCGATCATCGTCGCCTTGTTCACCTGGTAGGGAATCTCGGTGATGATGATCTGCTCGCGGTCGCCGCGCATCGGTTCGATGGCGGCGACGCCGCGCATGATGACCGAGCCGCGGCCGGTCTCATAGGCGGAGCGGATGCCGGCGCGGCCGAGGATCTTGGCGCCCGTCGGGAAGTCAGGACCTGGAATGATCTGCATCAGGTCCAGCAACTCGATCGCAGGATTGTCGATCAGCGCGATACAGCCGTCGATGACTTCGGAGAGATTGTGCGGCGGGATATTGGTCGCCATGCCGACGGCGATGCCGCCGGCGCCGTTGACGAGCAGGTTCGGGAACTTGGCGGGAACCACGACCGGCTCGGAGAGCGTGCCGTCGTAGTTGTCGCGGAAATCGACGGTTTCCTTGTCGAGGTCGTCGAGCAGCGAATGGGCAGCCTTCTCCAGGCGGCATTCGGTGTAACGTTCGGCCGCCGGCGGATCGCCGTCGACGGAACCGAAATTGCCTTGACCGTCGATCAGCGGCAGCCTGAGCGACCAAGGCTGCGCCATACGGGCGAGCGCATCATAGATCGCAGCATTGCCATGCGGGTGGTATTTACCCATCACGTCGCCGGTGACGCGGGCGCATTTGACGTATTTCTTGTTCCAGTCGATGCCGAGCTCGGACATGCCGTAGAGGATGCGCCGGTGCACGGGCTTCAGGCCGTCGCGCACGTCGGGCAGCGCGCGGCTGACGATGACGCTCATGGCGTAATCGAGATACGACCGCTGCATTTCCTCCATGATGGAGATGGGCTCGATGCCTGGCGGGAGCTTCCCGCCGCCGGGGGGTGTTTGCTCAGTCAAAACAGATCACGATCTCTTCTAGAATCACTTGAAGATTTATAGCGGAAAGCCTGTTCCCGCGCCAATTTCACAGCGCGTTTTGAACAGGCTTTTGCGGCTTAAAGAGGGTAAAACACATAAGTTTCGCGGCCGGATCGAGCAAATCCGCCCCGGGCCGCCGCAGGATATTTGCCAAATCGAAATCGCCGCTTCACAATCATAAAAAACCACGCACCCATATGGGGTTCCGGAGAGACGATGGCAAGCGCCGACCAGTTGATCAACGCCTTCACCACGCTCCTCGTCACCATCGATCCGCCCGGGCTTGCGCCGATCTTCCTGGGGCTGACTACGGGCATGAGCCGAGCCGAGCGCACACAGGTGGCGCTGCGCGGCTCGACCATCGCCTTCATCATTCTCGCCATCTTCGCGCTGTTCGGCGCAAGCGTGCTCGGCGTGCTCGGGATCTCGATCGGCGCCTTCCGTATCGCCGGCGGGCTTCTGCTCTTCTGGATCGCCTTCGAGATGGTGTTCGAAAGGCGGCAGGAACGCAAAGAGAAGGCCACCGAAGCGGCCGTCACCAAGGATCATATCGAGAATATCGCCGTCTTCCCCCTCGCCCTGCCGCTGATCGCAGGCCCGGGCGCGATCTCGGCGACGATCCTGCTTGCCGGCACGCTGGCGACATCTGTCGGAAAGGCGCAGTTGATCGGCGTCATTGCCGCCAATCTGTTGCTGACCTTTCTTATGCTGCTCATCGCCGAAAGGCTGGACCGTTTCCTCGGCGTCACGGGCCGTGCCATCCTGACGCGGCTTCTCGGCGTCATCCTCGCCGCGCTCGCCGTGCAATTCGTCGTCGACGGCGCGAAAGCGGCGCTCAATCTGATCAGCGCGACGCCGCACTGAAACAGCAGCAAGATCGGGATCCACCCCGATCGACATCATGATCAAAGAAAAAGAGCATGATGTCGTCCAAGACATCATGCTCTCAGGTCTTTCAAGCCACCAAAAGTACTCGATCAGAACGGGATGTCGTCGTCGAGATCCCGCGAAAAGTTGCCGCCACCGCCGCGGCTCGGCGACGAGGAAGGAGCCGGCGCGCCGTAATCGTCGCCATAATCGTTGCCACCGGCGCCACTGCCGCGACCGCCGCCGAAGCCGGAGCTTGCACCGCCGCCTTCGCCGCGACCGTCGAGCATCGTCAGCGTCGAGCTGAAGCCCTGCAGCACGACTTCGGTGCTGTAGCGGTCCTGGCCCTGCTGATCCTGCCATTTGCGGGTCTGCAGTTGGCCTTCGATATAGAGCTTGGCGCCCTTCTTTACATATTGTTCAACGACCTTGCAGAGGCCCTCGTTAAAGACGACGACGGTGTGCCATTCAGTCTTCTCGCGGCGCTCGCCGGAATTTCGGTCGCGCCAGGTTTCCGAGGTCGCAATACGAAGATTGGCGATCGGCCGGCCATCCTGAGTGCGGCGGATTTCGGGGTCTGCGCCCACGTTTCCGACCAGAATTACCTTGTTCACGCTACCAGCCATGCTTTTCACCCTGCCTGCCGCCCTGCCCGGCGGCGTTAATCGATCAGCGCACCTTAAACCAAAGAGGACCGCCGATGCGCGTAAGCGGTCTTTAATCCACATGTTTATCCCATCAGAAGGCCGCATGCATTCATCAGGAATTTTGTTCTTTATTTGTTCTAATTTATCCGTATGATCCTGTCAACAGAATCGAAAACCTTCAGCCTTGTGGATATTCAGCCTCGACTCGCCGGTCGGCATCACTAAATAAGGGCTGTTATCCAGAAAACCAAAGCAGAGACGATGAGCGAACTGAAGACGATCTCCATCCGCGGCGCGCGCGAGCACAATCTGAAGAGCATCGATCTCGATCTGCCGCGCAACAAGCTGATCGTCATGACCGGTCTTTCCGGCTCGGGCAAATCCTCGCTCGCCTTCGACACGATCTATGCCGAGGGCCAGCGGCGCTATGTCGAGAGCCTGTCGGCCTATGCCCGGCAGTTCCTCGAAATGATGCAGAAGCCCGATGTCGACCAGATCGACGGGCTGTCGCCGGCGATTTCGATCGAGCAGAAGACCACTTCGCGCAATCCGCGCTCGACGGTCGGCACAGTCACCGAGATCTACGACTACATGCGCCTGCTTTTTGCCCGTGTCGGCGTTCCCTATTCGCCGGCAACGGGCCTGCCGATCGAGAGCCAGACCGTCAGCCAGATGGTCGACCGCATCCTCGCTTTCGGTGAAGGCACCCGTCTTTATATCCTCGCGCCGCTCGTGCGGGGGCGCAAGGGCGAATACAAAAAGGAACTGGCGGAGCTCATGAAGAAGGGCTTCCAACGCGTCAAGGTCGACGGCCAGTTCTATGAGATTGCCGAGGCGCCAACGCTCGACAAGAAATACAAGCATGACATCGACGTGGTGGTCGACCGCATCGTCGTGCGCTCCGATGTCTCGGCACGCCTGGCCGACAGCCTGGAAACCTGCCTGAAGCTCGCCGACGGGCTGGCGGTCGCCGAATTCGCCGACAAACCGTTGCCGCCGGAGGAGACCTCGGCCGGCGGCTCTGCCAACAAGTCGCTGAACGAGACGCATGAACGCGTGTTGTTTTCGGAGAAATTCGCCTGCCCGGTCTCGGGCTTCACCATTCCGGAGATCGAGCCCAGGCTCTTCTCCTTCAACAATCCCTTCGGCGCCTGCCCGACCTGCGACGGTCTCGGCGCGCAGCAGAAGATCGACCCCGACCTGATCGTGCCCGAGCCCGAGCGCACGTTGCGCGACGGGGCGATCGCGCCCTGGGCCAAGTCGACCTCGCCCTATTACAACCAGACGCTAGAAGCGCTCGGAAAACATTACGGCTTCAAGCTCGGCACGCGATGGAACGATCTGTCCGACGAGGTAAAAGACGTCATCCTCAAGGGCACCGATGACAAGATCGAGTTCCACTATGCCGACGGCGCCCGCTCTTATACGACCCACAAGAATTTCGAAGGCATCATCACCAATCTCGAGCGTCGCTGGAAGGAGACGGATTCGGCCTGGGCACGCGAGGATATCGAGCGGTTCATGTCGGCCGCCCCCTGCCCGGCCTGCAACGGCTATCGCCTGAAGCCGGAAGCGCTCGCCGTGAAGATCAATAGGTTGCATATCGGCGAAGTGACGGAGATGTCGATCCGCATCGCGCGCGACTGGTTCGAGGCGCTGCCGGCAAGCTTCAACGCCAAGCAGAACGAAATTGCCGTCCGGATCCTCAAGGAAATCCGCGACCGTTTGCGCTTCCTCAACGATGTCGGCCTGGAATATCTTAGCCTGTCGCGCAACTCAGGTACCTTGTCGGGCGGCGAGAGCCAGCGCATCCGTCTTGCCTCGCAAATCGGCTCGGGTCTGACGGGCGTGCTCTACGTACTCGACGAGCCTTCGATCGGCCTACATCAGAGGGACAATGCCCGGCTGCTCGACACGCTGAAGCACCTGCGTGACATCGGCAATACCGTCATCGTCGTCGAACATGACGAGGATGCGATCCTGACGGCCGACGACGTGGTCGATATCGGCCCGGCGGCCGGCATTCACGGCGGTCAGGTCATCGCGCACGGCACGCCGCAGGACATCATGGCCAATCCGAAGTCGCTGACGGGCAAATACCTCTCCGGCGAACTCGGCGTGCCGGTTCCCGATGAGCGCCGGAAGCCGAAGAAGGGCCGCGAGATCAAGGTGATCGGCGCGCGCGGCAACAATCTGAAGAACGTCACGGCATCGATCCCGCTCGGGGTGTTTACGGCGGTGACGGGCGTTTCCGGCGGCGGCAAATCCACCTTCCTGATCGAGACGCTCTATAAATCGGCGGCAAGGCGCGTCATGGGCGCGCGCGAGAACCCGGCCGATCACGACCGCATCGACGGTTTCGAGCATATCGACAAGGTGATCGACATCGACCAATCGCCGATCGGCCGCACGCCGCGCTCGAACCCGGCGACCTATACCGGCGCCTTCACGCCGATCCGCGACTGGTTCGCCGGTCTGCCGGAAGCCAAGGCGCGCGGCTACCAGCCGGGCCGCTTCTCTTTCAACGTCAAGGGCGGACGCTGCGAGGCCTGCCAAGGCGACGGCGTTATCAAGATCGAGATGCACTTCCTGCCGGATGTCTACGTCACCTGCGACGTCTGCCACGGCAAGCGCTATAATAGAGAAACGCTCGACGTCACCTTCAAGCAGAAGTCGATCGCCGACGTGCTCGACATGACGGTGGAGGAAGGCGTCGATTTCTTCGCGGCGGTGCCTGCCGTGCGCGACAAGCTGCAATCGCTGAAGGATGTCGGCCTCGGCTACATCAAGGTCGGTCAGCAGGCCAATACGCTTTCGGGCGGCGAAGCGCAGCGCGTCAAGCTCGCGAAGGAGCTGTCGAAACGCTCGACGGGACGCACGCTTTATATTCTCGACGAACCGACGACCGGCCTGCATTTCCACGATGTCGCCAAGTTGCTCGAAATGCTGCACGAGCTGGTGAACCAGGGCAATTCCGTGGTGGTTATCGAGCACAATCTGGAGGTCATCAAGACGGCTGACTGGATCCTCGACTTCGGGCCCGAAGGCGGCGACGGTGGCGGCGAGATCGTGGCAGTCGGCACGCCGGAGACGATCGTCAGGGAGAAGCGTTCCTATACCGGACAGTTCCTGAAGGAATTGCTGGAACGACGGCCGGCGAAGAAGGCGGTTGCGGCGGAATGACGATGAGGCCGGCGTCGCCCGATGATCTGGAAACGATCGCGACGCTGACAACAGCCGCCTATCGGCCCTATACCGAGCTTCTCGGCGCTCCGCCGATCCCGGTGACGGAAGATTATGCGCCGCGGATTGAACGCGGCGAGGTCTGGCTTCGCGAGGTCGACGGCGAAACGGCGGGCCTTCTGGTCGTCGAGCGGCATTCCGATCACCTCATGCTGTTCAGCGTCGCGGTCTCGCCGGCCTTTCAGGGTGCCGGACATGGGCTTTCGATGCTGCGCTGGCTGGAGGAGAGGGCGCGGGAATGGGCCATGCCGGAGATCCGGCTCTATACGAATGCCCTGATGGAACGGAATATCGCGCTCTATCGCGCCTTCGGGTTTCAGGAAACGGGTCGCCGGCCGAACCCTTATCGGCCAGGGTGGACGCTCGTCGACATGACGAAAGAGATCAATGCGGCCTGAGCGGCTGCCAATAGGGAGGACGACATGACGAAATCCGGCACTATCCGCACCGGCATCGGCGGCTGGACCTTCGAGCCCTGGCGCGGGCATTTTTTTCCTGATGACCTGAAACAGAAGGACGAGCTGAATTATGCCAGCCGCCAGCTGAAGGTCATCGAGGTCAACGGCACCTATTACAGCACGCAAAAGCCTGCGGTCTTTGCGAAATGGGCAGCGGATGTTCCCGACGGCTTCATCTTTTCGCTGAAGGCGACGCGTTTCGTCACCAACAGGCGGGTGCTTGCCGAGGCTGGTGAATCGATGGAACGCTTCCTTTCGTCGGGCATCAGCGAACTCGGCGACCATCTCGGGCCGCTGCTTTGGCAGTTCGCGCCGACCAAGAAGTTCGATGCGGAAGACTTCGAGGCCTTCCTGAAACTGCTGCCGGAAAGGCAGGACGGGCTGAAGCTCCGGCACGTCGTCGAGGTGCGGCACGATTCCTTCAAGGTGCCGGAATTCGTCGCGCTGCTGGCCAAATATGGGGTAGCCCCGGTTTGCGCCGAACATTTCGAATATCCGATGATTGCCGACGTCACGGCCGACTTCGTCTATGCCAGGCTGCAGAAGGGATCGGACGATATTCCGACCTGCTACCCGGAAAAAGGCCTGAAGGCCTGGGCAGATCGGCTTGAGACCTGGGCAGAAGGCAAGGTCCCCGATGATCTGCCGCTGATCGATAAGGATCGCAAAGTAAAGGCCGAACCGCGCGACGTCTTTGCCTTCATGATCCATGAGGGTAAGGTCAATGCGCCGCACGGGGCAATCGCCCTGCAGCAGACGCTGAAGAAATAAGCCAGAGGCTGAACCTTGAGCCGGCCAAGCGCCGATTAGCCTAAAGCGGCGCTACCGCAGCCGCGAGATCCTCCGCCGTCAGCCCCTTGCCGACGCGGTGGCCTGCCTCTCCATGCAGCCAGACGCCGGCGGCGGCGGCCTCGAAGGCCGGCAGGCCCTGGGCGAGCAATCCGCCGATGATGCCGGCGAGCACATCGCCGGAACCGGCGGTGGCAAGCCAGGCAGGTGCATTGGTATTGATGAGCGCGCGGCCATCCGGCGAAGCGATGACGGTATCGGCCCCCTTGTAGACGATTGCGGCATTGGCGCGACGGGCAGCGGCCACGGCCTTATCCACCTTGCCGAGCGCGCCGTCGCCGGCGATATCGGGAAAGAGCCGTGAAAATTCGCCCTCGTGCGGCGTCAGCACCAGACGTGGTTCACCCTGGAAAAGGTCGTAGAGCTGTTGCGGCTCATCCTTGAACGAGGAGATGCCGTCGGCATCGAGCACGAGCCGGCGCTTTGCGAGAGCCGAGACGAAACCGTGTGCCCTGGCGCCGATGCCGAAACCGGGACCGAGGACGAAGGTCTGCAGCCGCTTGTCGGAGAGCCAGCTTTGCAGTTCGGCCTCGTCGTCGATTGCATGCAGCATGATCGCGGTCAGATGCGCGGCATTGGCGGCCATCGCCGCGCGCGGGGCGGCGATCGTCACCAGACCCGCGCCGACCTTCAGGCCTGAGATCGCCGACATGCGCGCAGCCCCCGTCTTGTCGGCATCGCCCGAGAAGACGACCAGATGGCCGCGCTTGTATTTGTGAGTTTCCAGCAGCTCGGCCGGCAGCACGCCTTTCCAGGCCTCGGGCGTGTTCTCGGCGATGACGCCGCTCGCCCCGGCCCTGACGATGCGAGCGGGAATGCCGATGTCGAAGACCTCCAATCGACCGCAAAGCTCCCTGCCCGGCATCAAGAGATGGCCCGGCTTGCGCGTCATGAAAGTGATGGTGTTATGCGCCCGGAAGGCTGCGCCCAGCACCTTGCCGGTGCGGCCATCAAGGCCGGAGGGCAGATCGATGGCGAGTACCGGGATAGCCGCCTCGGTGACACGGCCGATCAGCGCGCGCACCTCCTCCGACACCTCGCGGCCAAGTCCCGCCCCGAACAGGCCGTCGATGACGACGTCGCCGGCTTCGGGCCGATAATGCCCGAGTTCCTGCTCTTTGAGTGCGCAGCCGGCGCGAGCGCGGGCGGCATCGCCTTTCAACCTGGAGGGATCACCGAGATGAAAAAGCGTGACCGCCGCTCCGCTCTGCTGCAGATGTCTTGCCGCGACATAGGCGTCACCGCCATTATTGCCGGGGCCGCAGAGCACGATGAACCGCTGAGCACCGGGATGCAGTCGCAAGGAGGCTGCGGCGGTGGCAGAACCCGCCCTTTCCATCAGGCTGAGAGAATCAATCCCTGATGCTGCAGCGGCCGCATCGACGGCGGCCATTTCAGCAGGCGTGAGAAGAAGGTTTGACAGATCGCTCATCACCCTATTCAATTCAAAAAACGCCTAAAAAACAACCGCTCAGCATGAGAAAGCTGGGCTTTAAATTTAGGCATTCGCCTATATTTTCATCGACTCGAGATGTATTTTCGCAAGTGCGAATACACGCGATTTTTTCGGATTTCGATGCAATTTCGATCTGGCGACGATGTTTTTGCATTTATCCGTCACCAAAACGACTTAGATTTTCCCGCAAACGCACCGGTTTCGACAAAATCGGCGCCTTTTTTCGATAAGATGGATTTCAAACTGGCACGATATCTGCATCATATCCCGCGAGCGGGAAAATTCCTGCCATAACGGAGAAGCGGAGAGACATTTTCTCATGAAAAAGATCGAAGCGATCATTAAGCCCTTCAAGCTCGACGAAGTGAAGGAAGCCCTTCAGGAAGTCGGCCTGCAGGGTATCACTGTGACGGAAGCCAAGGGCTTCGGTCGTCAGAAGGGCCATACGGAACTCTACCGCGGAGCCGAATACGTCGTCGACTTTCTGCCGAAGGTAAAGGTGGAGGTCGTATTGGCCGACGAGAACGCGGAGGCCGTCATCGACGCGATCCGCAAGGCGGCGCAGACCGGCCGCATCGGCGATGGAAAGATCTTCGTGTCCAACATCGAAGAGGTTATCCGCATTCGTACCGGCGAGACCGGCATCGACGCCATCTGACCACTTTGCCAACCGCGCAAAGTCCGATACCGTCACCGCACAATCGAACACCCACCTATTGTCATCGCAAATCGGAGGAACGTATTTAATGGCGACCGCAAGCGAAATTCTGAAGCAGATCAAGGAAAACGACGTGAAGTTCGTCGATCTGCGTTTCACCGATCCGAAGGGCAAGCTGCAGCACGTGACGATGGACGTTGCCTGCGTCGATGAAGATATGTTCGCTGACGGCGTCATGTTCGACGGCTCCTCGATCGGCGGCTGGAAGGCCATCAACGAGTCCGACATGGTGCTGATGCCCGATACCGAAACGGTGCATATGGACCCGTTCTTCGCTCAGTCGACCATGGTTATCGTCTGCGACATCCTCGATCCGGTGTCCGGCGAGGCCTATAACCGCGATCCACGCGGCACCGCCAAGAAGGCCGAAGCCTACCTGAAGGCATCCGGCATCGGCGATACGATCTTCGTCGGCCCGGAAGCCGAATTCTTCGTCTTCGACGACGTCAAGTATAAGGCCGATCCCTACAATACCGGCTTCAAGCTCGATTCGACCGAACTGCCGTCGAACGACGACACCGACTATGAGACCGGCAACCTCGGCCACCGCCCGCGCGTCAAGGGCGGCTATTTCCCGGTTCCTCCGGTCGACAGCGCTCAGGACATGCGTTCGGAAATGCTGACGGTGCTCTCCGAGATGGGCGTCGTCGTCGAAAAGCATCACCATGAAGTTGCGGCTGCCCAGCACGAACTCGGCATCAAGTTCGACACGCTGGTGCGCAACGCCGACAAGATGCAGATCTACAAATACGTCGTGCACCAGGTGGCGAACGCCTACGGCAAGACGGCGACTTTCATGCCGAAGCCGATCTTCGGCGACAACGGCTCGGGCATGCATGTGCATCAGTCGATCTGGAAGGGCGGCAAGCCGACCTTCGCCGGCGACGAATATGCAGGCCTTTCCGAAAGCTGCCTGTTCTACATCGGCGGCATCATCAAGCATGCCAAAGCGATCAACGCCTTCACCAACCCGTCGACGAATTCCTACAAGCGTCTCGTCCCGGGCTATGAAGCACCGGTTCTGCTGGCATACTCCGCCCGCAACCGCTCGGCCTCCTGCCGCATTCCGTTCGGCTCCAATCCGAAGGCCAAGCGCGTCGAAGTCCGCTTCCCGGATCCGACCGCCAACCCCTACCTCGCCTTCGCCGCCATGCTGATGGCAGGCCTCGACGGCATCAAGAACAAGATCCATCCCGGCAAGGCCATGGACAAGGACCTCTACGACCTGCCGCCGAAGGAACTGAAGAAGATCCCGACCGTCTGCGGTAGCTTGCGCGAAGCGCTTGAAAGCCTCGACAAGGACCGCAAGTTCCTGACAGCAGGCGGCGTCTTCGACGACGACCAGATCGATGCCTTCATCGAGCTGAAGATGGCTGAGGTGATGCGTTTCGAAATGACGCCGCATCCGGTCGAATACGACATGTACTATTCGGCCTAAGCGGCTGATAACACGGAAAGCCCCGGTGCGCCGGGGCTTTCGCCTCCCAGGTCATGGACGCCACTAGGAGGATATGACGTTCATGTGACGAACTCGCGCAAAAATCTTGATTTGCGCGGCACCAATCACCAAATTTGGTGATGAAAGGAAGTCGTACCATGAAAGAAAGACTAGCAAAGTTCAGTATCGGCGAAGTGGTTCGGCACAAGGTATTTCCGTTTCGCGGCGTCATCTTCGACGTTGATCCTGAGTTCGCGAATACGGAAGAATGGTGGAATTCCATTCCGGCCGAGGTGCGCCCCAGCAAGGACCAGCCCTTCTATCACCTGCTCGCCGAAAATGACGAAAGCGAATATGTGGCCTACGTCTCCGAGCAGAACCTGGTGAACGACGAAAGCGGCACACCGCTTCGAAACCCGCAGATCTACCAGATTTTCGATCGGGCCCCGTCAGGGCAGTTCAAACCCAAGGTGAGCTTCGCCCACTAGATCGGGTATCCCACAGCATGCAACAAGGCCCCGTCTCTCTCAGCGGGGCCTTTTCTTTGGGCAATAAAAAACCCGGTGCGAAGCCGGGTTTCTTTATCAAATATGATGGCAGGATTACTGCGCCTTGGCTGCCTTCTGGGCGTCTTCCAGCTTCTTGCGGGCTTCCTCGGCCTTCTTCTGCATGCCCTCCTGCAGGCTGCGCTGGCTTTCAGCGAGCTTGGATTCGGAAACCGGTTCGCCGTCATAAGCGCCGGTAAAGCCTTCGAGCGAGATCTTGATCGGGTTCGGGGCGCGGCGGAAATTGATCGAGGTGAAGATCACGTCGCTGCCCTTCTTGAGGCTGGCGATCATCGCGTCGGTCAGCGGAATTTCCGCGGTGCACTTATCCGGCAGGCAGACGGCGTAGTCGAGCTTCTGGCCCTTGCCGCCGTCGATCTGCATGATGATGCCCGGGGGGATCAGGCGCGCGGTGGGAACCGAGACCTGCAGGAGCTTGCGGTTGATCTTGCCGGTGACCGAGATCAGGCCGACTGCCGTGACGAGCTGGCCGCCATTGGCAAGGATCAGGTTCTGGACAACACATATGTCGTTGTCTTCCTGCTTGCTGCAGGTCTTGTACCAGCCGAGCTTCGGCGCGCCGGCTGCCTGCGCGTCGGCCGGAGCCTGTGCCGCTGCATCCTGTGCAAAGGAGGAGACCGGAGCCGAAGCGGCGCCGAACATCACTGCCAGAACGGACAGTGCTGCCCGCATTTTCTTTTCAGACTTGAACATCATAACGAATTCCGTCTCCTGATATCCGTTCGGGGCAGCGACTTTGCCGCCCCAACCATCGGGTCGTTCGGCACTCCACCTCATGGAAAAATAAGGCAAATGCATGACCCCAAAACTTCGGGTTCACCTGTTACATCGCAGCGTTCAAGATATCCAGCATTTCTTTGGCAAATTGAGCGGCAATTTCGCAGCCGTGCCAAAGAAATCCCCGCTTAGTGTTGGAATCGGTCGACCCCATGATAATCTCCGCGGTGAATCATGCCCGTTTTTGCGGATCAAGGATTGCCGAATGCTCCGGATCGTCGTCCCCCTCGTCCTGTCGCTGCTGTGCGGCACTGTTGCTGCAGAACCGCTGCACGGCATAGCGATGCATGGCGAGCCGGCATTGCCGCCCGATTACAAACACTTCCCTTACGTCAACCCGGATGTGAAAAAGGGCGGCAAGATCACCTACGGTGTCGTCGGCACCTTCGACAGCCTCAACCCGTTCATCCTGAAAAGCATGCGCACGACGGCGCGCGGCATGTGGGATCCGGACTATGGCAATCTCATCTACGAATCGCTGATGCAGCGATCGAGGGATGAGCCCTTCACGCTCTACGGCCTGCTGGCCGAGACGGTGGAGTGGGACGACGACAGGACCTTCGTCCAGTTCAACCTCAATCCGAAGGCGAAATGGTCGGATGGCCAGCCGGTGACGCCCGAAGACGTGATGTTCACCTTCGAATTGATGCGCGACAAGGGCCGCGTCCCCTTCTCCAACCGACTTAACGTCGTCGCCAAGATGGAGAAGGTCGGCGAGCATAGCGTGCGCTTCACCTTCAACGACAAGGCCGACCGCGAGACGCCGCTGATCTTCGGCCTTTTCCCGGTGCTGCCAAAACATGCGATCGATCCCGAAACCTTCGACCGCACCTCGCTGACGCCGCCGGTCGGATCCGGTCCCTACAAGGTGAAGACGGTGAAGCCCGGTGAGAGCATCACCTATGAACGCGACCCGAATTACTGGGGCAAGGACATTCCCGCCAAGGTCGGCACCGATAATTACGATCAGATCACCGTGCAGTATTTCCTGCAGGACACGACGCTGTTCGAAGCCTTCAAGAAAGGCGATGTCGACATCTATCCAGACGGCAATCCCGGCCATTGGGCCAATGCCTACAATTTCCCCGCCGTCACCTCGGGCGCCGCGGTCAAGGACGTGTTCACACCTAAACTGCCAAGCGGCATGCTCGGCTTCGTGTTCAACACGCGCCGGCCGATCTTTGCCGATCCCAAGCTACGTGAAGGGCTGTCGCTGGTGTTCGATTTCGAATGGGCGAACAAGAACCTCTATTCCGGCGCCTACAAGCGCACACAGAGCTTCTGGCAGAATTCCGAGCTGTCGAGTTTCGGCGTTCCCGCCAATGCAGCGGAGCTGGCTCTGCTCGGGCCGATCAAGGATAAAATCGCGCCCGATATTCTCGACGGCACCTATAAACTGCCTGTTACCGACGGCTCCGGTCGTGACCGCGATGTGCTGAAACAGGCGGTCGGGCTGTTGAAGCAGGGTGGCTATACGATCCAGGGCGGTAAAATGGCCGATGCCTCCGGCCGCCAGCTCGCCTTCGAGATCATGACGCAGAATGCCGACCAAGAGAAGCTCGCCGTTGCCTACCAGCGTTCGCTGCAGGCGATTGGCATCGCCGCGTCGATTCGCACCGTCGATGATTCGCAATATCAGAGCCGGACGAATAGCTTCGACTACGACATGATCATGAAGTCCTATACATCGTCGCTCTCTCCCGGAAACGAGCAGCTCGGCCGCTGGTCTTCGGCTGCGCGCACGCGCGAGGGTACGGACAGCTTTGCCGGCGCCAACGATCCCGATCTCGACACACTGATCGACCACGTATTGCGGGCGCGCTCGGCCGAGGATTTCACCGCGGCGGTGCGCTCCTACGACCGACTGCTGCTTTCCAGCCATTATGTGCTGCCACTCTATCATATGGACCAGCAATGGGTTGCCCGCAGCAAGCGCATCGGCCATCCCGACACAGTGCCACTCTACGGCTACCAGCTGCCGGTATGGTGGGATGCGAGCGCGCAGTAGCAGGTCGCCGAATTACCTCCCCTCGGAGGCACACCAAAAGCAAGGAAAATCATTATGGAGCGTATCACCGTCGACGTCGTCTCGGATGTCGTTTGCCCCTGGTGCTATCTCGGCAAGGCACGGCTGGAGCTCGCCATTGCCGAAGTGCAGGATGAGATCGGCGTCGACATCAACTGGCGGCCGTACCGACTCAACCCCGACTATCCCAAGGAAGGCGTCGACCAGAAAAAGGCGCTGGCGCAGAAACTCGGCGGCGAGGAACGCGTGGCGCAGGCGCACAAGATGCTTACTGACCTCGGCCGAGAGGTCGGTATCGCCTTCGATTTCGAAGCGATCAAGATCGGCCCGAACACGCTCGACGCCCATCGGCTGGTGCACTGGGCAATGATCGAGGGTCGCGAGAAGCAGGACACGGTCGTCACCGCGCTGTTCAAGGCGAATTTCGAGGAAGGCCGCAATGTCGGCGACCACGGGGTGCTGCTCGATATCGCCGAAAAGGCCGGCCTCGACCGCTCGGTCATCGCCTCGCTGCTTGCCTCCGATGCCGATAGCAATCTGATCGTCGCCGAGATCCAGGCAGCGCAGGAAATGGGCGTCAACGGCGTGCCGTTCTTCATCTTCGATCAGCAGTATGCCGTCAGCGGCGCTCAGACACCTGACGTGCTGGCGAACGCGTTACGCGACATCGCCAAGGCGAAGGCCGAGGCGCGATCGGGGCTTAACTGACGGACGGCAAGGCTCGATAACGGCCTCAGCTCTAACCCAGAACCGGAACGCAGCGCACCTCGGTTTTCACCGAATTGGCGATAAAACATTCCTCATGGGCGCGGTGATGCAGCGCTTCGAGCTCGCTCAGCGAGGGCTGCTTCTCACCACCGAAGACGACATGCGGCCTCAGCGTCACCACGGTCATGGCAAGACGCCCCTCGGCATTCTTCTCCATGATACCTTCGGCGGCATCGGTGTAGCTGTTGACGCAGAAGCCCAGTTTCGCGGCGATCGACAGGAACCAGAGCATGTGGCAGCTGGAGAGCGAGGCGACGAAGGCCTCTTCGGGATCGACTGCATCCTCGGCCGAATAAGGCAGCGGAACGACATGCGAGGAAGAGGATGCCCTCACCTCGACGCCGCCGTCGAAGGTCCAACGGTGGACGCGGCTGTAGCGGTTGTCGATGAAGGTCTCGCCGTGGCGCTGCCAGGCGATCGTTGCGCCGTATTTTGCCATCTCCCTCTCCTTCCCTCTATTTCGTCAATTCAGCCAGCTGCGTCATGATGACCGCGGCACCTTGCAGACGTTTTTCCGGCGTCGGCAGGTCGCGTGTCAGGAACAGGCTATGATCGGGGCGGATCTTTGCCATCGTGCCCTGTTTGCCGATATAACCGACGAGGTTGGCCGGGTTGGGGAATTCCTTGTTGCGGAACTGTACCACGACACCCTTCGGGCCTGCATCGAGCTTTTCGACATTGGCGGTGCGGCAGAGCGACTTGATGTAGACGATCTTCAAAAGATGCTGGACTTCGATCGGCATCGGGCCAAAGCGGTCGATCATCTCGGCGCCGAATCCGTCGATCTCCTTGAGCTCGGTGATTTCGCCGAGACGGCGGTAGAGCGCCATGCGCAGATGCAAGTCCGGCACGTAATTGTCGGGAATCATGACCGTCGTGCCGACCGAGATCTGCGGCGACCAGCCGGTATCGTGGATCTCGTCGACGCCCTTGACCTCAGCAACCGCCTCTTCCAGCATCTGCTGGTAGAGCTCGAAGCCGACTTCCTTGATATGGCCTGATTGCTCCTCGCCGAGCAGATTGCCGGCGCCACGGATATCAAGGTCGTGGCTCGCCAGCTGGAAACCGGCGCCGAGTGTATCCAACGACTGCAACACCTTGAGGCGGCGTTCAGCGGTTGAAGTCAGTACCTTGTTGACCGGCAGCGTGAAGAGCGCGAAGGCGCGCACCTTCGAGCGGCCGACGCGGCCGCGCAGCTGATAGAGCTGCGCAAGGCCGAACATGTCAGCGCGGTGGACGATCAGCGTATTGGCTGTGGGCACGTCGAGGCCGGATTCGACGATGGTTGTGGACAGCAGCACGTCGTAGCGGCCCTCATAGAAGGCATTCATGATGTCTTCGAGTTCGCCGGCCGGCATCTGGCCATGGGCGACGGCGACCTTCAGCTCAGGCACATCCGATTGCAGGAAGGCATGCACATCCTCCAGATCGGCAAGGCGCGGGCAGACGTAGAAGCTCTGGCCGCCGCGATAGTGCTCACGCATCAGGGTCTCGCGGATGACGAGGCTGTCGAAGGGCGAGATGAAGGTGCGCACCGCCATGCGATCGACCGGCGGTGTGGTGATCAGCGACAGTTCGCGCACGCCGGTCATGGCAAGCTGCAGCGTCCGCGGGATCGGCGTCGCCGACAGCGTCAGCACGTGGACGTCGCTCTTCAGCTCCTTCAGCCGCTCCTTGTGCTTGACGCCGAAATGCTGTTCCTCGTCGATGACGAGCAGGCCGAGATTGGCGAATTTGATGCCGGCGCCGAGCAAAGCATGGGTGCCGACGACGATATCGGTCTTGCCGTCCGCCACTTCCTTCTTGGTCAGCGCCAGCTCCTTGGCGCCCACGAGACGCGAGGCCTGCTGGATACGCACCGGCAGCCCCCGGAAACGCTCGGAAAAGGTCTTGAAATGCTGGCGGGCGAGCAATGTCGTCGGCACGACGACGGCGACCTGGGCGCCGTTCATCGCTGCGACGAATGCGGCGCGCAGTGCTACTTCGGTCTTGCCGAAGCCGACGTCGCCGCAGACGAGACGGTCCATCGGCCGGCCGGCGCCGAGATCGGAGCGCACCGCCTCGATGGCGTTATCTTGGTCTTCGGTCTCGTCATAAGGGAAACGGGCCGCAAATTCGTCATAAAGGCCTTCGGGCGTCGTCAGCATCGGCGCGTGGCGCGTCAGGCGCTCGGCGGCGATGCGGATCAGCGCATCGGCCATGTCGAGCAGGCGCTTCTTGAGCTTGGCCTTGCGCATCTGCCAGGCGCCACCGCCGAGCTTGTCGAGCTGGGCTTCAGTGCCCTCGCCGCCGTAGCGCGAGAGAAGGTCGATGTTTTCGACCGGCAGGAAAAGCTTGGCGTCGTCGGCATATTGCAGCTCGAGGCAGGCATGCGGGGCGCCTGCCGCCTCGATGGTCCTCAGCCCGATGAAGCGGCCGATGCCATGTTCGGCATGGACGACGATCGAGCCCTCGTCGAGGCCGGCAACCTCCGAGATGAAATCGGCGGCGCGTTTGCGGCGCTTGGAGCGGCGCACCATGCGGTCGCCTAATATATCCTGCTCGCCGATGACGACGAGGTCGCCGGCCTCGAAACCGGATTCGAGGCTGAACACGGCAGCGGCCGCCTCGCCTCTTGCCAGCGAGCCGACATCCTTCAGCGCCTCGACCGGCTTCACCTTTTCCAGGCCGTGCTCGTTCAGCACCTGCAGCAGGCGCTCCAGCGAACCTTCGGTCCAGGCGGTGACGAGCACCTTCGCCCCGGCGGCGCGACGATCGGCAATATGCTTGACGACGACGTCGAAGATATTGACGCGTTCGGCATCGCCGCCGCCCTCGGCATTGGAGCGGGCCCAACGCTGGCCCTGGCGGGCGTCGACATTGACGACCCGCCGCGCTTCGCCCTCGTGCTCGTTGAAGGGGCTGATGCGGATCGCGCCGAGCGCGTCGAGGGTTTTGACGAAAAGCTTGCTGTCGAGATAGAGCTGGCCCGGCGTCACCGGCTTGTAGGGCGTGCCCTGGTTCATCTGGCCCTTTGTCGGCTGGCCGGAATTCAGGCGGGCGTCGTAATAATCGAGGACGAGCTTGGAGCGCTCCTCCGCCGCCTCACGCACCGTATGGTCGGTGACGAGCCGAAAGCCGCTGAGATAATCGAAGACGGTATCGAGCTTCTCGTAGAAAAGCGGCAGCCAGTGCTCCATGCCGGGGTAACGGCGGCCCTCGGAGACGGCGAGGTAGAGCGCGTCGTCGCGAGTGGTAGCACCGAAGGCCGAGAGATAATTCTTGCGGAAGCGGCTGATCGTATCCGGTGTCAGCGTCACTTCGCTCATCGGGTTGAGATCGAGGGAACGTACCTGCCCCGTCGTGCGCTGGCTGGCGGGATCGAAGCTGCGGATGCTCTCCAGAGTATCGCCGAAGAAATCGAGGCGGACCGGCTCTTCCGAGCCCGGCACGAAGACATCGAGAATGCCGCCGCGCACGGCATATTCGCCGACTTCTCTGACGGTTGCGACGCGCTCGAAGCCATTACGCTCCAGGCGGCCGGCGAGATCGTCCATGCGCAGCTGGTTGCCGGGACGGGCCGAAAAGCTCAGGCTTTCGATGACATCCTGCGGAGCCACCTTTTGCAGCATTGCATTAGCGGTGACGAGCACGATTGCGGCATGTGGCTTCTTGCGATGGGCGATGAGGCCGCCAAGTGCCGCAAGCCGGCGGGCCGAGGTATCGGCGCTCGGCGAGACACGGTCATAGGGCAGGCAGTCCCAGGCCGGCAGGCTGAGAACCGGAATATCGGGAGCGACGAAGCCCAGCATCTGTTCGAGATCGGCCATGCGATGGCCGTCTGATATGATATAGGCGACCGGCTCTCCCGTGCGGGCAAGCTCGGCGAGCAGCAGCGTTTCGAGACCTGCCGGCACATTGCCGATCGTCAGCGGCTCGGCAATGGCCGCAAGCTTCTTCGCATCGAAACCAGGGATCATTCCGGCGTCCTGAGGGGCTTGTCGAAATCGGGCTTGTAGGCGGCGAGGCGTGCAAACATCGGCGTCTGGAAACGCTCGGGCACCGGCCATGTTCCCATGACCCAGCGGACGAGGTCATTGTCCTCTTCCGCCATGATCGTCTCGAACTCGTCGAGCTCGGCTTCCGAAAGCGTCGCGATCTCGGCCTCGGCGAACTGGCCGAAGACCAGATCCATCTCGCGGATGCCGCGATGCCAGCAGCGGAAAAGGATCCGGCGGCGGCGCGGGTCGAGACCGGCACTCGTGAGCGTGACACCTGTCATGGCATTACCTTCCTGTTGATGCGCCTCTATAGACCCTCGAAAGCGGCTTGTCAGCCTTGCCAAGGCCGCATTGTTCATCGCATTTTGCCCGCATGCGCCCCGCCATTCTCGATCCTTTGTTTTCCCCCATTTCGGGCCTTCCGGGCGTCGGCCCGAAGATCGCCGAACTGCTGGTCAAGCTGCTTGGGCGCGAGACGGCGGAAGATTGCCGGGTCATCGACCTGCTCTTTCACGCACCCTTCTCGCTGATCGACCGGCGCAACCAACCGGGAATCGCCCGCGCGCCGCAGGGCGCGATCGTGACGATCACGGCGCGTGTCGACCGGCACCAGGTGCCGCCACGCGGCAAAAGCAATATCCCCTACCGGGTCTTCCTGCATGACGAGACCGGCGAGCTGACGCTGGTCTTCTTCCGGGGACAGGCGGCTTGGCTGGAAAAGCAGCTGCCTGTTGACGCGGAGGTGACCGTCAGCGGCAAGATCGACTGGTTCAATGGACGCGCCTCGATGGTGCATCCCGACTATATCGTCAGGGCCGACGAGGCGGAGACCCTGCCGCTCGTCGAGCCGATCTATCCGCTGACAGCAGGGCTTTCACCGAAGACGCTGCGCAAGATCATCGACGCCGCCCTGCCGCGTTTTCCCGAACTGCCGGAATGGGTCGATGTCGCGCTGACGCAGAGAGAGGGCCTGCCGTCGATCCGCGACAGCTTCCATATGCTGCACGAGCCGCGCGACCCCACGGACATTGACCCGCAGGCCCCTGCCCGGAGACGGCTTGCCTATGATGAGTTCCTTGCCGGCCAGCTGTCGCTGAGCCTGGTGCGGCAGAGGCTGCGCAAGGTGGCGGGCCAGCCCGTGCATGCGACCGGCGCCCTCAGCAGCAAGATCCTGAAAACCTTGCCCTTCTCACTCACAACAAGCCAGAACGAAGCGATCGCCGAGATTTTGAAAGACATGGCCGGAACCGATCGCATGCTGCGGCTGCTGCAGGGCGACGTCGGCTCCGGCAAGACGCTGGTGGCGCTGATGGCGATGGCGGCGGTGATCGAGAGCGGCGGCCAGGCTGTGCTGATGGCGCCGACCGAAATCCTGGCGCGGCAGCATCACGCGACGATCTCGAAATTCGCCGCTTCCGCAGGGCTCGGCATCGAGGTGCTGACCGGGCGCACCAAGGGACGCGAACGGGAGGACATCCTGGAGCGCATCGCTTCCGGCGCGGCGCAAATCATCATCGGCACGCATGCCCTGTTCCAGGATAGCGTCGCCTATGCCAATCTGATGCTTGCCGTCGTCGACGAACAGCATCGCTTCGGCGTGCATCAGCGGCTGCGGCTGACTGCCAAGGGCATCTCGCCACATATGCTTGTCATGACGGCGACGCCAATCCCGCGCACACTGGTGCTTGCCGCCTTCGGCGACATGGATGTCTCCAAACTCACCGAGAAACCGGCCGGCCGCAAGCCGATCCAGACGATCACCGTGCCGATGGAGCGGACCGGCGAAATCGTCGGGCGGCTGCAGGGCGCGATCGCCGAGGGCAAGAAGGCCTACTGGATCTGCCCGCTGGTCGAAGAATCCGAAGAGCTTGACCTGATGTCGGCCGAGGAACGGCATGCGACACTCGTCTCCGCGCTCGGTCCCAATATCGGCCTGATCCACGGCCGCATGAACGGGCCGGAGAAGGACGCAGCGATGATGGCGTTCAAAAACGGCGAGACCCGGCTTCTCGTCGCCACGACAGTCGTCGAGGTCGGCGTCGACGTGCCGGATGCGACGATCATGGTGATCGAACATGCCGAACGCTTCGGCCTGGCGCAATTGCACCAGCTGCGCGGCCGCGTCGGGCGCGGCGACGAGGCCTCGACGTGCATCCTGCTCTACAAGGGGCCGCTCGGCGACACCGGCCATGCAAGGCTCTCGATCATGCGGGAGACGGAGGATGGCTTCCGCATCGCCGAGGAGGATCTGAAGCTGCGTGGCGAAGGCGAATTGCTCGGCACACGGCAATCCGGCACGCCAGGCTTCCGCATCGCCAGCTTGGAAGCACATGCTGATTTGCTTGAGATCGCCCGCAAGGATGCCGCCTATCTCATCGAGCGCGATCCCGAACTGACGAGTGAAAGAGGACAGGCGATTCGCACCCTGCTCTATCTCTTCCGCCGCGATGAGGCGATCCGGTTTCTGAGAGCGGGATAAAGCGCGCCGCGGCGCGCTTTAAGTCTTTGTTCTATGCATGTCGTTTCCCCAAAACCGCGGAACACTTTTGGGCGACATGCATCAGTCCGCCTTGGAAACCGCGACCGGCTTCGGCCGCGCCAGATGCTTCTGCTTCGGCCCGGCGTGCATGTGTTCCGGCGCCACGAGGCCGCCTGAAATCAGGAACTTGGCGGCATCTTCCGGCGACATGTCGAGCATGACGATCTTTTCGCGCGGCACGAAGACGAGAAAGCCCGCCGTCGGCACCGGCGTCGGCGGCAGGAAGACGGCGACCATATCCTGGCCCATGGCATTGAACTTCGAAGCGATCTCGCCCTTGGCGTCGGTGGCGATGAAGACCAGCGCCCAGAGGCCCGGACCCGGATATTCGATGAGGCCGACCTTCTTGAAGGAGTTCGCCTGCTCCTTCAGCACGGTCTCGAAAATCTGCTTCACGCTTCTGTAGATCGTGCGCACCAGCGGCATGCGCTGGACGACCGATTCGCCGAACCGGACGATGCTCTGGCCGATGAGGTTTTTGCCGAGAAAGCCGACAACGGTGATCAGCACCACTGCGATCAGCAGGCCGAAACCGGGAATGGCGAAATTGAGATAGCTTTCGGGGTTCCAACGCGCCGGAATATAAGGCCTGACCCAGCTGTCCGACCAGTGGATGAAGGTCCATGTCAGCCAGATCGTGATCGCGATCGGTGCGCAGATAATCAGGCCCGCGAGAAAATTATTCCTCAGCCGAGTCGCGACCGGCATTCTGGGGGTGTTGTTGGTCATCGTTTCCTGATGAGCTCCATCTCAGTCGTGGACAGGCCGGAACGCCGGCCCTTCCCCCTTGTCCGCAGACCAAAATTGCCAGAATTCGGCGCGCCGCACAACACGTTTCGGCGCGCCCATTCCAGCCCAGGAGGCTTATTCCACCGTTACGGATTTCGCCAGGTTACGGGGCTGATCGACATCGGTGCCCATGAAGACGGCCGTGTGATAGGCGAGCAGCTGGATCGGCAGCGAGAAGATCATCGGCGCGATAATTTCATCGACGACAGGCAGGATGATCGTTGCCATGGTCGGCAGTTTCGAGGCTGCCGCGCCGGCTTCATCGGTGATGAAAATGATGCGGCCGCCGCGGGCTGCGACCTCCTGCATGTTCGAGACGGTCTTGTCAAAGAAACGGTCGAAGGGAGCGATGACGATGACAGGCATGTTCTCGTCGATCAGTGCGATCGGGCCGTGCTTCAATTCGCCGGCGGCATAACCTTCGGCATGGATATAGGAAATTTCCTTGAGCTTCAGCGCGCCTTCCATCGCAAGCGGGAAGCTGGTGCCGCGGCCGAGATAGAGCACGTCCTTGCACTTGGATAGCTCGCGCGACAGGCTTTCCATCTGCGGCTGGATAAGGTTCAGCACACGGCTCATGATGCGCGGCATTTCGGCGAGATGCCGCACCAGCGCCCTCTCCTCATCGGCGCTCACTGTACCGCGCGCCTTGCCGGCGCCGATCGCCAGCGATGCCAGCACGGCAAGCTGGCAAGTGAAGGCCTTGGTCGAGGCGACACCGATCTCAGGCCCGGCCATGATCGGGAAGATGGCATCGGATTCGCGGGCGATCGTCGATTCACGGACATTGACGACGGCGCCGATCTTCAGGCCGTTCTCGCGGCAATAGCGCAACGATGCCAGCGTATCGGCGGTCTCGCCCGACTGCGAGATGAAGAGTGCGGCCTGCGACGGCGAGAGCGGCATTTCGCGATAGCGGAATTCGGAGGCGACATCGATCTCAACAGGCAGGCGGGCATAACGCTCGAACCAGTATTTGCCGACGAGGCCGGCGAGATAGGCAGTGCCGCAAGCCGAGATCGCCAGGCCGCTCGCCGCCTTGAAGTCGATCGCGGCGGCATTCGTGCTGATCGTGTTCTCGGCGAAATCGACATAGTGGCTGAGCGCGTGGGAGATCACCTCCGGCTGCTCATAGATTTCCTTTTCCATGAAATGGCGATGGTTGCCCTTGTCGACGACATAGGCGGTCGCCTGCGAGATCTGGCGGGCGCGCTTGACCGGCTTTCCGGTAAAATCGAGCACTGAGACCCCATCGCGGTTGATGACGGCGCAATCGCCGTCGACGAGATAGGTGATCTCGTTGGTGAAGGGCGAAAGCGCGATCGCATCCGAGCCAAGGAACATCTCGCCGCGACCGTAGCCAACAGCGAGCGGCGGGCCGGAACGGGCGGCCATAATCGTGCCCGGATCGGCCTTGAGCATGACGGCGAGCGCGTAGGCGCCGGTCACCCGGTTCAGCATCTTCAGCATGGCGGCGCGCGGTTCCAGGCCTTCACGCAGGTATTTCGCCATCAGATGGGCGACGACCTCGGTGTCGGTCTGGGTCTCGAAGACCGATCCCTCCTCCGTCAATTCGTCGCGCAACTCGGAGAAATTCTCGATGATGCCGTTGTGGACGACTGCCACACCTTCGACGAAATGCGGATGGGCATTGGTCTCATTGGGAATGCCGTGGGTCGCCCAGCGCGTGTGGGCAATGCCGATGGTGCCGGGCAATGGTTCGGCGTCGAGGCGCTTCTCCAGATTGAAGAGCTTGCCCTCGGCACGGCGGCGATCCATCACGCCGTCATGGATGGTGGCGACGCCGGCGGAATCGTAGCCTCGATATTCAAGACGCTTCAGCGCATCGACCAAGCGCCCGGCAACAGGCGCAGTTCCGATGATCCCGACAATGCCGCACATGCAATTTCCTCATAAAGGCTTCGATAACGAGGCCAGTCCTAACGATTCCCGCTTATTTCTCAATCACCTCGGCGGTCACTTTCAATTTCCGCCGGTTACGCAAGGCCGGTCAGGCTTTCGCCTTCTTCGCCGCCTTGATGGCGAGCGCGCGTTCGCGCAGCAGCGTCGCACGTCCCGGTTTGATTTCCTGACGGGCGCGCCCGAGCGCCAGCGCATCGGCCGGTACGTCGACGGTTATGACGCTGCCGGAGGCGATATAGGCGCCGTCGCCGATGGTCACTGGCGCGACCAGCGAAGAGTTCGAACCGATGAAGGCGTTTTCGCCGATGACTGTCTCGCTCTTGTTGACCCCGTCATAATTGCAGGTGATCGTGCCGGCGCCGATATTGCTGCCGGCGCCGATGACGGCATCACCGATATAGGTCAGGTGGTTGACCTTCGCGCCCTCGCCGAGCCGGCCGTTCTTGACCTCGCAGAAATTGCCGACCTTCGAGCCGTTGCCGAGATCGGCACCCGGCCGCAGCCGCGCGAAGGGGCCGACAGTCGCGCCCCCACTGACATGGGCGCCCTCGATATGCGAGAAGGCATGGATGACCGCGCCGCTGTCGATCACTGCGCCAGGACCGAAGACGACATTCGGCTCGATCAGCGCATCCTGGCCGATGACGGTGTCGTAGGAAAGAAAAACCGTTTCCGGGGCGATCATGCTGACGCCTGAAAGCATCATCTCGTGGCGGCGGCGCTCCTGCCAGAAGCGCTCTATGACGGCAAGTTCGGCGCGGTTGTTGCAGCCGGTCATCTCGATCTCAGGGGCATCGACGGCGGTGACGCGCCCACCGAGCGAACGGGCGATCTCGACGAGATCGGTCAGATAATATTCGCCCTTGGCATTGGCATTGCCGATGCGCTGGAGAAGATCGAGCGCCTTGCGGCCGTTGATCGCCATCAGCCCGCTGTTGCACCAGGTGACGGTGCGCTCGGCGTCGGTCGCGTCCTTCTCCTCGCGGATGGCGATGAGTTCACCGTTCTTGACGAGCAGGCGCCCATAGCCTGTCGGACGGTCGGTGTGGAAGCCGATGACCACGATATCACTACCATCGGCAAGACCCTGGCGGGCAGCCTTCAGCGGTCCATCGGTCTGGAGCGGCACGTCGCCATAGGTGACGAGGATGTCGTCATAGCCCTTGGCGATCGCTTCACGCGCCGCGAGCACCGCATGGCCGGTGCCGAGACGCTCCTTCTGCAGATAGGATTCAATCCCGACGCCGCCGATATCGGCCGCCTTCGCCACATCCTCGGCATCACGGCCAACGACGAGTGCGACGGACGAGATGCCGGCGGAGGCCACCGCCTCGACCACATGGGCGATCATCGGCCTTCCGGCGATCGGATGCAGCACTTTCGATTTCGAGGATTTCATCCGCGTGCTGTCACCGGCGGCAAGAATGACGGCAAGACAAGTGCGTTCCATGATTTGCTCCGCGAATCCGCGCCATGAGGCGGCTTTTCTGCCTCATACTGCATAATTTCGTAAATCGGAATCGATTTGAGGATTAAATTATGCGGCAATTCAAAGTGCTACAGCGTCCTTTGCGTGTGTAAGAGACACACAGCGCGGCAGATAAGCACAGCTTTTACAAAGGGGAAATTGCGGCCGAAATCGACCCTATGACCGCCTGGGAACCGCGGGCCGCGAAGGCCTCGCGCACATGATCGCGGCCGTCCACGATCACAACTTCCATGGCGCGGCGCGCGGCGGCGCTGTCGCCTGCAACAATCGCATCGACGATGCGCATGTGGGTGTCGGCGATATTGGCGAAACCATTTTCCGAGGGCGGCGTGCTCATGCGGAACATGCCGACAAGCGCCGCCTCGATGAGGCTGCCGAGTGTGCGCATGAAGGGATTATGCGAGGCTTCAGCGAGCGCCAGGTGAAAGCGCAGGTCGGCGAGCGCCAGGCTGTCGGCGGTATGACCGGCCGCCGCCATCTCAAGCGCCAGCTCGCGCAGCATTTCTATATCTTCCTCATTCGCCCGTTCGGCGACCAGACCGGCGGCGAAGGGCTCGACGGCGAGACGGATATCGTAAAGCTGCAGCAGGAACTCTTCTGTCACACCGTTGTCGAAATGCCAGGCGATGATCTCGCTGTCGAACATGTTCCAGAGGTTCTTCTCGGTCACGCGCGTGCCGACCCTCGCCTTGGCGACCACCATGCCCTTGGCGGCGAGCGTCTTCATCGTCTCACGCAGCACCGTGCGGGACACCTTGAAGCGTTGCGCCAGTTCGGTATCGCCCGGCAGGATCGAGCCGACGGGATAGGTGCCGGCGACGATCGCTTTGCCGAGTTCGTCGACCACTTGAGCGTGGCTCGTCCGGGTTCTGCGCCCTGTCTTGCGTGTCTCGATCAGTTTGTTGCGCAAGCGACCCGTCTCCTCAGGCATACCTCTTGTTCAGGCTGGAAAGGAACAGGATGGCTTTCTGCATCAGGATGAATGCAAACAGCAGAAGGCCGATCAGGATCTTGGTCCACCAGCTCGACAGCGTGCCGTCGAAGGTGATGTAGGTCTGAATAAGCCCCTGGATCAGGATACCGATCAACGTTCCCGCCACAAATCCCGCTCCTCCGGTCAGCAGCGTTCCTCCGATAACGACTGCCGCGATGGCGTCGAGCTCGACGCCGACTGCTGCAAGCGAATATCCGGCAGAAGTGTAGAGCGAAAATACGATTCCGGATAGGCCCGCCAGAAAACCCGACAGAGCATAGATCTGGATCGTCGTGCGACCGACCGGCACGCCCATCAGCCGCGCCGTCTGCGGGCCGCCGCCGAGTGCATAGACGTTTGTGCCGAAGCGGGTGCGGTGGGCGATGAAGACACCGGCGGCAAAGACCAGAAGCATGATGCCGCCGATCAGCGTCAGCCGTCCGCCGCCGGGAAGACGATAGTAGAGGCTCGTCAGCGTCGAATAATATTCGTGGTCGATCGGAATGCTGTCGATGGAGAGCACGAAGGCCATGCCACGCGCCAGGAACATGCCCGCAAGCGTGACGATGAAGGCCGGCATTTCGAGATAGTGGATGATCGCGCCCATGATGGCGCCGAAGGTGGTGGTGATGACGAGGACAAGTGCGAAGGCAAGCAGCGGATGGATCGACGTTTTCTGAAGGATGACCGCCAGGAAGACCCCGGTGAAGGCGATGACCGAACCGATCGACAGGTCGATGCCGCCTGAGATGATGACGAAAGTCATACCGACGGCAGCAATGCCGAGAAAGGCGTTGTCGGTCAAAAGATTGCCGATGACGCGCGTCGACAGCATGTTCGGATATTGCAGCGTGCAGCCGGCATAGGCGAGCACGAAGATGACAATGGTCGCAAGCAGCGGCAGATATTTGGAGTTCATTTCGGCTGCTCCATAACGCCCTGCCGGCGGCTGGCGAAGACGGCGAGCGATTGGACCGCCGGAGACTGGATGACGAGGATCACGATGATGATGACCGCCTTGATGATCAGGTTGAATTCGGGCGGGAAACCGGATGACAGGATGCCGGTATTCACCGCCTGGATGATCATTGCGCCAATCAGCGATCCGAGAATGCTGAAGCGACCGCCGAGCAATGAATTGCCACCGACGACGACGGCCAGGATAGCGTCGAGTTCAAGCCAGAGGCCGGCATTGTTGGCGTCGGCGCCCTTGATATCGGCTGCGACGATGATGCCTGCAATCGAGGCGCAGAGGCCACTCAGCATATAGACGGCCATCAGCAGCACCGGCGTCTGAATGCCCGAGAGCGTGCTGGCGCGGCGATTGATGCCGACGGCCTCGATCAGCATGCCGAGCGCCGTGCGGCGAACAAGCAAGATGACGAGCAGGCCGACGAGCAACCAGATGACGACGGGCATCGGCAAGAGGGCCATGGAGCCGCTGCCGAAGAAGGTCAGGCCGTCATTGTTGAAGGTCAGGATGGCGCCTTCGGTGATGAGCTGTGCGATGCCGCGGCCGGCGACCATCAGCACCAGCGTGGCGATGATCGGCTGGATATTGAGGACAGCCACCAGGAAACCGTTCCAGACTCCGCAGGCAAGTCCGATCGCCAAGGTCAGGAAAATTGTGTAAGAGACTGAACTTCCTGCGACAATTGACGATGCAGCGACGGCGCCGCAGATGGCGATGACTGCGCCGACGGAAAGGTCGATGCCCTTGGTGGCGATCACCAGCGTCATGCCGATCGCCAAGAGCGCCACCGGCGCGCCGCGATTCAGCACGTCGATCAGGCTGCCGTAGAGGCGTCCGTTTTGAACCACAACATTAAAAAACTGGGGCGACGTTATGAAATTCAACAAAAGAATGACAACGAGCGCGATCAATTGCGGCGCCAGGCGATAGGCCAGCGCGTTCAGCGAGGACCTCATGCCTCCTCCATCTTATGCTCGGCGGCGGCGATGGCTTCGACGATGCCGGCGGCCGTGATACGTTCGCCTGTGAGTTCGGCGATATGTTGCCTGTCGCGAAGTACGATGACACGTGAACTATAGGCGACAAGCTCTTCAAGTTCCGATGAAATCACGATCAGCGACATTCCATCGGCGCAGAGTTTTTCGATCAGCCGGATGATCTCGGCATGGGCGCCGACATCGATGCCGCGGGTCGGTTCGTCGAGGATCAGAAACTCCGGATTGGTCGCCAGCCAGCGGGCGAGGATCGCCTTCTGCTGGTTGCCGCCGGAGAGCAGCCGGATCGGCTTCTCGCGATCGGTGGTGCGGATATCGAGCGCCTTGATGTAACGATCGGCGAGCGCATTCTGCTCCGCGCGCGAGAGCGGCCGTGTCCAGCCACGGCGGGCCTGCAGGGCGAGCGCAATGTTTTCCCGGATCGACAGGTCGCCGATGATGCCATCGGTCTTCCGGTCTTCGGGGCAGAAGCCAAAGCCTTTTTCGATTGCTGCGCGCGGACTTGAAAGCGTCACAGCCTGGCCGTCGATCGTGGCACTGCCGCTATCGGCATGTTCGATGCCAAAAAGGAGTTCGGCGGTTTCCGTGCGGCCGGAGCCGAGCAGCCCAGCGACGCCGACCACCTCTCCGGCGCGCACCTCAAGATCGAAGGGCTTGACCTTGCCGCGTTTGCCGTAGCCTGCGAAACGGTATCGGACATCGCCCGCAGCAACGCTGCGTTCCCTGGCGGCCTCTTCGACATGCGCCAGTTCGCGGCCGAGCATCATGGCAATCAGGCCCTGGCGCGGCAGATCGGCGGCATCGCGGGTGCCGACAAGCTTGCCGTTGCGCAGCACGGTTATGCGATCGCTGATCGCATAAACCTGCTCGAGAAAATGGGTAATGAAGACGATGCCGAGCCCGCGTTTCTTCAGATCCTCGATAATGCGGAAAAGCAGCTCCACTTCGTGGCTGTCAAGGCTTGCCGTGGGCTCGTCGAGGATTAGCACCTTGCCGGAGAGATCGACGGCACGAGCGATGGCCACCACCTGCTGGACGGCGACGGAGAAACGGCTGAGTTCGGCTGTGACGTCGATATCGATGCCATAGCCGGCAAGCAGATCGCGCGCCTTGCGGTTCATCGCGCGGATGTCGGTCATGCCGAAGCGTCTCGGCTGGCGTCCGAGAAAGAGGTTCTCGGCGACGCTCAGATTGGAAAGGAGGTTGACCTCCTGGTAGACCGTGCCAATGCCGAGCTTCTGGGCGGCAAGCGTATTGGCCGGATTGATTTCCTGGCCGTCCAGCGTCAGGCTGCCGCCGTCACGATGGTAGGCGCCTGTAATGCACTTGATCAGCGTCGACTTGCCGGCTCCGTTCTCGCCGAGCAATGCATGAACCTCACCACGGCGCAGCGTGAAATCCACCTTGTCCAGGGCGACGGCGCCGGGGAAGAATTTCGATATGCCGGAGGCTGCGAGAATATTCTCGAAATTTTGAACCATGAGGGCTGCGGTTTCCTGATATTGCGCCTTACGCCTGTGCCAAAAAAGGGCATGACGCCCTGATGGTACCGGCAGTTCCGCACCGGCCCATGATGGACCGGTGCGGTTCCAGGTTTAATCAGTAGCCCTGGCCCTTCTTCTCTTCATAGACCTTCATCGGGTCGTCAGCAGGCGTGTAGAGCTTGGACTCGGTCTGGATCCACTTCGGCGGAGCCTTCTTGTCCTTCAGATAGGCGTCGAGCGCATCGAAGGCCGGGCCTGACATGTTCGGCGTCAGCTCGACCGTGGCATTGGACTCGCCTTCGGACATAGCCTTGAAAATGTCCGGCACGGCGTCGATGGAGACGACGAGGATATCCTTGCCGGGCTTCAGACCGGCTTCCTTGATCGCCTGGATGGCGCCGACGGCCATATCGTCGTTATGGGCATAGAGCGCGCAGATATCCTTGCCGCCATTCTCGGCCTTCAGGAAGCTTTCCATGACTTCCTTGCCCTTGGTGCGGGTGAAGTCACCGGTCTGGCTGCGAACGATCTTAAGGTTGTCGTGGCCGGCAAGAGCCTCTTCGAAGCCCTTCTTGCGGGCGATGGCCGGCGACGAACCGGTCGTGCCCTGCAGCTCGACGACATTGCACTTCTTGTCGCCAACGGCCTTGACCAGGAAGTCGCCAGCGACCTTGCCTTCGTGGACCAGGTCCGACGTAACCGCCGTCAGGTAGAGATCATCGGGAGCCTTGATGGTACGGTCGAGAAGGATGACCGGAATCTTGGCTTCCTTGGCTTCCTTGAGAACGTCGTCCCAGCCGGTTTCAACAACAGGAGCAATGAGAATGGCATCGACGCCCTGAGCAATGAAGGAGCGCAGAGCCTTGATCTGATTTTCCTGCTTCTGCTGCGCATCGGCAAACTTCAGATCAATGCCACGCTTCTTGGCCTGCTCCTTGGTTACGGTCGTTTCAGCCGCACGCCAGCCCGATTCCGAGCCGATCTGCGAGAAGCCGACGGTCAAGCCGCCAGCCGAAGCCGAACCGAACATGCAGGCAGCAAGAATCGTGGCACTCAAAAGTGCAGTCTTCAATTTCATGATTTCCTCCCAATGCCGCATCTCGCGGCGCAGGGTCAAAAAATCATATAGTATTACTTTTGTAAATCGGAATCTTCGCAAGCACCGGGAAAAAAAGAGCGCCCACAAGGGGCGCTCTTCGCAACTGCGAATTGAGTGCTATTTATTGTGCCGGCAGCTTGTCGTCGACGCCTTCGACATAGAAATTCATGCCGAGAAGCGTGCCGTCATCGGCCTTCTCGCCGGCCTTCAGCCAGGGCGTTCCGTCCTGCTTGTTGATCGGGCCGGTGAAGGGATGCAGTTCGCCTGATTTGATATTGGCTTCGGTTTCCTCGGCCATTTTCTTCACGTCGTCGGGCATGTTGGTATAGGGCGCCATCTTCAGAATGCCGTCCTTCAGGCCGTCCCAGCTCTGCTCGGACTTCCAGGTGCCGTCCAGAAGCGCGTGAACACGCTTGGAGTAGTAGTTACCCCAGGTATCGACGATCGCCGTCAGCTGAGCCTTCGGGCCGGCTGCAATCATGTCGGAGGCCTGGCCGAAAGCATGGATGCCGCGTTCTTCGGCGACCTGCATCGGCGCTGTCGTGTCGGTATGCTGCGTCAGCACGTCGACACCCTGGTCGATCATCGCCTTGGCGGCATCGGCTTCCTTGCCGGGATCGAACCAGGTGTTGACCCAGATGACCTTCAGCTTGAAGCTCGGGTCGATCGACCTTGCGCCCTGCTCGAAGGAGTTGATGCCCATCACGACCTCGGGAATCGGGAAAGAAGCGATGTAAGCAGCGCCATGGTTCTTCGAGGTCTTGGCGGCGATCTGGCCGAGGATGTAGCGGCCTTCATAGAAACGCGAGTTGTAGGTCGCAAGGTTCGGGCCGGACTTGTAGCCGGTGCCGTGCTCGAACTTGACCTTCGGGAACTTGGCGGCGACCTTCACCGTCGCATCCATGAAGCCGAACGAGGTCGTGAAGATCAGCTTGCAGCCGGAACGGGCAAGGCGCTCGATGGCGCGCTCGGCATCCGGGCCTTCCGGTACGTTTTCGAGGTAAGGCGTGTCGATCTTGTCGCCGAACTCCGCCTGGACCTGCTGGCGGCCGAGATCGTGCGCCTGCGAATAACCGCCGTCGGTATGCGAGCCGACATAGACAAAGCAGACCTTCGTCTTGTCCGCGGCCCCAGCGGCGGAGGAGATGCCGATCACGGCGGCAGCCGATGCGGCTAGGGTGAATGCTAACTTCTTCATGGTGACCCCTGTTGGTTTGAAGTTATTCCGGAAACCCGTCTTATGTTCTTGTTCTATCGCTCCGGTACGAAGGCTTTTCCAAGCGACGCGGGCGTATTGATCAACGTCGTGCGCCGATTATGGGAAATGATGATGAGAACCACAATAGTCGCGGCATAGGGCAGCATCGAGAGGAACTGTGAGGGAATGCCGAGACCGAAGGCCTGCGCGTGAAGCTGCAGGATCGTGACCGCGCCGAAGAGATAACCGCCGGCGAAAACCCGCCACGGCCGCCAGGACGCGAAGACCACCAGCGCCAACGTGATCCAGCCGCGACCGGCCGACATGTTTTCCACCCATTGCGGTGTATAGACGAGTGAAAGCTGCGCGCCGGCAAGACCGGCACAGGCGCCGCCGAACATCACCGCTAGATAGCGCGTGCGGATGACATGAATGCCGAGCGCATGGGCCGAACCGTGATTGTCGCCGATCGCCCTGAGCTTGAGCCCCGTCCGGCTGCGGAACAGGAACCAGCTGACGGCGAACACCAGCGCGATCGACAGATAGAAGATCAGATCCTGCTTGAAAAGAACCTGACCGATGACCGGAATATCGGACAGAACGGGAATGACGATCTCTTCGAGCCGGATACCGGGCACGCTGACGAAGGGTTCGCCCAACTGGCCGGATGCGCCAAGACCGAGAAGGGTCAGCGCCAGACCGGTTGCCACCTGGTTCGCCACCAAGGTCAGCGTCAAGAAAGCGAAGAGCAGCGAGAAAAGCGCGCCGGCGACGATGCCGCAGATAATGCCGACATAGGGCGAGCCCGATATCTGCGCGCCGGCGAAAGCGGCGACCGCGCCCATGATCATCATGCCTTCGACGCCGAGATTGAGGACGCCGGAGCGTTCCGTCACCAATTCGCCAAGCGCCGCGATGACGAGCGGCGTGGAGGCGGTAATGACCGTCAGGAGAATGGCTTCGAAGATGCTCATGCGGCACCGCCCCTTACCCGCGACCAGATGATGCGGATTTTGTAATAGATCAGCGTATCGCAGGAGAGCACGAAGAACAGCAGCAGACCTTGGAAGACGCGCGTGACCTTGTCCGAAACGCCGATCGAAAGCTGCGCCGCCTCACCGCCGAGATAGGTCAGCGCCAGCACCAGGCCCGAGGCGATGATGCCGAGCGGATTGAGGCGGCCGAGGAAGGCCACGATGATGGCGCTGAAACCATAGCCCGGCGAGATCGCCGGCTGCAGGTGGCCGATCGAGCCGGAGACCTCGCAAATGCCGGCGAGACCGGCGAGCGCGCCGGAGAAGAGGAAGCTGAACCAGATCATCTTCTTCGAAGAGAAGCCGGCGAAGCGCCCTGCCCGCTCCGACTGGCCGAGCACGACGATCTCGAAGCCCTTCAGCGTATACCGCAGCATAAACCACACACCGATCGCCGCGACGATGGCAAAGGTGAAGGCCCAATGAGCCCGGCCCGATTCTTCCCAGATCGCCGGCAGCACCGCCTCCGGCGCGAAATCGCGAGAGACGGGAAAGTTGAAACCCTTCGGGTCGCGCCAGGCGCCGCGAATCAGCCAATCGAGGAAGAGCTGGGCGATATAGACCAGCATCAGCGACGTCAGGATCTCGTTGGTGTTGAAATGCGCTTTCAAAAGCGCCGGAACGGCCGCGAAAAGCGCGCCGCCGAGTGCACCAGCGATCAGCATCAGCGGCAGCACGAGCGGCGAATGCCAGTCGTAGAAGACGATCGGCAGATAGGAGCCGGTAATGGCGCCGATGGTGAACTGGCCTTCGGCGCCGATATTCCAGTTGTTCGAGCGATAACAGACGGCAAGGCCGACGGCGATCAGGATCAGGGGTGCGGCCTTGATCGCCAGTTCGTGCAGCGACCAGACCTCGAGCAGCGGCTCGACGAAGAAGGCATCCAGCGCCTCGACCGGATCCTTGCCAAGCATGGCGAACATGATGGCGCCGAATATCAGCGTCAGGACGAGGGCAAGGAGCGGCGAGACGACGCCGAAGAGCTTCGAGACGTCGGGGCGTTTTTCAAGTTCAATGCGCATGGACTGCCTCCGCGGCAGAACCGCTCTCATGCAAGCCGCCCATCAGCAGGCCGATCTTTTCACGCGTCAGTTCGCTCGCCGGGAACGGCCTGGAAAGGCGGCCTTCGGAGATGACGGCGATATCGGTCGCCACTTCGAAGATCTCGTCCAGGTCCTGGCTGATGACGACGACGGCCGAACCGCTTCTTGCAAGATCGACCAGGGCCTGGCGGATGCGGCTTGCCGCCCCGGCATCCACACCCCAGGTCGGCTGGTTGACGACCAATACCGCCGGCTGGCGGTCGAGTTCACGGCCGACGATGAATTTCTGCAAATTGCCGCCGGAGAGCGAACCGGCGGCCGGATCATCACCGCTCTTGCGGACATCCATGGCCTCGGAAATGCGCCTTGCGGCGGACTTCACCGCGCCGTGGCGGATGATGCCGAGCAGGCCGAGAAACGCCTTGCGGTCCGACTGGCTGCGGGCAAGGACGAGATTGTCCGACAGTTTCATGGCCGAGACGGCGGCATGGCCATGACGCTCCTCCGGCACGAAACCGGCGCCGAGAAGGCGGCGGGCGGTAATTCCCTGATTGCCCACCTGCCTTTTGCGGATGACGATCGCCTCTGCCGAGGCGACCGGATATTCGCCGGAGAGAGCATCGAAGAGTTCGCTCTGCCCGTTGCCCGCGACACCAGCGATGGCAAGGATTTCGCCCGAGCACACCGTCATCGACACATCACGCAGCGGCATGGCGAAAGGCGTGCGCGCCGCGACGGAAAGGTTCGCGACGGCAAGTTGCACGTCACCCTTGTCGCTGCGCTCCGGATGGGTAACGGCCGCCACCTCGCTGCCAACCATCATGCGGGCAAGCGAGGCCGGCGTTTCCCGCTTCGGATCGCAGGCTCCGGTCACCCGGCCGTGGCGCAGAACGGTCGCCCGGTCGCAGATGCGCTGCACCTCTTCCAGGCGATGGCTGATATAAAGCACGGAACGTCCCTCGGAGCGGAGCTTGAACAGTGTCTCAAACAGCCTGTCGGCCTCCTGCGGCGTCAGCACCGAGGTCGGCTCGTCGAGGATAATCAGCTTCGGGTTCTGCAGCAGCGCGCGGACGATCTCGATGCGCTGACGCTCGCCGACCGAGAGATCGGCGACATGGGCATGAGGATCAAGCGGCAGGCCGTAGGCGACGGACAGAGCCCTCGCCTCCTCGGCGATCCTGTCGATCGGGATGGCGTCATCGAGCGACAGCGCGATATTTTCGGCAACCGTCAGCGCCTCGAATAGAGAAAAATGCTGGAAAACCATGCCGATGCCGAGCTTGCGGGCTTCGCCTGGCGAAGTGATCGAGACCGGCTCGCCGTGCCAGAGGATTTGTCCGGCCGTCGGTTCCAGCACACCAAACAGCATCTTTACCAGCGTGGATTTGCCTGCGCCGTTTTCGCCGAGAAGCGCATGAATTTCGCCCGGCGCAATATCAAGATCGATTTCATTGCAGGCAGCAAAGCTGCCGAAAAATTTGGTCAACTTCTGGACCGATAACAACGCACCGGAATCCGGTACATTCAATGGCGACACGTTCCCCTCATTTCTTCTGCCAACCGGTCCGTTCGGATCTCATGGAATCAGCAGCGTCGTTCCTGTTGTTTTTCTTGCTTCCAGATCCGCGTGAGCCCGCCCAACCTCACGCAGCGGATAGGTTTGATTGACATTGATACGCACTTTGTTGCTTTGCACAACATCAAATAGCGCGTTTGCACTGTCGATCAGTTCCTGGCGGGCGGCGATATAGGTGAAGAGGGTTGGCCGCGTTGCAAAGAGCGAGCCCCTCTGCGCCAGCGCCGAAAGGGTGAAATTCTCGATCGGCCCGGAGGATTGGCCGAATGAGGCAAAAAGACCGCGCGGCTTCAGGCAGTCGAGCGACTGTGGAAAAGTGTCGCGGCCGATCGAATCGTAGACGACATCCACGCCCTTGCCGCCTGATATCTCGCGGACACGGCCGACGAAATCTTCACTCTTGTAGTTGATCACATGGTCGTATCCATGAGCAAGCGCCAGCTCGACCTTGTCCTCAGAGCCCGCAGTGCCGATGACAGTGGCGCCAAGCGCCTTTGCCCATTGGCCGGCGATCAGCCCGACGCCGCCGGCCGCGGCATGGAACAGGAGGACGGTTTCCGGACCGACTTTGAAGGTGCGGTTGAGCAGATATTCGGCGGTCATGCCCTTCAGCATCATCGCGGCCGCCGTTTCGAGCTTTATGCCGTCCGGCACATGGACGAGATGCCGGGTCTCGATGTTGCGTTCGCTGCTATAGGCACCATCGGCGCTCGCATAGGCGACACGGTCGCCGACCTTGAAATCCTCGACGCCAGGACCGACCGCCGTCACGGTGCCGGCGCCCTCCTTGCCGGTGACGAAGGGCAGTTGCGGTGCCTTGTAGGTGCCGTTGCGGAAATAGACGTCGATGAAATTGAGGCCGACCGCCGCCTGCCTGATCTGCACCTCACCCACAGACGGTGGCGGAAGATCGACATCGACATAGTCGAACACCTCCGGCCCGCCCGTCCTCGAGAATGAAACCGCCTGTGTTTTCGTCATCTTGCCTGTCCTAAGCTTCGCGTCCAAGGGTCGGGAAGAATTGCAGCACCGCGCCGATGACGTAAAGATAGATTCCGGTCACGATGAAGAGAATGAGCGCCCATTCAGGCGTGTCGAAATGCATCAGCAACGAATAGATGCCGAGCGCCGACCACAGGAAAAAGACGCCGAGATTGAGCGGGCGCAGCCTCTTGACGCGGACCGGATGCAGGAAATTGATTGGCAGGAAGGTCAGCACCACCGAAACGGTGACGACGGCGAGCGCCGTCGTCGCGCTGGCATCGATGACGAACAGCGTGAAGACGATCATGTTCCAGACGACGGGGAAGCCGGAGAAGAAATACTCCTCCGTCTTCATGCCCATATCGGCATAATAGATGGCGCTGGAGACGACAATCATGCCGGCGGCGACGAAGGACCAGGGTTCGCCGATCATGCCGCTCTGATAGAGCGCGAAAGCCGGCAGAAGCACATAGGTGACATAATCGATGATATTGTCGAGCGTATCGCCCGACCAGTTCGGCAGCACTTCCTTGACACGTACCTTGCGGGCGATCGGACCGTCGATGCCGTCGACGAGAAGGGCAAGCCCCAGCCACCAGAACATGTCGATAAAGCGGTGCTCGGCAGCCGCGACGACGCCGAGAAATGCAAGGAAAGAGCCGGAAGCCGTCAGGATATGGACGGAAAAGGCGCGCATTTCCGCATAAGGAACACGCTTGTAGTTGAAAATCTTCATATTCCCCCGACCGCCCTATCGCGCTCGCTCCGGCAAGCGTCTTTTTTCGCCATCATCACCGGTCCTGTTCCTGTACAGGTTCGGCGCCTAGGTCTTTGTTGTCGCACCGTTTTTGCCGAAAGCCGGCGTCCATAGCAAGGCGCGCCGCTCTAATATGCATCCTTTGCCGGGCTTCGCCAGCGCGAAATATAACATTCCCCGCCCGCCATTGAATCCTGACAGTAACACGCATATTTCCTTTCATGAGCGCTGGATGGAATGGAATGCCTTTAATTCCGGCCCGATATGTAATATCTGCCTCGCATCCGATAGTTCATCCGACGAAACGGGATCCTCTACCGCAATGAACGCGCCTGCAAAGACCGAAGACTTCGCCTCGTCCATCCCCGCCGGTGTTTACGCCGAGACGGTGCTTGCCGTGACGCATTATACCGACCGGCTCTTCCGCTTCACGATGACCCGGCCGCAGGGCTTCCGTTTCCGTTCCGGTGAATTCGCGATGATCGGCCTGATGGTCGAGGGCAAGCCGGTCTTCCGCGCCTATTCGATCGCCAGCCCTGCCTGGGCCGAAGAACTTGAATTCTTTTCTATCAAGGTGCCGGACGGCCCGCTGACTTCGCATCTGCAGGCGATCAAACCAGGCGACCAGGTGCTGATGCGCAAGAAGCCGACCGGCACGCTGGTGCTCGACGCGCTGACACCCGGCCGTCGTCTCTACATGTTCTCGACGGGAACGGGCATTGCGCCTTTCGCCAGCCTGATCCGTGATCCCGAGACCTATGAGAAGTTCGAGGAAGTCATCCTCACCCATACGACCCGCGATGTCGCCGAGCTGAAATACGGCTTCGATCTCGTGCACGAGATCCAGAACGATGAGTTGTTGAAGGAAGTCGTCGGCGACAAGCTGCGGCATTATCCGACGGTCACGCGCGAGGATTTCGCATATCGCGGCCGCATCACCGATCTGATCTCCTCCGGCAAGCTGTTCACCGATCTCGGCGTGCCGCCGCTCGACCCGGCAATCGACCGCGGCATGATCTGCGGTTCCTCGGCAATGCTGAAGGATACCAAGGAACTGCTCGAAAAGGCCGGCCTCGATGAAGGTGCCAACAGCAAGCCCGCCGAGTTCGTCATCGAGCGCGCGTTCGTCGGCTGACGCTCTACTAACAACCAGATCTGACAGCGGCTCCTGAAACGGGGCCGTTTCTATATGTGGGCGAGATAGTCGATCAGCGCCGTCATGGCGGCGCGCGCCTCATCCGGCTTGCCCGCATGGATGGCGCGGATGACGGCGACATGCAGCGAGATCGAGCGATCCATGCGTTCCGGGCTTGCGGTGGAGTACCAGAGACGGCGCGAATGGGTCTGCACCGGGCCAAGCGCTGCCATGATGAAGCCATTCGGACAGGCATCCTCAAGGATTTCGTCGAAAGCCTTGTCGGCGGAGAAGAAGCCGGCGAGATCTCCCGTGACGGCGCATTCCTCCATCGCGCGGGCGCATTCGACGAGGCGCGCGCGCTGTTCGTCGGTCGCATGTTCGGCGGCAAGGCCTGCCGCGATCGGCTCCAGTTCGCGGCGCACCTGCATGACATTGCCATGGTCCTCAGGCGCGATCTCGGCAACCTGCAGCCCGACACGCGCCTTCACCAGGATCAACCCCTGCCAGGCGAGCTTCTGAATTGCCTCGCGAACCGGCGTACGCCCGTGACCCGCCATATCGATCAGCTGCTTTTCGGTGACAAGTGCGCCAGGTTTCAGCGCCAGCGTTACGATCAGATGCTCCAGCGCGAGATAGGCAAGATGGCTCTGTGAAGTCTGCATGCCGAAAATCCGACTCCCAAATTGATATTTCACGCGCGGACAAGCCGAGAATTGAAGGCAAGTCTCACTGATATATCATAATGGAGACAGATAGATAACAAGGCTTCGAGGTCAAGCGCTTTCCGCACGCTTTCGAAAAGCCCGGCTGGAAACCGAGATCGAATTTTGACATGGGTCCTTGGCGTTGGCGAACATATAGCCGTCAGCCTTGTGAATAGCCCCGAACTCCAGGCCATTCTCCGCGCATCGCCTGCAAAAGCCCTCGACATCCTCCACGTCGAATACGAGCTTGACGGTGGATTGGCCGCTCCGCTGACCCTTAGCGGCCTGATGAAGCATTATATTCGCGCCGCCGTCCTGAGAAGCCAGTTCGACGATCCTGTCGCCGGGCAGGCCAATCGCCTTGAAACCGAAATGCTTCTCATAAAACCGCGCCGTTTCCTCGACGTTTTTGGCGTAGATCAGCAGTCTGTTGAGCGGCACGATGCTGCCCTCCGATAGCGGTTATATTCGGTTCATAGGAGTAGAGGGGCGAGATATGTTTTGCCATGCCTGAGCGGCTTTTTTATTCGTGCCGCAGCGCCTCGATGGGGTTCAACTGCGCCGCCCTTCTCGCTGGGAAATAGCCGAAGATCATGCCGATCGCCGCGGAGAAGACGAAGGCGACGGCGACCATGAGGGGGCTGAAGACGAAGGGCACTTTCAGCAGCGTCACTGCGCCGAAACCGAGGCTCAAGCCGAGCACGATGCCGGTGATGCCGCCGAACAGCGACAGCGCCACGGCTTCGACCAGGAACTGAGTGAGCACTTGGTTTTCGAGCGCGCCGATTGCCAGGCGGATGCCGATCTCACGGGTGCGCTCGGTGACCGAGACCAGCATGATGTTCATGATGCCGATGCCGCCGACGAGCAGGCTGATTGCGGCGACCGCACCGAGCAGGCCGGTCAGCAGTGTCGTCGTGCCGGTCATCGCCTCGGCGATCTGCGTCATGTCGTTGACGTTGAAATCGTCCTGCCGGCCGGGAATGATCTTACGGCGCTCGCGCAGAAGATTTTCGACATCGGACTGCACCTTGGCAGTGGAAAAACCGTCGCGCGCCGAGATGATGATCTGCGGAACGTTGCTGTTGCCGCTGATGCGCCGCTGGAACACCTTGACCGGCATGATGACGACATCGTCCTGATCGGTACCCATGCCGGACTGGCCGCGCTTGGCAAGCACACCGATGACGGGGCACGAGACCTTGCCGACGCGGATCTGCTGGCCGGTGGGGTCGGCGCTGCCGAAGAGTTGCGAGCGCACCGTCTCGCCGATGATGCAGCGCGCCTGGCCGCGTTCCTCGGAGGGCAGGAAATTGCGGCCGAGCGCCAGATCCCAGTCCTGCGCGACGAAATAATCGTTGGTGGTGCCGGAGACGCTGGTCGAATGGTTCTGGCCGCCGAAAATCACGGTCGCTGTGGATTGGTTGAGCGGCGCCACCGCCCTGAGACCGCCGATCTGGTCGCGAATGGCCGCGACGTCCTTGATGCTGAAACGCTTGGCCTCGGAGCTCGCCCGGCCGGGACCGAACTGGCCGGGACGGACGAACAGCATGTTGGTGCCGAGCCGTGACAGCTCGGTCGAGACTTGTGCGGTCGTGCCGTTGCCGATCGTCACCAGCGCGATGACGGCGGCGACGCCGATGACGACGCCGAGCACGGTCAGGAAAGAGCGCAGCATGTTGCGGCTGATGGCGCGCAGCGCGAGCTTCAGCGTCTCAAAGAACATGATCCGCTCTCCTGCGGTGCTCGACCTCAGTCTCGAGCTTACCGTCGACGAACCGCAGCAGCCGCTGCGCATAGGCGGCGATATCGGGCTCGTGCGTGACCATGACGATGGTGATGCCCTGCTCGCGGTTCAGCCGCGTCATCAGGTCCATGATCTCGACGCTGGTCTTCGTGTCGAGATTGCCTGTGGGCTCGTCGGCCAAAAGCAGCGCCGGTTCGGTGACGATGGCCCGCGCGATCGCAACGCGCTGCTGCTGGCCGCCTGACAGTTCCTGCGTCTTGTGATGTTCACGGCCGGACAGGCCGACCAGCGCCAGGGCTTCGTGGGCTCGGTCACGCCGCTCGCGCACCGCCATGCCGCGATAAATCAGCGGCAGCTCGACATTTTCGACGGCCGAGGTGCGCGACAAGAGGTTGAAGCCCTGGAAGACGAAGCCGAGCATGTGACGGCGCAGCAGTGTCAACTGGCCGCGGTCGAAGCCACTGGTCGGGATGCCCTGGAAGATGTAGTCGCCGCCGCTCGGCACGTCGAGGCAGCCGAGGATGTTCATCGCCGTCGATTTTCCAGAGCCAGATGGCCCCATGATCGCGACGAATTCATGGGCGTTGATCGCAAGGTCGACATGGTCGAGCGCGCGGATCGCCGCCTCGCCCTGGCCGTAGACTTTCGAGACCTGCCTGAATTCGATGAGCGGCGAGCTTGTCATGCGTCCCCTCGCCTAATTCGTCCGCAACGTGGCGTCGGTCACCAGCGCGTCGTTCTCCTTGATGTCGCCGGAGACGACCTGGGTGAACTGGCCGTCGGATGAGCCGACCTGGATGACGACGGGCGTCGGGCGGCCATCGCGCAGCACCCAGACGCGGCGCTCGGCGCCCGTCAGCGCCGGACCGGAATCGCGGCGCTGGCGCGGCGGACCGAAGAGGCCGAAAATGCCGCGACCGCGCCGTTCCGCCTGCGCCGGGGCGTAGCGCAGCGCGGCGTTCGGCACCATCAGCGTATCCTTGACGGCCTCGACGGTGACATCGGCCGTCGCCGTCATGCCGGGGCGCAGCAGCAGGTCGGCATTATCGACTGACAGTACCGCCTTATAGGTCACGACGTTGTTGACCACTTCGGAGGCGAAGCGGATCTGCTCGATCTCGGCCGGAAAAGTCCGATCGGGATAGGCGTCCACGGTAAACTTCGCCTTCTGGCCAACGGCGATATGGCCGACATCGGCCTCGTCAACATCGACCTGCAGCTCCATCTTCTTCAGATCGCCGGCGATGGTGAAGAGGATCGGCGCCGAAAGCGAGGCTGCGACCGTGGCGCCCGGATTGACGGAGCGGGTGAGGATCACCCCGTCGATCGGCGAGACGATCTTCGCCTTGGCGAGGTTGACCTCGGCAAGCTGCAGATCGGCCTCCGAGGCCAGCACCTCGGCTTCGTTGATCTGTTTGGCGGCAACGGCGGAATCATATTTGTAGGTGGCGTCGTCGAGACTCTGCTGGGTGGAGACGTTGCTCTTGACCAGGCTCTTCAACCGCTCGAGCGAGGTTCCTGCCGATTGCATGTCGGCATTGGCCTTGACAACGTTCGCCTTGGCTGAGTTGAGTTTGGCGCGCGAGCTCTTCACATCCGCCTCGAGCTTGTTGGTGTCGAGGAGGGCAAGCACATCGCCCGCTTTAATCGTGCTGTTATAATCGACGTTGACGTCGCGGACCGTGCCGGAAAGCTCGCTCGATATATCCACCTGCTCAGTCGGCTGCACCGAGCCGGTGGCGGTGACGAGCACCGTCAGGTCGCCGCGTTTAGCCGGCTGGCTGGAATAGCTCATTTCACTGCGCCCGCGGCCCATATAGACATAGGCGGCGATAGCGGCGGCGGCGATGACGACGAGAAGGACGATCAGGCGCCCGCGCCAACGGCGGCCCTTGCCTTGCCTTCCCGACGCGGCGAGAACCGCTGCGAGGTCGGGCGTTGCGCCAGCCTTTGCTCCGGTTTCGTTGCCGCTTACGATTTTGTTCATATCGTCCTCGATCAGTCAGTGGCCGTCCCGGCCCTACAGCGAAATAATCACAATGCAGATGAACCGACGATTAGCGTCGCGCCGAACTGGCACGGAATTGCGGATAGGTGAAATGAAATATTGGTAAGGAAAGTCAAGTTTCTGTGCGCTTGAGCATGGGGCGCAAACTGTGCGGCGGTTTTGCGATCAAGGCATGCGGCAAACCAAAGACAAAAAGCGCCCGTCAGTGCGCATCCTCGGCAAATTGGTCCGCGCCGGACAACGGATGCAGCCACGGTTCGCGTCGCTTGATCCAGACCTCAAAGCTGGGCGCAAGGTCGGTCGGCGGACTGTCGAGAGAGCCTAAGCGAATTTCCGCCTCATCGTCCCTGAGGCAGAAAAGCCTGCTGCCGCAGACGGGGCAGAAGCTACGGCCGGCGAAGCTGGCGATCTCGCCGCTATGGGAGAAAGCCGGGCGCGGCCAGACCGCAAAGAAAACGAAGGCGGAGCCGCTCGATTTGCGGCAATCGGCGCAGTGGCAGAGGCCGACACGAAGCGGTTCGCCTTCCACCTGATAGGCGACCGCCCCGCAAAGGCAGCTTCCGGTTCGGATCTTCATGATGGGGCGTCAGGCATCGAGACTGGTCGGCAGGCCCGGCGGGCGTCGCTTTGCCGCCATCAACAGGTCGAGCTCCGTGGCGGATGGACCGAACTTTTCGTAAAGCCGCTTCGCCTCCTTGTCGTCGAGCCGGTATTTCCTGGCAAATTCGCTGATGCTGTAGGGGCGGCCACGCAACACTCTTCGCGCCGGGGTCGCCGTATTCGGTGCGTCGGTCATGGTTTTCTCCTTTCATCAGATACTCTGTAAGCTAGAGCGATAGGACGAATAGGGAAGAGCCGATGGACTGCACCGGCTCTTCCAGCATGGTGGATCGGGTTCGTTTCCGGAACCTTCTTGCCGATATGCGCATTTTCAGATCGAGGTTGCGGGCCGCGCCAAGCGGACGCGGTGGTGCCGGAGAACATCGGGATTTTTCCGCTTTCTCCCGATGGCCAACGAAACGGCAGACGAGCTCCCTACCCGCCCGGTCCGCTTCCCCATCCCGTCTCGTTGCGCATTTTTTGCGATATGCTTTAGGAGAGGCGCTGGCCATCCTCGCCGAAGAGGTGCAGCACAGCGGGATCGAGATTGAGCGGCAGGCTATCGCCCGATCTCATCCGCTGCTGGCCGGCAAAGACCGCAATCAGCTTCTTTCCGGCGGCGTCGGCATGAACGACCGTCTCGGAGCCCAGTTCCTCGACGAGGATGACGCGGGTGTCCAGCCGCGTCGCGGCAGCCGCATCGGCAAGGGTGATGTGTTGCGGCCGGATGCCAATGCTGATCCTTTCGCCGACCGGACGAGTTTCACGCGCGATGGCGGAAAGGCGGTGGCCACCGACAGTTTCGACCTGGGTGAACCCGCCCTCGTGACCGATGATTGCGCCCTCCAGGAAATTCATATGCGGCGCGCCGATGAAGCCGGCGACGAAGCGGTTCGCCGGCTTGTTGTAAAGTTCGAGCGGCGTTCCGACCTGCTCAATCCTGCCGCCTCTCAGCACGACAATGCGATCGGCAAGCGTCATCGCCTCGACCTGATCATGGGTGACGTAGATCATCGTCGCCTTCAGGCGGGCGTGGAGGGCCGCGAGTTCGGCGCGCATGGTGACCCGGAGCTCGGCGTCGAGATTGGACAGCGGCTCGTCAAGCAGGAAGGCATCCGGCCGGCGGACGATAGCACGGCCGATGGCGACACGCTGGCGCTGGCCGCCGGAGAGCTGGCCCGGCCGGCGCTGCAGGAAGGGTTCGATCTCCAGCATGCGTGCGGCATCGGCGATGCGCGCTTCGATCTCGGCCTTCGCCACCTTGGTGTTTTCGAGGCCGAAGGCGAGATTTTCCCGCACGCTCATATGCGGGTAGAGCGCATAGGACTGGAAGACCATGGCAAGGCCGCGGTCGGCGGCGGTGATACCGGTGACATCCTTGCCGTCGATAGCGATGCTGCCGCCGGTTGGCTTATCGAGGCCGGCGATCAGGCGCAGCAGCGTCGATTTCCCGCAACCGGACGGGCCAACAAAAGCGACGAACTCACCGTCGTTGACGGCAAGCGAGACATCGCGAATGACTTCGACGGCGCCGAAATTCTTGACGATGTTCCTGAGTTCGAGCCCGCTCATGCGCTCTCCTGTTTCATATTATGAGCCCGCCTATTTCAGTCCGGAACCGGCAATACCAGTTGTGATGAAGCGCTGCAGGAAGACGAAGATCAGAACCACCGGGATCATCGAGACGACGGTCATGGCGAGGATGTAGTGCCATTGCACGTTGAGTTCACCGGCATAGACGTTGAGGCCGACCTGCAACGTGTAGAGTTCCTTGCGTGAGAGCACGATCAGCGGCCAGAGGAAATCGTTCCAGCGCCAGACGACCGAGAAGATCGCCAGCACCGCCAGCGCCGGCGCCGACAACGGCAGGATGATGCGCCAGTAGATCTGCCACTCGCTGGCCTTGTCCATGCGGGCGGCGTCGATCAGCTCGTCGGGGATCGTCAGCATGTATTGCCTGAGCAGGAAAACGCCGGTCGGGGTCGCGACCGTCGGCAGGATGACGCCCCAAAGGCTGTCAAAGAGGTTCAACGTGCCGATGACGGAATAGAGCGGCACGACGATGACCGAGAGCGGCACCATCAGCGTCGCCAGGATCATCAGCATGACGGCGGTGCGGCCGGGGAATTGGTATTTCGAGAGCGCGAAGGCGGCCATGGAATTGACGAGCAGCGTAATGGCCGTCGCAGCGACCGTCACGAAGACGGAATTGCGCAAGAACAGGAAGAAATCGAAGCGCTGGAATGGTTCGGTGTAGTTGCCGCCGGCGAATTCGACCTTACGCACCGGCGTGCGGTCCTTGATGTTGGCCTTGACGATCTCACCGGGCTGCTTCGGATCGACCATCTGGCCGATGATACCGATGCGGCGGACTTCGGCAAGCACGCGGGTGCTACCATCAGGCATGATGACATTATAGAGCGGCAGCGGCTTGTCGTAGCCCGATACATCAGCCTGTTCAGTAACATAGGGCAAGAAGGACGGCGGGAATTCGGCAAGTGCTGCCGGCGTCTTGAACGAGGAGAAGACCAGCCAGACGGCCGGACCGAACATCAAAAAGACGCCCGATATCAGCCAGATCCAGGTGACCACATCCGTCCAGTGCCAGCCACGCCCGCGGCGGCGAAGGAGGAAGGCGCCGACAGCGCTCATTGGCGTGTTCTCTTCTTCTCGTTGCGGGCGCTGACACCGAGCTGGATCAGCGTCAGGATAACAAGCACGATGCCCATCAGGATCGACGCGGCCGATGCAAGCCCCGGATTGCGCAATGAACTCGCAAAGCCGGTCTCGTAAATATACTGGGTGATGTACATGGTGCTGGTGCCCGGCCCGCCGCCGGTCAGCACGAAGACCTCGTCGAAGATCTGCACAGCGCGGATCAGCGCCAGTACCAGGACGACGATGAGGTTCGGCATCAACAGCGGCAGGGTGATGCGCCGAAAGATGCGGGTCGGGCTCGCCTTATCCATCGCCGCCGCCTCGTAGAGATCCCTGGGGATCGCCTGCAGGCCGGCGAGCAGGATCAGCGCGTAAAAGCCCATATGCGCCCAGACCGAGACGAAGACGGCGAAGAAGAAGGACCAGAACCGGTCGCTGAGCCAGGAGAACGGCTCGAAGCCGAAGGGGCTCAGCGCATAGTTCAGCAGACCCTCGCGCTGCAATATCCATTTCCAGATCAGGCCGACGACAACGGGCGACAGAAGCACCGGAAAGAAGAAGACGGCGCGCCAGAAGCCGCGATTGGAAAGCGCTCGATTGAGGATCAGCGCCGTTGCCAGCGCTGCGACCAGCATCAATGTCACCTGGAAGACGACGAAGACAGCCGTGTTGCGCACGGCCGCCCAGAAGGTGTCGGCGGCACAGGTCGAGGGGTCGAGATAAGAGCCGCAATCGAAGAGGATCCGGTACTGGTCGGCGCCGACATAGGTCCTGTTCTGCAGGAAGATGGCGCTGCCGCTCGTCGTCGAATAGATGAAGTTGATGACCAGCGGCAGGAGCACGAAGACGGTGAAGATCAGCATGTTGGGCGCCAGGAAAACGCCCGCCATGCCGTTCAGCCCCGTCAGCTTCTGCCAGGCGCGCATGGGAATATCGACGAGCCCCATGGCAAGCCGGACAGGCGCAAGGAGCGCCTGCCGCAGACCGGTTTTGACAGGTGGTTCTGAAGAAACCATCTTCGCCGCTATCTATTCTTCCGTCAGTTGCCGGCGACCTTCGCCTTGATGTCCTCGTCGATGCGGGCATAGGCGTCGTCGAGCTTCATTTCGCCGGCGATCACCTGGCTGATGCGGGCGACGATGGCGCTGTAATAAGCGTCCGACCACTTCCAGCCCGGCAGCTTCATGGCGGGTGCCGCCGTCTGGCCGGAGGCATCGACGAAGGCCTTCAGCGCCGCCTTCACATGCGGATTGTCGGTCTTGAAGTCCAACTGGCCGGAGGCGACGCCCTTATGAGCCGGAATGAACAGGCTGCGCTCGGCGAACTCCTTCTGCACGTCGGCGCTCGCCAGGTAATCCATCACCTTGGCGACGTCCTTCGGGTTTTTGGTGTACTTGACGGCGACGAGACCGGCGCCGCCCTGCATGCCTGAGCATGCAACGGGCCCGCATGGGCTTCCGGTCACGACCCAGTCGAAATTATCGCCAATCTTCTGGGCGAAGCCCGAAACCTGCCAGCTGCCGGAATAAAGATAGGCAAGGCCGCCATTGATGAAGTCCTCGGCAGCGGAGCGGTAGGTAGAGCCGGCGGCGCTGACCCAGACGTCCTTGTTGATGGTGCCGTCCTCGTTCCACTTAACGAAACGGCCGAGGAAGTCCTTGGCGCCTTGATCGATCGGCGCAGGCTTGCCGTCGGCGGCGATGTAGTTGGCGCCGTAGGAGATGTTCGGGCCGGAGACGCGATGGCCGGAGCGGTCAATCGCCATGGCGAAGACCTTCTGGCTGTCGGCGACCTTCTTGGCAGCCGCCGCCCAATCGTCCCAGGTGGCTTTCGGGCCGGGGATCTCGACACCGGCCTGATCGAACAGCGTCTTGTTGGCGAAGCCGCCGGTCAGCGTCAGCTGCGTCATGAAGCCGGTGATGGCGTTCGAACCGTCAGGGCGCATCCAATCGGCCTGGGCGCCGAAATTGTCGTCCCAGTATTTCGCGTCGGTGAGATAGGGGCGAAGGTCGAGCCAGTGCTGCGCAGGCGCCTTCAAATTGGTGACACGGGCGATATCCGGCCCCTGCCCGGCTTCCAGCTGCACCGGCAACTGTTCCTTGACGACGTTGTAGGAGACCTCGTCGAGAATGATGTTGATGTCGGGATTGGCCTTCGAGAAGCGCGACAGCAGGTCCTTGATCACATCGCCTTCGCCGCCGTCGGAATACCACATGATACGCACGTCGCCGGCGTGGGCCGCAACGGAACTCAAAAGAACCGCAGCGAAAGCCGCGCCGATCGATTTCATTCTGGTCATTTTGTCCTCCTCCTGACCGATGAATTCCTATGTCCGGCTGGTCCTCCTCCTGCCGGACACCTCGCTTACGAGGCCGCGCGCCTAGGCTGCCTGCCCGGTACCTCCAAATGTACCGCGTCTCCCCGCACCGACCAGTCCGAAGGACGAAGAATACGGCCTTCGGCGCGCACGGTACCGTCCTCTTCGAAGACGACCTGGCCATAATCCGGATCGATGACGATCAGTGCGCCCTCGTCGTCCCGGCGGGCCGAAAGCCTGGCGAAACGCGCCTGCATGCCGTCAAGGCCGCCGTCGCGCTCGAGATCGGAGAGACGAACGATCCAGCGGCTTTTTCGGCCGGCGAGCCGCAGCTCCATACCGGTCGTCGGGCCCTCCTTCACCGGCGTCAATGCTCCGCTGCCGATCAGCATCGTTAGACCGTTGCCGGAGCGGGCAAGCGCCAGATTGCCGTCAACTGCGGTTTCGTCGAAGGCCTCGACAGGGAACCAGGCATGGGTGAAATTCGGCTGGCCTTCATGGATCTCGAAATCGAGGATCGCCAGATCGCGATACTGGTGCACGCGCGGCAGCGTTCCGCAGCCGCCCCAGAAGCTCGGACGCCCGTAACCGAACTGGATGGTTTCTCCGGGATGGTTGATCCAGATCTGTGCTTCCGGCCGGTCGCCCAGGCGCAAATGCAGCACCGTCTCCTGATAGCCCCAGGCGCCGGGTCGATAGTGCGCAATGGTGCCGAGCGCGGTGTCGCGCGTCTTGTAATGATAGAGCGCGGCGAAGCGGTTCTCGCCCTGGGAAAAGGTCCATTCCTGCGCGTCGTCGGATTGGTGCGCGGCAATATCGGCCAGCGACTCGGGGAAACGCAATCCATGATCGCGGATGCAGACGGCAAGCTGCGGCAAGGCGTGGACGCGCCGGCCATACCAGCCACGGCCCCAGAGAAGGCGGGCGATGGCTGACAGTTCGACCGAGCGGCCGGGGCGCAGCGTGTGTTCGTAGGAACGGCCCTGGCTGCCGGTCAGCATGCCGTGATGGGCCGAGCGAGCGACGATCTCCATCAGGCGGACGATGCTGGCACTCGCCCGAGCACGGATCGTCTCGTCAGGCGCGCAGGCGGCCAGCGCCGTCAGGCCCTTAAGGTCGATCGGGAAATAGGGAACGGAATTCCACTCGGCCATTTCCCAGCGCTCGAAGTGATCGAGCCAGGCCCGCACGCGCTCCTCGCCGACTTTCATCTGCTCGACGCCGGTGCGGCCGGAACGGACGAAGACGGCGTTGGGGAAAAGCCTGCCGCCGAGATAGGCGGCGGTATGGAAAAGAAGCGCGTGGTTTTCCGAAAAATACCACTGAACGTCGTTGCCCGGCTCGTCCATCCAATAGCGATAGCGGAGAACGGCCTGCTCGATCCTTTCCCGCAGACCCGGCGACAGTAGATCGCTCCAGCGCGTATAGGCAAACAGCAGCGGCACGAGCACGAAATCGGCACAGTCGTGACAGTCCTCGATGACCGGCAACATGGCCGAGATCATCGCCTCGGTCTCCTCGCCGCCCTGCCCCAGCGCCAGGCGCGCAAAGGCGCAGACCGTGTCAGGCTCGGAATGCGCCGCGACCTCGGCAAGCGCCTCGGCGACGCGGTCATCCAGCGCGGCGGGCGCTTCCCCCTGGGGGTGACAGATCTCGACGCCGAGCGTGCGGCCGATGGAAAACTCGCCGGCCTTGAAGGCGATTCGGAAATGGCGGAAATCAGCCGGCATCCGCTCTGACGTGCCGAGATCAAGCCTCGTCGCCCCTTTCTCCAGTTCGAAATCATAGTCGAAACGTTCGGTCGACATGAAGTCGCCTTCGATCTCGACATGACAGGTCAGCGCCACCGGCAGCGGCTTGGGGAAAAGGATCGTTACATCCTCGCCGAAATAAGCGGTGCGGTCGAACCTGATCCCTTCGAGGATCGCTTCAAGCGCATCCGCATCACCGGCCGCGACGGGAACGGGAACCGACGTTTCGACCTCCGGCCCTTCGAGATAATCCAGCTGGAAATAGAAACGGGCGTCGCGCTCGGCGAGATCGTCGAAATAGATGAGGATCTCATTGAGGCCAGCCGCCAGCTCGACCTCGAAGACCTGTTGGGCCTCGAGGTTGCGCTCGTAGGGCGCCATGAAACCCCGTTCGTCACCGTTGACGAAGAGGATTGCGCCGCCACAGGTCGACAGGCGAAGCGTCGCAGGCCCCGCCGACCGGGCATCCAGGAAGGTGCGTGCACAGCAGCCGATGCGCGTCGGGCGAAACCAGAAGCCGGACAGGTCAACGCGCGGGGACCCGAAGGGAAGCCACCAGCGGGTGGCCTCGAATTCGGCGGCCGGCTGCGGCCGCCGTCCGGAGAATGCTTGCTTGAATTCAGTGCGGCAGGGATATTCATGAGGAATGAAGTTCTTCGTCTTGGTGACGAAGAAGAAGGGATCCATCCTGCCTTCCATCGGACGGTCGTCGACGTCATAACGCTCCTGCCACAGATGGGCGAGCTGCCAATAGACGATCGGGTTATTCTTCGCCGTTGCACGGCGGAAATAGGCTTGCTGCTCGGCGGCCATGCTTAGCCCACGCGAACCTTGAAATGCCGGACAAAACGCCGACGGATGGACTGGCCGTCAAACCGCATCTTCAAAGCCTCCCTGCTCTGTTGCTTGTCGCGGACTCCTCGCGACAATTGTGCATAGGCATTCCATTTGCGCAATCTGAAAGATTTTTGCATAAAGGGAGAGGGAGCGAGGAGATGCCTATGACGGCGGACCAGAAAAAAGGCAGGCGCACGCGCCTCGACGACATTGCCGCCAGATGCGGCGTCTCGATCAGCACGGTGTCGCGAGCGCTGGCAGGTGAAAAAGGCGTAAGGCCGGAAATTCGCAAACTGGTGCTGGAAACGGCGAGCGCCGTCAGCTATGCCTTGCCGGCAAGTGTTGCGGGCAAGAAGGTGATGCTCGTCGCCTCCGGCGCCGCGATGATCGACTATGTCCGCAACCAGTTCACGCTTTACGTTCTTGAAGGGCTGAATGCGCGTGCATCCGCCCTCGGCATCGAGGTGGCGATGCGCCCCGTCGCCGACAAAGGGGATGAAGCGCGCGTCATCGCCGAAATGCGTGACGACGTGAGCTTCGGCGGCATGCTGATCCTGACCGTCGACGAGGAAGATATGCTTGCAGCAGCCGCAAATCTTGGGAAACCCGTCGTGCTCGTCAACAGTGACGATCCCTATATGCGGCTTTCGAGCGTGACGCCCTGCAACCGCTCGGCCGCCTTCATCGCCGCCGAGCGGCTGATCAAGGCTGGGCACGAACGCATCCTGTTCATGCTGCGGCCGGGGCGACGGACGATCGAGCGGCGTCTGGAGGGCTGGCGCGATGCCCTGCAGCATCACGGGCTGAAAGCCGGTGCCGATCTGGTGCTCGAAGTCGACGACTGGCTGCCGGAACTCGGTGCAGAGGCGATCACCCGGCTCGTCCGCCAGAAGGGCCTGTTCTTCACTGCCGTCCTGACGGCGGGCGACAGTCTTGCCGACGGCGCCGTGCGCGGATTGCAGGCGGCGGGTTATGCCGTGCCGCGGGACATCTCGGTCATGGGCATAGACGACCTGCCGCAATCAGCCTTTCTCAATCCGCCGCTCTCGACGGTGCATATTCCGATGCGCGAACTCGGCGCCACCGCGCTCGATCTGCTGCGTGACATGATGCTCGGCCTTGCGACTCCGCGGCGGCGCGTCGAGCTTTCCTGTCATCTCGTCGAAAGGGGCAGCGTCGCCGTCGCCAGCCGCCCGACTGCCGCTGACCAGATTTGAGCCGATCGCACGAGGCCGGAGGTTATACCGACACCATGAAATTCTTGGCAATTTCCGGCAGCGCTCGCAGAGCCTCTACCAATACGGCCCTGCTGCATGCGCTGCAGTCGGCTGCCGGTTCGACGCATACGGTCTCGGTCTATGACCGCGTGGGGGAACTTCCGGTCTTTTCGCCCGATCTGGAGTTTCCGGAGCCTCCGCTTGAAGTGGCGGCGCTTGCAAGAGCTATAGCGGATGCAGATGGACTGATCCTGGCCAGTCCCGAATATATCAGGTCAATTCCTGGCGGGTTGAAGAACGCCATCGACTGGCTTGTCTCCCGTGACGAGGCGATCGGCAAACCGATCGTGCTTGCGCACGCATCCCATAGAGGGGATGACATGCTGCACCAGCTACGCGTCGTTCTCGCCACGCTCAGCGATCGATTCAACGAGGAGCTCTTCCTTCGGTTCCACCTGATGAAGCTTTCCCCGGACGAGATTGGCAAGCATCTTTCCGAGCCTCGGCATCAGGACGAGATGCGCCGTTTCCTCGACGCTTTCGCAAGCTATTGCAAAGCAGCCTGACGTTTTGTGGGTCGATCCCCATCAAGCTTCGATGAAGCTTGCCTCAAAGAGCTCTCGCGCATAGGCATCATGCGTGATGCCGGCCTGCAGATCTTCCTTGGTAAGCTCATCCACGAAGCCGCCGTTCTTCATGATCAACACCCGGTCGCACATATGCGCGATGACAGCGAGGTCGTGACTGACGAGCAGATAGGTCAGTCCCTTCTCTTCGCGCTGATCGGCAAGCAGGTTCAGAATTTCGGCCTGGATGGAGACATCGAGCGCCGAAGTCGGCTCGTCGAGCAACAGGATCGGCGGTGACAGGATGAGTGCCCGGGCGATGGCGACGCGCTGCCTCTGGCCACCGGAAAGCTCGTGCGGAAAACGGCTTGCAAAACTCGCGGGTAAACCGACCTGGACCAGGGCCTTTTCGACCTTTGACCAGATATCGGAATGCCGCATTGCGCGTAGCGGTTCCGCCAATGCGGTGCCGATGCGATGACGGGGATGGAGGGATCCATAAGGGTCCTGAAACACCATCTGGGCGATGGTCAGTTCCTCGCGGGAGCGCTTCTTTCCGATCGGCTTTCCGCCGAGCTCGATCTGGCCCGTCCAGCTACCTTCCATTCCGGCGAGGCAACGCAGCACCGTCGATTTGCCGCATCCGGATTCGCCGACGATGCCCAGGGTCTCCCCCCGGTTGACCTGAAAGCTGACGCCTCTGACGACATGATTCCTGTTCTTGCCCGACGCAAAGGTGACATCGAGATCCTGCACATTGATCATTGCGCTGTCTCCAGATCGAGTTTCGCCCTGTCGAGAACCGCGAGCCGGCGAACCGGGTTCTTCGGGTCGGGCAGCGCTGATATCAGGCCGCGGGTATAGGGATGGCGAGCCTCTTCCAGGCTGGTCAGGGTTTCCACGATCCTGCCGGCATACATGACGATGATCCGCTCGCAGAAGGCTGCCACCATGCGAATGTCGTGGCTGATCAGCAGCAATCCCGAATTATTCTCTCGCACCAGCTCATCGAGCAGCAGGAGCACGTCCTTGCGGACGCTGACGTCGAGAGCCGAGGTCGGCTCGTCGGCGATCACCAGTTTCGGCCGGGCCACCAGCATCATCGCGATCATCACGCGCTGGCCCATGCCGCCTGATATCTGGTGGGGATAGAGCGCCATGACCCGATCCGGATCACTGATGCGCACGCGCGCCAGCATGGCGTGGGCAGCATCCTGCGCCTGGCTTCCGCGAAGGCCGAGATGAAGGCGCGCGGATTCGGCGATCTGCTTGCCGATCGAAAGCACCGGATTCAACGAATAGCGCGGGTCCTGCATGATCAGGGCGATATCCTTGCCCCGAAGCGCGCCCATCTGACGCTCGGTCTTCGAAAGCAAGGAACTGCCGGCAAGATCCAGGCGCTCGGCGGATTGCATGGCGGCCGGCGGCAAAAGGCGCATGATGGCACGGCCCGTCGTCGATTTGCCGGAGCCGGATTCTCCGACAATGCCGACACGTTCGCGTCCGACGTCGAAACTGACATTGGAGACGGCGGGCACGGCGCCCCTTCCGAAACGAACGCTCAATCCCTTGACTGACAGAACGGGCTGAAGATCACGATCTTGCATGGCGGGGATCCAGAATGTCGCGCAGAGCATCTCCGGCGATGTTGAAGGCAAGGCTCGTCAGCAGGATTGCGATACCCGGCATGACGGCGACCCACCAGTAATCGAGCATGAACTTGCGGCCGTTGGAGATCATCGCGCCCCATTCCGGCGCGGGCGGCTGGGCGCCGAGCCCGAGAAAGCCGAGAGAGGCCGCCGTCAGGATGATGCCCGCCATATTGAGCGTCAGGCGAACGATGACTGAAGGAATGCACATGGGCGCGATATAGAGAAGGAGGATGCGCATCGGCGAAGCGCCGTAAAGGCGGGCGGCGACTACATAGTCGGCGTTTCGGACGACGAGTGCCTCTGCCCGGGCAAGTCTTGCGATCGGCGGCCATGCGGTGAGCGAGATGGCGATGATCGCCGTGCCCAACCCCGCGCCGAGCGCGGCGGCAAAGGCAAGCGCCAGGATCAGCGACGGAAAGGAGAGGACAATATCGGTCGCGCGCATCAGAAACGCATCCGTATTGCCGCCGAAGAAACCCGCGACGACACCGATCAGGAGGCCGATCGGCCCGACGATCAGCGAGACCGCAAGCACGGTCTGAATGGTGATGCGCGTGCCGAAGATGAGGCGGCTAAGGATATCCCGGCCGAACTCGTCCGTGCCGGCCGGATGAGCGAGGCTTGGAGGCTGCAAAGCATCGCCAAGCGCCTGAATGGTCGGATCATAGGGCGCCAGAAGCGGCGCGAAAATCGCCACGACGCAGAGGATGCCGAGGACGGCGAAGCCGGCGAGACCAAGCGGCTCGTCGGCCAATTTACGGCCGGCGCGCGCAAAAGAGGCAGCAACACGGCTCGGCACGCTCGGAGGCCGGATGCGAATCTCGCTGTGGACGGCATCGCTCATCGGGTTGCCTCCCTCATACGCGGATCAAGCACGGCGTAGGCGACGTCGGCCAGGAAGTTCAGCAACATAAAGATGAATCCCACGATAATAGTGGCTGCGACGATGGCGTTCATATCGCCGATCATCAGCGCGTTGGTCATGTACTGGCCGATGCCCGGCCAGGAGAAGACGATCTCGGTCACGACAGCGCCTTCGAGCAGCCCGCCATAGGAAATTGCGAGAATGGTGATCAGCTGCACCGCGATATTCGGCAGGACGTGGCGCAAAATCGTGCCGGTCGGACTCACGCCTTTAGCGCGGGCGGCAATCACATAGTCCTGGCTCAACTGCTCCAGCGTGAAGCTGCGGGTCATGCGGGTGATATAGGCCATCGCCGCGTAAGCGAGGATGAAAGCCGGCAGGATGATATGGCCGAGCGCATTCCAGAAGATTTCAGTCTCGCCCTGCAGCAGGCTGTCGACCAGCAACAGCCCGGTCTGTGGCGTGACGAGGCCTTCGTAGAACACGTCGACCCTGCCCGGCCCGCCGACCCAGTTCAGACCCGCATAAAAGATGACGAGCCCGACGATGCCAAACCAGAAGACCGGCACCGAATGCCCGACGAGGGCGATCACGCGGGCAAGCTTATCGATCAGGCTGTCGCGGAAAAGGGCAGCAGTAAGCCCGAGCGGAACGCCGACGAATGTCGAAATGATCACGGCAAGCGTTGCAAGCTCGAACGTCGCCGGAAAGGCCTGGGCGAGGTCGGCAGAGACCGGATTGCCGGTCAGAGCGGCCGTGCCGAAATCACCGTGCGCCAGCCCGTAGAGATAGAGGTAGAACTGCTGGTAGATCGGGAGATCGAGGCCGAGACGCGCCCGCATCGCCGCATAGGCGGCGGGATCTGCGAGCTCGCCGACGATCGCGCCGACGGGGTCTGTGGGCAGGACGCGGCCGATCACGAAGGTCACACATAGGAGGATGAACAGGCTGACCAGCAGATGCGCCAAGCGTCGGCCAAATTCGGCTGCGGAGAGTTCCTTCATGATCGGCTGCCTCGGGGGTATTACTGGGTTTCAGACTTTGTGACGTCCTCGAGGCGAGTCAGCTGGGTCGGATGTCCCACATATCCCTGTACCTTGCTTGACAGGACGATCGGCTCGAAGCGCTCGAAGAGCGGAAGCACCGCCGGCTTCTGTTCCACGAACATCTTCTGCATCTGAACGTAGAGTTCGCCGCGCTTCTTCGGGTCTGGCTCCATTGATGCCTTGGCGGTCAAGGCCGTCAGTTCGGGAATGTCCCAGGCCGAGCGCCAGACGAAATTGCCGGCATTGTTGGCCTCTTTCGAATTGTCAGGGTTGGAGGAGAACTGCTCCATCGATCCGAGGACATTCGGCATGTAGGCGCTGGTCTGCGGGATCAGCAGGTCAAAATCCCTGGCGCGATGGGCGGCGATGATTTCCGAGCCGTTGCCCTGCTGGATATCGATTTTGATACCGACCTGAGCGAGCGATGCCTGGATCGCCGTGGCAAGATCGATGCGCGGTGTCTGGGCGATGGTCTTCAGCGAAAGCGAAAAACCGTCCTTGAACCCGGCCTCGCTCAAGAGCTGCTTGGACTTTTCGACGTCGAGATGCCAATCGGGATTGGGGATCGCATATTCGAAATTCTCCGGGACGGGAACGTTTCTGGCCCGTCCGTAAGGCCCCATGATCGTCTTCTCTATGCCCTTGTAGTCGATGCCGTAGGCAATGGCCTCGCGAACTTTCGGGTTGGAGAGGTACTGATTGCCGGCATTCATCGACAGCACGTAGAAGCCGCCGGTGGGAATCCGCTGAATGGCGAAGCCCTGCTTGTCCTTGAATGTCGCAAGATCCGATGCCGTCAGAGCGCTGGCAATATCGATATCCCCGCGCTCCAGCATCAATCGCTCGACCTGGCTTTCGGGAACGTGCCGGACGATGACGCGACGCATCTTCGGAACGCCGGCCACATAATCCTTATTGGCGTCGAGGATCACCAGTTCGTTCGGAGACCAGCGATTGAGGGTGAAGGGACCGGAGCCGGCCGAGTGCGTCCGCATCCAGGCGTTTCCCCAGTCATTTTCGGCGACATGCTTCTGCACTTCGACGCTGTCGACCACGCTGGTGGTCGAGGTCGTGAGCCGGTAGAGCAGCATTTCGGCCGTCACCTGACCGGAAAAATCGATGCGCACAGTCTTGTCGTCGACTGCCGTGACGAGCTTGTCGACATTGTCCTTGTCATAGCCGATGCGCTTGAGGTTTGCGGCAGCGGCCTGATCGAGCTTCAGGAGGCGTCCCAGCGAATAGACGACATCTTTAGCGGTCACCGGATTGCCGGTGGCGAATTTGGCCTGGCGCAGCGTGAAGGTGATGCCCTTGTCGTCAACCTTCCAGCTTTCGGCCAACTGCGGCACGATCTTGCCGTCAGGGGTGCTGTTCACCAGCCGATCGTAAAGGTTCGACATGATCTCGACCGCTTTTCCCTCGGTCGCCTGATGCGGATCGAGGGATAGAACCTGCGCCAGGGATGTCCCTATCACCAACTGGTCCTTCGGCGTGGCGGCATGCAATTGCGGCGCGGCGATCGTCAATGCGCCAATGACGGCGCCGGCGAACAGGCCCTTAGAAAAATGCTTCATTGTAACTCCTCCCTGGATTACTATAGGAAACATATTATGTCGCCCGTATGTCGTATTATGATTTAACGAAGTCGGATATGATTTGCAAGACCCAGCGGGTGACCTTGATGCAAAGGGATTGGGAACAGGAAATGACAACACTCAGCCGCGGTCGGCAAAGACTGGCGCAGCAGGTTATCGATCAGTTGCGGGCGCAAATCGAGGCGGGGAAGCTGCGCGTCGGCGACCAGCTGCCGACCGAGCCGCAGCTTGAATCGACATTCGGCGTGAGCCGCACGGTGGTGCGTGAAGCCATTGCCGATCTAAGGGCAGCAGGCTTCGTCAAGCCGATACAGGGCAAAGGCGTCTTCGTCGCCGATCCCAAGGCTCATTCGGTATTGTCACTGACGCCGGTGGAAATCAAAAGCATTCCGGAAACCCTGGAATTGCTGGAGTTTCGGATGGCGGCAGAGGGCGAAGCGGCAGCAATCGCCGCCTATCGCCGCACCGCCGAGCAGGAGGCGGCCATCCGCGAAGCCAACCGCAGAATGGCAAGCCTCATCGAAACCGGGCAGCAAACGGTGGAGGCGGATTATGCCTTCCACATGGCGATCGCCGCCGCCACGAACAACCGGTTCTATGTCGATGTTCTGCGCCATTTTGGCCCGAGAGCCATCCCCCGCGGCCAGTTTCCGACACTGCCCGAAGCCAACGATCGCGACTATCTCCAGAAGGTTTATGCCGAACATGTGGAAATCCTGTCGGCCATCGCCGACCAGGATCCGGAGCGCGCCCGCCAGGCAATGCGTGCGCATATGATGGCAAGCCAGCGTCGCTACCGCATGCTCGCCGAGCAGCAATAAGGCTCGACTCTCTCAAAAATTCATATTATGTCATATGACATTATGAAGATTTGAGAGGGACTCTGATGTATCTGGGAACACAGGTGGCAGCGCGAGATGACGACGATTATCGCATCTTCGCGCAATTGGGTGTGAAGCATATCAGCGCCGACCCGCCGGGAAAGCCGAGCAGTTGGACGCTTTCCGATATCGAGCGCCATCGCGACAAAGTCGAAAGCTTCGGCCTGATCCTCGACATGATCCAGCTGCCCCTGCCCTCGCAGCCGATAGAGAAAGCTTCCTATCCCGACATCCTGCTCGCCGGCCCCGAACGCGACAGGCAGATCGATGCGGTCTGCCGGATGATCGAGAATGTCGCCGCGGCAGGTATTCCCGCGGTAAAATATAATCTCAACCTGATCGGCATTCCCCGCACGCCCGATGAACCAGGACGCGGCGGATCGCTGAATGCCAGCTTCCGCTGGGACAGGACGGACCAGCAGGCCGCGCCCGGTCTTGCCGGCGTTCTCTCAGAGGATGAAAACTGGGAACGGATCGACTATTTCCTCGAACGTGTCGTTCCTGTTGCCGAGAGTAACCGCGTCAGGCTCGCCTGCCATCCGCACGATCCCTATACGCCGCCGGGGTACCGAGGCGTCACGCGTGTCTTAGGCACGGTGGAAGGCCTGAAGAAATTCGTGCTGATGCGCGAAAACCCTTATCACGGCCTCAATTTCTGCCAGGGCTCGATCGGCGAGATGCTCGAAAATCCCGGCGAAGAGATCGACGACGTCATTCGCTGGTTCGGTCGGCGCGACAAGATCTTCAACGTTCACTTCCGCAACATTCGCGGCGGCAAGCTTTCCTTCATGGAGACCTTCCCCGACGAGGGCGACATGGACATGGTCCGCTCGGCCAAGATCTACAAGGAGGTCGGCTTCAAATACATGCTGATGCCCGACCATGTGCCGACCGTCAGCGGCAAGGACCCGTCCGCGACCGCCTTTGCCTTCTGTTACGGCTATATCGCCGCACTTCTGCAGATGCTCGAGAGCGCCTGACACGGTCAATTTTCAACACGTAAGGAATAGGACTTGATGATGAACCCGATTGAATTGAAGAAGGCCGTCGGCAGTGGTCTCCTCTCGTTCCCGGTTACGCATTTCGACGATCAGCTCAAATTTGACGAAGCGAAATACCGCCGTCATGTCGAATGGCTTTCGGGTTATGATGCGGCTGCGCTGTTTGCCGCCGGTGGCACCGGGGAGTTTTTCTCCCTCAATCCCAGCGAGATCCCGCAGGTCATCAGGGCCGCCAAGGCGTCGGCGGGCAAGACGCCGATCATCTCGGGAACCGGCTACGGCACGTCGCTGGCAATCGAGATCGCTATCGCGGCCGAGAAGGCGGGAGCGGACGGGCTTTTATTGCTGCCGCCCTACCTGATGTTTGCCGAACAGGTCGGCCTGGTCGCCCACGTCAAGGCCGTCTGCCAATCGGTCGGCATCGGCGTCATCGTCTATAACCGCGACAACGCCGTCCTGACCGCCGAAAGCATCGCGCGCCTGGCGGAGGAATGCCCGAACCTTATCGGTTTCAAGGACGGCGTCGGCGATGTCGACAAGGTCATCGAGATCACCACCCTGCTCGGCGACCGTCTCGTTTATGTCGGCGGCATGCCCACCCATGAGGTCTATGCACAGGCCTATTTTGCTGCTGGTGTGACGACCTATTCATCCGCCGTCTTCAACTTCGTACCCGCCCTCGCCCAGCGCTTCTATACCGCCCTGCGCGGGGGCGATCAGGCAACCGTCGACGAGATCCTCAAGAGCTTCTTTTTCCCCTTCGTCGCCTTGCGCAATCGGAAAAGAGGTTACGCCGTCTCCATCATCAAGGCCGGCCTTCGTGTCCTTGGGCAGAATCCAGGGCCTGTCCGCCCGCCTCTGACGGATCTTACCCAGGAAGAACTCGCGCTCTTGGAAAAGATCGTGGAGGCAAATGGCGTCCAACGGATTGCGGCTGAATAATACGTTGGCCGTCCGGGCCGCCGGGCTGCCCAGCGGTTTTGCCATTGGCGGGCTGCCCGCTCCTACAGCGCCACCCCAGTGCCGCGGTCGAAGACATGCACCTGGTCGCTCGTAATACTCGCCTCGAAGACGGCGCCGTAGCGGGCGGGATATTCGCCGTCGACGATGGCGGTTACCTGCTGTCCGGCGAGATCGAAGACCACATGGGTCTGGGCGCCTGTGGGTTCCACCAGCATCGTCCGGCCGGCGAGCGGCGTGCCTGCTGATAGACCGGGGACGAGGTGTTCGGGGCGCAGGCCGACCGTGATTGCCTGACCGGCCTTCACCTTGCGATCGGGCGCGATGCGGATCGCGGTCCCATCACTGAGGCGGGCCGCAGGCTGACCGTTTTCACCGTCCACCGTGCCGTCGAGCATGTTCATCGCCGGCGATCCGATGAAGGCGGCGACGAAGAGATTGGCTGGCTTCTTGTAGAGTTCGAGCGGCGTACCCGCCTGCTCCACCCTGCCGTGATTGAGCACGACGATGCGGTCGGCGAGCGTCATCGCCTCGATCTGGTCGTGGGTGACATAGATCGAAGTGGTCCTCACCTTCTGGTGCAGTGTCTTGATCTCCGAGCGCATCTGCACGCGCAGCTTGGCATCGAGGTTGGACAGCGGCTCGTCAAACAGGAAGACTGCCGGATTGCGCACGATGGCGCGCCCCATGGCGACGCGCTGGCGCTGGCCGCCGGAAAGCTGGGCCGGCTTGCGGTCGAGCAGCTTGGCGAGATCAAGCATGCGGGCGGCCTCGGCGACGCGGGCCTCGATCTCAGGTTTCGCCACGCCGGCGAGCTTGAGATTGAAGCCCATGTTTTCAGCGACCGTCATGTGCGGATAGAGCGCGTAGGACTGGAAGACCATGGCGATGTTGCGTTCGCGCGGCGTCATGCCGTTGACGACCTTGCCGCCAATCGCAATCTCGCCATCGGTTATCTCTTCGAGGCCGGCAATCATCCGAAGCAGCGTTGATTTTCCACAACCGGACGGTCCGACGAGGGCGACGAATTCCCCATCCTCGATATCAAGCGAAATGCCGTGGATGACGTCGACGGCGCCATAGGTCTTGCGGATGTCGTTCAGTTCAACGGATGCCATGAATCCTCCAATGGCTCGGCTCAGGACTTCACGGCACCGGCGGTCAATCCGGCGATGATGTGTCTCTGGGCGACGAAAAAGACGATGATTGTGGGAAGGATGGTGAGCGTGATGAACGCGAGCACCAGCTGCCATTCCGTGCCGTATTCGCCGCGATAGACCATGATGCCGAGCGGCCAGGGATACTTGGATTCCGAATTCAGCATGATCAGCGGCAGAATGTAGCTGTTCCAACTGCCGACGAAGGAGATGATGCTGACGGTGGCGACGATCGGCCGGGAAAGCGGTAGCGAGACATGCCAGAAGAATCTGAGATAGCCGCAGCCGTCGACAAAGGCCGCCTGGAACAATTCTTCCGGAAGGTTGCGAAAATAGTTCCGAAACAGCAGGATACTCATGCCGAGACCAAAGGCCACCTGCGGCAGCACCACGCCCCAATAGGTATCCAGCAGGCCGAGATCGCGGATGCGGATGAAGAGCGGCAGGATCGCCGTCGCCGCCGGAAACATCAGGCCGAGCAGGAAATAATTGAGCAGGAAGGACGAACCGAAAAACCGGACATGGGCGAAGGCGAAGGCCGCCATGGACGACACGATCAGCGTCAGGAGAACGGTGAGTGCTGCGATAACAAGCGAATTGCCGATCTGCAGCCAGTAGCGTTCGCCAAAGAGAATGTCGGTATAGTTCGCCCATTGCCATTCCGTCGGCAGACCGAAGGGATTGGTGCGCAGGTCGCCCAGCGTCTTGAAGCCGCCGAGCGCCGTCGTCAGCAACGGCACGAGCACGATCGCGGCGATCAGGCTTAGCGACACATAGAGATAGATGCGTGTCGACGCGCTCATGCGGATGGAAGAGCTCATATCAGTCATGGCGCATGAAGATCCTTTTGTAGCCGAAGGCGAGCGTCACGCAGATGATAAAGAGCACCACGCCGACGGCGCTGCCGAGACCGACCTGCATGCGCATGACACCATAAGTGTAGAGGAAGGTGACCATCGTCTGGGTGGAGTTGGAAGGCCCGCCGCCCGTCAGCGGCATGATCATGTCGAAAAGCTGCAGCGAGCCGACGACGGCAAAGAAGATGGAAAGACGTAAGGTGGAGCCGAGCAGCGGCAGCGTGACGTAGCGGAATTTCTGCCAGCCGGTAGCGCCGTCGATTTCCGCCGCCTCCAGCACGCTCTTGTCGACGGATTGCAGACCGGCGATGAAGAGCATCATGTGGAAGCCGAAATATTTCCAGACGATGACCCCGAGCACGGCATAGATCGCCACGTCCTTGTCGGCGAGCACGTAAGGGTTTGCGAAGCCGAAGAAGTTGGAAACGGCGGCAAACAGGCCATAATCGCCATCATAGACGAAACGCCAGATGAGGCCTGCGGCAACATCCGCCAGCACATAGGGCAGGAAGAAGATCAGGCGGTAGCCGACGACACCCGGAATGCGATGGGCCAGCATAGTGGCAAGCCAGATGGCAAGCGGCACCTGGATGCAGATCGAGATGACGATGATCAGGCCGTTATTGACCAGCGCCTGGGTGAAAGCCGCATTCCGGAACAAAACCTGGAAGTTGCGGAGCGCGATGAACTCGGTCGGCGTGCCGTAGCCGTTCCATTTGTAGAGGCTGTACCAGGCGGCCTCCCCCATCGGCATGATGACGAAGAGCGTAAACAGCAACAGCGCCGGCGGCAGAAAAATCAGCAGCACCGTCAGCCGGTCGTGCGCGACCGAGCTTTTCCGGTTTGCGGCTCGTCTTGCCGGGCTTACGGCTGATGTCATCGATGGGACTGAAATATTGGCCATGGCTCCTGCTTTCGTATGTCGGCAGCAATGCTGGCGCCCCGCTCTTCATCGGAGCGCCAGGAAGGGTCTGCAAGCGCTGGTTATTGTTCCAGTTCGAAAGCGTCCTGGATCATCTGGGCGCCATCCTTGGAATTCATCTGTCCGGAGACGATTTCCACCGAGGCGTCGTTGACGACACGGCCGACGGCCGCACCGAGATCCTGGTCGAAGAAATTCTGATGCCAGGTCGAACCCGCAAGCTGTGTTGCCGATTCTGCAATCAGCGGGTTGACGACGCCGTCGTCGGCACCGACGGCAACGGGAAGCAACATGCCTGACTTGGCCATCGCGCGCTCGTTGTCCGCATTCGTCAGGAAAGCGAGGAAATCGATCGCCTCCTTGGAGGCCTTCTTGGTGACGGCCCAGCCGTTCAGACCGCCGAGCGTATCCGTCGGCTTGCCCGCGCCGCCTTCGACCGTTGGGAAGACGAAACGGCCGATATTGTCCGACGAAAGCCCCTTGCCGTCGCCGGCATTCTTGCGCTGGTTGGCTTCGGTGCTTTCAAAGCCGAGGATCATCGCCGCCTTGCCGTCACCGAAGACACCGAGCGTCTGCGGCCAGGTTGCGCCGAGATAGCCGGGCTGGAAAGGCTCAAGCTTGCCGAGTTCGGCAAGGTCGTCGCCGGCCTTGATGATCGCCGGATCAAGGAAACCTTCGCCCTCGCCCTTCTTGGCCGCTTCGAAGACCTTTTGGCCGCCTTCGCGCATGACGAGATAGCTCCAGTAGAAATGGATCGGCCATTTCTCGCCGCCGCCGCCCGCAATCGGCACGATGCCGGCCGCCTTGATCTTCTTCACCGCTTCGAGAAAATCGGTCCAGGTCTTAATGTCCTCGGCTTTAACGCCGGCCTTGGCAAACAGCGCCTTGTTATAGAAGAAGCTGACCAGACCGACCTTGTAGGGGATCGCCCAGGTCTTGCCGTCGAAGGTCAGGCCATTGACTGAAGCCGGGGTATAGGCACTGCGCAGTTTGCCGCCATCGGCATCGAGTGCTGCCGTCACATCCTGCAGGGCGCCGGTCTCGGATTGCTGCTTCAGGACGCCACCGCCCCAGCTGAAGAAGAAATCCGGCACGTCATCGGACTGCAGCAGCGTGGGAAGCTTGGCCTTGAAAGCCTCGTTTTCGAGGAACTGCATCTGGATGTCGACGTCGGGATGCTGGGCCTCGTATTTCTTGGCGATATCCTCCCAGACCGCGACGTTTTTCGGATCGAGCTCGAGATGCAGCCACTTGACCACCGTCGTCGCCGAGGCAGCATTTGCTCCTGCCAGCAACATGCCGGCTGCCGCAGCCATGGATGCAATGCGCCTGCCGCCGAAAGCGGCGCTCTTCAGCATAAAATTCATGATTTTCCTCCCAGGGGACCTATCCTCACAATTTTTCCCCAATGCGGATTAATTCAACGGAGCTTTCACCCAATGTCAACCCGACTGCCTGTATTTTTATCAAATGCGCTTGACAGAGCCGCTAAATTGCTTGTTATTTATTTCGTAACCCGTTAAAAATATTGGCTTCCGCCTAAAGAAACGATCGCCGGCTAATTTTCATGAAGACTGCAGATCCAGAATTGATGCGCGCGATCAATCGCTTGAACGTGCTCGATACCGTCCGGCGCCATGGTCCGATCGCGCGCATCGAGATCAGCGAGCGCACCGAACTCTCCACCACCACCGTTTCCGCCATCACCGCCTCGCTGCTCGACGACGGGCTGATCCTGCCGCGCCACGAAGGCGACATCCGCAACGAGGCGGTGCGCGGAAGGCCGCGCGTGATGCTGGAGCTCAATCCCGATGCGGCCCGCGTGGTCGGCGCCAAAATCGCCGCCAACAGAATGGTCTTCGTGGTCACCAATTTCCGTGGCGACGTGCTGTCGAAGCTTGCTCTGCCGATCCGCATCGATCGGCAGCCGATCGGTGTCATCGCCGATCTCGTCGAGGACGGGGTCCGGCGCTGTGTGGTCGATGCAGGGCTTTCGCTGGAGGATGTCGATACTATCTGTCTGGGCTTTCCCGGCGTCATCGAGCATCGCACCGGCTATATAAGAAGCAGCCCGATCTTCCGCGATACCAATGTCGATTTCGCCGCCGAAATGTCAGCGCGGCTTGCAACCCCCACCATCGTCGAAAGCGACGCCCATGCCATTACGCTCGGCCATCACTGGTTCGGGAAGGCACGCGACCTCGAGGATATGGTGTTGATATCGTTGGAACAGACGCTGGGGCTCGGCGTCCTGCATGGCAACCGCCTTTTCCGCGGCGCCGGTGGCCTCAGCCACAACCTCGGCGATCTCGTGCTCGGCACAGGACCCAATGGCATCGTGCGGCTTTTCAGCCAGGCAGGCGAAAGCGCGATCCTGGGTGAACAGCAAGCCGACGGGCGTTTTGCCGAAGCGATCCGTCTCGGGCGCGGCATGAACCATGCCCAGGCACTGATCAAGGCCGATGACGATCGGCTGATCGGGGCCGCCATCCGCGCCGGTGAAGCGGTCGGATTGACCATCGCCAACATCGTCACCCTCTTTGCGCCGCCGCGGGTCATTCTGGTCGGCTCCAGCCTGGCGCTCGGCGAACCCTTTCTCAACAGCCTGCGCGATTCCTATGCACTTGCCATTCCCCCTTCGCTGCGTGGGGTGAGCGAACTCGTCTTCGATGATTCTACAGACGATTTCTGGGCGCAGGGTGCGGCTGCCGTGGCGCTGTACGAACTCTACGAATCGCCCTGGAGCACGACGGGGCCGGCGCTCTGAGGAGCGACACATCAAGATCAATGGAGGAATTCATGGACAAGGTCGGTATCGGCATCATTGGATGCGGCAATATTTCGGGCGCCTATCTCACCGCGATGGCATCCTTTCCCATTCTCGACATCCGCGGCGTCGCCGATCTCAATCGGGAACTGGCTGAAGCGAAAGCTGCGGAATTCAACGTCCCAGCCAAGAGCGTCGAGGAGCTTTTCGCCGATCCCAAGGTCGAGATCATCGTCAATCTGACCATCCCGAAAGCCCATGTCGCGGTCGCGATGCAAGCTCTCGATGCCGGCAAACATACCTACTCCGAAAAGCCGCTCGGGATTAATTTCGCAGAAGGGAAAAAATTGGCGGAGGCCGCCAGGGCCAAGAACCTTCGCATCGGCGCCGCCCCCGATACTTTCCTCGGCGGCGGCCACCAGACGGCCCGCGCCTTAATCGACGAGGGCGTCATCGGCCAGCCGGTCGGCGGCTCGGCAACCTTCATGTGCCCCGGTCATGAACGCTGGCATCCGAACCCGGCCTTCTACTACGAGGTCGGCGGCGGGCCGATGCTCGATATGGGTCCCTATTACATCACCGATCTCGTCAATCTTCTCGGGCCTGTGTCACAGGTGGCGGGCTTTGCAACGACGCCGCGTGCGGAACGGCTGATATCAAGCGAACCGCGCAACGGCGAGCGCATTCCCGTACATGTTCCGACCCATGTCGCCGGCATGATGGCCTTTGCCAACGGCGCCGTCGTCCAGATCGCCATGAGCTTCGATGTCGCAGGCCACAAGCATGTACCGCTCGAGGTCTACGGAACCGAGGGAACGCTTATCGTGCCCGATCCGAACAAGTTCGCCGGCCCTGTGGAGTATCTGAAGAAGGGCGGGCAATTCGAGGACCAGCCGATCACGGCCCCCTATGCCGACGGCAATTACCGCTCGCTCGGCGTCGCCGACATGGCGCATGCGATCCGCTCCAACCGGCCGCACCGCGCCAATGGCGATCTGGCGCTGCATGTGCTCGAAGTCATGGAAGCGTTCCACACCGCCGCCTCGACCGGCAGGACGGTCACCATCACCACGGAGACGGAGCGCCCTGCTCCATTGTCCGATTCCATCGTCGTCGGACGGCTGGCGAAATAAGTTTCAGGAGGAAAGAGAATGCGTGAAGCACTGATCGTTTGGGGCGGCTGGAGCGGACACGAGCCGCAGGAATGCGCCGAAATCATCAAGATCATGCTCGAGGAGGACGGCTTCAAGGTCTATCTCGAACACGGCACCGAGGCCCTCGCCGACCCTTCAGTCCATGATCTCAGCCTCGTCGTGCCAATCATGACGATGTCGAAGATCGAGAAGGAAGAGGTCAAGAACCTCGCGGCCGCGATCGAAAGCGGCGTCGGCATCGCCGGCTATCACGGCGGCGCGGGTGACGCCTTCCGCGACTCCGTCGATTACCAGTTCATCATCGGCGGTCAGTGGGTGGCGCATCCCGGCAACATCATCGACTACACCGTCAACATCACCCGGCCGGACGATCCGCTGATGGAAGGCATCGCCGATTTCCCCTACACTTCAGAGCAATATTACATGCATGTCGACCCCTCGAACGAGGTACTGGCGACGACGAAATTCACCGGCGATCACGCCTACTGGATCGACGGCGTCGTCATGCCCGTCGTCTGGAAGCGGAAATACGGCAAGGGCCGCGTCTTCTATTCCTCACTCGGCCATCAGGCCAAGGAATTCGACGTTCCCGAGATGAAGACCATCTTCCGCCGCGGGGCCAACTGGGCCGCACGATAGGGTTAATATCCCGGGCCGGAAACCGGCCCGGGATTGGATAAACCGACCCAGGATTAGCGGATGATCAGGGCGGTGCCGTAGAGCCCCAGCGCAAACACCGTGTGGGCGACGAGGTTGAGGCACCGCACCTTGTTCGGCGTCGGATGTTTGGAGGCGGCCCAACCGATGCCGAGGCCGGGCTGCAACAGGAACCATCCCGCGCCGACCGTGACGATGCCGAAGATCCAGGCGGGAAGAAATGTCGGTGCGACCAGCCACCCTTCCCCCATGATAATCGCGAAGATCACGCCATAGAGAATGCCGACGGCGTAGTGGCTGATCCAGCCGAGCGCCAATTCATGCTCATAGGGCTCGGCGTCGGCGATCGCTTCATGGAACACCTTGCCGCGACCGAGATGCCAGAACCACCGGCCGACCGGCGCCCAATTGGCCGCCGGCTGGCCGAAGACCTTTGCGAGTACGATCGCCCAAAGGTCCATAAGAATGGTTGCGCCGGCGCCGATCATCAGGCCGCGCCACAGAATATCGAACATTGAAAATCACCGGAAAGCGTTGAATTGCGGAGGCACTACAAAACCATCGCAAACACGCAGGCGCAATGGTCTCGTTGAACGGACTCGCTGCTATCAGGCATCTAATTGTGGAAGCGAGGCGGTTTTGATGGGGCCGTGCCCCGTCATCCGCAAAAAGGCATCGGTGCGGGCGCAAATTGATGCTTTTCGCATGTAGCGATATTCCCTACTCACTGTCTCAAACGGCAATGAGAGGCGCACGGCGATGGCAATGCCATTCTACTGGAACGAACTGAACAGCAACGATTTCGCCGGACTTTCCCCTGACACCACGATCGCCGTGTTTCCGATCGCCTCCACCGAACAGCATGGGCCCCACCTGCCTATTGCAACCGATGTCGCCATCGCCAACGGCATGCTTGCCGAGTTGCGGAAGCAGAAGCCTGCCGATCTCGATTTTCTTGTGCTGCCGACGCAGGAGATTGGTAAAGCCAACGAGCATATTTACGGGCCCGGAACGCTGTCGCTTGGCGCGGAACTGCTCATTCCGGTCTGGACCGCGATCGGCGCCAAGGTTGCCGAAGCCGGCATCCGCAAGATGGTGATCGTCAATTCGCATGGCGGCAATGTCGATATCATGAGCATCGTCGCGCGGGAGCTGCGCGTCCGTTACGGGATGGCCGTGGTTTCCACGCAATGGGGCCGCTTCGGCCATCCCGAAGGCATGATCAGCGAACATGAGCTGAAATACGGCATCCACGGCGGCGAAGTGGAAACGTCGCTCATGCTCCATTTCCGCCCCGATCTGGTGCGGATGGACAAGGCGCAGAATTTCACATCCAAGGCGGAATGGATGCGCGAGCAATCGAAATACATCCAGCCGCTGCCGCCGCATTCGCTTGCCTGGATCGCCCATGATCTCAATCCCAATGGGGTCGTCGGCAACGCGTCGCTCGGCGCAGTCGAAAAGGGCGAAGCGATTTGCCGCCACCAGGTCCGGGGTTTTATCGAACTGCTCTATGACCTGAAGCGCTACCCGCTCTCCAATCTTTATTCAAAGTAAGCGCCCTGTCCGAGACCTAGTTCAGATCGCGGCGGATTTCTCCGTCGCGATGTGGCCTTTGGCCTGCAGCTCCTCCACCAAGCCGGCCAGTTCCGCCAGGAGGTATTCGACAAACAGGCTGGTGGCGGAATCGAGCGGCGCCCGCGCGCGGGCGAAAAGCTTCATCGTTTGGTGGCGTGCATGCGGCTCCGCGATCGGTCGGAAGACCAGTTCGCCCTGCCGGCACTCGGTGATGACATCGAGCGGGTTCAGCATGGTCACCCCTGCCCCCGATTTGACGAGCTTTTTCAACATCTCCGACGCATTGGTTTCCAGGACGGGCTCGACATGCACGTCAAGGCGCGCCATCGCCAAATTGATCACGTCGCGCAGGCTGGTGCCTTGCTGCGCCAGCACTAGGCGCTCCTGGACGATATCCGCCAGATTGATCGGGCCTGAACCGATCAGGTGGTGACCGGGCGGCAAAACCACTCCAATCGGAATGTCGAAATTGCCGAGCGTTCGAATGCCGGGTGTGGCCGGAATATTGAAGCCGAGACCAATATCGACCTCGCCCGAAAGCACCGGGTTGACCGTCATCGTGCCGGCGTCGTTGCGCAATTGCATGAAGACCCTGGGATGCTCCGACTGGAACCGCGCGATGATCTCCGGGAGCGGACCTGCCGCGAGACCGACCGTGGTCACCAGACGCACCTTGCCCGCCTGCTGCATCTTCAGGCTGCGAATCCGTCCTTCCAGCCGCTCGTAATTCTTCAAGACGTCGCGAATATGTTCAATGCAGAGCTCGCCGGCTGCCGTCAGGCGCAGACCGCGCGGCAGCCGCTCGAAGAGCGGCGCTCCCATTTCTTCCTCCAACGCCAGAATCTGTCGGTTGATCGCCGAAGACGCCACATTCAGCCGCGCCGCCGCCTTGCGGATCGAGCCCGAGCGCGCGATCTCGTTGATATAGAGAAGCTTTCTGGAGTGCAGCATCACAACCTCGTTGCACAAAAATAAAGCACACAGCGCAAATTAGGCACAGGCTTTCAATGAGATGCCGAAAAGGCATCATTGCGCACGAAATTTGATGCTTTTCAAAGAGCAAAGCAACCGCTCCTATGAAGAAAATCGGACGTCGCCGCAGACGTTGCGAACTCAGAAGGGGAACGTCGATCATGCCCAATACACTGAAGAACAGCGTCATTTCCGCATTCGTCGGCCTTGGCGGCATGCTTGCCTCCATTGCATCCGCTCAGGCGGCCGATAAAGTCAGCTATGGCACCAATTGGCTGGCGCAGGCCGAGCATGGCGGGTTCTATCAAGCGGTTGCCGACGGCACCTATGCGAAGCACGGCCTCGACGTCACCATCGTGCAGGGAGGCCCGAATGCGGCAAACAGCGCGCTGCTGATCTCGGGCAAGATCGATTTCTACATGGGCGGGCCGCAGGGCGAAATCTCAGCGGTCGAACAGGGTATTCCGCTCGTCGACGTCGCGGCGATCTTCCAGAAGGATCCACAGGTGCTGATTGCGCACCCGGACGCCGGCATCGAGAAATTCGAAGATCTTGCGAAGTTGAAGACGCTGTTTCTCGGCAAAGACGGCTATCTCACCTATTTCGAATGGATGAAGGCGAACTTCAAGGGCTTCAAAGACGAGCAGTACAAGCCCTATAATTTCAGCCCGGCGCCGTTCCTCGCCGACAAGGAATCCGCGCAGCAAGGCTACCTCACGTCGGAACCCTATGAGATCCAGAAGCAGGCCGGCTTCGAGCCGAAGGTTTTCCTGCTCGCCGACAACGGCTACTCTCCCTACTCCACGATGATCACCACCACACAGACGATGATCGACAGCAAGCCTGATGTCGTTCAGCGCTTCGTCGATGCCTCGATCGAAGGCTGGTACAATTATCTCTACGGTGACAACACCAAGGCGAACGAGTTGATCAAGAAAGACAATCCTGAAATGACGGATGGTCAGATCGCCTACTCCATCGCGAAAATGAAAGAATACGGCATCATCGAATCCGGCGACAGCCTGGACAAGGGTATCGGCTGCCTTACAGACGCGCACTACAAGGCATTCTTCGACGAGATGGTAGCGATCAAGGTGTTCAAGCCGGGGACGGACTACACAAAGGCCTTCACGACGAAATTTGTCTGCAAGAGCACCGGAATGGCGATGAAGAAGTAAGCCGCAACGCGGCCTGTGATCCGCTGCAAACAGGGCGGATCACATCCCCTGCATGAACGAGACAGGCAATGCTCCCAGCAGAAGCTCAGGCCCTATCCCCGAAAGAGACGCGCAAGCGGTCGCTTGTTGTCATGCAATCGGTTTCGAAAGTCTTCTCCAGCGGAACCGTGGCCCTTTCAAACATGTCGCTCACCGTCGAAAGCGGTGAATTCATCAGCCTGCTCGGCCCCTCCGGTTGCGGCAAGTCGACAGCACTGCGCATCATCGCCGGTCTCGGCGATGTCACGTCCGGCGCGATCGACTGGCCGAGTTCGCGGATCAATTCGAGGGGCCTTCCGGAGGGGGATATCAGCTTCGTCTTCCAGGAGCCGACGCTTATGCCCTGGAAGAACGTGTTCGACAACGTCCACCTGCCGCTGAGACTCAGGCATATTTCGAAGGCGGCGGCGCATAACCAGATCATGGAAGTACTGAGCACCGTCGGCCTCCAGGATTTTGCGAAGGCCTATCCGCGTGAACTTTCCGGCGGCATGAAGATGCGCGTCTCGATTGCCCGTGCGCTGGTGACGAAGCCGAAGCTTCTGCTGATGGATGAGCCTTTCGCGGCGCTCGACGAGATCACCCGCCAGAGGCTGAACGACGACGTGCTGCGGCTCTGGAAGACAACAGGCATTACAGTCATCTTCGTCACGCATTCAGTCTTCGAATCCGCCTATCTCTCCAACCGCATCGTCGTGATGAAGGCGAGGCCGGGGCGCGTGCATGCGGACCTTCCGCTGACCACCAGCCTGGAACGGGACGCGCATTACCGCACCTCGGAAGAATACCGCAAAGCCTGCGAGACGGTCTCGCATTCGCTCATCGGGGCGATCAATTCGGCGGAGGATCATTGATGAGTGACGAAACCGATACGCCGCCGCCTCTCCCTCAGAGCGCCGCAAGCGCCAGGCGACACGATCTTGCGTTGCGCATCGCCGTCCCCTTCCTCGTCATCGCCCTGTTGATCCTGATTTGGTCCGCCTATGTGAAACTATCCGGCGTGCCGCCTTATATCCTGCCTGGCCCGGTCGCCGTGGCGAACGCCTTCGTAACGGACTGGGGCACGCTTGCCCCTGCCCTTTGGGTCACCACCAAGATCACCTTCATGTCGCTGATGCTGGCGTTGGTCGGCGGCGTCGGCTTTGCGATCTTCCTCGTGCAGTCGCGCTGGATCGAACTCGCCTTTTATCCGCTCGCCGTCATCCTGCAGGTGACGCCGATCGTGGCGATCTCGCCGCTGATCCTGATCTATGCGCCCTCGACGCAGGTGGCGCTGCTGATTTGCGCCTTCCTCGTCGCTTTTTTCCCGATCCTTTCGAATATGGTCCAGGGGCTGAAGAGCGTCGATCACAATCTGATCAACCTGTTCGAACTCTACGGTGCCTCGCGCTGGCAGACGCTGCTCTTTCTCAAACTGCCTGCCGCCCAACCCTATTTCATGACCGGCCTGAGGATCGGCGGCGGCCTTGCGCTGATCGCCGCCGTCGTCGCGGAATTTGCGGCAGGCTCGGCGGGCGCCGGGTCCGGCCTCGCCTTCCGGCTGCTCGAAGCACAGTACCGGCTGAATATTCCGCGCCTCTTCGCCGCGCTATTGATGCTCTCCCTGCTCGGTGTGGCGATCTTCGCCGTCACCTCGTTCATTTCCTGGCTGAGCCTGCATCGCTGGCATGAGAGCAGCCTGAAACGGGAAAACTGATGTCCTATTCCTTCATTTCCCCGCCCAATGCCGGCCGCTTCGTGCTGAGCAATGCGACGCTGCCTGCCGTCGCCGCCGTCGGATTTGATGCGCTAGCCGCCGAAGGGCTCGTCAAAGCCGATATCATCATCACTGACGGCATCGTTTCGGCGCTACTTCCACCTGGCGAGGCGCCAGTGGAATTCGCTAGGTCCGACCTCAAGGACGGCATGGTTTGGCCCTGCTTCGCCGATATGCATACGCATCTGGACAAGGGTCATATCTGGCCGCGCAACGCCAATCCGGACGGCACCTTCATGGGCGCGCTTGAAGCGGTGCGTGCGGACCGCGAAGCCCACTGGTCGGCGGCCGATGTCAGGAAACGCATGGAATTCTCGCTGCGCTCGGCCTATGCGCACGGCACCAGCCTGATCCGCACCCATCTGGATTCGCTGGCGCCCCAGCACCGCATTTCCTTCGAGGTCTTCGCCGAGATGCGCGAGGTCTGGAAGGACAGGATCGCGCTGCAAGCGGTGGCGCTCTTCCCGATGGATGACATGGTGGACACGGCCTATTTCGCCGATCTCGTCGCCGTCGTCCGCGAAAAGGGCGGGCTGATGGGCGGCGTCACCCGGATGAATCCCGATCTCGACAGCCAGCTCGACACGCTTTTCAAAGCTGCGGCCGACAACGGGCTCGATGTCGACCTTCATGTCGACGAGACCGACGACCCTACGGCCGAGACGCTGAAGGCGATCGCGGAAGCCGTATTGCGCAACCGGTTCGACGGCAAGGTCACGGCAGGCCATTGCTGCTCGCTTGCCCGGCAGGACGAGGAGAGGGCAAAGCGCACGGTCGAACTCGTCGCAAAGGCGGGCATCTCCATCGTCTCGCTGCCGATGTGCAATATGTATCTGCAGGACCGCTATCCCGGCCGCACGGCGCGCTGGCGCGGCGTCACGCTTTTCAAGGAACTGGCGGCAGCCGGCGTCGCGACAGCCGTTGCCTCCGACAATACACGCGATCCCTTCTATGCCTATGGCGATCTCGACCCCGTCGAAGTGTTCCGCGAGGCGGTCCGCATCCTGCATCTCGACCATCCCCTGGATACGGCCGCGCGTGTCGTCACCACTTCGCCCGCCGACATCCTCGGCCGGCCTGACATGGGGCGCATCGCCGTCGGCACTGCTGCCGATCTCGTGCTCTTCAGCGCCCGGCGCTGGAGCGAATTTCTTTCCCGTCCGCAGTCCGACCGCGTCGTGCTTCGCCGCGGCAAGGTGATCGACCGCAGCCTGCCGGACTATCGTGAACTCGACAGCGTCGTTGGAGCCTGACATGCCGGATTATCAGACGATCAAAAAGGAACTCGAAGGCATCGCCATCGAAGACAATCCGGCGCTGGTGCGCCAGAAGAGCCGGGATTTCTACTGGTACTCGCCGGTCCTGAAGGCGCAGCTCGACAATGTGACGGCCGATCTCGTCGTCACGCCGAAAAACGAGGAAGAGGTCATCCGGACGCTGAAGGTCGCCTTCGCCCATGGCGTGCCGGTGACACCGCGCGGCGCCGGCACCGGCAATTACGGCCAGGCCATGCCGCTTTCCGGTGGCATCGTGCTGAATCTTGCCGCCATGGACAAGATCAAAGAGATCCATCCCGGCCGGGTCGTCTGCGAACCGGGCATCGTGCTTGCCCAGCTCGACAAGCAGACCAAGGCGCATTCCGGCCAGGAGCTGCGCTTCCATCCCTCGACGGCGCAGACGGCAACCGTCGGCGGCTTCATCGCCGGCGGCTCTGGTGGCGTCGGCTCGATCACCTGGGGCGGCCTGCGCGATATCGGCAATATTTTGCGGCTGCGCGTCGTCACCATGGAGGCCGAGCCTCGCGTGCTCGACCTCACCGGCTGGGACCTCCAAAAGGTCAGCCATGCCTATGGTACCAACGGCATCATCACCGAAATCGAGATGCCACTGGCGCCCGCCTATGACTGGGTCGACGTGCTCGTCGGCTATGACGACTTCATGGCCTCGGTGCGCTTCTCGGACGCGCTCGCTAAGTGCAACGGCATCCTCCTCAAGGAGATCGCCCCGATCGCGGCACCCATCCCGCACGAATATTTCACCCGTCACAAGCCCTATATCCGCAAGGGGCAATCGGTTGTGGTGCTGATGATTGCGCCGCATTCGATGGATGCCTTCCTCGCCTTCACCTCAGCCCACAAGGGCGAGGTCATCTTTCGCTCCGACAAGGTCGAGAGCATGAAAGGCATCCCGCATGCCTATGAGCTTGCCTGGAACCATACGACGCTGCGCGCGCTGAAGGTCGATCCCGGCTTCACCTATCTGCAGGTTCAGTATCCGGGGCCGGATCATGTGGCGAAGGTTGCCAAGATGGTGGAGATCTTCGGCGACGAAGTTCCCGGCCATCTCGAATTCATCAAGTTCGACGGGCAGATCCAGTGCTCCGGCCTGCCACTGGTGCGCTACACCACCGAGGAACGCCTTGAGGAGATCATCAGGATCCACCAGGATCACGGCTGCCCGATCTTCAATCCACACCGCTATACGCTGGAGGAAGGCGGCATGAAACGCACCGACAAGGTGCAACTCGCCTTCAAGCACGAGACGGACCCCAAGGGGCTGTTGAACCCCGGCAAGATGATCGCGTGGGAGAATCCGGACTTCGACTTCGATGCCGGTAAGAACTATCTCTTCCCCGGCCTTGCGAGCGTCATGGAGGCCTCATGAGGGTTCTGGTGCTGCACTCGCACCCGGTCGAGGAAAGCTACGGCAAGGCGCTCTACAAACAGACGCTGGAAAGCTTGCAGAAGGCTGGTCACGAGGTGGATGCCTGCGACCTCTACGCCGAGAATTTCGATCCCGTGCTCTCCCGGCACGACCGGCTCGCCTACCACGATTACCCCGGCAATACCGCGCTGGTGAAACCCTATGTTGAGCGGCTGAAACAGGCCGAAGGGCTGGTGCTGGTCACGCCGATATGGAATTTTGGTTTTCCGGCCATATTGAAGGGTTATTTCGATCGCGTCTGGCTTCCAGGTGTCTCCTTCGAACTGGTCCACGGCAAGGTGGAATCGCGATTGCGCCATATCAGCAAGCTCGCCGCTGTGCTGACCTATGGCGCAACGCCGTTCCGCGCCTTCGTCGCCGGCAATCCGCCAAAGAAGATCGTCAAGCGCGTGCTGAGAGCACAGATCAACCCGCTGCGGCCGGTCACCTTCCTTGCCCATTACGACATGAACAATTGCACTGAGGAAACACGGGCACGGTTTCTGGAGAAGGTGAAGTTCACCATGGAGCGTTTCTGAGGACGTTTACCGCGACCGGCATCTGTCTGTTATTGAACCAGATGGAATGACCACCGAAGCATCCTCGTTCAAGCAGGGAATGCCGATGAAGACGATTCTCAATCCCTCATCTGTCCGCCGCCCATTCGGAAATTACAATCATGGGCTACTGGTGCCGGCGGGCGCCTCGTTGCTCGTGACCTCAGGGCAGCTCGGCATCGGTCTCGACGACAAGGTGCCGGAGGATATCAGCGCGCAGGCAGAGCTTTGCTTCGAAGCAATCAAGGCAATTCTGGCCGAGGCGGAGATGAGTTTCGCCGACGTCATCCGCATTTCCGGTTTTGTGACCAAGCGCGAGGATTTCCCGGCCTATATGGCCGTGCGAGATCGCTATACCCTCGATCCGAAGCCGACCTCGACGCTGATCATCGTCGGCGGCTTCACCCGCCCCGAGTTCCTCGTGGAAGTCGAGGTCACGGCCGCCAAGGTGTTTGGCTGAGCGAGCCGGACGCCGACATGCGCGGTCAGTTGCTGTCGACATCGCCACCGTGCCGGTGGCTCAGAGAACGTCCCGTTCATATCGCGGCGTCCACCCACGGGTCATGCCGCGGCTCATCGCCCTCTCCGCCAACGCCAGTTGCTGGCGCAGATGTTTGCAGTCGTCGAGCAGCGAGCGTATCGCCGCCCTGGCATTGTCGTCATGCCATGCGAGCACGGCTTCGACTTCCCATGCCTGATCGGACCGAGCTTGATCAGGCGATACCTGATCGGGTTTCGAGGTTTTTGCCGGCTGCATCAGTTCAGCGCCAGCGGCAATTGAACCGGGCGCGGCAAGGGCGGTAGCGGCCGGCTGAGTTCTACCTTTTTCTGCCAGGCAGCGCGCCGCAACTGATCCCGCTCGCGCGCCGCGCGGGACGCTTCGACGAGGGCTAGGGCGTTGGCGATCACCTGTTCCGTATGCGTCATGATCATCTCCAATGTTCCTGTTTTGTTCTAAATTAAAACTTTGGCCGAGGAAGTCAAGTGCTGTGACGATCTTGTGCGCAAAATGGCAGGCAAGCTCGAGGTTTCGATCGTCAAACCGAAGGTTTTGATAGTGACGCCGGGAATATACCGGGTATTAGCCCGCAGCTTCTATCACGGCGATGCCGGCCTCTTGCGCCGCCCTGATGAACACGGCGCGTACGTGCTCCGGAGGGAGATCGCCGATAATGGCATCGAGACACGCCTTTACGGCTTCGAAATATTCCTCGCCGTCATCGACGGGCCAGTCGTGGAGAAGCGTGCGCGCGGCATCCCACACAGAGTTAATAACGGCATAATGAGCGAGCCCTATGGAGGCCAAGCCGACCGGTCGAAAATTTGCCGTCTGTCTCACTTTGCTACAGCTTTTCCCAATTTCCGTGAGCATGTTAGTATCTTTGCAATTTCCGTGCCGGATGGGAAGCACTGTTGAAGCGTCGAGGTTTGGCGGGATTTGTTTTGATCGGCGATAGCAGCAGACATGACTCCAATTCCCTGTAGGCCCTCGCTTTCGATACGCGATAAAGCATGGGCGATGCGTGGAACGCCTTCAACATGCTGAAGGTTCCATGGCCTGTAGAGGCTTGCTGATTAAAATTCAGGCTTTCACCCAGAGCTTGCAACAACGCACGTATCAATCATGTATCGACCCACTCAAGGTCGCATTCTGCATGTACTTCATCGGAACATGAGAAGCTCTTCCCAGAGCCATTCGACGCCATTTTCTTTGCCGCAAGCATCTCCAACAGTTCAATATTAGTGCTCGACTGTGCCAGAGGTGGACGGAACAGGGCTCAGACCGTACAATGCGCCACGTCCATATGCGGCGGATCGGGAGGAGCGTGCGATGCCCATCTTCATGGACCGGCACTATCTTGAGGGAACGTCAGCTGCCGAGGTTGCCCAGGCGCATCGCATGGACCTCGATATTCAGGATCGCTACGGCGTCAAATTCCTCACCTATTGGTTCGACCAGCGGCGTGGCACCGCTTTTTGTCTCGTGGATGCACCAGACATGGAAACCGCGCAGTGTGTGCATCGCGAGGCCCACGGCTTCGTCGCCAACGAGATCGTCGAGGTCGCCTTATCGGCCGTCGAGGCTTTTCTCGGCCGAATTCACGATCCTGAGCCAGCACCCGGCCAATCCTTGGGTCAAGTGGATCCCGGCCACCGGGCAATCCTCTTTACCGACATTGTCGGCTCGACCGAGATGACATCGCGCCTCGGCGACCGCATGGCGACCGAACTCGTTCGGGCGCATGACGCCGTGGTGCGCCGATGCCTCAGCCATAATTCAGGCCGCGAAGTGAAGCACACCGGCGATGGGATCATGGCGGCTTTTGCCGAAACGACCGCCGCGGTCGAATGCGCAATGGCGATTCAGAAGGAATTCAAGCATTACAACGGCGGAAACGCCGAGCCCATCCATATCCGCATCGGACTGGACTGCGGCGAGCCGGTCGAGGACAGCAACGACCTCTTCGGCTCGACCGTACAACTTGCCGCGCGTCTCTGTGCGGCAGCCTCGGGTGATCAGATCCTCGTCTCGGAGAATATTTTCCGGGAATACGGCGCCGCCGATCTATTTGTCCATGCGACGCGCCGTCGGCTCAAGGGATTTTCAAAGCCCGTGCTGGCCTTCCAATGCGACTGGACCGGCGCCGGTCTCGGCTAAGTCTAGTCGAGACCGACGCCGGGTTGGTCGCCGACAATAACCACCAACACGTATCGTCATGCGGCAATCGTGAAATGCGAACTGTGCGAAAGTGGTTCCGGGCCGCGCATGACGGCACTGCCATCAGCTGGCTCGGAAGCCGCCTTCCTCAAGCATTGCCGATATTTTGATCGCTAAGCACCCGATCGAATTTGGGGCCGCCCTCGAGCACGCCCGACATCTTCAGAAAACGCCGGAAATTTTCGCGCGCTGCGCTGAGCGGGAAACGCCCGCTTGCCGTATCCCTGCACGCCTTCAACAGCGTATCATATGCCAAGCCTCGTTTGTCCTCCGGCCATTCGTCCAAGACATCGAAGATTTCATCGAGACATGTGATCTGATCGATGAAATGTCTCCTATGAAGAAAAACCGGATCAAACCGAGCTTCAGACATAGTATCCTCCCATTTATAATACTTTTTATGCTATAACTGTACTGAAAAAACGCGATTCATTCAACAAAAAATTGGCTATATCAGACTCACATCATTGCTGAAATCGCTTCCATAACGACAGAATAGCTCGATCAGAGTATTGAAATGATATTAATCTTATTCGAGGTGGAGGCGTCGTAAGCTGAACTGATCGATCGCGCCGCCATTTCGGATCAAGTGAGCGTGATCAACGCGTGCCGTAAGTTTTCGTGTAGGCTTACGATGCCACGGTCTCGCACCACCCTTTCAAGGAGAGGCTCACATGAACCGTTTTCTCACGTTGGCAGCCGCCGGGGCACTGCTCGGTGCGTCCATGATCACCTCCGCCTGCACGTCGCCTGCAAGGCACGACAATGAAGATTTTCAATATCAGCGCGATACTTCGATAAACCCGGCATGCGCGGGCGGCTTCAGACCCGGCAATGCCCGCTCGTGCAGTTATTGAAGGATCCAGACGTCCGACATTCGTTTGGCCCGCGGCAACGGGCCACGTCGGCATCGGCTCGACGGCGCAGGCCACCAAGGATTTCGAACTTATCTATTGAGGCATATGGTGAGAGCGTCGGGGTTCGAACCCGAGACCTACTGATTAAAAGTCAGTTGCTCTACCGGCTGAGCTACGCTCTCCCTCTCCGCGGGTGTGATGCACCCCGGCTGGAAGTGGGCGGAACATAGGCAGGCGACCCATTGCGGTCAACCGAAAAATTTGTCTTTTCCAAACGTTCGGCACATTTCTTGCGAGCACAAAGCGCATTTCTGCCAAGCGCAAAAAGGTGATTGGCAATCCCGGGCCTGGAAAGCTAGGAACATGACGCAGATTGCAGCCGGAGAGAATGCGTGTCGATTGCCGATATTTCCCTGTGGAGCGCGCTGATTGCCGGGGCGCTTTCCTTCCTGTCGCCCTGCGTGCTTCCCCTCGTCCCGCCCTATCTCTGCTACATGGCCGGCATATCGGTCGAGCAGTTCCGCGGCGGCGGCGAGATTGCAGTGGCACCTGACATCAGGCGCGGCGTCTTTTTCTCCGCGCTGCTGTTCACACTCGGCTTTGCCACCGTCTTCGTGGCGCTCGGCGCCGGCGCTTCCAGCATCGGCATGGCGCTTCGCCAGCATCTCGACCTCTTGTCCAAGATCGGCGGGCTCATCATCATCGTCATGGGTCTGAATTTCCTCGGCCTCTTCCGAATCGGGCTGCTTGCTCGCGAGGCGCGCTTCCAGGGCAACGGCAAGCCGGCGACGCTGACGGGCGCCTATGTCATGGGCCTTGCCTTCGCCTTCGGCTGGACGCCTTGCATCGGCCCGGTGCTCGGCGCGATCCTGGGTGTTGCCGCTTCGCGCGAGACGGTCGGCTCCGGCGCGGGGCTGCTTGCCATCTATTCGCTCGGCCTTGCGATTCCCTTCTGGATCGCCGCTGGTTTTTCCGGCGCCTTCATGCGGTTCCTGTCGCGCTTCCGCCGCCATCTCGGCACGGTGGAAAAGGTGATGGGCGTTTTCCTCGTGCTTACCGGCCTCGCCTTCCTGTTCGGATGGATCAGCAACGTGGCGATCTGGTTCCAGCAGACCTTTCCGATTCTGATGCAGATCGGCTAGTCGCATTCGCTGCCTCTGATCGATTGCTCGATCATCCGCGTTCATCAGCACGCCGCCTGCGGTAAAAGAGGCCGGACCTATGCCGTGGTATGGCTTGCCCTGTCCATCGAGGCCACTCGCCCTTATCCCTCGACCCAATCGATCGCCAACACGCCTCCATGTAGCGTCGTCGATGCCGCGTTTAAGGCGGCGGTCAGAAGGAGACGAACATGAACCTTGAGACAAAGATGAGCCTGGAAAACGCCGCACACCCCGGAAAACCTCGGCTCGACGAGTTGGTTCCGTCGCGCTACGCGCTCAATATCGGCGAGATTAAGGTGCTTGTGGTCAGCGATGGGGTGCTACCGCTCCCAACTGCGATGTTGGGCCACAACGCCGACCCGGCCGCCCGGGCCGCCTGGCTGGGCGACATGTTCCTGCCGCAGGATGCCTTCGACTGGGCGCTGAACGTGGTCGTGGTGCGCAGCGGCAAGCAGACCATACTCATCGACGCTGGGCTGGGTCTGGACCCGGACTTGAACTTGCCGCGGGCCGGGCAGTTGATGAAGCGACTGGAAGCCGCCGGCATCGATCTTGGATCCGTGACCGACGTCGTGCTGACGCATTTGCACATGGACCACATTGGCGGGCTGCTCGTCGACGGGGTGAAGGAACAGCTGAATCCGGAGCTGCGGATCCATGTGGCCGCGGCCGAGGTCAAGTTCTGGGAAGCGCCCGATTTCTCGCATGTCTCGATGCCGGCGGGCTTTCCTGACGCGCTGCGGGCGACCGCCAAGCGGTTCAGTAAAGAATACCGGAGCCAGCTGCAGCTGTTCGAGGATGAGCATGAAGTGGCGCCGGGCGTGGTCGTCTCTCGTACCGGCGGCCACACCCCCGGGCACAGCGTGGTCCGCGTGGCCTCAGGCAACGACCGTCTGATGTTTGCGGGCGATGCCGTGTTCGCGGTCGGGTTCGACCACCCCGACTGGTTCAACGGCTTCGAACACGACCCCGAGGAGGCGGCACGCGTTCGGGTCCGTCTGCTGCGGGAACTAGCGGCGACCGGCGAACTGCTGGTGGCAACTCATATGCCGTTTCCTTCCGTTGGCCATGTCGCGGTCGACGGCGACGCCTTTCGTTGGGTCCCGGTCTTCTGGGACTACTGACCGCTTGTTGGGTTGGCGCCTCAATGGAATTAGAGCGTTTCCGTCTTTTGACGAAAACGCTCTATCTCTTTGTTTTCACGCAATTCCAGCAAAACCGCTGTGCACTTTTGCTGGAATTGTTTTAAGTCAGATCCTTACCCGCCTGTAATCCCCGTGCACTGGAAGACCTCTTGGCCGATATCGTCAGCCTGCTATTGCCGTTCTTCGGCCTGATCCTGATCGGTTACATCGCCGCCAAGGCGACCAAGCAGCCGGCCGAAGCGCTCGGGTGGCTCAACACCTTCATCATCTACGCCGCTCTGCCCGCCTTGTTCTTCAAGCTCGTCTCGCGCACGCCGATCGAAGAGTTGACGCGCGTCGATTTCATCGTCACCGATATCGCGGCGACCTATGCGGTCTTCATCCTGCTGTTTGCTATCGGCCGCATCCTGCGGGGCAATTCACTCGCCGATTGCACCATCCAGTCCTTTGCCGGCGCTTACGGCAATATCGGCTATATGGGACCGGGTCTGGCGCTGTTGGCGCTTGGCGAAAGGGCTGCCGTGCCGGTGGCGCTGATCATCTGCTTCGAGAACGCGCTGCATTTCATCGTGGCGCCGGCGCTGATGGCAGCGGCCGGTGACGACAAGCGGTCAGCCGGCCGGCTTGCCGCCGACATCGTGCGCAAGGTCACGCTGCATCCCTTCATCCTGTCGACGGCGCTGGGCTTTGCCGTGGCCGCCTTGCACATCGACCAACCGCCGGCGTTTCAGCGCCTCGTCGACTACCTCGCCCAAGCGGCCGCTCCCTGCGCGCTCTTTGCCATGGGCGTGACGCTGGCACTCCGGCCGCTGAAGCGGGTCCCGATTGAGATCTCATATATCGTGCCGGCGAAGCTGATCCTGCATCCGATCCTGGTCTTCATAGCGTTGACTGGTGTCGGCGGTTTCGAGCCGGTGTGGATCCATGCCGCAGTGCTGCTCGCCTGCTTGCCGACGGCAACAAACGTCTTCGTCATCGGCCAGCAATACGGCGTCTGGCAGGAGCGCGCCTCTGCGACGATCCTGATCACGACGGTGCTTTCGGTGATGAGCGTTTCGCTCTGGCTGATCGTGATCCGCTCAGGCTTTCTTCCGCTTCAGCTTTTCCCGTAGGGCAGCCGGAATATCGCGCAAGCCCCGGCCCGGCTCGATGCCCTCACGCATGACGATGCCCCGCAGCGGCGGTATGGCCGAGAGGATATGCAGGCCGGCGGCGCGCAGCATCTGCACGGGCAGGAAATCCGAGAGCAGCGAGCGATTGAGAAGGTCGACACTTGCCGTGCGCGTCATGATGTCGGCGCGGCGTCTGCGGTCGAAGCTGTCGCCGGCATCGGCCGGCACCGGCAGTTCCGCCCTGTCGCAGAGGATTTCGGCCAGCGCCATGACATCACGCAGGCTGAGGTTCAGGCCCTGCGCGCCGATCGGCGGGAAGATGTGGGCGGCCTCACCGATCAACGCGATCCGCCCCTTGCCGAAGCGATGCGCCATCATGCCGGAGAGCGGCCAGACCTGGACGCCCTCTTCGACGCTCACCTTGCCTAGCATGGACTGCATGCGCGCCTCGACGAGCGCACCGAGTTCAGCAAGCGGCAATTCGATGCGGGAAGTCGCCTCAGTGGGGTCCTGCACCCAGACCAGGCTGGAGCGATTTCCGGGCAGCGGCACCTGCGTGAAGGGGCCGTGTTTCGTGTGGAATTCCGTCGAAATGTTCTGATGCGGCAGCGAATGGGCGAAATTCAGCACCATGGCCGATTGCGGGTAGGACCAGTTGCGAACGCCGATGCCGGATGTTTCGCGCAGCTTCGAGCCGCGGCCATCGGCGCCGACGGCAAAATCGGCCGAAAGCGTCTCGCCGTTGGCAAGCGTAATCGAGACGGCCTCGCTTGATATTTCGATCGATTCGGCCATTTCGGGGAAGCGGGTGATATTGCCCTCGCCGGCTGCCGCCTCTTCGAGGATATCGATCAACACCTTGTTGGGAAAATTATAGCCGAAGGCATTAAGGCCGACCTCGGCCGCGCGGAAGGTGGTGGTCGGTGCGCGCAGCAGCCTGTCGGTGCCGTCGACGATGCGCATGCTGGTCAGAGGAGCGGTCGCGGGGCGGAGCTTTTCCCAGAGCGCCAGCCGGTCAAGGAGGCGGATCGACTGGTCCATCAGCGCCGTTGTACGCTGATCCTCCTTTGGAGCGACCGGGGCCACCAGCGCCACATCGCGGCCGCCGCGGGCAAGCGCGATTGCGGCGATCATGCCGGCGAGACCGCCACCGATCACCGCCACTTCGAATGTCTTCATGCTACTGTTCCGCCATCGTAAAAGGGCGGACCGGCCGCTTTATGCGGCCGGCTTCGCCTGACGGCGCCAACTATAGCCCTTGCCGGCTTCGGCGTCACGCACCGCCGGCTGATAATGATGGGGAATCGCGGGAAGACGGTTTTCGGCAAGCCGCTTCAGCGCCGTGGCGTTGGTGACGGCAAAGCTGTCGATGCCGACGCGCAGCATCAGCGGAACCTGATCGATCAGCACGTCGCCGACAGCGCGCAGCTCGTTGGTGTAGCCCAAGCGCTGGCGCAGCAGCGAGGCATGGCTGAAAGCGCGGCCATCGTTGAACGCCGGAAAGGCGACGGCGACGATCTCAAGGCGATAGAGATAGGGCTCCAGCTTACGCACATCGTCGGCCGGCTTGATCAGCACGCCGAGGCCGACATCGTTGCTTTCATCCGCCTTGGCGATCAGTTCGTCGAGACTGAGCAGCGGCTTCTGCTCCTCGGTCGCCTTCACCTCGTCGGTTTCGATCACCCAGGGATCGTTTTCGACAAAACCGGTTTCTCTCCAGATCTTCGTCATCATCCCCTCCTTATGCCGCTTCTGCGGCCGAGCCGTAGAGCGCGGTCTTGAAAGGCTGCGGTCCGACGCGGCGATAGGCGGCGAGGAAGGTTTCGGAATGATCCAGGCGCAGGCCGAGATAGGTGTCGACGATCGTCTCGATCGCGTCCGTCACCCGGTCCGGCTCGAAGCCGCGGCCGATGATTTCGCCAATCGAGGTATGTTCGTCGCCGGAGCCGCCGAGCGTGATCTGGTAGAGTTCGGCGCCCTTCTTCTCCACACCGAGCAGGCCGATATGGCCGACATGGTGATGGCCGCAGGCATTGATGCAGCCGGAGATCTTGATCTTCAGCTCACCGATTTCGGCCTGGCGATCGGCATTGCCGAAGCGGCGGGAGATTTCCTGTGCCAGCGGAATGGAGCGCGCATTGGCGAGCGCGCAGTAGTCCAGCCCAGGACAGGCAATGATATCGGTGATGAGACCGGCATTGGCTTCGGCCAGATTGATAGCGACGAGGCCGCGATAGACGGCTTCGAGATCGGCAAGCGCCACATGCGGCAAGATCAGGTTCTGCTCATGGCTGACGCGGATTTCGTCGAAAGCGTATTCCTCAGCGAGATCGGCGATCGCATCCATCTGCGAGTCGGAGGCATCACCCGGAATGCCGCCGATCGGCTTCAGCGAGATCGTCACCATGCCGTAATCCGGGTTCTTGTGCGGCTGCACGTTCTGCTGAACCCAGCGGGCGAACTCGGGATCGGCTTTCTTCCAGCGGGCGAGGTTTTCCCAGCCTTCGGCGCGCTCCGGCAGAGCCGGCGGTGCAAAATAGGCAGCGATCGTCTCGACATCCTTTTCCGGCAGCTTGAGTTCCGTATCCTTCAGCGCGGCGAATTCGACTTCCACTTGGCGCGCCAGTTCCTCAGCACCCGTTTCGTGTACGAGGATCTTGATGCGAGCCTTGTACTTGTTGTCGCGGCGGCCGTGCAGATTGTACACGCGCATGACCGCTGTCGTGTAGGAGAGCAGGTCTTCCTCGGGCAGGAAATCGCGGATCAGCTTGGCGATCATCGGCGTACGGCCCTGGCCGCCGCCGACATAGACGGCAAAACCGATCTCGCCCTTGTCGTTCTTCTTCAGGTGCAGGCCGATATCGTGGACCTGGATCGCGGCGCGGTCGCGCTCGGCGCCGGTGACCGCGATCTTGAACTTGCGCGGCAGGAAGGAGAATTCCGGATGGACCGACGACCACTGACGCAGAATTTCGGCATAGGGACGCGGATCGGCAATCTCGTCGGCGGCAGCGCCGGCGAAGTGATCGGCCGTGACGTTTCTGATGCAGTTGCCCGACGTCTGCAGCGCATGCATCTCGACGCTCGCAAGGTCGGCGAGCGCATCGGGAATGTCCGACAGTTTCGGCCAGTTGAACTGCAGGTTCTGGCGCGTGGTAAAATGGCCATAACCGCGGTCGTAGGTGCGGGCGATATGGGCGAGCATGCGCAGCTGGCGTGAGCTCAGCGTGCCATAGGGAATGGCGATGCGCAGCATATAGGCGTGGAGCTGCAGGTAGACGCCGTTCATCAGGCGCAGCGGCTTGAACGCGTCCTCGGCGAGCTCGCCGGAAAGGCGGCGCTGCACCTGATCGCGAAACTGCTCGACGCGCTCGCTGACAAAGGCATGGTCAAATTCGTCGTAACGGTACATCGTCTTCCTCAGACTGCAATAAATTCGGGATCGGCGGGAGCGTAGCCCGGGGCGTATTCCATGGTCGGACCTTGTGCGCGGATGCGCTCGCGAAGGCGAAACGGCCAGAGAATACCGTTGGTTTCCTGGACTTCGACGACGGCCACGTCAACGACCTCGTTGTCGGCATAGGATTTCTTGCCGATAGCTTCCAGCGCCGCAACGGCTTCATTGTGGCGGGCAACGAGCGCCTCCTGCAGCGAGGTGGACCACTTCCCGTTCGCATCCAGCCATACGGCAATGCCGTCTGTCAGCCGGTTGGCGGTCAGAACCTTGTCTACCATATTCAGCTCCTTGCAAGTTCCTCGAGCCGGGCGTTCGCGCGCACCAGCGGCTCGGACAGTTCGAAATTGGCACCGGCGACCGCATCGCCGATAATGACCATGACAGGTCCCGTCAACTCGTCGCGGTGCTGCAGATCAGGCAGATCGGCGAGCGTGCCATGCAGCAAGCGGCGCTCAGCGCGGCTGGCATTTTCGATGACGGCGACGGTGGTCTCGGAAGGAATGCCCGCCTGCATCAGACGCTCGGCAACGGAGGCGGCAACCGTGCGGCCCATATAGACGGCAATCGTTGCGCCAGACACGGCAAGGCTTGCCCAATCGGGCAGCACGTCGCCTGTGAGATCATGGCCGGTCGTGAAGACCAGCGAGGAGGCAACGCCGCGCAGCGTCAGCGGCAGCTCGAAATCGGCAGCGGCGGCGAAAGCCGAGGTGATGCCCGGCACGACCTCATAGGTGATGCCGGCAGCGCGCAGCGCCGCCATCTCTTCCCCTGCCCGGCCATAGACCAAGGGATCGCCCGATTTCAGACGAACGACGCGTTTACCCTGGCGGCCGAGATCGACCAGCAGGTCGTTGATCTCTTCCTGAGACTTCGAATGGCAGCCCTTGCGCTTGCCGACCGAAAGCCGCTCGACATCCCGGCGGCCCATATCGACGATCGCCTGCGGCACGAGGGCGTCATAGACGATGACGTCGGCTTCCATCATCACGCGCTGGGCCCGCAGTGTCAGCAGGTCCTCAGCACCCGGACCGGCGCCGACCAGCCAGACGTGACCGGCGACCCTGTCCATCGCCCGCAACAGCCCATCGGCGGCATGGCGAGCCTGCGGCAGGTTGCCGTTGGCGACCGCATCGGCAACAGGGCCGGAGAAGAACCGGCGCCAGAAGACGCGGCGGGAAACGCCTCGCGGCACGAGCTGTTCGACGGCTTTACGATAGCTCGTTGCAAGCCCGGCGAGCCGGCCGAGCGAGGGCGAAAGAAGCTGGTCGATCTGCGCACGGATCATCTGCGCCAGAACCGGCCCAGCCCCTTCGGTGCCGATCGCGACGGCGACGGGCGCACGGTTGACCAGCGCCGGCGTGAAGAAATCGCAGTAATCGGGCTGATCGACGGCATTGGCCGGAATTCTCGCGGCACGGGCGGCATCGACAATGCTGCGGTCGTCAGCTTCATTGCCGGTTGCTGCAAAGACCAGCGCAGATCCCTCGACTTGGTCGGCGGAAAAGGCAGAGCGCACGGTTTCAATGCGGTTGGCGATCAGGAAGGAATGATAATCGGCTTCCGGCCGATCGGCATAAGCGACGATCTGCGCCCGAGTGTTCAGCAACAGCCGCACCTTGGCAAAGGCTTCATCGCCATTGCCGAAGACAGCCGTCTTCTGGCCTTCCACGCGAAAGAAGGCGGGAAATACCGAGAGCTGTTCAGTCTTGGGAGGCATCATCAATCCACTTCGAAGTTGCCAGAATATGCCCGTGATCGACAAGGGATTGAAGGAACAGAAATTCGAAAGCCCGAGCAAGCGCGTATTCTTTTGCTCGTCCGATCAACGATTTGAGAAAAGTCAACCGTACTGACGGAAACCGTCCTACCCCACTCTTTTTGTTGCGGTGCAGTATAAAGCCTGTGACAAACGGCGTCCACCGGCGATTCGCGCATTTCACTCCCGCCATCCAGGCGATAGACTGGCGAAAACCGGAGAGTCTCATGCCCGACAAGACCATCGCCCCCCGCCTGCTTTCGGTCATCGAAGACGACATCCTGCCTTTGACGGAGCGTGGTGTTTCGCTTGGCAACAAGGTGTTCGGCGCGGCGATCCTGCGGAAATCCGATCTTTCGCTCGTCATTGCCGACACCAACAACGAGCTGGAAAATCCGCTCTGGCATGGCGAGGTGCACACGCTCAAACGCTTCTACGAGCTCGGCGAGAAGCCGCCGACCAAGGATCTGATCTTCCTTTCGACGCACGAACCCTGCACCATGTGCATGTCGGCGATCACCTGGGCGGGCTTCGACAATTTCTACTATTTCTTCAGTCATGAGGATTCCCGGGATGCCTTCGCCATTCCGCACGATCTGAAGATCCTGAAGGAAGTCTTCGGGCTTGAACCCGGCGGCTACCGCAGGCAGAACGCCTTCTGGAACAGCTCTGCCATCGCCGACCTCGTCGAAACTGAAGAGGCTGCGCTGAAAACCACCCTCAAGGCACAAACCGCCCGCATCAAGGCGCGCTACGACGCGCTGTCCACCACCTACCAGTCGTCGAAGAGCGCCAACGACATTCCGCTCAACTGAGGCAACATGGAACCTTCCAAAAACATTTCGCGGCTGATCGAGATCATGGCAGCCCTTCGCCATCCCGAAACCGGTTGCCCCTGGGACATCGAGCAGAACTTCCAAACGATCAAGCCCTATACGATCGAGGAGGCCTATGAGGTATCCGACGCGATCGAACGCGGGGATATGGACGACCTCTGCGATGAGTTGGGCGACCTGCTGCTGCAGGTCGTCTTTCACGCGCGCATGGCCGAGGAAGCCGGCGAATTTTCCTTCGGCGACGTGGTGAACGCCATCACCACCAAGATGATCCGCCGCCACCCGCATGTCTTTGACCGTTCGGAGGCCGATACGCCTGACGCGGTGAAGAGGCAGTGGGACGAGATCAAGCAGGCGGAGAAACGCGAACGCGCCGAGCGGCGGTCAATGCGCGGCATCACCGAGGATTTCAAGAGCGGATTCCTCGGCTCCGTGCAGCGCAGCTTCCCGGCTTTGACGGAAGCGCTGAAGCTGCAGGAACGCGCCGCCAAGGTCGGCTTCGACTGGTCGGCACCGGAACCGATCCTCGACAAGATCGAGGAGGAGATCGGCGAATTGCGGGCAGCGCTAAAGGAAGGCGACCGGGCAAAGGTCAGCGACGAACTCGGCGACCTGATCTTCGCCGTCGTCAATATCGGGCGGCATGTGAAGGCCGATCCGGAGCAAGCACTACGTGGCACTAATACGAAATTCCGTCGTCGCTTCAGCCATATAGAGCATGTTCTTGAAGCGGAAGGCGAGACGCTGGAGAATGCAACGCTCGAGCGGATGGAGGAAATTTGGCAGGCGGCAAAAGCGATCGAGCGGGCTGTGACAGCTGGCTGAGTGAGCACAGCGTTGCCACATCTCCCTTCTCCCCGCGGGGAGAAGATGCCGGCAGGCAGATGAGGGGGTGAGCGGCAAAGCCGCGAATGCGCTGAGCGTAAGCGAAGGGCAACATGAAGGTTGCACCGTGCGGGCCCCTCATCCGACCCTTCCACCTTCTCCCCGCTGGGGAGAAGAGGGAGCAAGAAACCCCGCTTACCGTTCCCAATCTTCCTTTGAAGATTTCGGGCCATTGCCGATGCGGCGCTCGAGTTCGGTCGCTTCGGTTTCGGATAGGCGCAGATCGAGCGTAATCGAGCCGTCCTCATTATCCTCGCGGCCGTCGACGATGGCGTGGTCGTAAAGCCATGGCAGCAGCGCCAGCTTGTCGACAGGAAGGCGGATCGTCGTCTCGGTCATCACGCCTGACAGTCTGCGGCTGATCTCTTCCATAAGCGTATCGACGCCCTCGCCGCTGACGGCGGAAACCGCGACCACGTTCCCGGCACCGGCGGCTTTCTGCACCATGGCGTCGTGGACCTCCGGCTCCAGCCGGTCGATCTTGTTCCAGACCTCGATGAGCCGCTTGCCGGCTTCGGCCTCGTCGATGCCGAGATCGCCCAGGATCTGCATCACGTCGGAGCTCTGCGCCTGGTTGTCGGGGTCGGACATGTCGCGGACATGCAGGATGAGATCGGCTTCCAGCACCTCTTCCAGTGTCGCACGGAAGGCGGCGACGAGATGGGTCGGCAGGTCGGAGATGAAGCCGACGGTGTCGGACAGGATGACGGTGCGGCCGTGCGGCAGCTTCATGCGCCGAAGCGTCGGGTCGAGCGTCGCAAAGAGCATGTCTTCGGCCAGCACGCCGGCGCCAGTGATGCGGTTAAACAGCGTCGACTTACCGGCATTGGTATAACCGACCAGCGCCACGATCGGGTGCGGCACCTTCCGGCGCTTGGCGCGGTGGAGCTGGCGGGTTCGCACGACCTGCTCCAACTCGCGTTCGAGCTTGATGATGCGGTCCTGCAACAGCCGCCGGTCGGCTTCGATCTGGGTTTCGCCGGGGCCGCCCATGAAGCCACCACCGCCGCGCTGACGCTCAAGGTGGGTCCAGCTTCGGACCAGGCGGCCCTTTTGATAATTCAGGTGGGCGAGATCGACCTGTAGCGTGCCTTCCTTGGTGGAGGCGCGGCGGCCGAAGATTTCGAGGATGAGGCCCGTCCGGTCGATGACCTTGGCGTTCCATTCCTTTTCGAGATTGCGCTGCTGCACCGGCGTCAGCGGATGGTCGACAATGACGAGACCGGAGTCGCGCTCGTTCAGCAGCGCCTTGATCTCCTCGATCTTGCCGGTGCCGAGCAGCGTCGCCGGCCTTGGATCATTGACCGGTACGATCTGGCCGTTGACGACGTCGAGGTCGATTGCCTGGGCAAGGCCCGTCGCTTCTTCAAGCCGGCTTTCCGGGGTGCGGGTGGAGGCCGATTCGGTCTGGCCACCGCGACTGCGGGATTTCAGAACAGGCACGACGACGGTCGCGCGCATGTCATCCCTGTGCTTGGCGGCCTCAGGGATGATCGAATCGTTCTTGGTATCGCGTGTCGAAATGACGGCTGATCCTGTTAGGACGCGGCTTCTTCGCTCTCGAACATCTGCATGGGCTGGCCCGGCATGATCGTCGAGATCGCATGTTTATACACGAGCTGCGAATGGCCGTCACGGCGAAGAAGAACACAGAAATTGTCAAAAGACGTAACAACACCCGTGAGTTTCACGCCGTTGATCAGAAAGATTGTCAGGGAAATCTTTTGCTTGCGAACAGTATTGAGAAATAAGTCCTGCAGATTCTGAGAACGTTCCGCCATCGCGCCGCTTCTTTCTTTATTGCCGACCTGATCTGGCCGGTAGAATATCAATCAACCTCACCATGCAAGACCGGCGGCACCCTCATTCCACCCGTCCAGCAAATCTTGGTATCAAATCGCAATCTTTTCCGCAACGTCGAAAAAGGCTTCGCGGACTTTCTGCGAGACGCTGCCCGGATGACCGTTGGCGATAGGCTGGCCATCGACGGAAACGACCGGAAAACAAATGCTTGTTGCTGCAGTGAGGAAGACTTCGCGGGCCGCGAGCATCTCGGAAACGGAGAAGTTCCGCTCCGTGATCTTCAAGCCGAGCTTGGCGCCGACATCCATCAATGTGGTGCGGGTAATACCGCGCAGGATGCCGTGTTCGGCCGGGCGCGTCACCAGCGTTCCATCCGAATCTACCATCCAGACATTGGTCGCCGCCCCTTCCTTCACCATGCCGTCGCCATCGACATAGATCGCCTCCTGGGCGCCGGCTTCCTTGGCCTGCTGACGGGCCATGGCGTTCGGCAGCAGGCCGACGGATTTGATGTCGACACGGTCCCAGCGGTTGTCGGCGACGGTGATCGCCCTGATGCCGTTGGCATTCTTGGCCGCGATGATCTTCGGGTCGGTGCTCTTGGCTGTTATCACCAGGGAAGGCGACGTTCCCTCGGCCGGAAAAACATGATCGCGCCGGGCGACGCCGCGCGTCACCTGCATATAAAACAGCCCGTTGCGGACATGGTTGCGGCGCAGCGTCTCGCGAATGACCTGCGTCAGCGCCGCCCGGCCCATCGGCCAGGCGATGCGCAATTCGCTCAGCGAACGGTCGAGACGGTTCAGATGGCGCGTGAGGTCGACGATATAGCCGTGGCGCACCTCGCAGACCTCGTAGACGCCATCGGCAAATTGGTAGCCACGATCCTCGATATGCACGCTCGCATCGGAATGCTTGACGTAGCGGCCGTTCACATAGGCAATTCTCGGCATGGGTAACCTGGTTTTCCGGGAAGCAATAAGGGATGTGGCGCGGCTTCGGCCGCGCCTGGCATAATCAGACGCCGAGCGACTTCAGTTTGCGGTGCAACGCCGAACGCTCCATGCCGACGAATTCCGCGGTGCGCGAGATGTTGCCGCCGAAGCGGTTGATCTGGGCGATCAGATAGTCCTTCTCGAACATCTCGCGGGCTTCGCGCAATGGCAGCGTCATGATGTGATAGTCGTTCTTGGCGGAAACCTTCGGCAGCATGTCGCCGAGGTCGGTCGGCAGCATGTCGGCGGTGATCGGCGCATCCGGCCCATCGGTGCGGGCCAGGATCATCAGCCGCTCGATATTGTTGCGCAGCTGGCGGAGATTGCCCGGCCAATCATGCGCCTGCAGCACGGCCATGGCGTCGTCGCCGATGCGGCGCGGACGGATGCCGGCCTGCTCGGAGATCTGGCGCATCAACTGGTCGACCAGGAAGGGAATGTCCTCGCGCCGCTCGGCAAGTGCGGGCACACGCACCGGCACGACGGCGAGGCGATGATAGAGATCCTCGCGGAACCAGCCTTCGGCGATGCGGCTTTCGAGATTGTAGGCGGTCGACGAAATGATGCGGACATCGACCTTGACGCGCTTGGAGCCGCCGACGCGTTCGAACTGCTGATCGACGAGCACGCGCAGGATCTTGTTCTGCGTTTCGCGCGGCATCTCGCCAACCTCGTCGAGATAAAGAATACCACGATGGGCTTCCTCGAGCGCGCCGATCTTGCGTGCCTGGCCGGGCGTGCCCTCGGTTCCGAAAAGAGCCACTTCCATCCGGTCGGGCGTGATGTTGGCGGCGTTCAGCGCGACGAAGGGGCCGTTGGCGCGAGCCGATTTCTTGTGGATCATCCGCGCCACGAGTTCCTTGCCGGAGCCGGATGCGCCGAGGATCATGATGCGGCTGTTGGTCGGCGCTACCTTCTCGATCGTCTGCCGCAGCTGCGAAACGGCGACCGAGGTGCCGATCAGTTCCAAGGCGTCGCCGGTGCGCCGTTTCAGCTCGGACACCTCCCGCTTCAGCTTGGAATTCTCCAGTGCACGCTCGGCGATCAAGATCAGCCGGTCGGCCTTGAAGGGCTTCTCGATGAAATCGAAGGCGCCGCGCTTGATCGCCGAGACGGCGGTCTCGATGTTGCCATGGCCTGATATCATCACGACGGGCAAATCAGGATGGCGGGTCTTGATCTCGTCGAGCAGCGACAGACCGTCGAGCTTGCTGCCCTGCATCCAGATGTCGAGGAAGATCAGCCGCGGCACGCGGTCGGAAATCGCCGCCAGCGCACTGTCGCTGTCATGGGCCGTGCGCGTCTCATGGCCCTCGTCCGAGAGAATGCCGGAAACGATCTCGCGAATATCGTGCTCGTCATCGACGACGAGAATATCAGAGGCCATAAACGCTTTCCTTGTCATTGGCTGCGGGAGTGGCAGGCGTCGGATCCCGGCGTGGCAGATGCACGCGGATCATGGCCCCTCTTCCCCGGTCAAAATCGGCGGGCGCATCGTGCAGCTCGAGCTGCCCGCCATGTTCCTCGATGATCTTCTTGACGATGGCGAGGCCGAGGCCGGTGCCCTTCTCGCGCATCGTCATATAAGGTTCCAGGATGCTGTGACGGTTCTCCACCGGCAGGCCGCGGCCGTTGTCGATCACGTCAACGGTGAAGCGGTCGCGGCTGGTATCGAGTGCTGCGCGCACGAGAACCTTGCGCTCGTCCCGTTCATCGCTCGGAACAGCTTCCAGAGATTCCACGGCATTCTTGATGAGATTGCCGAAGGCCTGGCCGAGCATGCGGCTGTCGAACAGTCCATCCAACGGCTGGTCGCCGAAATCCTGCTCAAAGGTGACGTGATGGTTGCCCATCTCCCGCAGGAAGATCGCGTCGCGCAGGATGTCGCGCAGGTCGCTCGGCTCCTTGGTCGGCTTCGGCATGCGGGCGAAAGCGGAGAATTCGTCGACCATGCGGCCGATATCGCCGACCTGGCGGATGATGGTATCCGTGCACTGGTCGAAGACGGCCCGATCGCCCTGGTCGATCTGCTTGCCGTAGCGGCGCTGGATGCGCTCGGCGGAAAGCTGGATCGGCGTCAGCGGGTTCTTGATCTCATGGGCGATGCGCCTTGCCACATCGCCCCAGGCAGTCGAGCGCTGGGCAATGACGAGGTCGGTGATGTCGTCGAGCGTGATCACGTAGGATTCGCTCATATCCCGCACTTCCTCGCGGGTGACCTGCACGCTCAGCGTCCTGACCGTGCCGCCGCGCACGAGCGCGATCTGCTTGCGGAAATCGCCGCGATGGCGCTGCGCCGCTTCGGTCAGCACCTGATCGACCTCCGGCGCGATATCGGCCAGCTGCTTGCCGAGCATGTCGTCGGCCGACATCGTCATCAGCGTCTCGGCCGAACTGTTGACGATGGCAATGCGGCGGTCCTGCTCCACACCGATGACCGCGGCGGTGACGCCCGACAGCACCGCTTCGATGAAGCGGCGGCGGTCGTCGACTTCGTCCTTGGCTTCGAGGATCTCGTCGCGCTGGGTGCGGATTTCCGAGATCATCTTGTTGAAGGTGCGCGAGAGATTGGCAACGTCACCATCAACGGCATGCACCGGCACGACGATGTCCATATTGCCTGATGCAACGCTGTCGGCCGCCGTGATCAATAGGCGGATCGGCCGGACGATGCGGTCGGCGACCGCAATCGCCGTCCAGATTGCCGCCAGAAGCACGATTAGCGCGAAGCCGATGTAGAGCACGGCGAAGGCGATCTGCAGCGAGAAGCGGTTGGCCTCCATCGAACGGTATTCGGTGGCGTTCTCCTCCATCATGCGCATGGCGCCCATGACCTTGGGATCGACGGCGCGCACGGTATAGAGGAACGTCCCCTGGATAGCGTCGAGCTTGATGATGGCGCCGACGAGGTTGGTGACGCCGGGCGGAATGAGCGTCGGCTGGCCGGCGGCAGCCTTTTCCAGCGCATCCTGCGGAATGGCCGGCAACGGCTTTTCGGTGGAGATGTCGGCCTGAACGATCACCGATCCGTCGCGCTCGACGAGGAAGGCGCCGAGCAGGCCGCGTCCCCTCGCCTGACGCGTCATCAGTTCGGCGAAACCTGTTCTGTCGAGGCTGTAGAGGGCGCGGTTACGCTCCAGGTCGTTGGCCATGGAGACCGTCTGTCCCTGCAGGTAGCTGGCATTCTCCATCATATAGGCTTGGCCGATATTGCGCGACGAACTGACGATCGACTGGGTGCGCAAGGCAAACCAGCGGTCGAGGCCGGCATTCAGCGTGATACTGGCGAAGATGGCGACAAGGATCGCCGGCGTGATCGCGACGATCGAGAAGAGCACGACGATGCGGATATGCAGGCGTGCTGCCGCGCGGCCGCGGGTGCGCGCCTTGAGCAGCCTTGCGACCTCGCGGCCGATCAGGGCAATCAGCGTCAGGACGAAGAAGGAATTGACGATCACCGAAGTAATGACGACATGCGAGTTCGGCGCGATCGGCGTCAGGCCGAGCAGCACGAAAAGCGTGATCGTGGCACAGAGAAGCGCGCCGCCGGCGAGCACGAGGCCAGGCACGGCAAAAAGGGCACGACGGTCGGTCACCGTCGTCACCGCCTCGCCCGCCGTCGCCGGCGATACCCCATCCTGCGTCATTCGGCCTCTCTTCAGGCGGCACCTGCCGCCCTCGCCTCCGATTGAAACCAAGCAACGCCGGCTCAAGAAGCCAGCGCAGCAACGACTCGATCGGGAGCGAAATGTCCAAAACCCTAGCGTGACCTTTAAGCAACGCATTGTGGCGAAAATGCAACGCACTCGGTCACATTGTCAAGCCGGAGGAGCCCGTCGCTCAGGCTGTGCGTGAGCTCCTGTAGACCGAAACGCCAAGTTCCCGGATCTTCTTGCGCAGGGTGTTGCGGTTGAGACCGAGGAGATCGGCGGCCTTGATCTGATTGCCGCGCGTTGCCGTCAGGGCGGCGAGGATCAGCGGATATTCCATTTCCGTCAGCACTCGGTCGTACAGGCCGGGGGGCGGCAGATTTTCGCCGAAGCTTGAGAAATAGCTGCGCATATTCTCTTCGACGGCTTGCGCGATCGTCATCGAGCCGTTGCGGATCGGCCCCTTGTCGATCGGGCTGTCGGGCACGTCGGAGCGCAGCTCGGCATCGATGATCTCGCGGGTGATGACGTCTTGCGGATAGAGCGCCATCAGACGGCGGATGAGGTTTTCCAGCTCGCGGACGTTGCCCGGCCAGGCATAGGCCTTCATCAGTTCCAGGGCTTCCTGATCGAAGCGCTTGGAACCGAGGCCTTCCTTTTCGGCCTGCTGGATGAAATGGCGCACAAGATCGGGAATATCCTCGGCGCGATCGCGCAGCGGCGGCAGGCGCAGTGGCACGACGTTGAGGCGGTAATAGAGATCCTCGCGGAAGAGGCCCTGATTGATCGCCTGCTTCAGATCCTTGTTGGTGGCGGCAACGATGCGCACGTCCGTGCGGATCGGTGTGCGGCCGCCGACGGTGGTGTATTCGCCCTGCTGCAGGACGCGCAGAAGCCGGGTCTGGGCATCCATCGGCATGTCGCCGATCTCGTCGAGGAACAGCGTGCCGCCTTCGGCCTGTTCGAAGCGGCCGGTCGAGCGGGTCTGCGCGCCGGTGAAGGCGCCTTTCTCGTGGCCGAAGAGCTCAGATTCGATGAGGTCGCGCGGGATCGCGGCCATGTTGATCGCGACGAACGGGCCGTTGCGGCGCTTGCCGTAATCATGCAGGGCGCGGGCGACGAGTTCCTTGCCGGTGCCGGATTCGCCGGTGATCATCAGCGTCAGGTCCGTCTGCATCAGCCGGGCGAGCACACGGTAGATTTCCTGCATGGCCGCCGAGCGACCGACGAGCGGCATGCCGTCCTGCATATCCTCTTCGAGCTTGGCCGGCTTGCGCTTCGGCTCGGCGAGCGCACGGCCGATGATGCCGATCAGCTCGGTGAGGTCGAAGGGTTTCGGCAGATAGTCGTAGGCGCCCTTCTCCGACGCCTTGATGGCGGTCATGAAGGTGTTCTGCGCGCTCATGACGAGAACCGGCAGGTCGGGGCGCGCCTTCTTTATGCGCGGCAGCAGATCGAAGGCGTTCTCATCCGGCATCACCACATCGGTGACAACAAGATCGCCCTCGCCCGCCGAAATCCAGCGCCAGAGGGTTGCGGCGTTGGAGGTGATGCGAACGTCATAGCCGGCGCGGCTCAAAGCCTGGTTGAGCACGGTCCGAATGGCCGCATCATCATCTGCAACGAGGATCGTAGCTGTCATCGAGAAGGTCCTGTCGAGCTTACGGTAGAGGCGTCTTCCAGCGAGGCATCCTTCGATGCCGGCATGAGAACGCGGAATGTCGTGCGGCTGTTCTGGCTGTCGCATTCGATGATGCCGCCGTGATCGCCGATAATCTTGGCGACCAGCGCCAAGCCGAGGCCGCTGCCGTTCGTCTTGGTGGTGATGAAGGGATCGAAGAGGTGCGGCAGCAGATCGGTGGGAACGCCCGGGCCGTTGTCGTGAACGCAGAATTCCAGCGGCAGCGAAATCTTTTCGCGCGTGCCGGCGACCGAAAGGCGAATGCCGGGCCGATAGGCCGTCGTCAGCACGATCTCGCCGTCCGGCCGGTCGCCGACCGCTTCGGCGGCGTTCTTCACCAGATTGAGGAAGACCTGAACGAGCTGATCGCGATTGGCATAGACGGCCGGCAGCGACGGGTCGTAACTCTCGGTGATGCGAATGTTGCGGGCAAAACCCGCCTTGGCGACGGCCTTCACGTGATCGAGCACGGAATGGATATTGACCGGCATGCGATCGACAGGGCGTTCGTCGGAAAAGACTTCCATGCGATCGACCAGCGAGACGATGCGGTCGGTCTCGTCGCAGATCAGCCGCGTCAGCGCCCGATCATCGTCGATCACGGATTGCTCGAGCAGCTGGGCAGCACCACGGATGCCGGAGAGCGGGTTCTTGATCTCATGGGCCAGCATGGAAGCGAGACCGGTCACCGAGCGAGCGGCGGCGCGATGCGTCAGCTGCCGGTCGATCTTGTCGGCCATCGAGCGTTCCTGAAAGACGATGACGACGGCGCCGGGCTCGCTGAGCACCGGGGCGACGTAGAGATCGACGAGCTTGTCCTGGCCGAGACGAGGCGAGCTCAGGTCGACGCGATATTCGTTGACGGGTGCCTTGCGCTCACGCACCTGATCGATCAGGGCGAGCAGCGGGCTGCCGAAGGGAATGAAGGTCGAGATCCGGTAACGCGCCAGGTGCGAGGCGCTTGCGCCGAAAAAGGCTTCCGCCTCCCAATTGGCGAAGGCGACAAAGCCGGATTCGTCGACCATGACGACAGGGTTCTGGATGGCGTTCAGCACGGCCATGGCGACGGTTCCGCCGGCGTGATCGGGCGGAGATGTCATATCCTTCGTCATGCCGCCTCCCGGCCATCGAGAGCATTTTCCGCCAGCGCATCGTAGAGACGGGCGGCCACCTCGCGCGGATCACGCGAGGTCATGATCGCTGCTTTTTCACTGCCTGCAAGCGCCGGGGCGAAACGCTCCAGATACCAGCCGAGATGTTTGCGGGCATGGCGGATCGCCACCGCCTCGCCGTAGAACTCCAGCATCATCCCGTAATGTTCGACGGCGATGTCGGCTATCTCGTACGGCGGCGGCTCGGCGCCGCCCGCAATGACGCCGGCATGCCACGGCCTGCCCTGGCAGCCCCTGCCGATCATGACGGCATCGGCGCCGGAGCGGCGCAATATTTCCTGTGCATCGTCTGCGCTCTCGACATCGCCGTTGGCGATCAGCGGAATGGAGATCACGTCACGAACGGCGCGGATCGCATGCCAATCGGCGCGACCTTCGTAGAATTGCATACGGGTACGCCCATGGATGGTCACGAGCTGGATGCCGGCCGCTTCGGCGCGGCGCGCGATATCAGGCGCATTGATGGTATTTTCGTCCCAGCCGAGACGCATCTTCAGCGTCACGGGGATATCGACGGCCTTGACCGTCGCCTCGATGAGGCCGAGTGCGTGATCGGGATCGCGCATCAGCGCCGAGCCGGAATAACCGCCGATTACCTTCTTTGCAGGGCAACCCATGTTGATGTCGATGATATCGGCGCCGTGATCGGCAGCGATCTTCGCTGCTTCGGCCATCCAACGCGCCTCGCGCCCTGCAAGTTGCACCATATGCGGCCGAAAGCCCGCAGCCCGCAGCCGCGACCAGGATTCGGCTGTGTCGTTGACCAGTTCGCGGCTCGCCACCATTTCGGTGACGACGAGGCCCGCGCCGAAGCGCCATGCAAGCTCGCGGAAGGGCATGTCCGTGACGCCGGACATCGGCGCCAGCACTACGCGGTTCCGCACGGACACGGGTCCGATTCGGAAAGGCGCTGCGAGGTCCTTGGAAATCAATTGATTATCTTTCAGGCACACCATGGAACTGCATTATTTTTAGCCATTGTTCTGTAGCTTGCCAAGGGGGCTAGGATCGAAATCGATATTTTTCGGGCAGATGCTGGAAAACGCCAAAGCAAGACGTTAGAGCACTCGGGTCAATTTCGGATATTTTTAGGGATTTATGCTGCAAATGCCTTCCAAGCAACCGATATCGGCCGGAATTGTTATCGTCGCCGCCGGCCGCGGCGAGCGCGCAGGGTCCTCCAAGGAAGGCCCCAAGCAATATCGCATGATCGGCGGCAAGCCGGTTATCGTCCATACGCTTGAAAACTTCATGACATGGGAACTGGCGACGCAGATCGTCGTCGTCATCCACCCCGATGACGAGGCGCTGTTTGCTAGGGCGCTGCGCCATATCATCTCGGCAACGCCGATCGAAACGGTGCATGGCGGCGCCACCAGGCAGCAATCCGTGCTTGCCGGCCTCAAATATCTCCAGGACAAGCACGTCAGCCATGTGCTGATACACGATGCCGTGCGACCCTTTTTCGATCATGTGCTTCTCGACCGCATCGCCGAGAGCCTCGGCGCCGGCGCGCCGGCCGTTCTCCCGGCCATGCCAGTGACCGATACACTGAAACGCACCGACAGCGCCGGCACGGTGCTGGCGACAGTCTCGCGCGAAAGCCTCTACGCGGCACAGACGCCGCAATCCTTCGCCTTCGAAACGATCCTCGACGCGCATGAGAAGGCAGCTGCCAGCGGACGAAGCGATTTCACCGACGACGCTTCGATCGCCGAATGGCTCGGCATCCCGGTAACGATCGTCGAGGGCACGCCCGATAACGTCAAGCTGACGGTCAGGAGCGATATCGCCAAGGCCGACGACAAGCTGTCGGCATCGCTGCTTCCCGACGTGCGTACCGGCAACGGCTACGACGTGCACCAGCTCGTGGCGGGCGACGGCGTCACCCTCTGTGGCGTGTTCATTCCACACGACCAGAAGCTCAAGGGGCACTCGGATGCCGATGTCGCGCTGCATGCGCTGACGGACGCGCTGCTCGCCACCTGCGGCGCCGGCGATATCGGCGATCACTTCCCGCCCTCCGACCCGCAATGGAAGGGAGCGGCCTCGAAGATCTTCATCGAACACGCGGCCCGGATCGTGCGCGAGCGGGGCGGCACGATCATGAATGCCGATGTCTCGCTGATCGCCGAGGCGCCGAAGATCGGTCCGCATCGCGACGCCATGCGGGCGAAATTGGCGGATTATCTCGGAATCGATATCGAGCGCTGCTCGGTCAAGGCGACGACCAACGAGACGATCGGCTTCGTCGGCCGGCGCGAGGGTATCGCGGCGATTGCGACTGCGACCGTCGTTTATCGCGGGAGGAAATGATGAGCCTTTTTCCGCAGGATATCATTTCGGCTGCAGAGGCGATCATCCGCGACTTCACCGCTGCCGGGCTGATGCTCTCCACAGCCGAATCCTGCACCGGCGGACTGATCGCCGGCGCGCTGACTGAGATATCGGGTTCGTCAGCCGTCGTCGACCGCGGCTTCGTCACCTATACGAATACGGCGAAGATGGAGATGCTCGGCGTGCAGGAGGCAACGCTTTCGCGTTTCGGAGCGGTCTCCGAGGAAACCGCGCGGCAGATGGTGCACGGCGCCCTCTTCCGCTCGCGCGCCGACATCGCCGTCGCCGTCACCGGCATTGCCGGCCCCGGTGGCGGATCGGCTGAAAAACCCGTCGGTCTCGTCCATCTCGCCGCCAAATCGCGCACCGGCGCACTCGTTCTCCGGAAAATGCTCTACGGCGATATTGGCCGCAGCGAAATTCGGCTGGCAACAGTCAGGACGGCGCTGGAGATGATAGTTTCGCTTCGCTGACGGCGCTCCGTCAGGCCGCCGCATAAATTTTGCCTGCGCGCGTCTCGAAGGCCTCGGTGAACATGCGGAAGGCGCGATCGAACATCGTGCCCATCAATGCGCCCAGGATACGGCTCTTGAACTCGTAGTCGATGAAGAAATCGACGGTGCAGCCGCCGCCCGGCGCCTCGGCGAAGTGCCAGCGATTGTCGAGATATTTGAACGGACCATCGATATATTTGACCTCGATGACACGCTCGGCCCGGTTCAGCAGCACCTGTGTCGTGAAGGTCTCGCGGATCGCCTTGTAGCCGACCGTCATGTCGGCGATGAGCAGGATCTTGCCGTCGCGCTCCCTACGGCTCTTGATGGCCAGCGCTTCACAGAGCGGCAGAAATTCCGGATAGCGCTCGACATCGGCAACGAGGTCGAACATCTGGTCGGGCGTGTGCGGGACAGGACGGTGTGTTTCGAATTGCGGCATAGGCGGCAATTAAGCGGGCCGGCCGAGAAGATCAAGAAGCTCACGCATCTGGCGGCGGGATTTTAGCTGGAGGACGGGCACATCAGGGCCATGCTCGGCGATGCCGGCAACGATGCGCGGCGCGAATTTCTTTTCGAAGGTCCAAATGAAGCGGAGGAATTCCCAATCGACCTTCTCGATGCAGCCCGGCGCCATTTCCGGCCGGGTGCGGCCGAGGAATTTCATCCATCGGCTGATCGCGCCCCAGACGCAGAGAAGCCGCGGCATGCGTACCCAGACGACGACCTCGGTACGCGGCAGCCGAATGTCGAAAGTCGAGGGATTGGTGCCGTCCATGATCCAACGATCTTCGAGGATTCGGCTGGCGATAATAGCTCTCTGCTCGACCCTGTCGCGCTGCATCCAGCCGGGAAGCCAGCGAACATCGCGATCGAGCGAAAAATAGGAAAGCCCGAAGCGCGCGGCGATCTTCAGCGACAGAGTGGATTTGCCGCCGCCCGAGCAGCCCACGACGAGAATGCGGCGAGCTCTGCGGATATGCTCCGCAGCCCGTTCCAGATCGGTGATCTGCTGACGCAGCGGCAGCTCTGCTCTCAAGTCCATCGTGCAACTCCCTCGCGCCCGTGCGCGCACTTTCCGTGCATGCTCCTAAGCGCCAAAAGCGGCGAGTTGGCTAGCTGCTTCGCGTGACCTGATGATGACGGTAGCGAACGCTCTTGAGATTGCTCCCCCGAGTCAGACGAAGCTGGCCGCGCAACATGCCGTATCAGATATCCCAAGGTTGTTGCCCCCGCGTCATGGCGACAATGGAAATAAAGTGAGCGCCCAGACGATACTCTTTACACGCTATCGAAAATCAATATTTCTGACATATTATAATTATATATATCCCGCACTTATCTAATAATATTTCTTGTTGCATCACAAATAACAACCTATACATTGCCGGAAAATAACGAGTATTGGCGCAAATGAGCTTCCTCACAGAGCATTTTATCAGAAATGCACAAGATATACTTTCAGCCGGGAGCATACAGCTAGACTGGAAATTTCTACGGGCTGAATTTTTCTCTGACCACCGCCTGAAGAGCAGACAGTTCCTGTGTGATTTGTTCCCTAAAGGTGGTGTCGGCGCCGAGTTCGGTGTGTTCACCGGACTATTCTCGACCATTCTGCTGAACCAGGCTAAACCGAAATCCGCCTATTTCGTCGATCCTTGGTGGTTGATTTTCGGAAATCGCTACCCTGACTGGGGCATCTATACCGCCAATGGCCGGCTATCGACGAGCCGCGCCCACAATGTAGCCTCGCAGCGTATTAAAAGGTCTGCGCAAGGCGCAAGCGTGTCGGTCCATGTCGACTATTCAGTGTCTTTCCTTGAGCAGCTTCCCGACGACCATCTCGACTGGGTCTATCTGGATTCTTCGCACTCCTATGAAGGCACGGCCGAGGAACTCAAAGTGTTGAGGCGTAAGGTAAAATCGGGCGGCATCGTCGCCGGTGACGATTGGCATGACGCCGTCGATCATCCCCATAGCGGCGTAGCGATCGCCGTTCGCGAAGCAGTCGGCGCTGGCGCGTTCGAGATGATCGGCAGCTATCCCGCGCTGCAATGGGCGATACGCCGGCCCTGAGCGAACAAATCGCCTCGGTTCCTTGAAAAATTGAGTGTGGCTATTCGGCGGCGATCAGCAGCTTCTTTTCGCGTGCGGCCTTAAGCCGGGCGAAGTCATCGCCGGCATGGTGGGAGGAGCGGGTCAGCGGGCTGGAGGCCACCATCAGGAAGCCCTTGCTGTAGGCGACCGTCTCGTAAGACTTGAATTCGTCGGGCGTGACGAAGCTTTCGACCTTATGGTGCTTGCGGGTCGGCTGCAGATACTGGCCGATCGTCAGGAAGTCGACGTCGGCGGTCCGTAGGTCGTCCATCAGTTGGAGAACCTCATTCCGCTCTTCGCCGAGGCCGACCATGATGCCCGATTTGGTGAACATGGTCGGGTCGAGTTCCTTCACCCGCTGCAGCAGACGGATGGAATGGAAATAACGGGCGCCAGGGCGAACCGTCAGATAGTTGCCAGCAACCGTTTCCATGTTGTGGTTGAAGACGTCGGGCTTGGCGGCGACGACGCGCTCCAGCGCACCGGGCTTCTTCAGGAAGTCGGGCGTCAGGATTTCGATGGTCGTCAGCGGTGAAGCGGCGCGGATCGCCCAGATCACCTTTTCGAAGTGTTCGGCGCCGCCGTCTTCCAGATCGTCGCGGTCGACCGAGGTGATGACGACGTGGCTGAGACCCATTTCCCTGACGGCCTTGGCGACATTCTCGGGCTCCGCCATATCGAGCGCATTCGGCTTGCCGGTTGAGACGTTGCAGAAGGCGCAGGCGCGGGTGCAGATCTCGCCCATAATCATGAAGGTTGCGTGCTTCTTGTCCCAGCACTCGCCGATATTCGGGCAGCCGGCCTCCTCGCAGACGGTGACGAGCTTATGCTCCTTCACGATCGCGCGCGTCTCGGCATACCCCTTCGACGTCGGCGCCTTGACGCGGATCCAATCCGGCTTGCGCATGACTTCCGTGTCCGGGCGATGCGCCTTCTCGGGATGGCGCACACGCTTGGCGTCGGGATTGATCGTGTCGAGGATAGTCACCATTGCAGTATCAGCCTTCCGCCGCCCCTATGCGGCAAACCATCTAAAGCGCATCGCGTCAAACCGCATCCATGCGACACGCTTTAATTCTTTGATGCATGCAGTCGTTATCCCAAAACGCTGCGCACGTTCGGACGACATGCATTAGCGCCGCACCAGCCGCGCAAGGAATATCAACAAGCAGGCGCCGAGAAAACCCGTCACGAAATAACCGAGCCGTCCGCCGACCACCTCGACATGAAACTGCGCGAGGACGGCGCTGGCGACGACCGAACCGACGATGCCGAGCACGATGTTCAGGAAAATCCCGTATCGCGCTTCCATCAGTTTGCCGGCGAGCCAGCCCGCAAGTCCGCCGATGATGATTGCCGAAATCCAGCCGACGCGTTCCATTCCTGCCTTACCCCTCAGTTGCGCCTCAGGCGACCGCCCTTGCAATCAGCACCACAACGATGGCGCCGACGGTGGCGTGGATGATCTGCACGACCAACGCGTTTTCAATGCCCAGCGAGATGCCGAGCGCACTGAACAGATAGCCGCCGACGAAGGCGCCGATGATGCCGCTCAGCAGACACCTTATCAGCCCGCCGCCACCGACGACCAGACTTGCGAGGAAGCCCGCGACCAAACCAATCAGCAAAAATACCAGCAACGCCTGCGTCTCCATAGACATGATGATTTCCTTTCGTTTTTTCCACCCCCGCGAGATGACTTAGGTCATCCGGGGATGGCTCTGGCCACCCAGGGGATGGCTTTGCCACCCCGGGATAAAGGGCGGCCTTGGAAATTATCAAGCGTTCAGCACGCGGCCATAGGCATCGAGAACCGCTTCCTTCATCGTTTCGGATACGGTCGGATGCGGGAAAATCGTGTGCATCAGTTCTTCCTCGGTCGTCTCGAGATTCATCGCGACGACGAATCCCTGGATGAGCTCGGTGACTTCGGCGCCGACCATGTGGGCACCAAGCAACTCGCCGGTCTTCTTGTCGAAGATCACCTTGACCATACCCTGGTCTTCACCGAGCGCGATCGCCTTGCCGTTGGCCGCGAAGGAGAAGCGACCGACGCGGATGTCGCGGCCCTGCTCCTTGGCCTTGGCTTCCGTCAAGCCGACGGAGGCGACCTGCGGATTGCAGTAGGTGCAGCCCGGAACCTTGCCCTTATCGGTCGGATGGACATTCGGAAGGCCGGCGATCTTCTCGACGCAGACGACACCTTCATGCTCCGCCTTGTGCGCCAGCATCGGCGGGCCGGCGACATCGCCGATCGCGTAGATGCCCGCAACATTGGTCTTGCCGTAACCGTCGGCAACCACGCAGCCGCGATCGGTCTTGATGCCGAGCGCCTCAAGGCCGAGGTTCTCGATGTTGCCTTGAACGCCGACAGCCGAAATCAACCGGTCGGCGGTGATCTGCTGCACCTTGCCGTCTGAAGTCTCGACATGCGCGGTGATGCTATTAGCGCCCTTCTCGACCTTCGAGACCTTGGCGCTCGTGAAGATCTTGAGGCCGCGCTTTTCAAGCTGCTTGCGGGCGATGGCGGTGATTTCGGCATCCTCGACCGGCATGATGGTCGGCATGACTTCGACGACAGTGACGTCGACGCCCATCGAGCGATAGAAGCTTGCAAATTCGATGCCGATCGCGCCCGAGCCCATGACGATCAGAGACTTCGGCAATACATCCGGCTTCAGCGCCTCGAAATAGGTCCAGATCAGCTTGCCATCAGGCTCGATGCCCGGCAGCGCGCGCGGACGGGCGCCGGTCGCGATGATGATGTGCTTGGCGGTATAGGTGCCCTCGCTGCTCTTGACGTTCTTCGGCAGCGGATGCTGCGGCTCGACAACAGGCTTCGACGACTTGCCGACGACGATCTCGCCGGGCTTGGTGATCTTTGCCTCACCCCAGATGATGTCGATCTTGTTCTTCTTCATCAGGAAGCCGACGCCGGCGTTGAGACGGGCGGACACGCCGCGCGAGCGAGCGACGACGGCCTTGGCATCCGGCTTGACCGTGCCTTCGAGAACGAGGCCGTAATCCTTGAAGTGATTTGCATGGTCGAGGACTTCGGCCGAACGCAACAACGCCTTTGTGGGTATGCAGCCCCAGTTCAGGCAGATGCCGCCCATATGTTCGCGCTCGACGATCGCGGTCTTGAGGCCGAGCTGGCTGGCGCGAATGGCGGCGACATAGCCGCCGGGGCCGGAGCCGATGATGATGACGTCGTAGGATTCAGCCATGTGTTTCCTGCCTTTGTTACGCTGCGCTGCGGGTCATGAGCACCCACGCGTGTTTTTTGCTGTTTTCGAAGAGCGGCACGGCATCGGCGCGCGCAGCCTCCAAGAATCCGTTTCTTCCATAAAGCGACAAAGCCGCTTCGTTATCGCTTGCGGTGATCAGACTGACGGGCCGCCGATCCGCTCTTTCAATCTGATCGTCCAGCAGCCTGCGTCCGATGCCGATGCCGCGCAGGTGGCTGTAGACGCCGAGACTGCCGATGAACCAGCTTCCCACAACCGTCTTCTGCAAGGCCAGCATCGGCCCGGTCGCCGGGACTGTCGCCTCGATATCGCGTATGCCTTCATCCAACTCATGGCCGATCGCCACACCTGCGACCTCGCCATAGGCCTCGGCGACGACGGCATCCCTCCAGCCGCCGACAGCCTCCTCCTCGCTCATCTTCAGCCTGCCCCGCTCGAGCGGCGTGTCGCTCACGCCGTTCGCCATATCGGCGAACCAGAGCCAGGAGGCGAAGCCGTGCGATGCGATATCCGCCAAAATCGCCAGCTCCGAGGCATCCCGTCGTGAGGCCTGCCGGAGGGCGATGAAGGAGGTCATGCTTAAATCCCCAGCATCATCCGCACGATCGACTCCAGCCCCCGCCCGAGCGCACGCGTATTCTCGGCATCGAGGTGAATGCCATCGAGCGGCGTGGTCTTGGCGACGGAATTGCCGTCGAAGAAGCCACAACCGAGTTCGTCGGCAAGATCACGGTAAAGCGTTGCAAGCTTTGCCGATTCCTCTATGCCTCCCGGGAAAGAAGCCGCGAAGGGCACATTGGCCGTCGCGCAGATTGCCGGCGGCGCCACGATCAGGATATCCGGCCCATCGAATTCGAAGGGCCAGGCATGATTGCGGATCAGCCGCACGAGCCGGCCGATCCCCTGGCATGCGGCAAAGGCCGAACCGGCGACAACCGGCTTCATGTCGTTGGTGCCGAGAAGAAGAATGACGAGATCGAGCGGTGCGTGCGTCTGCAGGATCGTTGGCAGGACGCGCGCTCCGTTACGGTCGCAATCGGCGAGATGGTCATCGAAGGCGGTCGTTCGGCCATTCAGGCCTTCGGCAATGACGCGCGCTTCACTGCCGAGCGCGGCCTGAAGCACGCTCGGCCAGCGGTTCTCATAGTCATGACGGCCGATCGTCTCGGCGTCATAACCCCAGGTCAGCGAGTCACCATAGCAAAGAACGGTCTTGGTCATTTCCGCCTCCGTTTCGCTATCAGACGAGCATGCCCATCGGGTTCTCGATGTAGCCCTTGAAAGCCTGGAGCAGCTCGGCGCCGAGCGCGCCGTCGACGCAGCGATGATCGGTCGAGAGCGTGACGGTCATGACGGTGGCGATTGCCATTTCGCCCTTCTTGACGACGACCCGCTGTTCGCCGGCGCCGACCGCGAGGATCGTCGCATGCGGCGGGTTGACGACAGCTGCGAAGTTCTTCACGCCCATCATGCCCATGTTCGAGACCGAACTCGTGCCACCCTGATATTCCTCGGGCTTCAGCTTGCGGTCCTTGGCCCGCTTGCCGAGATCGCGCATCTCGTTGGAGATCGCCGACAGCGTCTTTTGCTCGGCCTTACGGATGATCGGCGTGATCAGGCCGCCCGGGATCGAGACCGCGACGCCGACATCGGCGTACTTGTGCTTGACCATGTTGTTGTCGGTCCAGGACACGTTGGCATCCGGAACATCGCGCAGCGCCAGCGCCATGGCCTTGATGACCATGTCATTGACCGAGAGCTTGTAGGCCGGGGCATTGTCCTTGCGCGGCGCCGCATCGTTCAGCTGGGCACGGAGCGCCATAAGCGCATCGAGTTCGCAATCGACGCTGACGTAGAAATGCGGGATCGTCTGTTTGGATTCGACCAGGCGCCTGGCAATCGTCTTGCGCATGCCGTCATGCGGCACGAGTTCGTAGGAACCCGGCTCGAAAAGCTTGAGCACGGCCTCTTCGGAGGCGCCCTTCGGTGCAGCAGCGGCCGGAGCTGCGGCGGCCTGCGGGGCTGCGGCGGGTGCGGGCGCAGCAGCAGCCTTGGCGCCGCCACCGGCGACGGCGGCTTCGATGTCGCTCTTGACGACGCGGCCGTGCGGACCGGAGCCGGCAACGGCCGACAGATCGATACCGGCTTCCTTGGCCAGACGACGCGCGAGCGGCGAGGAGAAGGAGCGGTTGCCGTCAACCGAAACCGCTGCGGTTGCCGGTGCAGCGGCCGGAGCCGGTGCGGACTGGGCTGGCGCGGCATCGGCCTTCGGAGCAGGTGCGGCTTCGGCCTTCGGAGCAGCCGAACCGGCGCCGCTTGCGGCGGCAGCGACATCCTCGCCGTCGGCAGCCAGAACCGCGATCAGCGCATTGACCTTGACGCCTTCGGTCCCGGCCGGCACGACGAGCTTGGCGACCGTGCCTTCATCGACGGCTTCGACTTCCATCGTCGCCTTGTCGGTCTCGATCTCGGCGATCACATCGCCTGACTTGACCGTGTCGCCTTCCTTGACCAGCCATTTGGAAAGATTGCCTTCTTCCATGGTCGGAGAGAGGGCGGGCATCGTGATATTGATCGGCATCGAAATACCCTCCCCTTATTTGTAGCAAACGGCCTTCACCGCATCGACGACTTCGCGGACGTTCGGAAGCGCCAGCTTTTCTAGGTTTGCAGCGTAAGGCATCGGCACGTCCTTGCCGGCGATCGTCAGGATCGGCGCATCGAGATAGTCGAAGGCCTGCTGCATGACGCGGGTGGCGATTTCGGTGCCGACCGACGACTGCGGATAACCTTCCTCAACGGTGACGAGACGGCCGGTCTTCTTCACCGATTCGATAACGGTCGGCAGATCCATCGGGCGGATGGTGCGAAGGTCGATCAGTTCGACGTCGATGCCGAGCTTTTCGAGTTCGGCGACCGCCTTCGTCGCATAAGTCATGCCGATGCCGAAGGAGACCACGGTAACGTCCTTGCCCGGACGATGGATGCGCGCCTTGCCGATCGGCAGGACGAAATTGTCGAGCTTCGGCACGTCGAAGTGCTGGCCGTAGAGAATTTCGTTTTCGAGGAAGATGACCGGGTTCGGATCCCGGATCGCGGCCTTCAGCAGGCCCTTGGCGTCGGAAGCCGTATAGGGCATGACGACCTTCAGGCCGGGGATCGCGCTGTACCAGGCAGCATAGTCCTGGCTGTGCTGGGCGCCGACGCGAGCCGCCGCACCGTTCGGGCCGCGGAAGACGATCGGAGCGCCCATCTGGCCGCCGGACATATAGAGCGTCTTGGCGGCCGAGTTGATGATGTGGTCGATCGCCTGCATGGCGAAGTTGAAAGTCATGAATTCGACGATCGGGCGAAGGCCGGCCATTGCGGCGCCTACGCCGACGCCGGCAAAGCCGTGTTCGGTAATTGGCGTGTCGATAACGCGGCGAGCGCCGAATTCCTGCAGAAGACCCTGGGTGACCTTGTAGGCGCCCTGATATTCGGCAACTTCCTCGCCCATGACGAAGACATTGTCATCGGCGCGCATTTCTTCGGCCATGGCATCGCGGAGCGCTTCGCGCACCGTCATTGACACCATTTCCGTACCGGCAGGAATTTCCGGATCGTTCGGCACAAATGCCTTCGGCTCGGCCGGGACCGGGGCGGAAGCCGACGCTGCCGTCGGCTTCTCTTCCTGGGCAATGGGTGCCGCGGCGGCCGGAGCCGGCTGCGAGGCAGCCGGAGCGGCGGAAATCGCATCGGCCGACTCGCCGTCCTGCAGCAGCACGGCGATCTTGGTGTTGACCTTGACGCCTTCGGTGCCGGCGTTGACCAGCAGCTTGCCGATGACGCCTTCGTCGACGGCTTCGACTTCCATCGTCGCCTTGTCGGTTTCGATTTCGGCGATCACGTCGCCGGAAACGACCTTGTCACCTTCCTGTTTCAGCCATTTGGACAGCGTGCCTTCTTCCATCGTCGGAGAGAGGGCGGGCATGAGGATATCGATAGGCATGGGTTCCCTCCCCGATTAGAGCAGAATGTCGGTGTAGAGCTCGGATGCATCCGGCTCCGGATCGGCCTGGGCGAAGTCGGCGCTGTCGGCAACGATATCGCGGACATCCTTGTCGATCGCCTTCAGATCGTCTTCGGAAGCCCAGCCCTTTTCGATGAGGCGTGCCTTCACCTGCTCGATCGGGTCGTGCTCGGAGCGCATCTTCTGCACTTCGTCCTTGGAGCGATACTTCGCCGGATCGGACATGGAGTGACCGCGATAGCGATAGGTCAGCATTTCGAGAATGATCGGCCCCTTGCCCGAGCGGCAATGTTCGAACGCCTCGTCGGCAGCCGCCTTGACGGCGCGAACGTCCATGCCATCGACCTGGATGCCGGGGATGCCGAAGCCGGATCCACGGAGCGAATAGTTCGATTGCGCAGTGGCGCGCGCGGTCGAAGTGCCCATGGCGTAACGGTTGTTTTCAACGATATAAACGATCGGCAGCTTCCAGAGAGCCGCCATGTTGAAACTCTCGTAGACCTGGCCCTGGTTGGCGGCGCCATCACCGAAATAGGCGACGGAGACATTATCGTTGCCGCGGTAACGGTTTGCGAAGGCAAGACCGGTTCCGAGCGAGACCTGGGCGCCAACGATGCCGTGGCCGCCGTAGAAATGCTTTTCTTTCGAGAACATGTGCATCGAGCCGCCCTTCCCGTGGGAATAGCCGCTGCGGCGGCCCGTCAGCTCCGCCATGACGCCGCGCGCTTCCATGCCGGTCGCCAGCATATGGCCGTGGTCGCGATAGGCGGTGATGACCTGGTCACCTTCCTTCTGCGCCATCTGCATGCCGACGACAACAGCTTCCTGACCGATGTAGAGATGGCAAAAACCGCCGATGAAACCCATGCCGTAAAGCTGACCGGCCTTCTCCTCGAAGCGGCGGATCAGCAGCATCTCGCGATAGGCCTTGAGCTCCTCATCGCGGTCGAAGTCGGCTACCGGGCCGCCATTCGATGCTTTCGCTGTAGGTTTTGCTGCTGTCTTGCGGCTGGAAACCGTCGCGGTCTTTCGCGGCGCCATTCAACCCTCCCTATGGTTTGTCGGTTCTCGGTGCCGCGTACCATAGGGAAGAAATATGACCACAGCAATGCCATAATTGCATGGCTCATATTCTGAGTTAAATCATTGAAATACATATGAGAATTAGAATTAACCTAATTCCAGTTAATTTGAATAGTGATTGAATATGACGATCTCGTCTGCGCGCGACATATTAAGCTGGTAACGCGCCTTTTCGTCCAGCATGTCCTTGTCGAGCGAGCCGTCGCTGAGCAGCGCGACCTGACTTTCCAGATGTTCGCGCTTCGCCTTCAGGACTGCAAGCTCTTTTTCGCGCGCGATACGCTGATGCTCGAACGCCTCCGTGGCGCGCAAGCCGTAATCGCCATGGATGCAATGATAGCCGAAGTAGGAAAGGAAGGCGACCGTCATGGCCGGAATGACGAAGCGACCGATTCTTCTCTTCTTATGATGCTTTGTCCACATACACGCATGCTCTTGAACGCATTACCAATTCGTTCAATCTACCGCGCAGAGATTAACCGTTCGTTGACTCTAAAAAAGAGCAACAAAAAACCCGCGCCGATGGACGGCGCGGGTCAAACTTTTGAAAATCAGATTCGATCAGCCGCGGATGATCGAGCGGCCGGCGTACTGGGCCTGGGGACCGAGGCCTTCCTCGATGCGGATCAGCTGGTTGTACTTGGCAAGACGGTCGGAACGCGACAGCGAGCCGGTCTTGATCTGGCCGCAGTTGGTGGCGACCGCGAGATCGGCGATGGTCGAATCTTCCGTTTCGCCGGAGCGATGCGACATGACGGCGGTGTAGGCTGCCTTGTGCGCCGTGTTGACCGCGTCGAGCGTTTCCGTCAGCGAGCCGATCTGGTTGACCTTGACGAGGATCGAGTTGGCGACGCCCATGCGGATGCCGTCGCGAAGACGGGCGGAGTTGGTGACGAAGAGATCGTCGCCGACGAGTTGGGTCTTCTTGCCGGTAAGGTCGGTCAGGGTCTTCCAGCCATCCCAGTCGTCTTCGGCCATGCCGTCTTCGATCGAGATGATCGGGTACTTGGCGGCGAGTTCGGCCAGATATTCGGCCATGGCGCCCGATTCGAGCGTGCGGCCTTCACCTTCGAGAACGTACTTGCCGTCTTTGAAGAATTCCGTCGAGGCGCAGTCGAGGCCGAGGTAGATGTCTTCACCCGGCTTGTAGCCGGCTTTCTCGACCGACTTCATGATGAAGTCGAGGGCCTCGGGCGCGCTCTTCAGGCCTGGTGCGAAACCGCCTTCGTCGCCGACATTGGTGTTGTGGCCCTGTGCCGCAAGTTCCTTGCGCAGCGTATGGAAGACTTCCGAACCCATGCGCACGGCTTCGGCGATCGTATCGGCGCCGACCGGCAGGATCATGAATTCCTGGAAATCGATCGGATTGTCGGCATGGGCGCCGCCGTTGATGATGTTCATCATCGGCACCGGCAGCAGGCTCGCGGAAGCGCCGCCGACATAACGGTAGAGCGGCAGGCCGGAGGCCTGGGCGGCAGCCTTGGCGACTGCGAGCGACACGCCGAGGATGGCGTTGGCGCCGAGACGCGACTTGTTCGGCGTGCCGTCCAGCTCGATCATGATATTGTCGATCTGGATCTGGTTTTCGGCATCGATGCCGCCGATCGCGTCGAAGATCTCGGTGTTGGCGGCATCAACCGCCTTCTGGACGCCCTTGCCGAGGTAGCGCTTGCCGCCGTCGCGCAGCTCGACCGCCTCATGCGCGCCCGTCGAAGCGCCCGAGGGAACCGCCGCGCGGCCCATGCTGCCGTCTTCGAGATAGACATCGACTTCGACGGTGGGGTTGCCACGGCTATCGAGAATCTCGCGGGCAATGATATCGGTGATTGCAGTCATGGGTTCTTCCTGCTCGGGTGGGTGATAAGTCGTTCGGAACCTGTCTTAATCGAAGGTGCGCAAATTACAATGCTGCAATGGGCACCTTCGATTGCGTATCCAATCGTGGCTATAGCACGATCATGTCAGGCTTTTGACTGTCAGCTCTTGGCGACGGCGTCGAAGGCAAGGAGCTTTTCGAGGAGCCGCGGCATGTCCTTGAGATAGACCATGTTCGGTCCGTCGGAAGGCGCATTGTCCGGATCCTGATGGGTTTCGAGGAAGACGCCCGCAATGCCGGCGGCCACCGCCGCGCGCGCCAGCGTTTCGACGAATTCCCGCTGACCACCGGAGGAATCGCCCTGCCCGCCCGGCTGCGCCACGGAATGGGTCGCATCGAAAATCACAGGCGCACCCATCGCCGCCATGATCGGCAGCGAACGCATGTCGGAGACCAGTGTGTTGTAGCCGAAGGAAGCGCCGCGCTCGCACAGAAGCACATTCGGATTGCCGCTGGCGTTGAGCTTCTTCAGGACGTTCTTCATATCCCAGGGGGCGAGGAACTGGCCCTTCTTGACGTTGACGACGCGGCCGGTCTTGGCGGCGGCGATGAGAAGGTCGGTCTGGCGGCAGAGAAAGGCCGGGATCTGCAGGACATCGACGGTCTTTGCCACCTCCGCGCATTGCTCGGCGGTATGGACGTCGGTGATGACGGGAAAGCCGAATTCCTTCTTCAGGTCGGCAAAGACCTCCATGCCCTTTTCAAGCCCGATGCCGCGTTCAGCCGAGAGTGACGTGCGGTTCGCCTTGTCAAAGGAGCTCTTGTAGACAAGGCCGATGCCAAGCTTTCCGCAAAGCTCCTTCAGCGTGCCTGCCACCATGAAGGCATGGTCGCGGCTCTCCATCTGGCAGGGGCCGGCGATCAGCGAGAGACGGCCGGTATTGGAAAAGGTGACCTGGCCGTCGCCTTGGCCGATCTTGACTTCGGAATTGGTATTCGTGCTCATCGTGTTTCCTCGAAGGCGAAGAGCGCGCCCTGGCCGGGCGCGGGCTTCACCAGAATGCGATTGTTCTTGCGCGTATAGGTCACCCCGTTAGCAGCCAAATGCGCTTCTGTCACGGCAAGATCGCTGACATTGAAGAGGATCGCCCGACCGCGCAGGCCGCGCTCGGCCGCTGAGACGGCAATCTCGAAATAGGCTTCCAGCCCTTCCGGCGTCATCAGGCTGATTTTGGCATTCGACGCTGCGATATTGACGCCGAAACCCGTCTTCTCCACAGCCGATTGCGCCACCGCGAGGTTGACATAGGCGGAGAATGCGGCGGGCTCCGGCGCACAGAGCGCCACCTCGGCAATGCCGGTCACGCCATTGGCATGCGCCTCCAGCACACTGCGGTCCGACGGCAGCGGATTGACGCGTTCGACGGCGAAAAGGAAGAAATCGGGCGCGCGCAGATCGCCGGCAAAAGCCAGCTTGAAGCCGGCAATACTCTCCGAACCATCAGGCATCGTCATCGGCCGGCTGAACTGCAGCATCTCGCCGGCGCTCGATCCGTTGCCGACAAAATTCCGATGATCGAAACCAGCATCCTTGGTGGCGAAGGCCACCGCCGAAAGCCCCTCCTCGCCGCAACGAAAGCGGAAGGCCCGGTTGCGGGCGGTGAAGACGTTGCCGCGCCGTGCCGACGCCTCGCTCTCCTCAACGCTCGCAATCCCGAGCGGCTCCAGATAGGTCTTGTCGGCAAAGAAGACGCAGGCATTCTCCGTTCCGAAGGGATGGCGCGCATCGGCAGCGACGGTGAAGCCGAGCTTGCCGAGCCTCTCGCGCGCCAGATCGATATTGACGACGGACAGCACGACATGATCCAGCGGATGCGGTTTGGCGGAATGCGCGTTCATGAAACCCTCCCTGACACGGCAGAGATGTGTGACACCACTGCCTTCTAGGCAAGGCCTGCCTGCCAATCCGGCGAAGTCGAAAACTTGCTACAAGGCCGACTTGGCCCTCTACCAAGACAAGTCGAGCGGACGCAACGAATGCAAGATTTGATCCTACAACGCCGCAGCCGATGCTCTTGTAGGCCGTGCATCATGTTCACACCAAGGAGATTTGCTTAGCCACCGCTAGGCGCTTGCCTCACCTAGCGCGCCCAGCACCGATTCAGCGTGGGATGCGGTATTTCAAATATTCGCGCATCTGATTGAGGGCTATATCTCGGGTCAGGCCTTCCGATTGCAAGCCGGCCCGCAGCCAGAGCCCATCGATCAGCGCTGTGATCGCCAGCGCCACGGCCTCGCATTCGGCACGTGGCAGAAGATGGACCAGCGCCGACATCAGGTTGGAACGCATGCGGGCATGGATCACCTTCTGGATGCGGGCGAGCTGCGGCTCGCGCGGAACCTCGGCGCAAAGAGAAAGCCAGGCGTGGCAGATAGAAGGTCGGAAGAAACGCTCCTCGAAATTGCCTTCGATGATCGCCTCCAGTCGCTCGCGAGGCGTCGTCGCCTGTTTCAGCCGAGCGTTCACCGCTTCACTGAGTGAAAGATTCGCCTCGCGCATCGCATGCTCGAAGAGCTCCTGCTTGCTTCGAAAATAGTGCAGCACGATGCCTTTGGAGGCACCGGCATGGGCGGCCACCTTCTCCAACGTCGCGCCCGCCATGCCTTCTTGCTGCAGCACCTCGAAGGCCGCCTGTCGTAGCTCCTTGCGCCGGATCGCGCTGATCTTAGTCAGTTTCATGCTCGTGCCCGTTCATCTTGTCTCCATCATTGACAATTCTTCCGTAAAGATCAATTATTGACCTATGGGACAATTAAATAACCCAAAGGTCAATAAAAGGGGACATGCAATGATTCAGCATCTGAAGACAGGCGTTCTTTCCATACTCCTCAGTGCCGTAGCCATGCCGGCTTTCGCCGCCGATCCGGAAAGCTGCAAAGTGATCCGCATGGCAGAGCCCGGCTGGAACGATCTCGCCTTCACCACTGGCGTCGGCCTCACTCTTTTGAAGGCCCTGGGATACGAGCCGCGAAGCTCGCTGCTCGGCATCGACGTCATCTATCTCAGCTTGAAAAACAAGGATCTCGACGTCTTTCTTGGCTATTGGGACCCTGCCATGGTCGCCTACTACAAGCCCTACAAGGAGGACGGCTCAGTTGAGAACGTCGTGACCAATCTGAAGGGCGCGAAATACACCTTTGCCGTCCCGACCTACGTCTGGGACGCCGGCGTCAAAGATTTCGCCGACCTGCAGAAATTCCCCGATCAGTTCGAAAAGAAGCTCTACGGCATCGAGCCTGGCTCGAACCAGTTGATGCTGGACGCGGTCCAGGATCAGACGCTCGGTCTTTCCGGCTGGGATGTTGTCGAATCCAGCGAACAGGGCATGCTCGCCGAGGTCAAACGCCACGCAAAGAACAAAGCCTTCATAGTCTTCCAGGGTTGGGCGCCGCATCCGATGAATACCGAGCTGGATATCAAATACCTGACCGGTGGGGACAAGTTCTACGGACCGGATTTCGGCGCAGCCACGGTCTCGACGCAGGTACGCAAGGGTTACCTTCAGGAATGCCCCAACGTCGCAAAACTGCTGCAAAACCTGACTTTCGACGTCGATTTCGAAAACAGAGGCATGGGTTATCTCATGGCGGATGGGCTGGCTCCGGAGGAGGCTGGCCTGAAAGCCATCGTCAGCGAACCGCGACGTCTCGATGCCTGGCTGGATGGTGTGACGACCCTCGACGGCAAACCGGGGCTTGAGGCTGTGAAAGCTAAGCTCGCGCTGTGAGCCCGTTTTTGATGAGTGTCGTCGATCAAAACGGCTGGACGGCCCGCAAGCGCATGCTGCCCCTTACTGAGGGGCAGTCACTCGCATATATTGATACCGGTGGTTCGGGGCCGACGCTACTGCTGCTGCACGGCTACTCGGATTCCAGCCGTAGCTTTTCGCTATTGGAGCCGTGGCTTTGCGGCTACCGACTTATCATCCCGGATTTGCCCGGCCATGGAGGCTCCGTGGTCGGGGCAGGCATGACCGTCGCGGATTTCACCGATGCCATCGTTGCGCTGATGGCGGCTCTCTCTGTTGAGCGCTTCGCGGTCATTGGCCATTCGATGGGAGCCATGATCGGTATCGACCTTACTGCCCGGCTGCCCGACGTTGTTGTCGCACTGGTCACGATTTCCGGCACGGTGCGCCCGGCCTTTCCGCAGCGCGATCCAGTCACGGACGGAATCCTTGGGCTTTGCGATCCGATCGATCCCGGCGATCCATTTTTCGATCTCTGGCACGCCTGCCCGCATCCAGTCGATCCAAGTTTCCTCGCCCCGATCAGCCGTGAGGCAGCAGCCATTTCGGCAGAGATCTGGCATGGTATTCTGGCCTGTTTTTCCACACTCGATCTGACGGAGGCCGCGGCACAGGTCAGAATGCCCGTGCTTTGCATCGGTGGTAGCGAGGATGCGCTGTTCGACGCGGGTCACCGGCTGGCGCTCGAAGATGCGCTCTCGAAAGCACAATCGGTCCTGATGGAAGGATTTGGACATAACCCGCACTGGGAGGATCCCGAAAAGGTCTCGGTGGTTCTCCGCGATTTCTTTCACGTCGCTTTTGCCTGAAAAGCTTCCTCTCTGAGAATGCGCGGCTTGAGCAATCAAGTGGGATCGTCCCGGAAGGTTCAGCAGGCGATATTCCAGTCCGCTTCCTATCCTTCACGAACCGAAATATGCTCGACCGCAAAGGTGTGTCATCGCCAAACTTTGCTAGGCAGGCCGCCATGCAACTATCAGTTGCCAAAGAATGACGCATTACCTGACTACATTCTCGAATAATTCTGAATTGCCGTCTCGTCGCCATTCCAAAGCAATTTTTTGCCTCCTGTTTTACGGAAATTTAGCTACTTGCGGAACACATATGGAACATATAGTGTCTGTTCTGGATTTGTTTCAATCACGGGGTCTGACGTCGATGCTCACGCGCAAACAACAGGAGCTTCTCCTTTTCATTCATGAGCGCATGAAGGAATCCGGCGTTCCTCCGTCTTTCGACGAAATGAAGGATGCCCTGGATCTCGCCTCCAAATCCGGCATCCACCGCCTGATCACGGCGCTCGAAGAACGAGGTTTCATTCGCCGCCTACCGAACCGGGCCCGCGCGCTCGAGGTCATCAAGCTTCCGGAGGCCTATAGCCCCAGCATCCAGCCTCGGCGCGGCTTTTCGCCGAGCGTCATCGAGGGCAGTCTCGGCAAACCCCAGCCGGTCGCCCCTCCCGCTTCCGTGAAGCCCGTCGCCGAAAACGGCAACTCGATCTCCGTACCGGTCATGGGTCGAATCGCCGCCGGCGTTCCGATCTCGGCGATCCAGAACAACACGCACGACATCACCGTTCCGGCCGACATGCTCGGTTCCGGCGAACATTATGCGCTGGAGGTCAAGGGCGATTCGATGATCGATGCCGGCATCTTCGATGGCGACACCGTGATCATCCGCAACGGCAGCACCGCCAGTCCCGGCGACATCGTCGTTGCCCTCGTCGATGACGAGGAAGCGACGCTGAAGCGCTTCCGCCGCAAGGGCGCCTCGATCGCGCTGGAAGCGGCCAACCCGGCATACGAGACCCGTATCTTCGGGCCGGATCGCGTCAAGGTTCAGGGCAAACTCGTCGGGCTCATTCGCCGCTATCATTGAGATCAGCTTTGCCGGAATCTGCAAAGCTGTCGCTGCGCCAATCATAGGCGCGGTGGCGCATCCAAGGTCGCAGCAATGTGTCGAATGCCGTTGCAACCTCGATCCCCCTTTCGGTAAAGCGAAGCTCGACCGCCCCTGTCTTGCGCAGCGTCTCGCCCGTAAAGAGCAGCGCGCCGGAACGGCAGCGGTCAAAGCGCAAGCGGACCGGTGTGACGACGATATCAGCTGTATCACAAGCCGGTCCGAGATAGGCGACATTGTCGATGACAGTCAGTGTCTTTCCATTATCAAGTAGGGTGGTGCACCAGGCGGCCTTCAGGCAGGAAAAGTGTGACGGTGGGTTGGTGGCGATCGCCTGTCTCATCGCCTCTCGGGCGTCATTCTGCTGATCCGGCGAGAGTTGCAGCCTTTTGCCTTGAGGCGCAGCAGGCGCGTTGCTCATCCCAACCATCACCGGCTGGCGGTGTTCTTCGATGGCAAGCGCGCGTTTCCATTGTTCGAAGATAAAAGCTGGTGGCTTCGTGCGGTTCGAAGCCATCGTCTCGCCATCGACGATAGCGACCAGACCGCCGTCTTCGGCAATGGTGACGTTGGGGGCCGCCTCTGACGGCAGCATCACGACAGCCAGCGTGGAAATCGCGACGATTGCCGTTCCAATGTGCCGCAGGCGGGTTTTGAGCAATGTCAGCAAGAGAAAGCCGAAGACAGCCGTCGGGAAATACCAACCGGACAAACGGCCCACGTCTACATTGCCGCCCCAGCCGGATACCGTGTTTGCAATTGCGATCACCAGATCGAGCCCAGTGCCTGCGACCTGCCATGCCCAACCGTCCAGGCCAAAGGGCATCAGCAGCATCGCGATCATGCCGAATGGCATGACAACAAAGGAGATCACCGGCATGGCTGCGAGATTTGCCGGCAGCCCATAGGCGGTCAGGCGATGGAAATGCTCGATGGAAAACAGCGCGGTCGAGAAACCGCCGATCAATGAGGTCAGCAAAATTCCGCCGAAGAAGCCGCCAACCATTAAGAAGGGTTTCATGATCGGCAGCTTGGCGAAGGCGTTCTCCCGCATCGGCCGCATTTTCCAGAGGTCGTAGCCCGCAACCAGCGCAAGCGTAGCGGCAAAGGACATCTGGAAACTCGGCCCCAGCACCTCTGATGGCGAGACGGCAAGGATTACGAGAGCGGAAAGCGCGACGTTCCTGAGACTGATCGAAGGCCGGTCGAAGAAGACGGCGATCAGCATAATCGCCATCATGATAAAGGCGCGTTCGGCGGAGACGGCAAAGCCCGAGATCATATAATAGGCCGTCACAGCTAGGAGCGCGCCGGCGGCGGCGATCTTCTTTGTCGGCCAGGCTTGAGCAATGCCCGGAATCAGGCTGAAGATCATGCGCAGGCCGACGAAGAAAATGCCGGCCGACAGTGCCATGTTGAGGCCGGAAATCGCGATGATGTGCGCAAGGCCAGACTGCCGTAGGGCTTCCGTAGTTTGGTCCGAGATCGCCCGTCTCTCATCGGTGACAAGAGAGGCGGCAAAAGCGCCTGTGTCGCCGGGCAGAATAGAGCGTATGCGGTCGCCGATGCGGCTGCGCAGCCGATAGAGCCATTCGAGCAGAGCCTCCGACGTCGATCGCGCAGCCGCAGGCCCCGTCGGCAAATCGACCCTGTCAGGCGCGCCGTAGAAGAAACCGTTGGCGCCGATGCCGTCGAAATAAGCCCCGAAGGAGAAATCGTTGAGCGCGGGAAGTGCGGGACCTGCCGGCGGCGTCAACCGCGCCCTGCCAGTTATGATATCGCCGATCTCGAAAGGCGTGTCCGCGCCGCGGACGATCGCGGTGATCCGTTCCGGCGGTCGCTTCACCTCGGGCGCCTCAGTGCGCATAACTGCAAGAATGTAGCGGTACCGCCCGCGACCGTCGCCTTCGCGTCGTTCGACCCGGCCGGTCACTGTCGTCGTTACTGATGAATCGAGGATCACCGTCGAGGCACGCCACGTCTCGAACTGTGCTGAGAGCATGCCGCAAACCACGAGCGCAAGTGCGACGAACGTTGCCCGCAATGCCGCCCGGCTATGAGTGGTGACAAGCACCGCGATCGCCAGCACCAGCAGACAGAGCAGCAATGCGACGACCGGAAAATCCGATGCCGCGAGAAACCAGAAGGCCGCCCCGGCGCCGAGGAAGACCGGCGAGAAAAGCAGCAGGCGACCATGGTCCGCTTCCTCTCCCAGCATGCGGACGGAGGCACGCATCGATCGGGCAGTTATAACAGGCAGCCGATGACGCAACGGCGTCGCCGACTGCGTCCTTGCCGGTAGCGTCGTCTCGACAGGCGCGGAAAGACCCGAGGAGCCGGCAATGCCTGCGCCTGTTTCCCGCCGCAATTCGACTGTCGTCAAGTCCTGCATGCACCGCCCAAGGCATCCCGAAGGCGGCCAGAATGCAACCTCCAATCAGATCCGGCAAGAATAATCGATTGAAATATGAGGGGAAATCACGGGCGCCAAAAGTCCAGTCGAATCATCGGCTTCCGTTATGCGTGCGGCTCATCGCTGCAGTGCCTAAAAGGTGATGCCGCAATGCACAAAATGCCATCACGGTAACTTGGCATTAGCCTCGCGATCATATAGCTATCGGTGAGGACGCTTAACCCCTATGGCGCTTTTAAGGCGCTACCGACATTTCGGAGGATCAGCATGACGGATCAAAGCGCTACAATAAAAATCGGTGACAAATCAGTCGACCTTGCCGTCAAGAGCGGCACGATCGGCCCAAGCGTCATCGATATCGGTGCCCTGTACAAGAACACCGCTTCCTTCACGTACGATCCGGGTTTTACCTCGACCGCATCCTGTGAATCGAAAATTACTTACATCGACGGCGACGAAGGCGTGCTGCTGCATCGCGGCTATCCGATCGAGCAGCTCGCCGAGCATGGCGACTTCCTCGAAGTCTGCTACCTGCTCCTCTACGGCGAACTGCCGACGGCCGTGCAGAAGAAGGATTTCGATTATCGCGTCACGCACCACACCATGGTGCACGAGCAGATGAGCCGCTTCTTCACCGGTTTCCGCCGCGATGCGCATCCGATGGCCGTCATGTGCGGCTGCGTCGGCGCGCTGTCGGCCTTCTATCACGACTCGACGGATATCACCGATCCGCACCAGCGCATGGTCGCCAGCCTGCGCATGATCGCCAAGATGCCGACGCTTGCCGCCATGGCCTACAAGTATCACATCGGCCAGCCCTTCGTGTACCCGAAGAACGACCTCGACTATGCGTCGAACTTCCTGCGCATGTGTTTTGCCGTTCCGTGCGAGGAATATGTGGTCAATCCGGTACTCGCCCGCGCCATGGACCGCATCTTCATCCTGCATGCCGATCACGAGCAGAACGCCTCGACCTCGACCGTCCGCCTCGCCGGTTCGTCGGGCGCCAATCCGTTCGCCTGCATCGCCGCCGGCATTGCCTGCCTCTGGGGGCCCGCTCACGGCGGCGCCAACGAAGCAGCGCTCAACATGCTGCATGAGATCGGCACGGTCGACCATATTCCGGAATATATCGCCCGCGCCAAGGACAAGAACGATCCGTTCCGCCTGATGGGCTTCGGCCACCGCGTCTACAAGAACTACGATCCGCGCGCCAAGATCATGCAGAAGACCACGCATGAAGTGCTCGGCGAACTCGGCATCAAGGACGATCCGCTGCTCGAAGTGGCGATGGAGCTGGAGCGCATCGCGCTCACCGACGAATACTTCATCGAGAAGAAGCTCTATCCGAATATCGACTTCTATTCCGGCATCACGCTGAAGGCGCTCGGCTTCCCCACGACTATGTTCACCGTGCTCTTCGCGCTCGCCCGCACCGTCGGCTGGATCGCGCAGTGGAACGAGATGATCGAGGATCCGGAACAGCGCATCGGCCGTCCGCGTCAGCTTTATATCGGCGAACCGAAGCGTGATTACATCCCGGTTTCGAAGCGCTGATCGCTTAACACTTTGAATTCACGCATCGGTCCGAAACTCTCTGATTTTCGGACCGATGCGATCGCAAAAAAAGAAAACCCGGTCAGAAACGGCCGGGTTTTTTCTTTTTCAGGACGTCGAGAAGAATTTCGGCGGCATGCTCGCCGGGCGGCTTTTCGGTCTGCATCCGTTGCCAGACGAGTTCGTAGCCTTCCGTCATCGCCTTGAGCTGGCTGGTGTCCGCTGACAGCCTTTCCATCCAGCGTGCCAGGCTTGCGCCGCGGACGACATCGTTCAGATATTCCGGCACGATCGCGTAATCGGCAATCAGGTTTGGTAGCGCGCCGGTCCAGGTCTTGATGCCTGACGTCAGCATGCGCATGATCCAGTCGACCTTGTAGGCGGAGACGACGGGAACCTCGGCAAGCGCCAGTTCGAGAATAACGGTTCCAGACGCCGCCATGGCTGCATCGGCTTCAGCGAAGGCCTTCCATTTTGCCTCTGCACCGATAACGATCTCCGGCTTTACCGCCCATCCCGCGGTCATTTCGCGGACAAGCGCCTGTTTGTGCGTCACCGTCGGCAGAATGAAGCGCATCGGCCCATTGCGGGCGACAAGTTCATTCGTGGCAGCCTCGAAATAAGGCATAAGCTTCTTGATTTCGGAAGAACGCGAGCCGGGAAGAAGAAGGATCGCACCGTTGCCGGGCTGTCTCCCGGCACGCAGGCGCCGGGTCTCCAGCAGGGCCGGGTCGGCGATCAGGCGATGCCCCACATAGGTCGTTGCCGGGCCGCCGAGTGCGCGCATCGTCGCCGGCTCGAAGGGAAGAACGGCGAGCACGTGATCGACATAGCCGAGCATGCGCGTGGCACGGTATTCCTTCCAGGCCCAGACGCTCGGGCAGACATAGTTGACCACCGGCAGATCAGGCAGCGCGGTGCGAACTCGCTTTGCGACGCGATGGGTGAAATCGGGGCTGTCGATGATGAGAAGGACATCCGGCCTTGCGGCGACGATTGCCGCCGCCGTTTTGCGGATCAGGCTAAACAGCCTCGGCAGCCGGCTCAGCACCTGGGTGATGCCCATGATAGACAGCTCGGAGAAGTCAAACAGGGATCTCAAGCCTTCGGCCTGCAGCCCCTCGCCGCCGACGCCGACGAGTTCCACCGGTCCAGCATGAATGCGCTTCAGGGCGGCAATGAGGTCGGCACCGAGCAGATCGCCCGACACCTCACCGGCGATGACGGCAACCTTCAGCGGCGTCCCGTTCATTCTAGCCCCCATGCTGGCAGGCCGCGATCGATGCCGCAGACGAAAAGCCCGGCCTCGTTGGCGGCCCGGATGACGCCGGCGCGATCGAGCACCAGCGAGCGGCCGGCCTCGACGGCGATGCCGGCAAGACCAGCCTTTTTTGCATTGAAGACGGTGGAAGCGCCGATCGCAGGCAGATCGGCGCGGATATCCTGCTGCGGCTTGCAAAGCTTGACGAGCGCGCCCCGGCGGCGCGGCGAGATCCGCCCGGCTGCTCTGAGACCTGTCACGCGCTCGAGCATCTCATCGGTACCTTCAAGACCCTCCATCGCAACGACCCGCCCGCCGATGCTGACGGCGCCCTGCCCGACATCAAGCCGGCCGAGCATCTCGGCGGCTTCGGCCGCGCGAGCGATATCGCGCCGGTCTTCCTCTCCGGGCGCCACTGCGCCAAGCGGGCCGACGGCAGCCAGAAGGTCGGGGGCAATCTCATGGGCGCCAACGACGCGCCGGCCATTTCCTTCGATCAGCCGGATCACCATCTGCAGAACCGTATCATCGCCACCGGACAGCAGAGTCCGGATGGCAGCCGGCACCTTCATGAGAATGCGCAGCGTCGGGCGTACCTCGCGCCATTCCGGCCGCCGGCGCACGCTGCCCGACATCACGACGCGGCCGACGCCATAGCGGTTGAACAATCCATCGAGGGCTGCGAAATCCCCGATGCCGACAACGGCATGGTCATAGCCTTCCCAGCGCCGATCGCTTTCGTCCTTCAACGCGACGATAACAGGATTTTCGCCGGCAGCACGCGCAGCCTCGGCGACATAGGAAGGCAGAAGGCCACCGCCGGCGATGATCGCCAGCCGGCCTGCAGCGGTGTCGCCCGATAAAGTCACGGACTAGCCTTTCTGCCCCCGGGTGGGTGAGGACAGAGCGCGATCGCTATCGGAAGCGATGAAATCGAGGATCTGGATCACCTGCTCGCAATCGGCATATTCCTCGCGAATGGCGGCGGCGTTTTCGCGGACGGAGGCCGTCCCTTCAAAGATCGCCTTGTAGGCGCGGCGCACTCTGTGGATGACGGCGCGGTCAATCCCGGCGCGCGTCATGCCGACGACATTGAGGCCGCTCAGCAGGCCGGGATTGCCGTTCAGCATGCCATAGGGAATGACGTCGTAGCTCACGGCCGAAAGACCGCCGACGAAGGCCTGGCGGCCGACGCGGGTGAACTGGTGAACGGCCGATCCGCCGCCGAGGATGACGCGATCCTCGATGACGACATGGCCGGCGAGCATGACATTGTTCGACATGATCACGTGATTGCCGACACGGCAGTCATGCGCGACATGGGAATTGGCAAGGAAGAGGTTGTTGTCGCCGACGATCGTCTGGCCGCCAAAATCGGCCGTCCCGGTGTTCATCGTCACGCCTTCGCGGATCGTGCAGTTGGCGCCGACCGTCAGCGTCGTCTCCTCGCCGCCATGATGCACGCTCTGCGGATCGCCGCCGATGACGGCCATCGGGAAGATACGCGTGCCCTTGCCGATTACAGTGCGGCCGGTGACGACAGCATTCGACAAGAGTTCGACATTCGCATGCAGGACGACATGCGACCCGACATGGCAGAAGGGACCGATCTTGACGCCCTCACCGATAACAGCACCGTCATCGACGGCGGCCATCGGATGAATACGGGCGCTTTCGGCGATATTGCTCATGCCTGATCCTTACGAACGATCATCGCGCCGATATCGGCTTCGGCGACAAGCGCACCGTCGACTTTGGCGTCGCAATGGAATTTCCAGATGTTGCCGCGCTGCTTGTGCTTCTTGACATGGAATTCGACGCGATCGCCGGGCACGACGGGCTTACGGAAACGCGCATTCTCGATGGTCATGAAGTAGACGAGGTTGCCCGGCTGGCCTTCCTTCTTGGCACAGATTGCGCCCGCAGTCTGTGCCATGCCCTCGATCAGCAGGACCCCCGGCATGATCGGAGATTCCGGAAAATGGCCCGTGAAATGCGGTTCGTTCACTGTCACATTCTTGATGCCGATCGCCGCGTTGTCACCGTCGATCTCGATGATCTTGTCGACCATGAGAAACGGATAACGATGCGGCAGCAGCTTCATGATTTCAATGATGTCAGCCGAAGAAAGCGTTGTCGTGGCTTCCTCAGTCATTTTCCTTGCCTCCAGGGTTCCTCCCGCGCAGCTTGCTCTTCGACACCTGCTGCGCGGCCTCTCTCAGATAGTCTTTTAACGGACGTGCAGGTACACCGCCATATTGCCCGCCGGCGGCAAGATCGGTCATGATACCGCTTTTGGCGGCGATCTGCACGCCGTCACCGATCGTAACATGCCCCTTGATGCCAACCTGGCCGCCGATCTGCACGCCATTGCCGATCTTCGTGCTGCCGGCGATGCCAACCTGGGCGACGATGGCGCAATGGCGGCCGATCTGCACGTTGTGGCCAATCTGCACCTGGTTGTCGATCTTGGTGCCCTCGCCGATGACCGTGTCGTCCATGGCGCCGCGGTCGATCGTGGTATTGGCGCCGATCTCGACGTTGTCCTGAATGATCACCCGGCCGATCTGAACGATCTTGATCATGCCGCGCGGACCTGGCGCATAACCGAAACCATCCTGGCCGATGCGGACGCCGTTGTGGATGATGACGCCATTGCCGATCAGCGCGCAGAGAATGCTCGCGCCGGCAGCGATCGAACAATCCCGTCCGATCTTGACATTCGGGCCGATGACAGCGTGCGCGCCGATGCGCGTACCCTCGCCGATCTCGGCATGCGCACCGATAATGGCCATCGGCTCGACGATCACGCCCTTTTCGAGCTTTGCGCTCGGATCGATCACTGCACTTGGCGCGATCTCGTTTTCACCCGGCGAAAAGACTTGAGGGCGCAATGCGGCGGGATAGAACAGGCCACCCGCCATGGCGAAAGCAGCATGCGGATTAGACGACAGGATGACCGGGATATGCTCGGGCACGAGGTCGGTGAGCGCCTTGTCGCAGATCACCGCCGAGGCCTCGCATGTCGCCAGCTCATCGCGGCTGCGACGCGACAGGATATAACAGACATCCCCCGGCCGTGCCCGACTGATAGGGGCCACGGACCTGACGATGACATCGGCATGGTCGGAATTGACAAGTTCCGCCCCAAGAAACTCTGCCAGCTCAGCGAGCTTCAGACCTTCATGGGGCAGAAAAAATACGTTTTGCTCCATCGGCAATGCTCCAGAACGGAATTGAGTCTTACAGTTCCGGACTGCCGATATCAGAATTGGTTGTTGATGCCAAACTTGAAGTTCTGCGTCTTGTCGAAGTCTTCCTTGAGAACCGGGATCGCGTAATCCAGACGCAATGCACCGAAGGGAGACTGCCAGACGACACCGACGCCGACGGAAGCGCGCAGGGAGGCATCTTCGCCATCGATGCCGTCGCCCCTCAGGTCAACGTCGTTGCCGAACAACGTGCCGGCGTCGGCGAAGACCGCGCCACGCAGGTTGAAATCGCGCGGGAAGCCGGGCATCGGGAAGGTCGCTTCAGCCGATGCCGTGAAATAAGTCGTACCGCCCAATGGATCGTCGTTGTTGCCCGAAACACGCGGGCCGATGCCCTTGTTTTCAAAGCCACGAATATCGCCGTTGGTCAGCGTGAACTGGTCGAAGACATTGAGGTGCTCGCCGAAGCCGACGACATAACCGGCACCAGCGGAGAGCGAGCCGATGATATCGGCATCGTCGGCGAGCAGACGATAATAACGAGCCTTGCCGTAAATCTTGTAGAATTGCGAGTCGCCGCCGAGGCCGGCAATTTCCTGTGTCGCCGTCGCATAGATGCCTTCACGCGGCAGGATCATATCGTCAAGCGTGTTGTAGGTCAGCGTCTGCGAGACGGAGGAACGTGTCCACGGGCTATCCTCGACGAGGTGCTGATATGGAGCGGACAGGTCGGCAAGATCGCTGTTGCTCGCATCATACTTCATCTGCTTGTAGTTATAACGGAAGGTCGTCGCCAGATCTTCGGTGATCGGCGCAGTGACGCGCAGGACGACACTGGTTTCCTCATAGTCATAATTGCTGTTGCTCGACGTTTCGCTGCGGTTGACGTCGAAGCCTGCCGCGAGACGATAGCCAAGGAAATAGGGCTCGGTGAAGCTCACGCCGTAGCTGCGCGAACCTTCTTCGCCGCCGCCGGCAGAGATGCGGATGTACTGGCCGCGGCCGAGGAAGTTCTTTTCCTCGATCGATGCTTCGAGCAGCAGGCCGTCACCGCCAGCCGCATAACCCGCGCCGACACCGAACGAACCGGTCGACTGATCCTGCACGTCGACGACCACGACGACGCGGTCCGGCGAGCTGCCCGGCTGGGTGGTGATATTGACGGACGAGAAGTAACCGAGCGCTTCAAGGCGACGCTTGGCCTTGGTGATCATCTGCTGATTGAAGGCATCGCCTTCGCTCATGTCGAATTCGCGGCGGATGACGTAGTCGCGCGTGCGGCTGTTGCCGCGAATTTCGATACGCTCGACATAGGCGCGTTCGCCCTGGTCAACCAGATATTCGACGCCGATCGTGTTGTTGTTGAGGTCGCGGTTACCGCGCGGCGTTACGCGCGCGAAGGGATAACCGGCAGAGGCCACCTGATCGGAGATCGCTTCGATCGACTTCTGCACCTCCTTGGCGTCGTAGACATGGCCCTCCTTCGTGCGCACGAGAGGCTGCAACTGATCCGAGCCGACGCCCTCAACGGTCGACTGAACGGTCACCGGCCCGAAGTCGTAACGCTGCCCTTCCTCGATGTTGAAGGTAAGCGTGTATTTGTTGGTCGCCTCGTCGAAGGTGGCATCGGAAGAAACGATGCGCATGTCGGCATAGCCGCGATTGTAATAGAACTGGCGCAGCGCTTCTTCGTCGGCGTGGAGCTTGTCATCGTTGTAGACGTCCTTGCGGGTCAGGAACGAAAGGAAGTTCGACCGCTTGGTCTGGATGACGGCAGCCAGGCGGCCGGCGCTGTAAGCGTTGTTACCGACGAAATTGATCGCGTCGATCTTGGTGCGGTCACCCTCGTTGATGACGAAAGCGAGGTTGACGCGGCCTTCGCCGAGCGGCACCACCTGCGTCGTCACTTCGACTTCGCTGCGGCCGGTGGCGGCATAGGCATCCTTGATCGCCTGGATGTCGGACTGGATCTGGGTGTCGCTATAGGGGCCGGCAGCATGGGTCTGGACGAGCGTCGCGAGCTTGTCGTCCTTGATCTTGCGGTTGCCGTTGAAGACGACCTGATTGACGAGTTGGGCTTCCTGAACGTTGACAACGAGCGTGCTTCCCGAAACCGAGATCTTCACGTCGGAGAAGTAACCCGTTCCGTAGAGCTGCTTGACGGAGTTATCGATATCGGTGTTCGAAAAACTCTTGCCGGGAGCGATCGTAAGGTTCGACCGGACGGCTTCCGCGCCGACACGGCTTGCGCCGCGCACATCGATGCGCTGGATGACCGCGGCCTCAGCGGCCGTAGCGGAAACGAACGTCAAAGCACCTGCGCCCGAAGCAACAACACTAGCAGACAGCGCAACCGCCGATACTGCGTTCAAAAACTTTGAACCAGCCTTCATTTCACCTATTACCTTTTTTCCCTCGTCCCCGTCCCCGGGAAAACCCGATTCCGGTCACGTGTGTCGTTTTACCCGCTTTTGACATACAAGCAAGGGAGGTCGTTAATTTCTGTTTACTTCATTTCCAAGCGTGACCCATTCGCCACTACAGCCTTGAAACATCGTAAATAAATAGTAATTCCCTCACCCTGCGCGTTTATCCTATGAGCGCGCTAATGTCGTTCCAAGTCGCAAAAACCATCAATGTAAGTACCATGGCCAAGCCAATGCGAAATGCAATTTCCTGGGCCGCGGAGCCCAGCGGTTTTCCCCTGATCGCTTCCACCGCATAGAACATCAGGTGGCCGCCATCAAGTACCGGAACCGGCATCAGGTTAAGCAATCCTATCGAAACTGAAAGCACCGCAGCGAGCTGCAGCACCGCACCTATACCAAGCGTAGCCATCTGGCCCGAAGCTTGCGCCACGCGGATCGGCCCGCCCAATTGATCGGCCCGCATCGATCCGGTGAGGAGATTGCCGATATATTTGAAGGTGCCGGTGACGATATCCCGGGTCTGGATCACGCCCTCGCGCAGCGCCTGAAGCGGCGTATAGGTCTGCAGACGGAAGTGGCCGACCTCCTGATTGGTGACGATGCCGATCAGGCCTACCTCGATCTTGTTGCCGAACTGGTCGGTCATGTCGGTGCGTTGCGGCACCATCGGCAGGTCGAGCTTCTGACCGCCGCGCTCGATCGTCACGACGATCTTCTGGTTCGGGCGGATGCTGACATAGCGGCGCACGTCGTCGAAAGTCTCGACCTTGCCGCCGTCGATGGCGACCAGCAGATCGCCGGGAAGAATACCGGCGGCGGCAGCCGCGCTCTCCGGCTTGACCTCGGCTACGACGGGGTCGGCGACGGTGCGGCCATAAACCGCGAAAAGAATGGTGAAGATGGCTATCGCCAGCAGAAAATTGGCAATCGGGCCTGCCGCGACGGTTGCCGCACGTTTCCACAGCTTTGCGCCGGCAAAGGAGCGCGCCCTGTCCTCCTCGGACATGGCCGCGAGCTTATCGGCGTCGGGTTTGCTCGATGCATCCTCGTCGCCGAAGAACCGGACGTAACCGCCGAGTGGGATCACCGAAATCTTCCAGCGGGTTCCATGGCGGTCGGTGAAGCCGAAAATTTCGGGACCGAAGCCGACTGAAAAGGCGAGGATGCGGATGCCGCTCCAGCGCCCGACGAGATAGTGGCCCATCTCATGCACGAAGACGAGCAGCGAGAGCACGAGGACGAAGGGAACGATATAGCCCGTCAGAAATCCGAATATGCCAGTCACCGCTTCCATGTGTTTCTTCCGTCAGGCTGCCGCGTCATCAGAGGCCGAACAATGCCGCACCGAGCGACGTCATCCCGCTTCCCTTTATCAGGGAAAAAAGCCCAGCAAGCAAGAACGCCGAAAAACAGGCAAAAATCAGTCCGTCGACCCGGTCCATGACGCCGCCATGCCCCGGAATGAGACGGCTCGAATCCTTGACCCCGAATTTTCGCTTGATGAACGATTCGAAAAGATCACCCGACTGACTGCAAACCGACAAAACGAGCGCCACGCAAGCGGCGATGATTTCAGCGCCGGGAAGGAGAAAATGCACGAGAACGACGCCGGCTGCGACCGCCGAAACGGCGCCGCCGATTGCGCCCGACCATGTCTTTCCAGGTGAGATCGAAGGCGCCAGCTTCGGCCCGCCAAGAGCCCGGCCGACGAAATAGGCCAGGATATCGGTTGCCCAGACGACGGCAAAGACGAAAAGCATGGCGTAGAGGCCGGGCCGATCATCGCTTCTGATCGCGGCGAGCGCCAGGCCGGTAGCACCGGCATAAAACAAGCCCGCCGGAAACCAGCGGCTCGTGCCGTGCAGGATGATCAGGGCGATGCCGACGGCGGTGACGCCGACCAGCATGCCGGTGGCGAATTCGAAATTGCCGACGAGCACGAGAAAAGCGATCGCCGCCTCGCCGATCCAGCCGACGACATTGGCGACCCAGTCACGCGCGATGCCGGTAATCCTGGACCATTCATAATAGATCAGCAGCCCGATTACGGCCGCCAGAACGCGGAAGGCAAGGCCGCCATACCAGGTGGCTGCAAGAACGATGACAGCAAGAACCAGTCCTGAAACGATGCGGAGCTTCAGTTCCCTCTGCATCAGGTGCCGACCGCAGCCGCCTGCGACGACAGGCCGCCGAAGCGCCGATCGCGAGAGGCAAATTTTTCGAGCGCCTGGCGGAAGATCTCGGGGCTGAAATCCGGCCAATACTCCGGAAGAAAGATGAATTCCGAATACGCGGCCTGCCAGAGAAGGAAGTTGGAAAGCCGCTCCTCGCCGCTGGTGCGGATGATAAGATCCGGATCGGGGATACCCGCCGTGTCGAGCCGGGCGTTGATCAGCGCGGGCGTGATGTCCTGCGCCCTCAGGCGACCGTCTTCGACGTCTCTCGCCAGGCTCACCACAGCGCGTGAGATTTCGTCGCGCGAGCCGTAGTTGAAGGCGATGACGAGCGTCAGCGCCGTATTCTCCTTGGTCGTTTCCTCGGCTTCGAGCAGCAGGCCGAGAATGTCGCTTCGCAGACTGTGACGGTCGCCGATCACCTTGATCCGCACGTTCTGTCGATGAAGCTCGGCAAGGTCGCGCCGAATGAATGCCTTGAGCAGACCCAGCAGATCGGAGACCTCGGCTTCGGGCCGGCGCCAGTTCTCCGAGGAGAAGGCAAAGAGGGTCAGATATTTGATGCCCACGGCCCCAGCGGCGCGCACCGTCTCACGCACGGTCTCGACACCCTTGCGATGGCCCATCGTGCGCGGCAGGCCGCGCTGCTTGGCCCAACGACCATTGCCGTCCATGATGATGGCAACATGCTCTGGCACAGTTACAAATGCAGATTCCGACATTTCCCGTCCGGTCTTTCTCGGCAAAGGCACAGATCCCTTAGACCTGCATGATTTCCTTTTCCTTCTCGGCAAGCAAGCGGTCGATCTCGGAAATCGTCTCGTCCGTCATCTTCTGGACGCGTTCCGACTGCGCCCTGCCCTCGTCCTGGCCGATCACGCCATCCTTTTCGGCTTTCTTGAGGCCGTCCATGCCGTCACGGCGGACGTGGCGAATCGCTACCTTGCTCTTTTCGGCATAATCGTGAGCCACCTTGACGAGCGACTTGCGGCGCTCCTCGTTCAGTTCCGGCAGCGGAATGCGCAGGTTCTGGCCGTCGACGATTGGGTTGAGGCCGAGATTGGATTCGCGAATTCCGCGGTCGACAGCGCCGACCATCGACTTGTCCCAGACGGACACCGACAGCATGCGCGGCTCCGGCACGGTGATGTTGGCGACCTGGTTCAGCGGCATGCGCGAACCGTAAGCCTCGACCGTCACCGGATCGAGAATATTGGCCGAGGCGCGACCGGTGCGCAGCGATGCAATGTCGCTCTTGAATGAGGAAATCGCACCGTCCATGCGGCGCTTCAGTTCCTTGATGTCGATACCTTCACTCATGTCTATGCTCCCGTCTGGCGAGGGCTGCGCCGGAAACGCGGCGCAGCTCATATCAATTGTCGGAGACGATGGTCTTGAGGCCACCGCCCGTCAAGATTTCAGCAAAACCGCCCTTCTCGTGGATCGAGAAGACGATGATCGGAATGGAATTCTCCCTGGCGAGCGCCACGGCGGCAACGTCCATCACCGCAAGCCCCCTGTCCAGCACCTCCTGGTGCGTCAGGCGGTCGAGGCGGGTCGCATCGGGATATTTCTTCGGGTCGGCGGTGTAGATGCCGTCCACCTGCGTGCCTTTGAAGATCGCTTCCGCGCCCATTTCGGCGGCACGGAGTGCCGCGGCGGAATCGGTGGTAAAGAAGGGGTTGCCGGTGCCGCCGGCGAAGATCACCACACGTCCCAGCGACAGATGATAGAGGGTCGCGCGCTGCGAGAAGCTTTCACAGATCTCGGGCATCGAGATCGCCGAGAGCACCACCGTGTCGATGTTCAGCTTGCGCAGCGAGGTCGCCAGCGCCAGCGCGTTGATGATGGTGCCGAGCATGCCCATGTGGTCGCCGGTGACCCGGTCGCCGCCCTTGGATGCAACGGCGACACCGCGAAAGATATTGCCGCCGCCGACGACGACGCCGACTTCCACGCCCATATGCCTTGCTTCGGCGATATCAGATGCAATCCGGTCCGCCACCGTGACATCGATCCCGAAACCCTGGCTACCCATGAGCGCTTCGCCGGAAGCCTTGAGTAGAACGCGTTTATAGACAGGCTCTAAAGACATCTTGGCTCCTCGTAAATTGCCGTGAATGCCCGATACACGAAGGGCA
>Ga0209673_1000143_pt1 | contig 153793 bp, 166 predicted proteins | sample AraplaCol_mMS_r2_2_FD_184274 | JGI IMG/M metagenome (GOLD analysis project Ga0209673, IMG submission 184274) | Arabidopsis root microbial communities from North Carolina, USA - plate scrape MF_Col_mMS_r2 (SPAdes) (version 3) | ecosystem: Host-associated > Plants > Roots > Endosphere | place...
TTTTTTTTTTTTTTTTTTGGTTATCGCGATATTTATATTGGTCAGTTATGGAATTTTACTGTACAACTGCTCTGCCAGTTCTGGATGCTCGTTATAGTCTCCCGGACTGAACGAATGGCATGGATCAAGTTGCTCATGGTCTCCTCAACAAGGGATCGGGTTCAAAATCTTTTTGAGAAGGCCAGGCTTTCGCCGGGTGATCCTCTTCCTGGGTTATACTGGGAATGGTTTCATTATGCTCGATATTTGCGTGTTGAGATTGGAGATCGTGGTTTCGATACCTGGTTGGCAGCCAGAACAGAGTTTGTCATTTCTGTGCGAAACCATGCTTCCACTTAATTCCCAAGAGAACTTTCTTGGCCGGTTCATCTTATTCTAGTCGCATTGCCACCTCTCCAGCGACGCTGGGAATTGATTCAAGCTCTTGCAATGCTATAGGAAGGTATTTTCTGGGCATGTTTCTGGGCATGACAAAGCTCTCCCCAACAAGCCTCGAGGCAGATACCTGACGAGGAAGCCGAAGGATTACTGGTGATATCTTCATATTCTATTACCATAAGTTGTTCATCCGTGATCAAGGGTATTATAATCAAGTCATAAATGGTAAAAGTAGTGTTTTTATCAATATTCCATCTCTCCTTAATGGCAAGAACTGAGTCATTCAGGGTGGTTGCCTGCTTCTTCCTCATTCACTGCGCCACTTACTAAATGTAGTATATAAATTCCCTCCGCCTCTGTTTTTGTCTACTTTTTGTTCTCACTTTGCCATCACTTCGTGTCCCCTTTTCCAACCTTGTACTCTTTTATCCAACTTACTTATACAGAATCATCTGCGTTACTGAGTTCGCCACGCACATTCTCATGAAGATGGATAGTCGAAAGTTCCTCACGTCCACCCAGAGATGCTTTGCACAAATGGAGTGTCTTCAGGTTTTCTCTTCATCTTTGAAATGCAAACGTTAGGATTTGCCAGACTGCAGAGACATCATCCAAAGTTCGGCCCAGTTCCAGATGGCTCTATTCCTCGAGCATGCAGACTTCCAATGACCAGACGAATTTCCCGGTCTTCCAAACCCATTCATTGTCATAGCGATAATCAGTGCCTTTATTCTCAACGCTGATGAAATGAGTACTAAACTTTTGGGGGGAAACATTATAAAGCCCTTTTCTATCCTAAATTGGAAAGTGAGGAAATCACGGCATCAAATATCCTGCAATCGCGCAGACGGAGTTGAACCCGAGTCCGATTCATACAGAGACGAATACTTCTCTCGAGAAAACGCAAACTAGAAACGCATCGTAATTCAGCGAGATCATCAGCTGACAAGGTTATTCGACCATGGGAAGCGACGATAACAATTCAGAGACATCGACAAACACTCTTTCATTTATTAGTGCACACATTCCTTCCTGATTTCAGCCATCCGCTAGCTGTTTTATACGGTTGTTTCGATGACAAACCTTTCAGTTTGCCCACAAAGTAAGAGAAATAACCCCCTGGAGTGATCTCTTATCGCAACGTCTTGGAGCAAAGACCCAGAGCACTGTGTTAGAGGAATATGCTAGGAAGCAGATTTTCCTGCTCCTAGGTGCCGAGCTATCCTGAGACCAGGCGCCTAGCTATTTTGTTTTGTCAGAAGCAGTCTGTTTCAAGCCCTCCCGGTCCAGCACTTGGGACCCTTCCGATAGAGTCATTGAGGTTCCATTCTCGTGGAGAGTGCCGGGGGAACGCAGACTTACTCGATGAAGACAGTCATTCGCAAATTGACGGTCTATAGGTGCGGTCAAATTATTTTCCATTATGCTCTGAGAATAACCCAGCTCTGTCCCCAATATGGCTCCGATGTGCTGCAAATTACTACATCTGATATAACAATGCCAACGGTTGGCCAGCCATCTAATACCCTCGAGGAGCTCATACCCATGTTTCAATACACACGCCTCTATTCTTTGCATCGCATACCTACATATACCACCTACGGCTGTGTGGTCTTTCGAATAATCTCTTTGGTTATGTTAGGGCTGTTGGGAAAATATAAGTGAGTCCCACCACTGCGATTCTCGATCAATGAAATCTTCGAAGACTGACTTGAGGCTTGCAGAACTGTCAAAATTCCTTCTGTTCATATTTAAACCCACCGATCTGGATAAACTCCGGAGAATCTGAATGCTTTGGTCAAAATAACGGTAGTACGGGACTCTTACGAAATACAGCCACTTTTAACGAGAATCTTGGGACCTCTCTGAAGGTGCCCAAGAGAATTAATGAGGTATCCCAATGCAAATGATGACCATTTATGCACCCAGGTAATCCCGAGCTTCAAAGTGGCCAGCTCTGTATATTTGTTTCAAAGTCGATTTTATTGTAGTTATCGTTTTCTACATCCTGTTTCAGCACTCAATCTAAGAGAGTAGACTGAGTAGACTTATTCGGATGCTCTCTCGGTTTTTATTTCGCTGCAATATGAGTACGAGAGATATATTGTATTCATGAACGACCTCCTTCCACATCAGACTCAGCAGTTACAGTCTAATTAACAGCATTCAAGGTTGTTGTTGAATGTGAACTTCCAATTAGAGTATAAAGTGGTTGACCAATATGGAAGTGCACGGTCCATGTGATGTCATCTGCCACCAGCTTGGCCAACTTCGTTGAATTCCAACTTCAACTTCAACTCACATCAAAAAGACCATCACTGGCTCTCCCAATGTCCGATAAACTCAAAGATGCCGTCCTCGTGGAGGCGAATAGTGCCCGGGCAGCATCCGGCGAAATCCTCAGATCAGGCGCCTATCTCTACCCATTCAAGGTAAAATATTCGACATCTCCATGCAGAATGGACCTTACTGAATCAAATCCAGGGAATCTTCTACTTCATAGCACACAAAGATCTCTGGAGACCCTTCATCTCCCGTGCTGGACGAACTATTAGTCTAGGACTGGGCGTAACAACCTTCATGTTCACATTCACTTATGTGCCTCAAATGGCCATAATGGCATTCACAAGCGGACCGTTAGCAGCTATTTCCGCCGCACTTCTCGTACTAACCGAGAGTTCGACAATCACAAATATACTCTCGCGATCATTTCTTGTTGAAGATGCTCTTATCGATACTTTCGACGGAACTCTAATCGCCCGCGACCAGGAACCCCTCGTGTCTCAAGGTCGTCAAGTTAAACCCCGCTCTAGTGGTCGAGATGCAATTGCAAGGCTTGGAAAGGCCTTTTCTCGACCATTTGAGAAATTTAAACCTCAGGCTTTACTACGGTCACTGATTTTCTTACCTCTCAACCTTATTCCTGTTGTTGGAACGTTGTTGTATATTGCGGTTCAAGGGAAGCGTGTTGGGCCCTTGTTACATGCGAGATATTTCCAGTTGAAGGGTTGGAATGCGACGCAGCGTGATGAGTGGGTTCAGAAGCATCGGGGTGCTTATACAGGGTGAGATGTTCCATTGTAACGTGTTGAACTGGCTAATGCTAACTCGAGTGCAGGCTTGGTATCTCAGCATTCGCTCTGGAAATGGTTCCATTCGCGTCTATCGCATTCTCGTTCACGAATGCTGTTGGGGCTGCTTTATGGGCTGCTGATCTGGAGAAGGCGACACAATAGATATTGGGATAATTGTCTATGTTTGATTATGCCATATAGTGGACTATACGGGGAATTAGAACATCTTACACTATCTTGTTATCATACTGTCCCCAGATTCTCATATTTTCGCCTCTATCCAATGCCAGTGTACGTTTCTGCTTAGGACAACAAAGTATTGGTCATCACTCTTTCTCAGGTCCCCGAAATCTGCTTCTCCCGCGAAGCTTTTTCCCATAGCGAATAAAAGCAAATGGAATGAACGTCATTACCAAGCTCAAAAACCCAAGCAAGCTACATCCCCATCCAATTCCCAAACTCCGGAACATCGGGCCAGCTGCAAGTGGTAAAACTGCACCGAACACACTACGACAGCAACTAGCCGCTGCCATTGCACTGGCCGCGTATTGGTGGTATGAGTCGATGAGATAATTGATCAAAGCCACAAATATGAGGAAAAATCCCATGCCGAATGGTACCCCCGCTAACATTGGTACTATCCAGTGGATTTCCCTAGAGGCGGACCAGCCTAGCCAGAATAATGAAAACACGTATAATGGTCCCCCTAAACATGCTAGTGGTAGTCTTTGATACTCCTCAATCATAGCCCAGTCTGCATTTCGAGTCTTTGCGCGATAGAGATACCAGTCGTAGCAGAGAAAAACGAACATTCCAACGGCAGCTCCGAGGGCGACTAATTCGTGTCAGATATGTAACTTTATGTAGGACTCCGAGATCAAACATACTGGGAAGAAATGCAAGGCCCGCTATTCCATCGCTCATTCCATAAATCTCCTGGAAAATCAAAGGGTATGCCTCGAAGTACATGACTCCAACAGGTCAGCATATTCACCCGACATTCTAAGCAGTTTCACTCACAGAAAATCGCACTCGCATACGACAAATAAAGACACGTCAAAGTAATAATTGGCTCACAAACAATCATATAAACCGGTCTCGTAAAAGCCTTAGCCAGAATCCCCTCCCCTTCTTTCGGGGAATTTTTATTAAGAACCGGCTCATAAGTTTCAGGCAAAAATAAAACCGGTACGAGTGTCACAACTGCAAGAATCAACGACACCCAGAATATCCACCTCCAACTAAGATTCGCAATAAATCCCGAAATAGTCGGGGCAAATTGGGGCCCTGCAGCTGTAATCACCATTGAAAAAGCCATCATTCGTCCTCTCGTAAGTGGAGAATGAAATATATCAGAGAATAAACCACCTGTGACCGCGATAGGACACGATGCGCAAATACCGGCTAATGCTCTGAAGATTATCAGGGCTGTCCAGTTCGGTGATACTGCGCATGCTAGTGTGAATATGGTGAATAGGATGAAAGTCCCTATCATCACCATTCGTCGGCCGTAGACTTCACTCATGGGTCCGAATGCTAAGGGACCCATTACGTATCCGATTAAGTAGACTGATGTTGGTAGAACTTGTTGTGTTTGACTTGAAATATTTAGGGCGGTGCATATTGAATGAATTCCTCCGCTTGGTATTGTTGAGTCGAAGACGCTGTTGAAAAGAGTGAGGAGGCCGACGATGACCACGAATATCTTTTTTCTCTGTTGTCATTTGTTAGATCTTTTGAATCGACTTCGAAAATATTTTGTTGGCATGGTAGTACCTCGCTCCATGTTTTTGGATCTGATGGAGTATTATGAGGGTTTCTTTCCAAGTCTCGGTCAATATGTACTAGCCTAGAGAATGATGAGACTCCAATTTTTGATAAATTCATTCTCTCGTTTACTTTAAATCCACCCGGATGCCATGGCAAATTATTGCCCATGCTCCCTTATTTATAGTATTTTCAGACTTGACCCTTGTCGCTATTATGGTTATACTTGTGATAGACTATGTCCATCGGGCAGTCAGAAGGGTTAGCTCACCCCACTGACTCTGCACGTCGGAGAGGCTGAGCAACTCTTCCAAGATAAGCCTTGGATCATCGAATGAGCTTCGGGAGAGACTAAAAGAAGTGGGTAACAAAGCACTTCCTCTCTCTCCCTGTGTAAACATATTCTACTCTCAATTATCGCGCTTCGAAATCGTGAAATACATTCCGGTATACACTTCCTTCAACGAGAATAGAAGTCTCTGAGTACATATTAGAGTAGTTCCTTTAAAGATTATGATCAAGATCAGAAATTCTATTGAAAGCCACCAATCGATCAATGATCACATAAAGAGGACAATAATGAGCGGTCAAACTTCCAATGAGATACTCATTTAATCCTTTCCACTGATGAACGCCACCATTCGCAAGCTTAAGAGCAGAATGAGAACATGGAATTCCACCAATAGAAGCTATCAGCTAATCAATCCGATCGTTCGGGGACCACAATAGGAATAGACGAATCCTTCCAAATTTCGCCATGACTTGCTCCCCTCTACATTTTCAGAATCCGACTACTAGGATTCGATTTCGGAGTAATTGATTCACGTTATCTAGGATGCAGGACGCTATTATAACTGAAGCGGACTGAAAAGTCAACAGGGTTTTTGGCATTGCCAAGAACATAACGTCAAATGCGACGGCTATATTCTCTGCTCAGCATAAGAAAAATTCTCATTGGAATTGCTTCTACTACTTTTTTGTCTCTTCAAATGCGAGCTGAGTCGGTCGTAGCTTGTATAATTATGATAAAAGCCAAGCTTCCCCATGAAGGCGCAAATTTTTTTTTTATATTTATATTTATATTTATTTATTTATTTTAAAAAAAAGGGCCAACTCCCGGGTCGCAGTTTTATAACGGCCAATCCACGAAATTGAAGTACAATCTAAAGAAGATCATGGGCGCTCCGTTCTACATCGCAGAATCCTGGAACATGAAATAATAGTCATTGACACGTATCTCGCCTCGAGCTTACCCATTATCAGAGCCATTGGTCATATCAGCTTGAAGGTCATCGAATTTGGAGCCGCAGATGCATAGTGTATTGTATCGGGGCGTAGACACACTAATACTCGTACCTTCACTGGTATCGCACTTACGTCTTCAATGGCCTCAGATACACTTTTCAGCTAATTTATTGGAGCGTATGAGTCTCTTCCGGTGCGCATGCCCGTAATCACGAACACTAGTTAGAAAATGCGATCGGGTATATCTTCTGGTCCCTTTTGACGGTGATGTCCTAATATTACCCATTTTAGGCTATCCGGGTCTTGTCAGTATAGATTGGAGATGTGGGGAACCATCTTGGCGCCGACGAGGGGTTTGCGGGGGATGTTTGGAGTTGGGAAAATAATCTAATGCTAATCCAATGATAATCCCATGAAATTTAAACATACTGTATTCAAAAATAATCCAATAAAAATCAGGCCAAAATGGCCCATTTTTAACTTTGCTACATACCGCCTGAGTCATCAACTCATCCCTGGATGCAATAATTCATGACGCACAAAATGCTCCACTGAGAGCTCCAACTCAAACCCCGCCGCTACCATATCACCGGGGTTAAATCCAGTCCCCCGAGCTGATAATATCTCGCATCAAAATGCCAGCTGCTCCATTGATATGGATTAATGGATTCCCAGGCAGTGGGAAGTTGACGGTGGCTAAGATCTTCAAACAATTGACCGCAGACGATACAATAATACTCGATAATCATCAACTCATCGATCCTGTGGAGGCCAGATTTCCACGATTACATCCGGACTATCAGAAAGAGCGGCATCTTTATCGGCAAGCTATATTTAAAGAACACGTCTACAACAAAGCCAAACTTTCGAAACTCGTCGTTTTTACAGGTGAGTGTTGCACTTCCACATTTCCATCGAGCATGATGGTAGAAGCTGACTATATAATAAGACTTCCAATCGAATAATGAACTTGGTCGTGATACAGCAACAGAATATAAAATATGTGCCATGGAATCAGGCAGGGTATTTCTGCCCGTCTATCTCATATGCGACTTGAATACCAATCTCAAGCGTGTCAACACTATCGAGCGAATTGACAGTGGTACAAAGAAATTGACGAATGTCGAATTGGTCAAGAATCTTCGTTGGAAATGTGATCTCTTTCGCTTCGATGATTGTCCGGGTTTGACACTCGATACGACGGGGGCGTCTCCGCTGGAAATTGCATCGAAGATTCTTGATTTTGTGGAAAGCAGCAGATCTACTCCTTGATTGATTTGGTGTCTCTTACCACTCATATGAGTCGTTTTAGCATTTGTTTGCATGGGCAAGACTTGTTTTGGAGTTCAGCGTTGTTTAGCATACGTGAGCAAGCTTTCAATATACATCTAATAATGAATATCATGCCGTGTCGGAAAGCAAGAATTCTCGATTAAATAGCAGGCCCATGTCTGTACACTATAACCTCTGGTGCTTGAAGGAATATCTCCAAGGCTGGTTGAACTGCAACTTGCAAGATTGAATCTTGATGGTAGTCTGGGACGTGAGCACCTGCTGGCGGATATGTGTGCCCATGTGATTCCGCTTGCCCAGGTATATTTGCTTCCCACCTGGGAAGCAAATATATATCACTAATATACAACTTGGGATTCTTCACAGAGATCCCATACCTATTATATTAGCTGACATAAGTTCCCATCTCTAATTAATACCAGGACCTTGTAATTAATTTTTTTCTTTCGGAGGTTCACATACTAGAAAGTTAAGATACAACCCTGAAGATCCGGTGTGAATATGAGAAACATAACCCGTTGAGTGTTTATGGTATATGTAGCACAAAATGGAGTTACGTTACATCAACCAGCACCAAGTGGTCGAGCAGTAACTCGACTAACCACATCTTCCTTGGTCTAGTGGTCATGATTTCCGCTTGTCATTAACACCGATAAGCGCGGGAGACCGGGGTTCGATTCCCCGAGGGAGAGTTCTTTTTGCACTGTATTTATTTTTTTTCGGTTTGACGTCTTTTTATTTGCACTGTTTTTTATTGAATTCCCCAGATTATAAGGCGAGTGTTAAATTCGATTCGTTTTCTTTCCATTTTCCCTTCGACTGCGTATAAACTGCATATAAAAACCTAGTCGCATAATCGCGGTTCATGAAGGAGACTTGCAATCTATGCGCATATATTTGCCTGTAACAGGGCAGAGTCTGCAAGGACCTTTGAGGTCTTTATCAAGGGTAATCGGAGAATTGTCCCCATGAAGATATAATCTGGGATTTTCCACGATTATATTAGAAATCATGTTTACTTTTCGACTCTATCTCCTGAACCCTACACACAGAGCGTCAACAACCTCAGCGCCAAACCGGATGTTTTTTTATATCCCAGGACCCAGGTCAGCCTGGGTCGCACCAATAGTCGGAAATTCATATACTTTCGTGCGCTAAATTTTGACACCAGTTTCAACTAGTTGCCCTCCATAAACCATCAAGATGCCTATGCCGCGCGCGAACCAAGCTTGTGGGCGCGTCGGTGAGGTTAGAAGTAAACTACGTGTGTATCAAAAATTGGGCTGGGGAATACAAGCCTGAGAGTGTTGTTGAGGTGAAAATGCTTTCAAACAGTACGCTAGGTAATGGCATACATGTCCCTAAGCCTTTCATTGTTCAAATCAAGGCAATCTGCGGGTGGGCCGTCAACATTCAAGTCTCCGAACAGCATAACTTACGCCTCGTCATAGATAATTTTTAAATACCTTGGGAGCCAGACTAATGAAACTAGTTGACCCGTCCAGTCCTCTCATGAAAGAGGTGATTGTGCTTACTACTTTCTCCGATGAAAATATTTGTGATACAGTATATAGTATAAGGTCTCCTTGCATTGTCGGACAAGCCCTAAATTTGCCTCAAACCCCCAGAATTTGCGGGGAGATATGCGTAACCGATAAGCCACGTACAAGCATCGGGTTCTCTCCCGATCTCAAATGTCATCATACTGCTTCGAAATTTCAAAGAATCCCCTGGAATTGAGCATCAAAGAGGTCATAATGCCTTGCCAAGGATATCAGGAGGAGGTCTGTGCAAGATGCGATGATCTACCATTGGCTTCCATCAAGATGATCATTCCCGCTAACACTCCATGTGGGAAAACCGCCAAAACAAACTAGACGGGGTCTGTTCCCGGACTTTGGGCTCACAAGCCAATGAGTAGGCTCACCGCTGGATCTCATTGAAATGTCCAGTTTAGATCTCGCAGAAGTGGGTGCAAGGAATTAGGCTGTCAGCCAAAACCAGCCAGTCGGTGTTATCTGAGAGCCTAGTAAGCCAAAAGATACCCCTAAGCACTGCCACAGATAATTCAAGAGGGGATGTAATATACCTCCCCGGAATCAGAGACCCTATTTCGGGATCATAGCCGATCAAGGTGCCGAGGTGTCGTCTTGTTTTACAAAAGATATACTAACTGCCACAACCGAATGATTAGTTTAACCCCACAGGGTCAGGGCATATAAGTGAGGGGTCCGAGCAGAGCTGGTCTTATATCTTTCATTGAGATTAAATATTCATACATCCCCTCCTAAATTCGAAACGATTCTCAGAAAATTACCAACCGGAAAGAGAAATCTTGAACCTGATGCAACCCGATTCCTGGTCCTTGAACAAAACTTCAATTAATGGCTGACTGCTACTCTTGACTCTGGTTCTCTGATCAAAATGGAAAAAGATATTTCAGACAAAGATCTCAAGGTGTCCGCCGAGGCAAATTTACAACACGGAGAAACGGTGAACGTGGAGGGTCTTCATCGAAGCTTGAAGAACCGACATATCCAACTCATCGCAATTGGTGGCTCTATTGGAACTGCCCTCTTCGTTAGTATTGGTAATGGACTTGGATCTGGTGGTCCAGCGAGTCTACTCATTGCATATGCCCTCTATTGCGTGGCTCTTGCTTGCATAAATAACTGTCTTGCCGAAATGACCGTCCTTTTTCCAATTCCTGGAGGATTCATTCGTTTGGCTGGTAAATTGGTAGATGATTCTTTAGGGTTTATGGTTGGATGGAATTTCTTGTTTGTCTTCCTTCTAATTAATCCTACTATTTACTCGCCTCTTCAATATTACCAATACTAAACAGTCTACTAGTTTCTATGAGGCACTGATGGTCCCGTTTGAGATCACAGCAATCAACCTCATCCTGAGTTATTGGAGAGATGATATCCCTGTAGCGGCGGTCTGTGCTGTCTGTATAGTGCTTTATGCGTATGGCTTCCCAACTGGTGATTCTGCGATTGTTCCGAAACATCATAATCCCCGAAACCCCGCATGAACCAAATAACAGAACTAAACATTCAATAGTGCCTTGAATATCCTTGCTGTAACAGCATACGGGGAAGCTGAATTCTGGCTCTCGTCTGGCAAGGTTATTCTTATATTCATGCTCTTCTGCTTTACCTTCATCACGATGGTAGGCGGAAATCCACAACATGATGCATACGGCTTCAGATACTGGGAGAAACCAGGTGCTTTTGCTGAATTCCGCGCATCGGGGGATCTTGGTCGGTTTCAAGGATTCTTAGCCACCGTTTGGTCGGCTGCATTTTGCATTGTCGGACCTGAGTATATCTCGATGACAGCAGGTGAAGCGGCCTATCCGCGAATTTTCATCAAACAAGCGTACAAAACGATATACTGGCGGTTCTTGATGTTCTTCATTCTGGGAGCTCTCTGTGTTGGCATTGTTGTTCCTTGGAATGATCCGACCATCCAAGCCATCTTAGCTGGCGAAAGCTCTAAAAAGGGCGGTGGAAGTTCTCCCTATGTCATTGCGATGAAAAATATGGGGATCACAGTTCTGCCCGATATTGTGAATGCGCTGCTGATTACTTCCGTCTTTTCAGCCGGTAATACTCTAACATATTGCGCTACCCGATCTCTGTATGGATTGGCTCTAGAAGGACGTGCACCTCGAATCTTGAAAAAGACCACCAAAAGTGGAATACCGATATATTCCTTCTTGGTTGTAATATGCTTCCCCTTCTTGTCATTCCTACAATTATCGAATAATTCGTCAGAAGTTTTAACTTGGCTGGTTGATCTGATAACAGCCGGAGCACTTATTGACTACCTCGTCATCTGCATAACCTTTATTCAGTTCTATCGAGCGTGCAAAGCCCAAGGCATTGAACGTCGAGGTATGCCTTATTTCGGTTACTTCCAGCCATACTGTGCCTATATAGGCGTAGTATCGATGGTCCTTATTCTACTTTTCTACGGATACACAGCATTTGATCCTTGGAATGTCCAAACATTTTTCCAAAACTACACAATGCAGCTTGTTGCTCCCATCCTGTATTTGGGATGGAAGCTTATCCACAGGACTAAGATACTGAGCCCTAGCGAAGTTGACCTTGTCTGGGAAAGGCCATTTATTGACGCGTATGAGGCAGCCTTGCCAGAAGATCCCCCCACCTTCTGGCAGGAGATGTGTCAAATAGTTGGGATCAAAAGGAAGACTACAACGGTGAAAGATGTTTAGAGTTAAATACCATCGAATCAAATAATGGAATATCAAATTCGATATGCATTTTTCTTGAGGCATCCTAATTTCGGCCCGGAATTGTAAATTTAAGTGTATCGCATTTGATCACTATCCAAAGCCCACTGCTCCTTGGGCATCACTATATTAGTACCTGACTTTAGCTATGCTCACAATAGTCATGAAACCGGAGGTTTTACAGCGGGTAATCTTCTTTCGTCTTCAAAAATTTCCTTATTCATAAGATTATCCAAGTATTTCGGAGCTCTCAGTAGATTCATTCACACCAGTATACTCACAACACCATTCAGCCATGCTAAATTTGAAGATTCACCCATCGAAATCTTTAAAATCCCCCATTCGGATGAATGATGACTTTTGTGTAACCCTCAACGCGCCGATCGAACTTATCATAAGCTTCCTCCGCATCTGCGAGCCCAATCTCATTCGAGATGACGAACGAGGGCTTGGCCTTTCCGGCAATGATGAGGTCGCGAAGATATCTGTTATAGGCCTTGACATTGCATTGCCCGGTGCTGAGGGAGAGTCCCTAAGAGAATTAGCTTTTCTATCCAATTGTCCCCGAGAATCCAGTCTTCTAAATGGGAAAAATACCTTCTCAAAGAGCTTTCCAAAGCTCAAGCTAATCATTCCGTTCGCAGTAGCTGGGTCAGTAGCACCAGGGTCGCTGTAATGTAACTCATCAGAATCTACCATCAACGAGAAGGGAGAGAGAAATCTTACCTGGGAACATAGAGACCAGGAATTCCCAAGCCACCACAGGCACGAGTAACTCGAATCATATTTTCGAGAACAATATTGGCCTTCTCGGAGGAACCACTCGAGTCAACAGCCTGATAACCAACAGCATCAACGGAGCGATCAACCATGTCGCCATTATGCGCGATGATCTGATCCACGGCATCTCCCTTGGTAAAATCGATTGGAATACACCCGATTTTCTTTGCAGCTTCTAGTCGTTCAGGGACACGGTCAACCACATAAATGTTTGATCCTCCACGTAAAGCCGCCGAGTAAGCTGCCATTAAACCAACAGGTCCGGCGCCAAAGACGGCGATACTTTCGCCGGATCTGAAGCCAGAAATCTCGACACCGTGCCAGCCTATTAACAACCTGTAAGTCATATGATTATCGATAGCGTAGGGGAGGCATCTTACCGGTAGGGAAAATATCTGGGAAAGAAGTCAGTACGCATTTTTGATGGAATCAAAGTTTCTTTTGGAACTTACCTGCAAGAAGAATAAAGTCGGACTCGTGCTCCTTTCCTGGGGGCAGTTTCAAGGCATTGAAATCAGCGTATGGGATGCGAATGTACTGCGCTTGGCCTGTCCCTGTATTAGATGATATACATGCGATTGAGCTCTGTAAACATACCTCCTCTATAGGGGCCCATGGCAACATAGCCTGTGAGACTTGGTCAATCAAATGCTCGCACAGATATGACTTGATAATTTCCTCTCACCATATGCGCCACCTGCAAATCCAGGGTTGACACCAGTACAGAAGGCTGTTTTGCCCTCTTCGCAATTGCGACAACGTCCGTCAGCTACATTAAAGGGCATCACTACTCGATCTCCCTTCTTCAATAACGTGACTCCTTCTCCGAGCTCTTCGACAATCCCCATGTTCTCGTGTCCTTTACCGTGTTAGCCATACTCAAAACTTCAAATAATATGCACTTACCAAAAGTGATTCCTGGCTCCGCCGCAGTTCTTCCTTCGTACATGCTAAGATGTTGTAAGTATCACGCGTCACTGGCTCATCGCTTGATCGTATCGATTGAAACCTACTGTAAGTCTGAGCCGCAAATAGCAGCCTACATCACCGGTTAGTCCACGCGCTATTCACGAGCATATATCGAAGTATAGCGTACCGTGGTAACTTTGACAATAATATCATCGGGGTGCTCCAGTTTTGGTTTCTCCACTTCTTCAACTCGAACCTTGTAAGGACCAAGGTAGTTTAATGCTTGCATGGTAGTAGCGGACGACATGGTGATTGAGATGATGAAGTCGGAAATATCCAATTTTCAGTCAAAAACGCGGGGTATTGCCATTTATTTGTATGAGGGGTCTGAGGTTTATGATCTCAGGATAAATAATAGCAGTACATACATAGTACTTCCATACTGAATTCCGCGATGCTCACCCCCCGCATCGACTGTTATCGACGTGAGGGGAAAACTCCACTTGAAGCGGGAAAAATTCCCCAGTTGGGCGATCGCCGAACTTGCCCATTTGGTGGAAATCAAGAAGATTGAATAAATTTTTATGGAATAGCTGAGGTAATAAAGGAGTTTGAGGTGAGTATCTAATATTTGAAGAAGTGCTCATTTATTTGAAACAAATGAGTGATTGGTCTTGATACTATCCACATTGATTGAACTAGTTAATGAATATCAGTTTAGACCATATTCTACTTTAGGACTAGGTCCTTGGAGAATCAATGCTACATAACTTATTTAGAATTTCACTATTGAGTTATTGATTTCCTCGAGAGGTCTTGAAGGCTAATGTATAGAGTTGAAAATGGAAATTCATTTTGATACGCATAAATGCTCATTCTCTTTGAAACCAGTAAACTGAGATAATGCTAGAAGCCTGCTAAAGCACGACCTTCGTGCCAAAAACCTGCCAGATACTCGTCGGAGTATGCATAGTACAATTACCATTGATCCGGATCGGCATCAGCAAAAGTGGTTCCTGCAGCGATCTCATCATACCAAATTTGACGAGTTCCCTGAGTCCCCTTCATGGTTCCCTCATCCTTCCAACCATTGGCATAAAGTCCAACACGGAATTGGAAAGCTCGGCTATCATCAATTGTTGTGGCAATGTTGTACTTCTCCAAAATTTTGTTGCCATCAAACCACATCTTATAGTAGCCAGTTCCATCGCTCTTCCAACTTGCTTGAATAACAATTTTGTGCCAGACACCCGCCGAAACCGTAGCAAGGTTCGGCCAGATCTCTTCATGTTGGTGGCAAATTTCTCCTTGTTTAACTCGCGAATACAGCTGGTTGCCGACCAGCCAAACCATTGAAGAGGGCATGTAGTCATCGCAGCCGGTATCGGAGAAATCGGCAATGAACTGTGCGATATTGTATGATTGCGCAGGGGAGAATTGCCAGTTCTCCTGGAGGCGGAATGCAAAGCCGTAGAAACCAGTGTCTCCACGCTTATAGACGTTGTTCTTGACGACCTCGGAGTGGTATCGTCCAGAGTAGCTGGAATCGTAGATCTGGGTCATTTTCAGGGCAGTTGAGCCTTGATAAACAACATTGGTCACTTGTTGAACGCTACCCAGGTGCTCTTGGTTGGTTGAGTCCCATCCTGAAGTTGTTCCAGTGTTGCTGAAAATTTGAGTTGCGTGGGCACAGCCCAAAGCAAGCATGGCCGTGGCCCAAGAGAGTTTGACGTGCATCGTGATAAATATCAAGGCCTGATTAATTTCAATGGGAGGAAAACTCTGTGGGAATTCTCCAGCAAATGAGGGAAACATTGAACCTCTTATACATATTTATAATGTGCTAGTGCCAGTGCCATTTTTAGCTAGCTGAGAAGTCTCAAATTCGAGGTCTGACGTGTGATGCCACCATTTTCCTTAATAGTTTATTTTGCAACAACCGTTCCTGCAGAGATGTGGACCAGGGACGCCTTAATTATCAAGGGTGATAGGCTAATTCCACCGTGCTAGTCTGATGTGAGACAAACAATTTCGAAAAGGGGCTGTTATGCGTCCAGAAGATCGATAAAGATCGTCTCCATTCGAGAAAACTAAGAGAGATACAGTAATAGCGCCAACAAGGTCACATCCTGCTCGTCGGCACTACTTTCCCTTTGACAATATGCAGATGACTGCATCTTTAGTCGAGCATTAGCTTGGTATAGTCAGTAGTTAGTTCGTGCTTTCTAGCCTCAGCCCATACTAAACATGATCAAATCCTGCGTTCGATTGGTTACTCTTGATTTTATTTTTATCCACGTTGAACATTTATAGATTAGGACCCTTGAACTTATTGCTATCCTGATAATAAGTGTTACTTGTGTATTATGAGAATAGCGCGGGGCTATCAAACATCCAACTAAAACTTTTTAGGACTGTGGAGTCAGTGGGAGTCTTGTACCCAACCTTGTTGAAAGTGATGCGCTCATCAAGTGGAATTGAAGAGACTGTATTTTAAAATGTTGTTAATTAGATAAAACTTCATAAACTTCATTCATATTGAGATCTACTTAGTTCATGAGATTGATGTATAGTTGTACTAACTACAATCGAAATAGTACTTAGATGCAGACATAGCACTTTGAGCTGAGATCTATTCTCGTCGCTAATTCTTGTCAGACGCCACATCGCACTAGCTAAAATTTAGTAGATTTGAACGCCACGAAAAATATTGCTTCACCGCAATTTCAATCATTCAAACAATTTCAATTGCTTGTAAGAATCATATTAGAAACGGTGTGGTAATCTGCAATGTCGAAGTGATCGACGCAACCCTCGTTGCCGAGATACCTCGATGCATACCGCTTCCTAATCCGGCCTCCAAAGCATTCCCCTGCCACATTTCGGAATGAATGTAAGGGATTTTATTATTCACAACTTGGATGATTCGGTGGCGTGTTAAGTTGAATCATGAAGAAGTCTGTGAAGCTCACTCCCTTTCATCGACTTTGTCAGATTCCATTTCCGAACTCATACATTTCTGACAGCGACAATCCGCGTAGCCTAATTGGCGATCTGCCATGAGTGGAGCAAATTGGCTTTCGGGGATTTTCTAGGCTTCTTAGAGTATATTTGCACTACTGACATGGATAAGATGATGACCCATTGACTAGGACGGTCAGCTTAAGTTTCAGATTGGATATTATGTAAACGTAATCGAAGTATCCTCCTGTAGGATCAGACTTTGGCTATATGATGGCCATATGCTTCGGATATAGCGTTGATACTCTGTTGTAAAAAAAAAGTGTACATTACTGTCCGGATGCGGTAAAGACTAATGGTCTAGTTCCATCACGAGGGGGTATTTTTCCGGGGAGCTAAGACGAAGACGGCGACTCTGTTTGCAAAAACAACACAACCTTTTCTGCAAACTGGACTTGATCTGCCACATATATTGATGGGAGTAGGATGTTATAAGTACCACTGTAGTTCTGCAGCTCATGTTCAAACAGTCATAGCAAGATCATTCCATCAGATCATTTTTTGACATCGATTATTTTCGAGAATTCTTCCAAAGCCCTCCTACAGTCCACAAGTCGACTATCATCAACCATACCAAACCATCCAAAATGCAGCTCACAAACGCCGCCGCACTTGCTTGTGCCCTCTTCTCCTCCATTGGCCTGTCTGCCCCCGCCGAATCTGCCTGGGGAAGCGTTGCCACCGTCCAACTCGCCAACGATCAGTCTGGCGCGAACGCCAATGTCAATATCCCAGTCGATGGCCAGAAGCGCTCTGTACAAGAGCTCTGGGGACACACTGCCGTTGCTTCTCACGGCCTCGTCTTTGCTTCCAGCACCCAGCTTACTGCTTTCAAGCAAACCACTTCCTGCACTTTCACCAAGGGAGATAAAGTCGAAGCTACATTGAACGCCCAAAAGACATGGGCATCCTTTGGAGGTGTTGTTGACCTCTGCGATGCTTACATTGTCTGCAAATGCAACCTTTAAATTCAACTTCCATCTTATTAGATGAGAGTTAATATGTGACTCGGTAATGAGAAAAGTCCCAATTGATATTTCCTGGGTTAATGGTGCGAGAAATAAAGTAAACGAACGCGTGCATGTATCTAATATATAGTCCAACACAATTACAATCAAATATTATTTGAATAGCCACACAGAAGCCAGATATTAACTTGGTTGAATAACTTAGTAATTTCAAACTGGGAGAATTAGCATAGCAATTCCCCGAACACTCAAGAGCGATAATCTTTAAGAATTAGCCAATCATGTTATAAGAATCGTCTGAATAACGCCATGGAGAGCGTGGGGTAGTTGTAGAAGAATTCGCGCAGAAAGTCAAGCGTCAGGAATGATTACCTATTGATTTCTCCGCATCTTGACATCAGATATCGTGGACTTTGGAGGAGAGATCAATTCTAGAAGGTAAAGCTCGCCGATATTGGGTCCACAGTATCCTAAAATGTTAAAAAGCGCCGCATTTGTTGCTGCATTGACCAGTTAACACTTGAGCTTCAATAACCGGGACCCACTAGTTTACGCGGGGATTATTACCACTTTGCGCGCAGTCGGCGTTACCCCAATATGATGATGCAGATCGAAGCTCGAAAGAAGTGATAAATTTATTTGCTGCTCGCAAGTTATCTCTATAAATTCCTTTCTTTCTTTCTTTCTTTCTTTTTTTTCTAAATTGATATTTGAGATATAGTTTGAACTTCCAAATCTACCACATCATCAATTTTGCAAGACCATGGGAATCACGCGCCATCGAACTGCCTGGGGAGTAGAGGCTGGAGAGAACCTAGCAAATTGGGCACAATGGTTTCCTCAACTAAAGCAACATGGCTATAGTAAGTCCAGAAGAGGCGGCAAAAGGCACAAAAATTTGAATCACAGTAGGTTTTTAACCTCCAATACTTATTACAGATGGAGTCGAGATCGATATCCACCAATTGAACCCAGTTACCGATTTTCAGCCTCTGAGGGACCTACTGGACAAAGTTGGTCTTCAGATAAGCGTGCTGTGAGTGCGCTCAGTAGGAGTTGATAGAAGGCAATTACTAACAAATTGCACTAAACTAGCGCCCATTCATCCTGGTTCATGTATGTCGGTCCGCGACCTGCTGGTCTCCAAGCAGATCACCACCTCAAAAACTATCGCGATATACTCCAATCAATAGCACCACTGCGACCCGTTGCTGTCAATTTCCAGTCTGGACAGTAAGAGCACAAAGTTTCCATCATTAGCATGGCAAATGCTCACCAACAGTACAGAGATACCTGGAGAGTCGAAGAATCAGTCAAATTCTACAAAGGCACCCTCCAAGTCGATAAAGAACTTGGTCTATCCGGCCGCGTCTTCCATGAAACTCACAGAAACCGATCGCTTTTCACACCGTATACTGCTTTGCAGATTCTTCGAGCCGTCCCCGAGTTACAGATTACCGCTGATTTTTCACACTGGATGGTTGGATGCGAGCGTATTCTTGATATCAGCGATGAGGACCGGGCCTTGCTGGATGAGATCATTCCACGTGTGAGTAAATGGGAGCTCTTGAGAAATCCTAAATAAATATTGTTGCTGAAAGTTGCTTAGGTTGGACATCTTCATGCGAGAATCGGAACCACACAAGCATCCCAGTGTCCCGAGCCCTTGAACCCTGTCTTCGAAGAAGAAAGATTATGCATGGAGAGACTTTGGATCAAAATTATTGAGAATCAGGTTGCTAAAAATGGCCCTGACGCAAGTATTATCTTTGTTCCGGAATATGGGTAAGTGTTCATTCGATGGGTTTGAATATTATATCCCGTGATGGTGATGTTGACATTAATTTGTGCTTTAGTCCATTTCCCTACCACCCATTCGGAAGTGCGAAGCCGTATGGAACTGTGGCGGATGAAGAGGGAGCTCGTCTTGAGATGCTATTCAAGGAAGTTGTCTCAAGGAAGACCATTGCTTGATTACTTGTATGGACCATGTCATGAAAAATCAATGCATAAGTTAGATATCGCAAACTTATCAAAACGGGAGAATTCCAGTAAACCTTCTACATATGGATCCATATATCGATAGATATGTGTTTTCAGTTCTTCCATCATTACCTCACTAAAGTCCATGCGTATACTTCTAGCCGTTTGCAAATGAATAATGTACCGGGGTTCGCTTGTCCCTCTAGCGGGACAGGAAGAGCCCGCCAGGGGTCGTGCGACAGCATATCTGCGCAATGACCCAAGCATGTCTCGCACTCATCACATTGTCCGTGCTCGTAGACCAGTGAAAGAGGAAGCAATTAGAAATATCACGTCGATCTAGGGCATATCATTTCCTAAAAGGGAATCTGCCACTCCCGAGGCTGACTCATCGTCTCCGCGCTTACATCATCCTCTCTGCAGCTTGGCCGGGAAAGCCTCCGACTTCCATCCAACACTCTTGCAACAATCGGCCCATATTGACTAACCTTTCAATCAGTATACGCTTGTATACCGACATTATCAACATTTGAAGAGATTATCCTGATAAAGTTCCTCCAATAGTGAGCTGTGAATCACACCCAATTTTAAGCGCCACGCCTGCGATCGAACTGCTCGACCGCAGGCTGCTGTGCCACCTCACATCGCCTGGGCGGATTCTGCATTATCCGCCTGGCTTGATAAATTTCGCTTGCTGCTACCATGCCGGCCAACGATCGCACCTCAATTAAACGTCGCTCCTCCACGCAGCATTACCAAACCTTTGATACCCCGCCTCCAAAATCGCGCGGGCGACCCAATTCCGGACAGTCGGAGTCATCGGGCGAAGCCCCCCACGATGTGCATCATGAATCGCCTGACCATTCAGGTCAACATTCGCCATTACCAAAGCGCCAGATGGCAGTGCTGGCCATGATCGCTTTGGCAGAGCAGACGGCTCTAAATTCCATTAGTCCTTATCTACCGGACATGGCGTCCACATTCCCCGAGGTGAAAGCTTCCGAGGTCGGTGTATATGTTGGAACAATCGCGTCTGCATTTGCTTTGGCACAGCTTGCGACCAATTACTTTTGGGGATGGTTGTCGGATCGCATTGGTCGCAAGCCGGTGATTTTACTTGGCACCCTTTTGACGGCACTATGCTTCGTGGCTTTTGGTTTCTGTAAGACCTTGTGGCAAGCCATTCTGGTTCAGGCGTTGATGGGAATTGTCAATGGTAACCAGGGTCTGGTATCTACCTGTCTTGGAGAGATCACAGATCGAAGCAACCAATCACAGGCATTCACTTATCTGCCTGTTTTATACGGGGTTGGAGGTATATCTGGTCCGCTGCTTGGAGGATTGCTGGTATTAGAGCGCAATCCATTCACTGGCGAGAAGAGTACATACCCATATCTCGCCCCGAATCTTCTTTCTGCTGCTATCCTTCTTTTGGACCTGATTATTACTGCCATATACCTCGAAGAAAGCTTGGAGGATGCAGACACTCTCCCGAGACTTGGAAAGAAGGTTCGCAGCCTTTTTACATGGCTTTGGCAGTTTACTGGATTCGCTCCACGACCAACTTATGTGCGCTTGCCCCAGGCCACTCCTGTTCCACATCGGCAATACGCCGGTGACAATGAGGACCACGATAGTGACCTTGACTCAGCGTCTGAGGTGTCAAGTCAAGTTGGAAATCACGCAGAGGAGTTGACATGGGAAGAAATCTTCACACGCGATACCGTCTTGCTGCTCTTGACATACCTCGTTTTTGCTTTCTGCAATGTTTCCTTCAATTCTTTGTTCCCCATCTTCGCGCAGGCTAAGCCACCCGCTGGACGCCAGCTTACACCCTCGGAGATCGGCTTGTCACAAGGCTTCGCTGGTATCGTGACAATCATTTTCCAGATCTGCATATTTAATCGTTTGCGCGACAAAATGGGAAATCGGTGGTCTTACCGCGCTGGTCTCTTCGGTTTCGTCGTGTCATTCGTCTTGATGCCTTTCATTGGGTACAAGACCAAGACTGGCGAGGGACTCACACATACATCTGCTCTCATGGCCTTTGAGCTATGCTTTGTCCTCTTAGTCAAGACAGTGGCCTCTGTCGGTGGCTTGACCAGTGCACTTTTACTGGTAAGTCTCTTTGATTCACCACGATTCCCAGCCCGTCCCCTGCTTTATACTGACTGATACTAGATCACGAATTCCGCGCCAAACCACGCTGTCCTCGGTGCACTGAATGGTCTCGCACAAACCCTCTCTGCGGCTGGACGTGCCGTGGGACCTTTCCTCTCCGGCGGCCTCTTTTCTCTGACATCCAAAATTCAACCTAAGGGCGAAGCCCTGGCCTTCGGCGTCTTCGGCGCTGTCTCTTTCATCGGGTTTATAATGAGCTTTGGAATTCGTGGCCGGTCGCTTGAGGCCGATGGCTGGGGAGAAGATAGTGATGAGGATGATGAGAATTACAAGTCCGACGATGAAGAGCCCAATGGCGCGTAATTCCTGCCCGATCGCTGTACAGATCTGCCGACATGACGTGACGATTCAATACCCACCGCTATTTTGATTTTCAAAACCTGCATATTACTTTCTCATGCCCGCGAGGGATGAGAGTAGCATATTCATTTCAGCGTGCTTTTTTTGCTGGTTCATTTTCCTGGTTTCTTGCTTTGCTTTTCTGTTCCCTGAACATAGACGCATACTGGGATGGCTTTCTAGACGCTGTATTACATAGTACTCTCTTCACTATTATACTAAATCTTGAGCAATAAAGTACTACTTGCCAATTGACTTGTATTTCTTCGCTACCTTTGTTTCTACTAGACTGTGCTTAGTGAAAGAGTGAATATCAAAAGGTGAATGCTTTTTTTGGTACGACCGTTTGATGCCCCACATTTCCCACGTGGTCCAACCAGATCAAACTTTCATGATCGATTTAGAGTTGATCCGATCAGATCTTCTTCATGGCTCTCTGTAGTCGCAAAAAATACGGTTCACTCATAGATTAAAACCCCGAAAGAGTACATCTGGCTTTAAGTGTTTGAGCAAGATATGATATATGAAGTTCTTCATTCAAGCAACGTGGGTGGGGGGAAGTGGCTGGGAAGTACAAATTTCATCGCACGATGTGGACAAAGCCATGCTTGACCAAATAACATAAGCCGACTGTGCTGGAGTTGACTAGGCTCATTCGCAGTATCATTCAGAGTAGTGCATCTCATTGATAAAGAGCTTTGTATTGAAGTTCATACTTTGTCACCGTCTATGAAGCGCAAAACTGTGGAATCTTTGTTAGATTCTTTGGTAATAACCTCATGCCTCACCTCCCTTGAGCCGGGGAGTTTTCAGAATGAACAAGATCACGAAGCGAAATATCAGGGCAGGAGTTCTAGGTGGGTGATCTGGAATATTCATCTTTTAGTTGCCATAGACTAATTTGAAGTATCTTCCCAGGAGTGAGGCCACCTTATGCTTTCTTGCTTCCTTCCCACATCACCATCTCTCACTTGAATACATTTGTTTCATATCTGGCACCAGAGTCAACTGTCTATGCCAATCATCCCGACCATATTACTCTTAGAATGATTCAAGTCTCATCTTGCCTTTCTCTCCAACTTTTCTTCTTCCCCTCTGCCCTCACCACCTTGAGCAAAATACCAACCCTCCACATTCTTCCTCCCAGATAATCATATAACTCACACTGAGGAATATCTCGTCTTTTGAGCTATCGATGATACTTGAAACCTCAATATTTGGTCTCAAGTATGGGCATCTGATAGCATCGAACTTTCATCTTCTCTTTTCTGCCAACCACCAAAGTGAAACGTGATCGACAGCCTCACATCACTCTTCTCGGTACACTCCTTCTCACGAGCTTCTCGTCTCTCACAACAATTGACTTGAAGCATCAAAGAAAGGACAGATGGAACGCGTTTTTGTTGATCTCACACTGGGGGATGACGATAGACAGGATGGTGGGACTCGATCTGAAGCACGGAGTAAGTCATCCCAGCTGGCAAGGCATATCTATCGACAAGGATAACTAACCCTGCCTTGAAATAGTGAAAGATGTTTCATTCAGATTGGGAGTTGTGCAGAACACAGGTGTGAGTGAAAACGAGCACAATGGCAGTTCATTCATACCGAGGATCCCATGCTTTCGGAAACGGACTGCACAACCTCTTTACACCAGCGACACCGAAGGCGAGCATCCACATAAGGAACGCGCACTGGAATCATTCTCTTCCGAGCGAAGCCGTGGATTTGAGGTTCCGTCGGCTGAGGTGTCAATCGTTACTTCAAGGACGGTACATCTCCAGAGAACACAATGGAAGCCAGATAATGTGAACACCAAAGCCCGAAAATCCCGTAAACGAAAAATTGACCTCACCAACGAGCCCGATCATGCGTCTAGCGAATTGATCATAAATTCTGAGAAACGGAGGATCAAGAATGTTCTCATCAAGGGTCTGGCCTTTCAACCAAACGGCATCACTCTCGAAGTAGGCATGGACCTGGCATTGAATGATGATTCCTTTCTTCGAATCGAGGATATAACAAGGGCAAGAAACCGAATTCTTTTCTGGGGTCGACGACTGTTTCGTCCAAATGCATTCGATGATAAGAGATTTCCGAAAATCATTCCCCAGACTCGGAATGAGCTCGTTTGGGTACCTCAGAAGACTAGTGCTGTGATGCCTAACAGGATTATTGGGGTTTCGAAGATTACATTTACCAATGAACGTTGCAACTGGAGGAACTCTTCAGTCCGTACTTGTCGGCTGAAAGTCAATTACATCTTTCGTTGCTCAACATATTCAGAGCCAGTGAAGAATGCGAATTGGGTGGTTCGGTATTTGACTGCCGAAGAATCAGACTATGGAAAAGGCTTCACGAACGAACAACTTCGAGAGAAATGGAGGGGAAGAACATCTCCATTCGGCGAAGGAAGATTGACGTCCCCAATTGAGTCTTCTCCCAGCTCGCGCGATAAAACACCGGAAATAATTGACCTCGACAACGTTCTCCCAACACCACCGCCAACCCCGCGACGAAATGTAATAGACCTCACAAGAGAGCCTGAGAGTACATATACCTTCGGCGATGCATTTTGCGGAGCTGGAGGTGCATCTTGTGGAGCAAGACAGGCAGGTTTACAGATCAAATGGGCTGTCGACATGAATCCAAACGCGATCAAGACATACCGACTCAATTTTGACCTTAATGTAAAATCACGTTGTATGGAGGCTTTTCATTTTTTCCAAAATTCTACAGAATCCTTGAGAGTTGACATCATGCACGCATCTCCTCCGTGTCAGACATATTCACCTGCTCACACGGTTCCCAGCGAAGAAAATGACGATCGCAACTCGGCTTGTCTTCATGGAATCCGAAACGCGATTGAAAAGGTCCGACCTCGAATTATGACTATGGAGGAAACATTTGGACTTGATCATCAGATTCATAGACCATCTCTTTACCGTGTTGTTATGGATCTTATCGAGCTTGGGTACTCGCCCCGCTGGGAGATCATCAAACTGAGTGGATATGGGGTACCACAGACACGAAAGCGGCTGATTTTGGTTGCTGTAGGGTGAGTTCTCAATTAATTGCTTCAATTTCCTTGAAAGTTCCAAAGCTTTCGTTTGAACTAACTAGTATTCAGACCCGGGGAGACTCTTTTCAATTTCCCACCAGCAAGCTATGGAGGCTTAGGCCAGCCTCAACTGAGAACCATCCGCGACGCCATTTCTGCACTACCTGATGATGCCCCGGATCATGACGTGGCAGCTCGATTACAACGTTGGCAAAGGGAGTATCGGAGCCCGCTTCCTTGGGATGAACAGGCGAAAACAATCACCACGGGCGGCGGAGATTATCATCCTTCTGGCATGCGGACATTTACTGATCGGGAGGTGGCCTGCTTGCAAACCTTTCCTCGGGATTTTCGTTTTTACAAGTCTGGTGCTAGACGGCAGATTGGGAATGCTTTTCCTCCGATGGCGGCAATGGCGATTTACAAGGAAGCGAAGAAGTCATTGCGTGAAACTGATGAGCGGGAGCAGCGATTAGCTAGAAAGTGAGATGAGATAAAGGACATACAAGAGAGAATCAGGGGATTAGAAAGCGAAGTGGAAGGGAACATACGTAGAAGAGAGCAGATAGATGAACAGCTCGAGTTCAGCATGAACTCACTGCCTTATTCAGAGGGCACGGGGTTTACATAGGACGGCGACCATACGAGAGAGAATAGCAATGTTATCATTAGCAAAGGTTGACTTCTGAAGTTCGTAATAGTACATTAACTATGTGCTAAGCTGTTTAATGCCCGAATTAGTAGAATGTTCACATTTATAGATGCATGACGTCATGCACAAACGCCAAGGCTGAAAATCCTCGGCCGATTTGCTCCGACGTCAACTCCGATCGAACACATCGCGTATGGCTTTGGGAAGACGGCAGATTATTACTGAATTACACTAAAGAATGATTTACTATGGCTGAACCCAGGCTACAGGTAAGGCGTGGTCGTCGAAAACGTCCTCGTGTTCCGGATTCACAGCGGCAAAGGGCCGCCCAGGCGTAGGTTTCTTCCCTTCTCATTTGTTGATGTATATTAACCACTAATACTCGCGATCTAGTTGTCTCCCTTGCCGACAGCATAAAGAAAAATGTAGGAGACTTACAAAAAATTCGAAATCTTTTTTGGATAATCGCAGTAACTAATCGGATTCCGGAAACTGATAGGCGGCGGCGACGATCCCTGTGATCGATGCCAACGATATAATAGAACATGTCGTTTCGAAAATGTTCATATACGGCGGAGCCCTGCAGCAGCGGATGAGAACAAGTGGGTATTTTCGAAGTTGATCTTGATTAGAAGCTAACTCAAAGTGATAGCAATGCAGTTATTCCCGACGGAATAGCAAGGGAAATCCAGATGAAACGAATCATTGCTCATTTCATGGGGAATATCTCGTTCGATCTGACAAACCTTGAATCTATCGCAGACAACCTAGAAAATAAACATGAAAATGACCGCAACCTGCCCACGACCTCACAAGAGCCCGTTGTGGTGAACGATTATTCCCTGGATCCACTTTCCACAAATACCATGCGTGAGCATCGCCAATGTAAATCATAAGAGCTGTGCTGATATTTGCAACCAGACTATTCCGGGGAACTCTCCCATTGGAACTTTTCAAAAATGCTTGAGCGTCGACTGCAAAGCCTGGGAAGCAATGCCAGAGCTGAGAGAGCAGGAGTGAGAAATATTCCAAGTCTTTTGTTAGGAATGCTATACTAATGGACCCTATAAAGAGCTTTAAAAAGACCGATAAGGGATTCTTCCGTGCGACTGAGCTTCTGTCCTCTGGCTCATGTGTGGCATTGGCCAAGCAGTATTTTCCCCCAAGACCCATTGCCGACTTCTTGGTCAAAACATTTCTGAAGTATGCTCAAACGAATTATTTCTATTTTGACGAGGACACCTTCCATTCAAAGCTGGACTTCTATTATCGAAGCAATGATCCACTAAACGTCAATGACGCGGGTTGGGTCTGCACTCTGCTCATGACGTTCGCTATTGGGACTCAGTTTGCATACATGCAGACGAAGCCTACATCCACGAGTGAGCTCGGCCAAATCGATATTCCGGATGATGATATCGGAATTGAGCTCTATAGATTCTCTTGCAAATTGATTCCCGATCTCATCACAACTGCCAGCGTTGAAACTGTGCAGGCATTTCTTCTCATGGGCTCATATACACTACCCATCGACACATCTGGACTAGCATATACATATTATGGCTTAGCAATCAAAATGGCCGTGCAGAATGGTATGCATAGGAGGTTTCCTGGAGATAATGTCGATGATAAACTTCTCGAAGTGAGGAATCGTCTTTGGTGGTCAGCACATTCCTTGGAGAGGTATGAGTGCGGATTCTACTTGGTTTTCTACAATGTCTAACAATGCTCAGTCGGATAAGTATCTTACATGGCCGCCCTGTCTCTGTATCGCCTGCTGAGACCGATACTCCAATGCCAAATGAATTGTCTGGCTCTCGAACAAGTGACTACTTGTCAAATCTACCGAATTTCTCAGCTGCAATTATTCTTACAAAGCACCTGGCTAGCGCTTCGGAGTGTATCAAGTCTCTACGAAGTTGCAACAAGTCAGAGCAACAGATACACCTAAGACGGCTTACAGCCATTCGAGATCAACATACCTGGTGGTGGTCTGATCTGCCGACCAAAGTCCACTGCAGAGACCTTAATCCCAGTGGACCACTTTTCAGGGCAAATATACATCTTGAGATTTATCACATCACAACAATTATATACATCGGTCGACCTTTCATCATCTCTCCATTATCAGAGGCTCATAATATCGCTGCTGAAAACAATCCAAGCTCTCAACATTACCCATCTGTTACAAAACAACTAAGTGATGAATCACTCAATGCAGCTCTGAGGGGCATCGAGCTCTGCCAGATTTTACAAGACTCTGTTGGTCTTGCTCGTGTCTCATACACCGAATTTAGTGCATGTCGCATTTCTCTGCTTGCGCTGATTGCCCACAGTCTCAATCAGCCGACGGCACAGATATCTACTGCCCTTACGCAAGGTATGGCCATTATTCGACAGATTTGCGCTGGATTAGAGTCTGCAAAGTCGGAAGTTGCGGTGATTGAAGCGCTTGAAAGAGCTCGCCAACGGCTATACTCACCCGACAATACGGAAGAGAGTCACTTGGAACAATCCACATATGACCAATTTCGGGAGTGGGCTAAGCTATGGCGGATAGATCCACTACTTGGAAATACCGCAGATAGCCCTCACGGCATGTCTCTTCCGGTAGAGACACAGCCAAATCCTTCAGTGCCGTCATTCGATGGTTTCTTCTCATCGTTTCCCGATGAGCTTTGTGAATTTACTACCATCCCTGGCCTCAATGGCGAAGTTCGTTTGGACCATGATTGGCTGGATAATTCTCACCCTACCGGAGATACATGGAATACTGATAATAGCTACGGGTTAGAGGGCAGTGGCCATTGAATTGAAACCACCGTAAGCTCCATAATAATTGCCACCGCTATACTCGGGCCATTCGGAATGCATATCCCAGTATCATGGTGTTTACTTGGAATATCTATTGGGTAATATATTTGGACCGTAAGCTTGAATCAATACTACCTTCCGCAAAGGTGGCTCCATAGACATGTAAATGAGTAAAGTACAAGTACCTGGCTAACACGTGAAGGACCTTGGAACACTTGTTTGCCATGCCAAAATAGTAGCTGTCCTGAAGATCAATTCAAGATCAAATCAATCAAAGGATTCATCCGAGAGACCATTGCGTCATCTCACTGCAGATACTCCAGACTTCTGCTAAGCAAACTAAGAATTCGGCCCCAGATCTGCGCTCGAAGGGTCCACATTTAATAATTTCTTCACAAAAACAGGAAACCTCAAGCCCTAGATGAAAGGCAGCGTCAATTGTGAGAAGCAAAGATTATGTTTTAATGAGAGAAAAGCCTATTCCCGAAGCGCGAATTACTCGGTAGAGAGGAGAGGCAATATGTCCATCCCGATGATATAGATCAGCCAAATAATTTCATTTTTTAGATGGGGTGCATGATTATTGAAGCTGCACATCTATGTTAACTCCTGGAAACCAAGCCTTGGAGGAACACAAAATCATGAGGAAAGAATAGATCAACCAAGAATTATCTTGATACAGATGCTTGTGCAAAATAAAACTCGGCCAGAGTTGACCTTGTTACATCTACTCCGTCTTGTAGTGTCGTTTGTGATCAGCATGGGGGCTGAAACAATCAGTCCTATTACGATCGATGAAGGAATGGGGCGAGGAGGGGATATCAATTCGGGCTCGACTACACTATACGAGTGATGCTATTTTCGGTTCTATCACTCTTATTCCCGATTGAATTGAAGGTATAAAAGCTCTCAAGTAGGTCGAGGTATCTTCAAGAAATCATCAACAAAGACAGCCTCTTCAGCGAAAACTTCCAATTACTAGGAAGCCCTCATTGCCATCTATTATTCTCAGAAATATATTCATAGGAGCATCTGGACCCGAATTCACAAAATGAAGCTCTCGCTCATCCTCTCGTCAATCATCGGCCTTGCCCTAGCAACTCCTACCCCGGAACTCCACACTCTTTCTCGTCGCGAGCCAAGCGATAAGTCAGGCTCCTCACAATTCGTTCTGCAATGCGAGGGAGTTACTATCCCCAACCAGGGAGGAGCATCTGGTGAAGGTGAAGGAGGAGTAGGATACTTTTACAGCAACCTACTCTTCAACGCCGACGGAGAGAAAATCGAGCCTGTCGGCTGCACTGAGACCAGCAGTACCTGCAGCAACTGTCTGTTCTCTGGTGGTGGTCTTAGCTCGGACACCAATGTTACTGGATGCTGGAATCCTCCTGCTGGACAAAGTGGCTGCAGCATCGAGTTCTCGTACGATGGATACGATTATGACAGCCAAGCTAAGCAGCCCTACTGTGGCCACCAGAGTGGCTTTGCCGCATTCTCATTTGATTTGAGTGCTATCTGCTATTTCGACGTCTAATTGGTGGCTGGGTGTATCTTTCTGTCATGCTTTGTCGATAGGTGCCGAAACCATACATTGATGTTGAGTCCTTGGTGTGCGAGGAGCTAGATTGATTCAATTGAAATGAAATTGTTCCTTATTGAATCCTTCCAAGGATAATCCATGAGATAGAATCATAAATGTAGAACAAGAACGCTCATTGGACATCGTTAAATGGGATATTGCAGTTGTAAACTTTTAAGCTGGTACTGTCACTCGACCCGAGAAACTTTGAACTTACCATGTCTTTATTTCCTGAGGGCACCGGGCCGGGCCGCGCCTCAATAATCCCAGGCTTCTTGGACCAAGTGAACTATTTAAAGAATAGAAAGGCCGCGAGCTCTGATCTCTCGAAATTCTTATTCAATCTGTCCGGTTCGATCTCAGAGACCCTCTTGTCAATTATAGACCCTACGCTTTGCCCAATCCAGTGTATCTTCACTTCACACAATACATAATGTCAAGCCTTGCGGATTTTGCAGTTCTCTCATTCGATGTCTATGGCACGTTGATAAATTGGGAGGCAGGTATCTTGGAGGCCTTTCAACCAGGACAAAATTCGAATATCCCCGCGGCACAAGTTTTGACCGTATACCACGACTTGGAAAAAGAGCAACAGACAAAGACACCTGACATGCCTTATTCGAAACTATTGAGCACCATCTACCCTCATCTTTGCGAGAGGCTGGGCATGTCTACCCCAACAAGTGAAGAATGTCAGCGATTCGGAGACTCGGTCGGCAACTGGCCAGCATTTCCGGATACAATCAGTGCTCTGAAGCGACTTTCCAAGTACTACAAATTAGTGGTCCTTTCCAATGTCGATCGGGAATCTTTTACCAAGTCCAACGTTGGAAGCTTGGAAGGATTCCCCTTCGATTTGGTGATAACTGCCCAGGATGTGGGATCCTATAAGCCCGATCCGCGGAATTTCACATACTTGATTAAAGCTGTTCGAGACAAGTTTGCCATTGAGCCGGTGAAAATCCTCCAAACAGCACAAAGCCAATTCCATGATCATCATCCGGCCAAGAAGGCTGGTCTGAAATCAGCCTGGATAGAGCGTCCTGGGGCGACCATGGGAAATTTGGAGGATCATATTTATGATTGGAAGTTTTCGACACTGGAACGCATGGCGGATGCACGAGAGAACTTATAGAGTTTGAGATTTATTACCTACACCTATCGAATTTATTGGGTTACTAGCATTATTATGCGAATAGCTTTCTCTGGCCTACTTAGACTGCTGTAAAATATGTACAAATTATGCTGGAAGAGGTTGCTTCATCAATTTACCCAATTTCTGACTATAGCAATTCAAATTTTCGAAATATGTAACGAGAGTCATGGTGGATAGCTCTGGCAGGACATTGTGGAACGCATAGCTTCGCACTTGGATACTTTCTGCTCCATAACTTATAATTTCTAAATAAATACTCCTGTAAAATTTTTTTTTTTTTTTCTAAAATGTGATAAATGTACAATTATAAGGCCGGTACTCGTGAAACTACTTCTCTATGGCTTCCCGGGTACCAGCACCCGGACTCGGGTACATGTACCCGACAAGTGCACAAAATTGTCAAATTTTGAATCCGGCAAATTGCGTCTAAGAAGCACCACGTGAATAAGCTTATTGTATCCCATACGAGTCAGGATATTAAATATACTTGCGAAGTTTTCAGTCACTAAGTAATTAGAATTTGATTGGAAATGGGACAGGCAAGGACTTCTGCCATGCGGTACTTTGATGTAAGTTGATGATCAACAAGAGCACGTTGGTAAACACAAGAGCAAGTCTAACTCTCTCTAGGTCGCAGTAACATTTACTGCTGATCAATTTCGCGGAATTTATCGTGGGAAACAATACCATGAGCCCGACTTTGGAGAGGTTCTAAAACGAGCTAAAGAATATGGCTGCGAAAAGGTGATGCTTACCACAATGTCACTCGAGGGAGTGAAACAAAATCTACAGATCGTGAGACAATTTTCAGAAGTCTTCCCTCTCAAGATGACAATTGGAGTTCACCCTTACCACGCCAGAGAAATCTACGCGGCTCAAAATTCACAAGAGCATTCGAATCAATACCTTGATTCAATCCGGGAGATTGGAAGGACATTGATGGCTGAAAATCCTTCGCCACTCGCTGCATTTGGAGAAATTGGATTGGACTATGTCTATTTGGATCGTGCAGACAAAGAGACACAGCGACGTGCGTTTAAGGATCAATTGGAGATGGCTATAGAATTTCAGCTTCCTCTATTCCTGCATGTTCGCGAATCCACCGAAGATTTCATTTCTATTATCAAACCCTATCTACCGAAGCTTTCGAGGGGTGGCCTGGTTCATTCATTCGCTGGGTCGAAGGAAGAAATGCTTCAGCTAGTTGAATTGGGCTTGGATATCAGTGTCAATGGTGTCTCGTTCCGGAGCGATGAACAGATTGAAATGGTCAAGCACATCCCATTGGATAGGCTCCACCTTGAGACGGACTCTCCGTGGTGTGAAGTTCTGGAAAAGGACTCGAAGATTGAATCCTTCCTCGCTACTGCTAGAGCATTGCCGCCTAGCAGAAAACATAATAAGTTCATTTCTGGTCAAATGGTGAAGATGAGGAATGAAAGCTGTACCATTGAGAGAGTCGGACTCGTGGTAGCTGGCTTGAAGGGGGTCCCAGCCGTGGAGATCGCGGAGGCTGCATGGAATAACAGTTCTCGCATGTTTGGGTAGAATTTTCGCACCCGATGAATAGGCATAACTAGGGCTTATCGAACCTAGTATGTTTGTGGAGTGGAGTGCTTGTATGATATAGCCATAGATGCCAGCTGTAAAGTGAGAGCCAAATGATATGCGATTCTCCTTTTGAGCGACATCGAGTAATACCGACACATATTATGGAAAATAACTTGAGTATTGCAAGAATGCCTCATCGATCTCCGGGGTCTTATCTCCAATACGACTCATTTCTGCGTAATTAAACTGGCTGTAAGCCCAGTCATCCGAGAAGGGCTCTGAAATGGGATTTGACTGCGAAGGCGAAATATTGACGGACGTCGGGGCCAAAGACAGCCCTGGCTGACCTGAAATCTCTTCTCTCGTAATACTAGGATTGAGATTCAAATGTGCCGTGATCGCATCAACCATAGATGGGAGATTCTGTCCAATCTTGGTCAAGAGTAGTGGAAGAAATCTAATTCGACCTCCGGGTAAGTCATGTATAAGCGTAAAGAAATGTTTGAGATAGTCTTGGGGACCGAGCTTGAAGCCAGATGACCGGAGACCTGCAGATGAAAGGCAGGCCATGACATCTATCAGTGTGCAGGCAACTTCGAAAATTTTCTCAATCTTTCATACGTCAAAATTAGATGGACATTGAGCACTCATGGATAAGAAATGAACTCACCAAGCCAATACCATGCGTCTGCATGCTTTGCTTTGATAATTTCCACGTCGCAAGGCATAAATCCCTTGCAATGATCAGTGGGTATCGAAAGTCCATACACTCGTGTGTTGGGGCCGTAGAAAGGAATCCAGCAGTAGTGGAGAGTTGCCATATCATGATACGCAGCCATTGCTGCGAAACGCGTAGATCAGCCATAAGCACATCCGGCAAGTCAATGTCTGCAGGCACAGCATTTTGGATTCTCTCTTCCAACCGAACCAACGAGTCGATTGAGCATGTTGCATGATCCCCATTCCATTGGGCTAAAAATCTCTCGTCAAATGGACGATATAGATCTACCAAGCAACGAAACCCAACATCCATATTAGATTGGGGATCTTCCAGTTCTCGAGTCTCAGATGAAATCCGCAGTGTGATCGGTCTATGTCGCCGAATTGCATGAGCCCTTTTGTAGACAATTAGAAAAGAAAATCCCGAAAGAAAATATCTAGAGCTTTTACCTTTCTGACACCAGTAATAACCAGAAAAGCTTATTATCTGTGGATGAATCTTCATCATCTGTCTCATTTGATGCCTGACCATCGAGTGCGCTGGCTGTGAAGAGAGTCGTGGCTTCACGAAGATAATAATATGCGTGTCGCTGATTTCCGAGTCCGATATGACACCCGTACAGTAGGAATGCAGTGATGATAGTCCGTTTCACAGGGTCGGCAAATGGATCCAGGTGTTTTCGAGCCTCAGTTGCCTCTTCAATCAGCATTGCTCGATATTCCTCTTGGGAAATTTTATGGCCAATGATCGCATCAGGGTGTATGCGATATCCAGTCTGCGTGACGACAAAGGCGCAGAATGCCGTGACCAGGCAGTATGTATGTAAACAACTGTCGACATGATCGATATGCTTCTGCAAGCTATCAGGATGTAATATAGGTACTGTCCCACGCATACGGGAGAAGAAGTACTCAGAGCATGACCGTACCAATTCAGGATTCACAAGGCCTGAGGACCTGGTAAAGCTAGGGGTTCTCGTTGGACGTGGCAGATCAGACTGAAGATTCTGAGGCGGTAGAGATATTGAAGCATCGCCTTGAGTCTCCTTTGCCCTCAGCTCGTTCAGGATGTTCGCCGAATTTCCTTGTCGTCCCTTCTTCTTCCGCTTAAGCGAGGAGTGACAAGCCAAACTCGCAGACTGACATTGATTACATGGTCGGCCATTATTACAGCGTACCTTCCGACGGCGACATGCATCGCAGGCTTGTTTGACCATGTTACTATCTGGCATTGTGGTGGTAGCGAGGCAGAATTGGATGCGGAGATTCGGTCCGGGGAAGCGGAACGATCTCGGGACAAAGCCGGAGCATCTCCAATCCGGGGATCAATCTTATATCTTGAACTAAAAACCGCAATTCTTCTGGTGTTGAGGCTCCAATTGCTGCTTATGATGGAAAGAAACGACCATCAATCTATGTTCTCGAGATAACATGATGAGGGCCCCTATTTTGCACTAATTAATCCCGAGCCACTTTCCTGCCTGCATACTACTAGGCGACTATCGGTGGCCCCGCTAGCATTCTGGACTCTGCATTCACTACATGATAATTTAGATAAGACTAAGTTTTCTGGCTCTTGTATCCCAAGCCCTTCTAGATGAGACGTTGGTTGAGCAGGAGCTGGATCAGGATGCTAAAACATACATATAAAATCATTATTACTAGTAGACTCGAGTACTAGGTACTCCTAATATACATTTCGAACCCAATTCAATCCTTCCCCGCGTGATCTTCCCTGATTTCTGTAACTTCGCCTGCATAAGGATCAACTGATGTCTGCGCAAATTTCCTAGCTGATACACCTCTTTCAAACAACAAGTCCAACTCCTCGTATGTCCGTCCCTTCGGCTCTGGAAGTCTGAAAAATGCCCAGACAAAGCTCACCAAGCAAGTACCCGCCCAAAAATATGCGCTCCTTGCACCCCAGCCCCATGCCGTGGAGTTAAGTTGGTAGTTGGTTAGAACATTGACCACGATATTGCTGATATTATACAGCGCACGGGCAAGAACGATAGTCTTTGCTTTTAATCGAGTGGAAGAAAGTTCGGAGACAAGGGAGTATGTCACTGGACCAACGGTAATATCGTAACAGAATGTAAAGATGATCAGCATCACACCAATGGCCCATTTCGATGCGTTGTTGTCGCTGAAAGACAAGCTTCCCGTAATAATGAGAAGTATGAACAGGCAGAACAGACCGCAGATATGTATGGTTCGACGACCGGCGACGGTCATCAGGAACCATGATCCCAACGTACCAATCACGCCGAGCGCATACTGTGCTAGGGATAGATTGAATGACTGAACAGTGGGGAGACCGGCTTGAACCATGAAATAAGCAAAGTAGCCCATGAGATTCTGTCCACAAAGCGTCTGAACCAGCCAAACAATACACACAACCTCTGTCCGGCGTAAATTCGTACCTTTGAAGCAATCCCAGTAAGATGTACCGCTCGACAAAGAAACTTCAAGCTCATTTGTATGTTGAATCATAGCAATTGTCTCATCTAGATTGAAATTGGGATCACTGCCTGAGGTGAGTCTCTGTAAAGCTCGTCGTGCTCCTTCAACATTGCCTTGACGAACATGCCACCAAGGTGATTCAGGAGCAAATAGACATCCCAACATGATCGGCAATGGCCAAGCCCATTGCACACCAAAAGGAATTCGATACGCCCACTCGTCATCACGCGAGATAGAACCTCGATTCACACCGACAGCGACAAATTGTCCGAAGACCCAGCACATATTTATGAACGTGGTTAAGTACGGACGTAGTATGACAGGACAGACTTCCGACGCATACGCCGCTGGTAGAGTCTGGAATATACCCCAAGGTATACCGGCGAGAATTTCCGCAGCTAGAAGCATTTGCACATTGACAGCGAAGAAGAAAAGGAAAATGACTGCCGTGATCGTTGCGAGAGCGCATATCATGGTCCGTCGATACCCAAGGCGTTCAGAGACAAGACCGTTGATGAGAAGTCCAATTACCTCTCCACAACGTGCTCCATTAGATAATCCCGACTGCCATGAAGCTGGAACAGCCCATTTTCCGTCTGAGCCCTGGACGCCGAATTTCTGATTGAAGGCTGGAGAAGCATACATGGATCCAAGAAGGGCTAGATCGTACCCTTCCATGATGAGTGTAGATGAAAGAAGAACAGACCACCCCACAGCTTTGGGATACAGCTTCACGGCTTGCCAGAGTGTCATGGACTGTTCTTTCTTTGCAGCCTGTTTACCCTCTAGCAGAGGGGGCTGTTTCGAATCGAGACCATGATCGACCATGTCGTTGGTTGGAGTTGCCATAGAGCAACAGCTTGAAGGACCGGAACTATTCGACGGCTCACTGATATGGAGAGGTGGCTAGGCTATAGCCAGGTGAGAAGATAGAGGCTCACACTTTGCGATGAATAGAGTTGAGCCGTGAGGATCATGCATGATGCTTATCGCGGGGGAATCCTCGTGTTTTATACCACCAGTGTGTCAGGAGCATTGTCTGTGCCGTGGCACGATATGCAGGTCGTTGATCCGGGGAAGAAAAACGTAGCCGAAGCAGCAATTGGAGAGAAACTGGGGAAGCATAAATGTGGAGTTGGCCTGTAGGCGAATCGGAGGAAGAGTTTGCTCGGACGGCGGTTAGTCGGTTCTTAGTCGGAGATCATAACATGTAATTCGGACCCTTGGCGGGAATATCAGGCGGGGTATTTACAGTCGAAGCCGAGTAGAATCCGAGTTTTAGACAATATAAAGGCCCGTGAAAAGGTTAAAGGTCGAAGTAATGCTATCACGCATCATGTCGCCCCATGCAACAGACGCCGCCAAGACTGTCCCTACAGGGACAAACAACTGGTGGAAGGAAGCCACAGTCTACCAGGTATTCAACGGATTGAAATGAGAAGATACGTAAGAACCAGATTTCTAATATGCTTTCAAGGTATATCCGGCATCATTCTATGACTCCAATGGAGACGGCTGGGGCGATATCCCCGGAGTCATCGAGAAGATTCCCTATCTTCACTCGCTAGGAATCGATGTTGTTTGGTTATCTCCGATGTACGACTCGCCCATGCATGACATGGGATACGATGTATCAGACTACGAGAATGTCCTCCCAGCCTACGGAACAGTCCAAGACGTCGAGGAGCTTGTCCAAGCATGCCACGAGCGAGGCATGAAGCTTATCCTCGATCTTGTCGTCAACCATACCAGCGATCAACACGAGTGGTTCAAGGAGAGTCGCAGTAGTAAAGATAATCCCAAGCGAGATTGGTACTTCTGGAGACCTCCACGGTACGATGATAAGGGAAATCGTCTTCCACCGAGTAATTATCGAGGATATTTTGCTGGGAGTACATGTTCGTTACTACTATCTACTACCTATTCAAGTATGAGACGGGTACTAATCTAGCATCTTCATTGAGTATAGGGACCTGGGATGAGAAGACTCAGGAATACTACCTCCATCTCTACGCCCCATCCCAACCAGATCTAAACTGGGACAACGAGTCCACTCGAAAAGCGATATACGAAAGTGCAATTCATTTCTGGCTCCAAAAGGGCATCGATGGTTTTCGCGTGGACACAGTCAACAAATACAGCAAATACACCTCCTTCCCCGATGCACCAGTCGTCGATAAAAAAAGCTATATTCAACCCGCAATTCCAATGTGGTGCAATGGTCCACGCATTCATGAATTCTTACGCGAAATGTACGACAATGCCTTGTCACCGTATGGTGATATCGTCACAGTAGGCGAATTAGCAAATACACCTGATCCGGCACAAGTTCTGGAATACGTCGGTGCATCTGCGAAGGAATTGAGTATGGTGTTTCACCTTGATATTGGACATATTGGCATGGGCGCGTTGGAAGATAAATATATTTTCCATCCGTGGCAGCTCACGAAATTGAAAGATGTTGTATCGAAGTGGCAGAGCTTTGTCGAGGGTAGTGATGGGTGGACGACGGCTTTCTGTGAAAATCATGATAATGGTCGATCTGTCTCGCGATTTGGCGATGACTCTCCAGCCTTTCGGGAAGTGAGTGCGAAAATGCTTGCACTCATGATGGTCGCTATGACAGGGACACTGTTTTTGTATCAAGGACAGGAAATTGGCATGACCAACGCACCAAAAGATTGGCCTATCGATGAGTATCAGGATATAGAAGGTCTTGGTTATTATCGCGAAGCCGAGGCTCTGGAAAAGAGCGGCACTGATACTTTGCGCAAGGAGAAGATTATGGATGGACTGCGGGTTCTTGCCCGTGATCATTCCAGATTGCCTATGCAGTGGGATGATACGAATCATGGGGGCTTTACTACTGGAAAACCCTGGATGAGGGCGCATGATCTGTACCCTGAAATCAACGTCAAGAAACAAGAGTCTGATCCCAGTAGCGTTCTATCATTTTGGAAGCAGCTGCTCCAGCTGAGAAAAGAGTACCGGGAGTTATTCATCCATGGCGCATTCGAGGTCTTGGATCATGATAATCTCAAGACATTTTGCTTTATCAAGAGAAGGGAAGAAAAGGAGGCACTAGTTGTCTTGAACTTCACGGCTGCAACCCAGCCATTCCAAGACTCTGAGAGAGCTTCGGTAATGCGATTCCTGGTCGGGAATTATGGGAATCCCGAGCCTGATACATTACGTCCTTTTGAAGGGCGCATTTACATAAAGTAGAATAATAGAAGGAAAAATGAAGTTGAATCTTATGCATTATTCATTCGTTGTATTGTGGATCGAAAAGGAATGGCTCGCCTAACGCAAGCTACTGTTAAGTATTCTCGTAAGATGAGGTCTTACTCCTTGTAGGGTTGATGTCGATGCTATTTACCAGTGATCGTAACTTGAAAATGGACAAATCTGCATGATGGCTGAATCTATCGACATGGAGTCAAATTTTTGCACGGTTGTAAATGATAGACTGGGAGGCTAAGGGTATATAGCGTGTATGATAACAGAAAAAAAAATTAAACAGCCAGAGATGGTGCAAGTAACAATAATATCCGTCCAAGTTATACAAGAAAAAAAAACAATCGCTCTAAATGCGGATAAGGAACACCAAGATCCCGTATGTGCAGATCTAGGCAAAGCGCCAGCCAGAGTCCGTCGACTGTTGTCGCTTCATAACAGAATGAAGTAAACTCTCCTTACGAGATCCAAATGGTTTCTTCTTCTTTTGCTTCTGCTGATTGAGCAGTTTTTCAGCGGCCGCAACATCAATTCCCTCCCCAGTATCAGTGAGTTTCAGTGCCCACTTAACATCCTCGCGATCGAATCCAAGATTATCTACCATATGACTGATGGCGCGGTCGACAGGGTCTTGTACTTGCGGGGGAAGTATTGGCAGTTGGTACATGACCGGTGCTCGAGCTGGGGGAGGAGCTGGCGTGGGAGATGGGAAGAGGGTTGATTGTTGCATTGGTGGACTTCGGGGAGGAGGAGGGTATGGGGGGTCTAGGTCGGTTGTTTGAATCTGGAATGGAGGTGGAGTGTGACTAGGTGTTCGAGGAGGTTGTACTGAACCAGTTGTTGATGTTGAAGCACGGTCGAGCATTAATGAAGGCAAAGCTGGAATAGGAGGTGCGTTTGAATCTGCACCATCGAGATTATGCACGATAGTACTGAATTCAGACATGGGTCTTTCGACCGCAGGGCCAGTTCCCAGTTCACGGCCACGCGCTCGTCGAGCTCGAAGTTCTTGTTTATATGCTGCGTGGCGTTGTTCTCGTTCTCCCTGGTTTTGGGAATCGGAGTTGATTTGGATTGGACTTCCATTTTCGTCGGTTATGGTTCGTTCGTGATCTTCGTACACTCGAGAGACGGCTTCTTTTAAGAATGAAGAGCGGCTTGTCTCTGTTTCGGTCAAGGACCATTTGGTCAGACCGGATGATTTGGCATTGTTGAAGAAAGCAGCTGTGGCTTCAGCCGGGGCGATAGAACTCAACCCTAAAACGGCAGAGAGACCAATGGTGAGAACAAAGGATGTCCATTCCTCTATTTGCCAGGTTAGTACAACTGATTTGTGCATTTTTTGGTCGAAGGTCGAACTTACCTAGAATGAGCTCTTCTCGCCCAGGATCATTAGCTGGCACATCCAAGCCATCATAGATACCAACTCTCCGAGCTTCAATGCATTTTCCATGGAGAGGCTGCAAGAGAACTCCCATACAAGTCCAAATCTCTGTCATATCATACAATTGTTTCGGTGACAGACCAGCTCCATTACCCCGACCGAAGCCTTCAGGTGGCTCAAAGAGAACGTTGGACATGCCAAAGGGCTCTGTCATGGATCCCGAGGCGCCAGTCTGACCTCTGGCTCTGACGCCACCTCTTAACCAGTCAACCTGTCCTTCGATATCATTTTCGCGACCCTTGTTGCTTCCAAAAATGCGACAGAAGGTCCAAATTCGCCAGAAGGCATCATCAACTTCCTCAGCGCGCTTGATGTCCTGTCCCGATAACCCGCGAACAGTATCACGGCGCAAGAACGGAGAACATCGCACAAGAATCATCGACTTGAGTCTCGCCAGGGTGTAGATATCCTGAGCATACCGATCCAAATATAACGATGGAGTATAATCCGGTACCCGTGCATCTGGCTCTAATAATCGTGTCTCGGTCGCCCACGGAGGAGACATTTCTCGCAGTTCCCATGCCGGCGGCGACATCTTGAAAAGAGCACTTTTAATCATGTGCAGCTCATGCTTTTTAAAGATACAGTAAAACCGCTTATTAACCAGGACGAGGTTAAAGAGATCATCCAGGGAGTCAATCTGCTCCATAATGTTCATCGTCAACCGCACAGGAAAGTCCGACGGTAAAGTGATATTCGCATCGATTGGCTTTCTCACATCAAATGCCGGTAATGTCGAAGTAGGCGATGGAGGTGCAGCATCGAGTTCGTAAACTTGATTAGCTGGCAGTTGGACGCTGCTCGCCTGCGCCGTCGAAACGAACGCATGCATATGCCTTGTTCTCTCGGGAGCCTTCATAGCTGGTTCGACCACAATTTTTTCTTCGGAAGTACGAGTCAAGTCTTCGTCTGCTCGTGCCTGAACTTGAACTTCTTCCTCCTCCCCCTTGAACGAGGCGGGGTTCGTGGGGCTGCTTTGGGGGCTGCCAGCGGTCGACCGGGTGACGCCTTTAACGGCCGCGTGAACGCGGTCGTAAAGGCTGGTCAACTCGAGATTATTCGTTTGTAGACGAGGTAATTGTAATAGTAGACTGTCCCGTTTGGCCTGAGCGGAATCTTCAACGGCAAGGCTCGTATCGGAGGATGATTTGGTTTGCAGGTGTTGGTCAGGTGGGTCAAGCGAGGCGTCTGAGGATGGCGATAGGCTCGAAGAGACCGGGGGGGTGGATGCCGATCGAACTGATACAGGCTTGTTGCGTTTAAACGATTTCATTGAGAAGGTGAAGCTTTTCTTTAGGGATTTATCCTTCTTGACCTCCTCGTCTTTATAGGAGGTATTGGGCCGGTTCTCTGCCTCTTTGCTTTTTTCAGTGCCCTTGAGCACGATTTGCTCATCGACGCTTTTGCTCTTCTGGTGGCTTTTGTCTTTGTTCGTCTGGCTATGAGAGTCGGATTCGGGGATTGCTGCAAGATGTATGGGTCGACTGTCCCTTTGCACTTTGGCTGAACGTGTCGGTTTGCTATTCTCCTTATCGGGTCTCATTGATTTGCCCGATTTGATTGATTTTGTGGATTTACTCGATCGCAATGACTCTTCCGACGGATACATCGTTGAATGAGGCTTCGTCGAGGGTGGAAGAGGAGCTGGTCGAGTGGCTATAAGATCTCCATTGTGACGACTGACCTGCAGAGGCCCATCAAGGATTAGGAGTGTTCGTTGTTTGGACCCCTGCCTTTGTAAATCCGCCAGAACATCTTCCAACTCCTCTGCGGCCTGAGACAATGATGGCAGTTGTCGAATGTGAGGCTCGCCTTTTTCCAAATGCTCAGCCCATTGGGAACGATGGCTCTTTCGTGGCCTTGGAGAGTGTCCCCCGCAAGATTGACATGCGTGATAGCCTGGACTTGATGCGCCTGATGGCGATCTCGTCGTTGTGTACGGGCTTTGCACTGCCAAGTGTGATGGACTCGGAGATGATTGTGAGTATGCTGACCGCGTATAGATGGTGTTGGGTTGCTGATGCATGTTCATTCGGGTGTTGTGACGGCGTACAGCCAATGGGCTGGGCGCGATATCGGCTTCTGAGACGGGCTCAAGTGGCAAGGGTTTGTTCTTTGGGTCATGCATCGTACTCGAAGTCTTTGTCGTGTTAAGCGAAACGGCCGAGTTGCATCGTGTTGGGTATTGAGAGGTTGTTGGTGAAGTTTTGGCACTTCTGGCTCGAAGAGATGGCACGCTCAAACTCGATTTGACTGATGGCGCTCGGGATGGACAGATTGACGCTGCATCATCGAAGACTCCTGCTGCAGCGGGTGAAATGATGGAGTATGCATCCGCACACCAATGGTGATCCCCCTTCTCGCCGAGGCCATCTATATCTACACTGGATAAGGAGCTCCGTCGACTATAGCATGATGACGCGCCATCGAAAATTCCGTCAGACCCTGAGGACGAGTTTGTTTTGCCCTCGAAGGAATAATCTTCCCCAGCTTCGCCAGACGGGCTGCCACATAGGTTCTGCACTCGACGTTTCAGCTCGGTTTCCAAGCATGTGGTTTGTTCCATCTGTTCCATCATTCTATCAGTACTAGTCGGAGATATCAAATCGACGTTGGTCGACAACTCGGGGAAGAATCGGCGGAGTGCACCGCTGGAACGTACGGCTGGTCGGTCCTCAGATATTGGAGAAATATCGGAACTATCGGAATCTTTGTCTAAATTGACAATGGTACGAGGTGACTCCCCTGAGAAGGTCCCCCGAGGCTTTGCGTCTGTCATATTGCTATGTTCCATAGCCAACTTCTCCAGTTGCATCGGGTTGACCAAAGGCTCTCCCTCGGCCGATGGCTCAGAATCAGACACCCCAGTCTCCATCTTCAGTGGGACCTCAGCCTCTTGCTCTTTGTTCTCACTGGGCCCAGAAATACTGCTTCGCACGGCCTGGGCTTTTGGTCTATCATAACTACCACTCCTCTGCCTCAACTTCATTTTTTGCTTGTCTTGCGCATGGAGGAATGTGGTGTGTAACTTCAGTGGAGGTGGCCGGTTAGGCCCTTTCTTCTTGTAACTTGGGGACCGGCGTGGTCTAATATAAGGAAAAGACATAGTGGTCATTCTCGTTCAAAATGGTCAAGGATCTGCGGGGAGCAAGGTTACTCCCGTGGCATTGTTTAGATACGCAATCACTGCTTTGCAGCCAATTAGCAATGTGGCCACCTTCAAACCAGACACTGAATGTGCAGAATTGACCGGATTTGGTAATCCTCAAAGGACTTACCGTATTGTGGCTGTCGGGGAGGTCGAGGAGATATAGAGATTGGTCGAGTATAGACTTAAAGACTGGAATGGTGTATAGTATACAAAGACAATCGGCTTCTTCCAGCACGTAACAAAGCGGATGGCGTAGAAGAAAGAAAATAAAATGTAGATGAGTAGGCGATCCAGCCATATGTCTTCTTTTTACCTACTGACTATTCCAACTGACCTCTTAAGGCCCCCAAAATAAGCTGTTGATGGTGGGTCGGGGCCAATTACAGCGCCCCCAAAATCCAAATTGGGTAATTCATATGTCAATGAGAAGATATCTCTCGAATTGGAATCGCCTCAGCTACAAGAGAATACTTATACTGGTTAAATTCAGCTGCTATTTCTATCCTCTGGCTCTATTAGCATAGCAGGTCTAAATGTGATTCTCAATACGATGGTTCCTCGTGTATGTAGCTATTCTTAATCTCGATCGACAGTGCAGACGCGGAAACGATCGCCAGTGCGATACATACAGTACCATCTCCACTCGTAAAACTAACCCAATGGAATGTAATAAAAAAAGAATGAAAAACGCGATGAATGCGACCATGCTTCTCGTGCACGTCTCTCTGTTTGGTCAGTTCCTGTCTACTTCTGCCCTTTCTGTACTCCGTATATAGAAATCATTCCCTGCAGTTCTATACACCTTCATTCTTGATACCGATGGAATTCTGCCTCAGTTTTCATCGGAACAACCAGGTGGTTTTTTTTGATTACATGCCGTAAACCCCCAGTTTCTCCTTTCGTCACACGTTCTTCTTGTACTGTAATACTCCTATCACTTTCTCGCGACAGGCTTGGCCCCCGCATTCCTCGCCCTAGTCACACCAAGAACGCCTTCGCCACCAACTCAGCCCACACTATGTAATCTTCAGTTCTTTTGGGGGACGAACCTAAGCCCGAATAGGATGTATGATTCGTTTGGCGTTGGCCGTCAGTGTAGCACATCGTGCCCCATCCTCATGTATGTCAGAATTTCCAGCAAGGCCTTCATTCGCTGCGCTTATACCCACAACTGTATGCCCGATGTTTCATGAGGATTTGATTATTGACCTACCTCGAACATCATAATAGAAGAGTTCACTCTGTTCTTTGCCCGAGCTCATTCCATTTTTCTTTTTATTTAATTTTCTCGTCTTTCTAAATCGTGGATCAACTATTTCCAAGGCAGAACTGAGTCTTTACAGCCATTTGGGGGCTAAGTCTAGCCATTCACACGGGATGGTCCTCACTATACTCACTTCTCCTGCTTCCAAAATTTACATTCCTTTCCCGCACAGTGGATCTTTTCCCGGGCGATGTTGAAGACAAAGCAGGAAAGGAAGTGCGGGTCTGTCCGTGTCAGGTCCACCTATTGTATTCATCAGAGCTAGCTTATCGGTATGTATTGTATTGTCTGCAGCATTCGAGTCTGCCCCGTGCTCCAGCTCCTGTAAAGCCTTGCCAAAAATCCCGGCAAATTGCGCATCGCACTTATTCCCCTCTCATGGGCCATTTGTCAGGCAGTTCTCGACCGGGTTACTCCATAGAGATAGCATCAATATTGTTAGCCCCTGAAATTCTTCCTCGGCTCTGGCCTGTCCACTTTTGGGGGCGGCCGCCTGGGTCCGCTGGAGCTTGAATTGTAAAACCGAGCTTGACTCCTGAATGCCGTAGAGTGCAAGGCATCATTGACTATCTTCTCTTTCGAATACTCTTCCGATTCTCCCGGTATTGCTGATTTCTCATCTTGATCTCGCGGGATGGCCCCCACGTTGAAATTTTCAATTTTCTAAGAGTGTAGTGGACTATCGAATATTGCTAATGCGCAGGATATGACTGTAAGTGAGATAGTGTTGCTTGGGAAAATCCTTCGTAATTTAGCGACCAATGTCATACCCATCTACCAATCCTATCAATTCATAAAACCGTGCATTGGAGCTTGCAGATATTGCATGGACCCCAACCGGGTTGCAAAGAACTGCACAGAATGGGGGCCAACAAGGTAAAATGACGATTCATATTCATCCTGCAACCAAACTCAGATAAATCGCCCATAAAACACCAAACAAACTTCCAACAAGTAAGCGTTGATCAGCGGGGACGACAGTGAAATTGAGTATCGAAACAAATGGCCATAACTTCAATCCCGCGACCATAATTCCTGCAAAATCCTAATAAATAACATGCGTTAGCCAACTGTACAGTATGTATGTACTTCATACCCGCCTCCATTGCATCATATCCATTCGGGTATATGCATATCGAAGAGTCTTGGAAGTTTCGGGTGCAGGATCGCCCATCCTTCGGTCATAAATGCCATTTCGCGTGGCGAATATCCCACTCTCCCGACCCATCCGAGAAGAACACGTAGATCTCATTGGTTCTTTGTTTCAGTCATATCTATATAAGGCCGAATAAATTGACATCACTTACCATATAGAGTTGGGTTTTGATTGTTGACATATCGAGACCGCGGAGCATGCCCATCGTGACTATGAAAAGTACTGTATTCCATGCACCACCAATGACTTGATCGATCACGATCTTGGCAATTGTGTTGGTGACGTTGAGGCCGGGTTTGGAGACTGATTTGTCTTCTGGTGATGATGTCTTCTCTTTCTCTCTGGTGAGTGGCTTTTTGCTTGGGAACCACGCTTCTAGGTTCTCTAGCCAGAGATAGCCAAGTGGTGAAACGATGAGTGCGCATGTGGTGAATTGCATCAAAGCTGTTGTGTCCAGTTCGAATGGTACCTTCAAGTTGTATTGCTGTTAACATATACCCAAGACATTCCAAAGACCTATTCTCTTGTGTTTATGGTAGTACTACAAGCACATATCCCGTTCGACATAAAAGCATTGAATACATCATCGTAAATGTATTCAAATCACTCCAACACTAGAAATAAAAGGCCACTCACTTCATCTCGATAGGCCTTGATGCCTTGTGCAAGCACATTCGATCCGGCATTGATGACCGCCGCCTGAAGCGTAGCCTTGGCTATAGGTGGCACAGACATTCTACCCAGGTCAACGTATTTTCTTCGGGTGTAAGTGATCGGGTTTATCGCGACTCAAATTTTGATGTTGTAGACGCCAACGTGTAATCTTCAAAAACTTGGAGATTCTCCGTTGGCCAATGCGGGGCGGACCCTTGATTACCCTGATTGTCCTCGATGTGTGACGAAAGTTGCAGACGCCGATCGTGCCCTGCTTTTGTCGTGAAATGCGACCGCATAAACATGTACTGTAATTTATTGAATCAGTCTCTCACATGTACTTTCATGCGAATTATGTTTCAAGGCTAATTTTGAGTCTCGTATATTGTTGTGCCGGAACGGGTAGTTCTCGTGTTGGGAACAATACGAGTTCTGCACTTGAATAACCTCGTATTTGGCGTGGAGTTTGTTCTGAAAATAGATTTAAAGATTATTCGGAAATTCCGCTGTGTTTTTCAATTTGATACCAAACTCAAATCTCATTTCTCATAGTTTTCGAGTCGTTTTGTATTCCGTACAGATACATATTGTCCTGCAAGTTCCAGCAGGTTTATGGCTAGTACATTTATTAGTCCAATTTATGTCCTATATCTGGGAAAGCCACCGCGTGATAGTATCCTCGTCGATTACTCTTTAGTTCCTTTGATAATACTGTATTGACGCATTGCTTAAGCAGTGGAACTCGCACACAATAACTATGATATCGGCAGATGCAGGTTGTGGACACCAGAACAAAAGGCCGCAAGACTATGATGATAATATTAATGTCCCGTTCACTATCTGCATAGTACCAACTTGATAAAATCTCCCCGAGGAAAGTCATGAAGTAAGTCATTCACCAGTCTAACCCTCCGGACGTAGCACCATTCCCATCTGCATGCGATCCAGGCCCCGAACAGTCCAACTCCTTGCAGACTGCATCAGAAATAAGTCAGTATTTCCCTGCTCCAATAATATCAAGATTGACTTACGCTGCTCAGCCTGTTGGAAAAGTGAGCTTCCTTTCGGTCTATGCATTGCCGGCAAAATCGGGCTTCCTTGCGCTCTCTCCAATCTCTCATGCTTTTGAACACAATCTAGTATTTCACGAGAGTTCGGAGAAAGATCTGTCAAATCTCCATCGACCAACCGGAACTCAGATTCCAGATTCCTCACTAAATTTTGAACTGGTCTCTCAATCGCCCTGGCGAGCACGTTTTCGTCCGTGGTCAGTTTAGGAGCGCAATCAAACAAATCATATCGTACGTGAGTGCTGGTCTCTGTGGCGGGAAAGAAAGAAAGCGAGAGCCATAACTCCGCATCTTTGAAAGAGTAGAAAAAACTGCTCGGGAATAGAGAGCAATCAGCCTGGTTATCTGATTGCATGGCGAGTTTCATGATCTTGGTCATCAGTGAAGATCTATCAACGCCCGCGATTTGCTGCTCTAGCTGTGCAACTAGATCTGCATAGTGAGAGTCACTCGCTAATTCAATTTTATGTTAGCAAAGCCTTTGGACTCTCGCATTAAACATGGGAACATACGTCCAAGTTTCCAATTGAAATTCGCCGTCAATGTTTGACCAGTAACCCATTCCGATGATCCCAAGCGAGCAACGTCTGAAAATTTATTCAAAGTAGCCAAAGTAGAGCTTTCAAATGGACTTGGCTCTTCTGCATTCAAATTGACAAAAACATGGCCGTGGTCCGTTGTTCGAGTATGTATTTCAAACAGACTATTTTCTGACTTATTGAATCCAGGCACATCGTCAAATTGAGGAGCCTTGACCAATTTCCCAGTAGTATCATAACTCCAACCATGATATCTACATCCCAGAACAGTCGAGGCTCCTGTCTCTTTTCGAGTGATAGTATACGCACGATGGCGACAAACGTTGTGGAATGCGCGAATTTGATTGTCTTTTCCGCGAATCAAAAAGATCGGGAATCCAGCGATGTCAAATGATTGATACGCACCAGCCTTGGTCAACTGAGTGCTATGTGCAAGGTAAATCCAGGACTAAATTCGTGGTTAGTGAAAGACTTTGGAAAGAGAAGTTGTGCAAATGATACTTTGCTAAAGAGCGCACGTCGCTCTAATTCGAAAACATCGCGACCATTCCACCATCCCTCTGGGATCTCAGGCTCTTTGATAACACTCAATCCAGATCCAGAGCTTTTATTGACAGGAGACTCAGACCGCCTAGATATATCGAGTTTCTTTTGTCGTGAAAGACGCGGCCAAGCTTCATTAGCAAGGAACGCGACAATCAACAAAAACACAATGATCGAGCCAGGCGAAGACAGAAAATATGCATCGAAGAATTCCATTGTCAATCAACTTCGCTTCGAGCTCTAGAGTTGAATTATTTGAATTGATAATTGCTTGAGATAAGCTTACCTTTTATCCAAAAATTCCTGGATGATATACTCCCGCGCTCAGAGGCCCAAGTGTAGCCCATCTCCACAATATACACTTCATCGATGATATCCCTGCAGTGCCCCCTCCATGGCAGCTTATTTCCCGATTAAGTTTGAATTTCCCGGCCTGTGGCTTATGAATACCACCTACCAGTATCAGCATTGCGTTTGTGATGTTTGTTAGCTATTGGTTGATAACACTGCACTATCAAAGCTATGCTGAATGGATATTCAATTTATCGATCAGCGACCTTTTGACTTGCCTACTACGTAATAACAAATCATGTATCTTCAAGATAGATTATCGAAGTGTAGGCACATCTGGGCAAAACGCGGGAATTGGTCGGCCATAGTCGATTTTCATCTTTAAGTCTACGTTGTTTATATCATGATCGGAGAGAATGCCGATAGTAATTCCAATTACAACCTAGGTATCGATAATAAGTTGTTATGAAGATGAAGAAATCAATTGACATTTATCAAAATCACAATCAAAACTACTATTACTATCTACTGCAGAGTCATGAGAATCCCGTAGACTATGCGGCCATTTGAACCATGGACGCCGTGGCTGGCTCCAAGGGCTTCTCATCACTGCTCTTCTCGTCGCGGTCCGCTTTATGCTGTTCAAGCACCATCTGGAAAACACGCTGCTGGTAGTCTGTAAAAAATTAGCATCGAATCTAGATTAATTTGAATCTCGCACTTTGGTGGTAAAACTCACAAGATACACCATTTTCCTTCTCGGGATTCAGGATACCTTCATGGTAAACGCCCTTTGCCAAATTATCCTGAGCCTTTTCGCAAAGCTCAAAGTCCTCCATGGCGACCTGACGCACGAACTTGAAGTATTCCTCAAACTTCTCACCTTCTGATAGATGATAATAGTCGAACTCCATACGGGTAACATGGGGGTCGGAAGTTGGACACACGCGGAAGGAGGACATGCCACCACCGTAGACGTTCAACGTGCAGTTGGGGAAGAAGTAAAGAAATAGACCATCGTCGGGTTTGTTGGGATCCGCGATGTGCTGGGAGAAGTTATGCTTGTTGCGTACAGTGTAGAAAGTGGGCGGATAATAGATGGAGAATGATGGGTGAGTGTATTGACAATGCAGACACTCTTGATATCCATCAACCCTGATATATGTCAGGAATAGAGGTTCTTGAGGGATATGTATCGGCTGTATACTACTTACATGGTTTTCCAGTTGAAGCGGCCTTCGTACTTGATGCTTCGGCGGTACGGAAGGCGAGTGAAGTCGACTTTACCAAGCAGTTCCTCGAGTTCAGGGAAAAATTCGTGGAAGCTGGGTGCATCATCTGCTATGGTCGAGAAAAGAAGTCCAGTTGGCGTGACGTGCTTCTTGATCTCTTTACCCTGTTCAAGAAAGCCTTCGTCAGTGAATTATTGAGATAGATCTAGCAAGTCTTGAAATACCGTCTTGGCAGAGAAGACTTTCAGCTCATCAGCTGTTGGATTCAGGTCATCCCCAGAAGTGCGAACAGCATAGATTGGATGCTGTGCAACCTCATAATCAACTTGCTCCCCCACAACCTGAAATCGGGTGACCGGTCCTAGAAGATACCAAGACTGACAAATTGCTTAGTTTGTGGAGAAAAATCTTGAAAGAACAACATACCTTGACAAATACAGCTCGGCGCTCCATCTGATAGAGCGATTCATTGCAGTACCAAGATGCTGGCAGTGTACGGGTAAGCTCGGTCATATTGAAGATTCAAGTAGAAAAGTCTTTTTTTTCGGATATGTTGAAGCAGGTCTTCGACTGTGATGTCTCCTGCGTGACAGCGACAATGATATGGTCTTATATCTGAAATCATTCTTTTATTATATCAGTGATCCAAGTAGACACTCTAATTAGTAAAGTTGTTGATGGTCAACGGCCCAGACAGCTGGTTGGTGGCGGTTTATCGTTTCCCAAACTGGTTATTAAATCCCCCATCAGGCGCACATCTTGATGTCAACCTTCACGATCTAAAATGGATCGATAGACCAGCCACTACCATACGGATGAATATTCAGCAGATTATTTCTGAGACTGGAAGGTATAACGATGGAATGTTCTTCATGAAGGGCTAGACTATTATGTAGGAGGTTTATATTGCCCGATGTCCGGTGATGCATGGCGACTCATGATCTGGACTAACATTACGCCATCTGCCCTGCATGTATAGGTTGAAAAAGAATTATGGCACTACAGAGCTATGCCCCATGAATGTATCTTATGCTTATCATGGAGCAAATAGACCCCGTGGAGTTAATTATGGAATATATTGCAGTGAGGCCATAATGAGCTATCCGCAGTCGCGGCTAATACCACATGCACTATAAAACTTTACATCCATTTCTCTTCAATTAATAAGAGAAACTATTCTGACGGGAGCTGAACAGAGTCTATGGGAGCGCGGCAGTGAAACTTAAGACCTTGTTCAAGCAAAATTAACATATGAGAATGAAAGATCTTGAAGTAGGACATGTTTACATAGTAGAATAATATCGGTATCTAGTCTCCATCATTGAGTAAATTTAACTCATAGCTAGAAAGGAACATCCATTCATAAGGTAATGCGATCTCCTAACAAACTTGTTTCGGGTTTCAATCTAATACAAACAGAATCTTGTCCATATTCCGTTCGTTAGTTTAATTTGCATGCCAAAATCCTGTGAAAAGAGTAGAAGAGTAGCCTTGTAAGCCACAAAATAGCCCGATGACTATCAGTACATACTAGGTATAATTTGAGAAGTTGGAAGCATCAGATAGCTAGCATGCGCAGAATATATCTGTATATCTATATCTATATAAAATCTAGATAGATTCTAGTCGCAATCTTACAAAAGCAGAGGTTGATACTATATGGCATGCTGCATGCTTTGGTCTGCCGCGGATGTTGAGTGTTGGGACTCCCAAATTGTTTAAATTCCAATATTTCATGCTCTGAGTTGTGACATACACCAAATTGCTACTTTTCTTGATATGAAGAACAGTATGTAGATATCTAAACCTGTCCTGATACTTAGCTTTGGTGGCATGACTCTGGAGTGACCTGGAGGTTTTACTGTTGCCTAGAGAGAAACCCCATAGAGTCGGCATGTCATAGTTGTGATGAACCGGAAATAACTTGATCGGATCATATAAAATTGCCTAAATTATGAATTAAAAGGAATATTATACTAAATAATAGCAATATCCAACTATGCAATGTCATTATCCAATTCTATAATTGTAATGTATACTCGAGGAGATCCCCGCTGACTGTGCTTATCTTATCAGCAGGCATTACGTCGTTCACGCGGGCACTTCAACTTCTCATCAGTTCGACCTCACATCATGGCGGCCAAATTCACTCCTCCCGCCTCACCTCCCTCGCCTTCCGCTTCATATTTTGATGTTAGCGATGAAGATGAAGATGAGTACAACACGATCGCCCACGCTCAGTCCCGGAAGGGCGTGAAACTTCTGTATTCCAAGAGCAAGGTACTTCCCTCTTACCTCATTTCACTTTACCCCCAGCCAGGATCATCACAACTGACTGATGTTCTAGGTTTACGTCCACCCTACTGCCTCTGCCAAAGACAATATTGCCGGCTTCATCGCGCTCGTTCAACAGAAACCACCGCCTGCGCCCATCCACGGTGCTGGCACTTCCTCCCGCAACAACGAGGCTGCCTCGTTCTTACTCGCCTGGGTTCCCGAAACATCCCTAGGTGATGCATATGATACATATGTCAAGGTTGATCTCTGTGATGATGCATCGCCACCTCGTCAAAGATACCTCGTTCCGCCCCTTCCCGCAACCACAAGCTACCGAGACCCGATCGGACTCTACTCTTTTGCCGTTCCAGTCTCCGAAATCTACTCCCTTCTTGTACGGCCCCCCAGCTTCGGATGGTGGTTTGGAAGTCTAGTCATCAATACTCGTTCGGGTGACAGTTTTCCCGCCTTGTTCTTCCATGACAGTGAGTGCGAGTCGACCGTGCTGCAGAAGAAGAAGCGGGTGAAAGAGAGCTTCGATCCCTTTGACAACGAGGGCGCTCTTTTCTGGGGCGGCGATGAAGTACTACGGTGGCTACGAAGATATGTTGATGTGCAGCGGTCATCGGTAGACCGTAACGTCTACCTCATCAACCCATCCGACGAGGATCAGCTTTCCTTTGGACGTACCGCTATTGCCGGTGATAGCTCGACCGTCTCGAAAGCGCAACCGGAAGCGTCTACTGCGGGACCCAGTAGTGGTGCAGCGCCAAGAGATGCCAGCATGGATCCCTTCATGAAGACTCTCAAGGAAACTCGATGGAAAGTGTTGGAGCAGCTCAGCAAAATCACGACTTTCACCCGACGCACCGCTAACGATATTGCGGAAAATCCACGTCTACCCCCACAGATGCGCCGTTTGATGAAGAACCCTGAGATTCAAACCCTACAGGATGAGTTTGATAGTGCACGAATCTATCTTGCCCGATGGGCTATGAGCATCGCCGAACAAAGCGAGAAAGAGAGAAGGCAGCGCATTTGGACAGCCCAAGATGTGCTAGAGTCAGAGAACAGCTCCGTCGGAGAGTTTGAGATTCTAGAGCTGGAGACTGGAAACCTCGCTCTCCGAGAGCGTCGGAAAACCCTATCTTTAGAAGAGTGGGAAGGATTCTTTGACCCAACGTCGGGAAGGTTACAGATAACCGAAGAGGAAGTCAAGGAGCGTATTTTCCACGGAGGCATTGATCCGAACGACGGTACTCGGAAAGAGGCTTGGCTCTTCTTGCTTGGGGTCTACCCTTGGGATAGTAGTCGCGAAGAAAGACAAGCATTGATGAACTCCAAGCGAGACGAATATATTCGCTTGAAGGCAGGCTGGTGGGAGCGCTTAGTGGAGGGTAACTCAACGACAGAGGAGTACGAGCATTGGAAGGAACAACGCAATAGAATTGGTTGGTGATCATCCTAACTGAAAAGATGTGATTTGGTTGTTCGTGCTAACCATTCCATACAGAAAAGGACGTGCATCGTACAGATCGGACCATTCCTCTCTTCGCCGGAGAAGATATTCCTCACCCTGACCCCGACTCTCCATTTGCTGATGTTGGTACCAACGTGCACCTAGAGCAGATGAAGGATATGCTCTTGACTTACAATGAATACAACCCTGATTTGGGGTATGTGCAAGGGATGAGCGATCTTCTTGCGCCACTTTATGCCGTAATGCAGGATGATGCCGTTGCTTTTTGGGCTTTTGTGGGCTTTATGGACCGAATGGTGAGACTCTCAAAGCACCGAATAATATACAACAATCCGGGACTGACATTCCGTAGGAACGCAATTATCTACGAGATCAATCGGGAATGCGCTCCCAGCTTCTTGCTCTTGACCAGCTTGTCCAGTTAATGGACCCCCAACTCTACCTCCATCTTCAATCAGCGGACAGCACGAATTTCTTCTTCTTCTTCAGAATGCTGCTTGTCTGGTACAAGCGCGAGTTTGAATGGGGTGATGTCCTTCGTCTATGGGAAACTCTCTGGACAGACTATTTCTCGAGCAGCTTCCATCTTTTCATTGCACTCGCCATTCTCGAGAAGCATCGCGACGTCATCATGGAACATCTGAAGCATTTCGACGAGGTTCTGAAATACATCAACGAGTTATCCAACACAATGGATCTAGTGCCTATTCTCACACGAGCAGAGTCACTCTTTCATCGATTTGAGCGTGCAGTCCAGGCCATTGATAAACGGGACAATTTCCCTACTCCAAATACCCAGCAGCGACGTCCAACCTCAGAAACAGATTCCGCATCCAATTCCGGCAAAGGGAAACAGACTGAACAAAGCACAGTTGGGTCCAGTAGCTCTGTGAGCCGCCCAACTGCGCTTCAAGAAGCCATGAACAAAGATAAACCGAAGGTCATCTCCCCTGAGCTACGTGAGCTCTTAAGAAAGGATGTCTTTTGGAGGCGACAACAGACATCATGAGACATTGTACAAGAATCAGCATGTCTCAAATGGGGAGGTTTCTCGTCAAAGAGTCTCGGTATCTCGGTTACGATCTCATGAAATGAACGTTCAGCAATAATTTTCTCTTTGCTTTGTTTATCAGTTTTTTTGGAGTCATAATGGCGGGTTTCGCTTATGCACCTCTGTAATGTTAACTTGACTCTGTGTTTCATTAACCCATATTACTATTGCACAGAGACCATAAATCTACTTCACTGTGATCAATGCAATTCCGTCTTCTAAGCAATAATAATAATAATCACTATAGCACTTAGATGCTCTGTCTTCCACGCGATTCCAAAGGGAAGAGAATAGCCAATATTCCACCCATTCCTAGCAGAGCAGCACATACATAGATGGGAACTGATGTAGATGTAGACGTGAATGCTCCAATAAGTGCAGATACCATGCCCATCAATCGATTAAGGGCCACAGCAATCCCATTCCCAGTGCCACGATGAGCAGACGGTAGAATTTCCACTGTATAAGCGTAGAGTGTCGCATAGTAAACATTAATAGAGACCGAAATGGCACAGGAGAATCCCAGATTTTGCGCACTTGTCTTTACAGCCGTGTATCCGAAGAAGAATGCCACTAACCCCCGTCGGTTAAAAAGATTCGAATTCCTTTATTAATTGCATCAGACTCACTGGTGATAAAGGCGCCAATAGCCATTGTCCCTTTCCGACCAAATATAGGCAATTCACACATGAAACTTGCAAGAATTGGTCCTGGCACTGCACAAAGATTGGTAATGGCGTAGTTCCGCCATGTAATATATGTAGAAGTTTCACCGGCAGATGCACCACGAGATGCAAGGTATTCTGGAAGATAAACATAATAGAGGGCATAGCCAAGACCAATAAGAGCCCAAGAAAGCCAAACAAGTAGGGTTGAGAAAGTAAGAGTACGTGTCGAAAATAGACCGCGAATATGGACTCCGATTTCAGCGAATGTTGCTTTGTCTTGGGCGTGTGCGCTGTGGATTTGTCCACATGCTTGAAGCTGGTCTAGTGTGAGGTGACATTCACGATTGTGTTTCTGAGCGAGGTCATCGAGTGTTTTAATGACTTCTTCGTCCATTCCTTGACAAAGGAGAAATTTGGGCGTTTCATGGAAGCGAATGACAAGAACTCGTGCCATACTCAGGACAAAAACAAGGGCACCGCAAGTATAAAATAGATATCTCCATCCCATGTTATTACCATTTGTACATGGGACAGATCCATCAGTTGGGCAGCTATATCCCACTATACTCTCGTCAGTATGAGAAACTCCAACTTTGGACCAAAAAAGCCCCCAAAACAAAAAGTACCTACCCATAAAAGGCCAAGCAATGAGACCAGCAACAGTCTGACCAACACCCCACCACCCAGCAAGAAGTGTTAAAAGCCATTGCTTATTTGACGGAAGATATTCCAGAAACACTGTTGTATCCAAGACCAAGTTCCCACCTGATCCAAAAGCAGATATAGCCACTAAAGTAGACCAAGCGGCATAATTCGGTGCAGCTCCAGCTGTAATTGCAAAGATGGCACTTGTCAACAATGAGAAATTAAATGCCCATTTTCGACCGATTATATCCGCCGTGCTACCCCAAAATAAAGCTCCAACTAGTAGTGCAAGGTAGAAGCCTAATTGTGCGCCTCGGTTGAATTTCGGTGGATATTGCGTTACGACTTGGTCGGCTGAGATACTCATGAGGAATAGTAATAGAGAGTCGACCCCGTATCTGAAATGGGTGTTAGACATTGCCTGTATTAAGAAGGACTGTTCTGGGATTAGTCCCTGCGTACCCGAATCCATTGAGGAAGAATAGTTTGGTATGGTATCCTGTGAATCCAATCTGATCAATTGCCTGTGTATCATCAGTTGTTAGCAAAAGTGTCAGAGTACTGGTTAAGCAATAGGATAGTCACATACATCATTGACTAAACGCATTTTTGCCACGAGAGCTGTATCGACGTTATCAATTGCCACGACATGAGGACCAGATGAAGGAGCATTGAGGTCATTATCCTCTTCTTCATGTTGTGATTTACTCATTTCGTCGGGCTTTGCAGACATGTTCAAGATCAAGTTTCGAGATACCAAAGGAAAGAATGATGAATTGGGACGAGTAATAAGCAAACATGTAAAAATTCAAAGAATTGGCAGCAGGTAGCTACTGCTAGCATTAAAATTCAAAAGAGATTGCGGATATAAAAGGGAATCCATTAATTCCAGGTGAAGATCATCGTTCTTATAAGCCCCTTCTCCGTGTTTACCATTCTTCATACAACAACAGTGGGTCTATCACTGCCAAGTCCTCTAAACATTACCCTTCATATTCTCTTCTCTTCATTTTACTCACATACAATTCCCAATTGTAACCAGTCTAGTCAATCTAGTCCCCTCCACATAGCGCCATCTCGTTCTTCCCAACCAAACAGGCCTATCCCATGGCATTTCAAATGCGGAGTGATAAGAAATGCGGGCACGAATCAATTCAATCTTATTGTGGAGATACAATTGGGAGAAATTCAAACCCGCCATCTTCAAGCCATATAATCCGTAGTATTTTCATCATCGCATATTAGGAGATAGTATCACTGACTTCTTTATACTTCTCCCCGCTCATGTGACCGGTGATATCGTGGAGATTTCCGTTCGGCCAAGGGTAATCGAAGTATTAATAACTCGCCTAATTTGGTTACTGCTCACGCGGGATTATCATGTTTACTTTCACCAGCCTGCTTTATCTTGCTGGATTCAGATGCTCGGCGTATCTTGGTATGACTTCATGGATGTCGGGGACTCTTATCTTTTCTGTTGTGTTAATGTGGCCTCTGCTCGGATCGACAAAAAGATACTCGGAGAGCTTCCGGGTGGATTCTTAGACCCGCCTTTAACGTCGGAGATGGCATATCTCTATCATTGAAGTTGCATTGATGTTCATTACTGCTATCGTGTTTTACAGCTACTGTACGCGTCATGAAGCAGACAAGTTAAAGAGATAGTCGTTTGTAAATCATCCTGTGAATACGACTCGCTAATGCATAATCAAAAATCTATAACGCCTAAGTAAGATAGCAAATATTATTACAAGTTTCCGATCTCCCAAATACCCATATACGGCTGTTGATGATCCTGAAATTGGAAAAATGGATCATGCGTAATATCCATAAATGACATGTCCCCCTGAAACCCAGGTCCAGATGGAAACGGTTCACGGGGAAACGGGATTTGAGTCGTACTGCTGTCAATGGTATTCGCATTCCATGGTCCTTGAACAGGACTTTGGGAATTTTCAGGGTCGTTATCGTCCACTGTACTTGAATATGGAGGTAGAGCTTGACCTCCGTCGGAAGTATCCACTGTCCTTGTTGAGCGATGGAAGATTTCTGTTTCGACGGTCACTTTGTCCTGGTATTTATCGCTTGGGGTTTGGGCTTGTAGGAATGATAGATCGAAGAGACCATCGCCTGTTGATGAATATGATGACCGTGACGAATTGTGGAGTAGAATATCCCACATTAAAGCCGTGTCGATGGATAGTGTCCGACGAGACGAACGTTTATTATTCGCATTTGGACTTGCAGTAAAAGCTGAGTGGATAAGCGACTGGAGTTTTTGATACTACTATTTGTTAATTCATTGCACTTATCACTTTTAGAAAACTCACCATTGTCTGGCACCGCGGCCATTTCGTCGCCAAATCCCCCAAGAACTTCGTACAAATTTCAACAGCACGCTGAGCAGACTCTCTCACCGTTGGATCTGCAGCTCGACAATAGTAAATATGAATAGTTGCCGCAATAGACACAGTGTGCGCGAGAAACGGATCGGATACTAAATATTCTTTCTCGGTGATCATTTCTATCAATCTGACTGTCCAGGTTGAATGAATGAGAGCCAACTCTGAAGATGTTTTCCAAAAGGTATTCGGGACCGATAGCTGAGCTGACTGTTGAGGTCGCCACGAATAAATGAATGGATGGTTGAGAACGCTATGGATAGCATGGTATGTGAATTGAAGATAAACCCATGGACTCCAATACCAACGTTCAGAATGTAACTCTTCTTTCGGCTGCTCCCAGAATCTTACAGAGTCCCACCGGTGACAAGTCGGGAATTTCGTCTCAATATCCATCAAATGGGCTCCTAATATCGAGTATCCGGATTTCACGGACCACGGGGGTGTCGCATCTCCGATCGAGCAATGAGAGACATACTGCTGGACTTCGCTCCAGAGACAGCTCAGCTGGACCATGTAAACCCAGATATCACCTCTTGATGAGAAATTTCCGGCCTCTTGCGGTAGTTGAGGTGGTTTCGTTCCCATTTCGCGAGGGGATCCCATTCCCACAGTCACATAAATTGGCCGGTGAATATCCTGAAACATGTTCAACTGCATACTGCGAAGACCATACTGCTGATTCAAGAGATGGATGCTCCAGAATAATCTTCTTTTACCTTCTGATGCTGGTAGAAATGCACCTTCATTCTGTTCCACATCGAGTCCTCCACATTTGGCGAGATTCGTAACGAGGCCAATATGTAACCAGGCAAGATCCGTGTCGTTCGCTAGTCACCTATTAGCAATTTAAATTCAGAATTAGGGGCAATTGATCACACCTATATACTCCGCGAGAGCGATCAAGCATAAACTCTGCATAGTCGAGAGATCAACACTTCCCTGAGCTATACGAAACATAACAAGACCCCTAGCTGATTCCGCATACTGCCGACACATTTGATCTTTTCGTCGTTCGATGAGTGGGTTATCAGAGTAGGGCAAAGCCAGTGTAAGCACTCCGAATAAGATCTCATTCCGACATGTTTCTGGAGATGCTAGATCTTCAGGGTCAAGCAGCCAGAGGGGTTGTTTATGGCAGTACCGAAAATAGAGACTGATCGCCTCCGACACAATCTCCTTGGATGGCAATGTAAAGGGCATTGCATCTGCAAGTTGAAGACTCGTACTATCCCTGGACTGATCCTGTTTCATGAATAATTCTCGAGGCTCACTCGATTCTTCCGTGGCTTCTCGACTATCAAGTCCTTGCGAGTAGGACTTTGGAGTCCCCAGATTTTCGATCTCGTTGCTCGTCCTGGGAATTGTCAGTTCATTTTGTTCTTTAAATGCCTTTGAATATTTGCTCACATCGGTCCTTCCATCATTAAATCCATCTTTTGTTCGAGCATTTTCAGTCGATTTTCCTGGGCAATTTAGCTGTGACCCTGATAAGCGAGCCACCAATCCTCACCATTGCCGATGACCCTTCCCACGAGTCCCAACCTCTACTATATTGGCATGATTGCTGTAAACGCGTGCAGGTAGAGCACGCTGGTCGCTCCCCTGGACATCTGGTCTTTTTTCGACTAGAATGACCAAACCTTCTCGTGAGTAACTGACTTCAGTAGATAATCAGCCTCCGATTTAGAACGTACCGACAGTTTTCACAGGCCTGATGGGATCTCTTGCCGACCCGAGAATTCATGAGGGTATCCGCAATCAGCAGAGAATCAAGAAATTAAACAAGACTCGATTTCAAGCTTGAGTCAAATCCAGCGTGTTCCAGGACTTTATGAAAGACGGACGCAGCGGGGTTATCGGAGTGTGAGCCGTCTAGACGTGCGGAGATGATCGAATGACCCACCGGTTTGTGCCCGCGCCGAAAAAGAATTACATTTTTTACGAGTAATCATTGAGATCATATCCAATAGAAAGGGAAACTATGATACGACAGATTTCAGGCATTCTTATTAGTTCGAATCGAAAGTACAGTACATGAGAAAAGGGCCTTCTAGGCCTTCGTTATCAGAATTCGCTACCCAATTAGATTATCCTCCCATACTAGCCCTACTTGATATCATTCACCATTCCAATTCACTTTTCCCATCTGCTGAACACGCAAGTCCTGAACAGAATTCGATATCTTCTGCAGTTGCTGATCCCGCTGTAGATTGACGGGCAGGCCATATTTCTCTTTTTTCCTTTTGTTCTTGACTTCGATGCGACATCAAAATAGATCGAACTGTATTTTGGAAGAAGAGAGGTGCACTCTCTAGTTCAGGATGTAATTGGCCATTAACGAATACGCCGGCATTGAGATTCTTCTGCGCGGCATTGCAAAGGTATTTATCCTCGGCGAGAACTCGTTTGAAAAAGCTATCGATATACTCAAAGTCTGCGTCGGAAGCTTCGTTGTGTCGATATACTTCGTACTCCATAGAGCAAGTTCCAACGGATGTGGGTACACAGCGCATCATATAGAAGAAATGAGGTCTATCTTGCAGTTAGTTAAAAGCTCATACACTATTAGTATGGAATAAGAGAAGGTAGACTCACGAGACTGTCATGCAAGCGTTTGGAAAGTAATAAGTGCTCGCATTCTGAATATCCTCCTCGACTTTATCCTCCTTCGGCCGAGCAAAATGCTGAATGTGGCCAGGTTTAGAGACGGTATAGTAGTATGATAAGTCGGTTAGGTATGCGACATCGGGATGAGCGACCGTGCAATGATAACATTCATTATAATTATCAGCAAGTGTCTTCCAATTATAATCACCCTCCATGTGCCATGTATGATCGAATCTGTAGTTGCTGAAATCGAACTTCTGAAATCGCTCTTGAGTGTCGACGCCCTTGAAATCTTCCTCCCAAGGAACTGGCGTTGGGGATGAATCCAGATTTACCCAAATGAAACCAAGGCCATCAATATGAACATGCACAGGCAAAAGACTCTGATTCTCTTTCTGGAATCCTTCCACGTCGTCGAAGCGAGGGGCTTTGGCCAGGTTTCCATTCAGACCATATGACCACCCATGATACTTGCAAGAGAGAATCTTGACATTGCCTTCATCTTCTTGGACAAGAGGGAATGCACGATGACGACAAATATTGTGGAATCCGTTGATATTTCCTTGTCTGTCTTGACAAAGGAAGAACGAAAAGCCAGCTTCATGGAATCGAAGAAAGTCTCCAGCCTTCTGGAATCGCAGTTTATGGGTAATCAAAATCCATTTCTTCGAGAAGATTGCACGACGCTCGAGCTCGTACATTTCCTCGGAGCGATACCATGATGCAGGTAAAGCCTTCGGTGGCTCTATTGGTTCCTCCTTCTTTTCATCGAAGGTAGGTTTGTCCTTGTAACCAAATAGAGACGCAACAGCTGCAGCCATGATGAAATTCCAGTTGATACTAAGCAATGATTGAGGAAGAACAATCTAAATGACTTGATTGAAGCTTTGAATGAACACATGCTATAAACCATTCCATCATTGACTTATATCATCTATGGAACTATTCACAGTATCCGCTCACGCGACCAGATAACTAAAGCGCGATGACATTTACATGAGTCGCATCCCTCCATCGGAGGTGGACCGACGGCGAATGCACCGCACTATCATTCAGATGTGTCCCTGCACTAGCTGATAACGCATCGGTCAATGCGTATAAAGTTTCGGGGCGCCAATTTTAATGTTACAAGATGTTTGTTTAACGGTTGGTCGGAGCATCCCCGATCACCTGAGCGGATGTCACCGTGTGGATCCACGTGTGCAACTGCCAGAAGAGATGGTTGGTTTTGAAGAGAATTAGGGGCAATAAATAACAAATAAGAATATATACTAAATTTCACGGCATAAACTGGTGTCACATAGTAGCTGTCAGATAGGCTAGCCTGGGGTTGTCTTTGTTGATTGAAGTATAAACAAGGATGTCTAAGCTTAGATTACTACAGAATAAATGGAATAGTCCTACTGTAGTCTATTTTCCATTCACCGTGGTCTCATTGGAGGAATTGCCAGAAGTATTAAGGAATGCCAAACAACAGTATTAGAATATCAAGACATACACTGGAGCATTAAAGACTCCAATCTCTACAAGCCCACTGGGAGACGGCGCACTCCGGTCATGTGGACATCGGCCTTGTCAACAAAATGGAGCTTCCTCATTCGCTGAAATACTTCTATTCGATTGATGAGACTTGAAATAAAGCATAAAAAAATCATCAATTCTGGCTAAAGAGATCCGTTCTTGACGTGTACATTCTCAGTCAAATCAGAATCTAGATCTATCAATCCTCCTCACCGGGCCTATAGTACAATGGAAACAAACGGTATCACGCAGAATGGATCAAACTTCGTTCTTTCAGGAGATACCCTAAACAAAGCTCTCCCAGATATGGGTATGGCTACGAGGGCCGTTCATGCCGATGACTTCGTCACTCCACACCGCGCAATTGCACCGGGAATGCACGTTGCTGTCAATTTCCGCTACGCACGAGATCCTGACCATCTCGTACCAGAGGAGAACAACGACGTGAGTCTTCCATGATAATAGTCTAAAAGAAAACCAGTACTAAGGAGTGGAACAGCCCAATGCCCCGAACGATTCCCATGTGTATTCGCGGTATACCGCGCCCAATTCCAAGCGGCTCGAGGTTCTCCTACGAAGCCTTTTCGGCGGCGAAGTCATCACCTATTCTACCGGCCTCTCATCGTTCCTAGCAATGCTAGTACTCATCAATCCCAAGCGAATCTTCATCGGAGATGGTTATCACGGCTGTCACGGCGTACTCGATATCGTCAACAGACTCACCGGAGTCCAAAAGCTGGAATTAAGCGACGTCGATCAAGCTGGCCCAGGAGATATAATTCACGTTGAAACACCCCTCAATCCTACCGGCGAAGCTCGCAACTTGGCATATTATCGTTCCAAGGCAGATGAAAAGGGAGCTTACCTGACGGTAGACTCTACATTTGCGCCTCCACCACTACAAAACCCTTTGGACTTCGGAGCCGATATTGTTATGCACAGTGGAACTAAGTATGTCGGCGGTCACTCGGATATGCTTTGTGGCCTTTTAGTTCTTCATCCTAATCGAGTTAAAGATGGATGGCTAAAGACATTACATAAAGATCGTCAATATATGGGTGGTGTCATGGGTAGTTTTGAGGGTTGGCTTGGTATTCGCTCAGCACGCACTATGCATTTACGTGTAACGCGACAAGCACAAACGGCCGAAAAACTTGTTTCGTGGCTACAAGAACAATTAAATAGTTCCGACTCGTCCAATCCTGTACCCCGGGTCCTTGAACGTGTGCAACATGCTTCGGTGCAATATGATGATTTGAAAGATGGTTGGCTTCGTAAACAGATGCCTGGTGGATTTGGTCCTGTTTTCTCTATCTGGGCGAAGAATTCGGATCATGCGCGTCGATTGCCGAGTAAGATGTTTGTTTTTCAACATGCGACTAGTCTTGGTGGTGTTGAGAGTTTGATGGAGTGGAGGACGATGAGTGATGCTGGTTGTGATCCGCTGTTGCTGCGGGTTAGTTGTGGTATTGAGGAATTTGAAGATCTCAAGAACGATATCTTGCAAGGGTTGAAAGCTTTGTTGGAGGAAAGCTGAGAGACTTTTTGCCTATTATATACAAGGCTTCCATCTAGGACCTCAGCTACTTGGGCATGATATTTGCCAGTAGGAATTGATACAAGAAGACTTGATATTCCAAGGTTGTATACTATTTGGAACCATCCTATTCCGAGTCATCGGAGAATCACCAAATCGACGTTAGAGACATGCTAGTTTAAATTTGACTTATATTTATCATATAGATATGCTAGAAGCCAGCAACAAGACACCCATATCCCGATTAATACCTAGAATATTCCATATCCGAACAAACCCTAACTCCGGGCCTCCGACATTCTCAACAAGGAAATCTCCGAACTTCACAAAATCCCCATCAAAAATGCATATCTCGAAAACTAACACAAGCCAATCCCCTACTTGAATAATTATTCCTCACTTCCAAGCAAACTGTCAATCCATCGCTGAAACACAAAACACAAATGTGCTACCCAACCGAGTCAACCGAATGGCCAGAAACTATCCCAAGACCAATAATCCGACTCCTTGAGAAATTCTTCACTCTAGTCGATACAAACTCAGATACTATAGGCGAGATTCTTGCAAAGGAAATCTTCACGTCAAACGGCAGATTCACCACTACCTATGGGAATTTCGAGGGTTATGATGGTATGTGCCTGAATTACTCTTCTACTACATAACCTCTCCCTGTCCAGATTCCATCAAGTCTCTGTTGTATTCGATACAACACCACACAGCAAATCACTGTATTTGAACTCCCACTAATGGCCCTCCTAGCCATTGCGAAAAGTCGTCAAGGTGCTTGGCATTATATTCGGTCTAGACGTCATGAAATTCGGCAGGTTTTCATATCTGATCGGAATGGACTTGAGTTAGTTTTATTTGGGACAGTTGGTATCGAGACTTTACAAGGGAAGAAAAGTAATCATGAATTTCTGGTTCGGATAAATTTCACACATCCAGATACATCTCATCCTAAAATTCGTCGTTATCAGATTTTACTTCCTGTACCTAGAGGACAACCCTCCATTTTTGAATGAAACAAAGCATCAGCTAATCCGTTAGCTGATCAATGACCAAGTTGCCTAGGGAATACTATTCGTAGTCTATCTTTTTCTGCATTATTGCGAAGGCGTACATTGATGAATTCGGTATATATGAATTTATATCAAATGTGGCCCGATGGGGTATCGAGCATGAAAGCTATTTACAAGCCACAACCAAAAATCGCGTGTATCAGGATATCAAGCGAGAAGTCAAAAAGTAAATACCAAAAGGGCCAAAAAAAAAGGAAGCAGAGAAAATAATGTGATCCCCACAATTTCGCCACGCTGATGCAAACCAAAATAATGCGATAGCCCAAAGAAAATAAAATGCAAATGCAAATGCAAGATGGCAAATAATATGACGCGAGATTTGCATAAACTTCACCAGTCAGATGCATTCTCAAGAAATGGAAGATAAATAAATAGAAGTCTGGGAGCTTCAAGAAAAAAAAAGGGTTGGAAGAGACGCTTTATCTGCGATTGCTCAGACCTTTCAGCACGACACGTCTGCTTGTACCAGCCGTCCCAATGTCGCCGACACTGCGAACTTTAGGCAAAGACCGAATGGAAGCAGTATCACTGATATCGTGCTGCTCGGGAACTTGGTCGGGACCCGCGTTCAAGGGGAAAGGAGGGGGATTAAGAGAGCTCGACCGGCGGGTTTGTTGAAGAACATCTTCAACCCACGCCTCGCCTTCGGGACTCATCGATACATGTCGTGCTCTGGGTTTTGGTCCGGCAAGACCGAGCGGTGTAGAGTGGGAATCCGGCGCAAGAGAGCTTGTGTTACCGGGAGAGTGAGATTGGATGTCACCGAAGGAATAATTGGAAGAAACCGACAAGCGACGTCGACCTGAAGATGCAGACGGGGGTGAAGTAAATGATGCCAAGGCACTCGTGGTCACTGACCTTGTACCGACTACATCCGAAGCATTAGACCCTCGTCGAACCTTGCGTACATTAAGTGATGAAGCAGGACGTGCGCTCATGACTGATGGGGGTCGAGATGGGGTTGCTCGGCCAGATGTCATATATGATGGTGGCGCTGGTGTAAGCATAGACCCAGGAGTGGAATGGCCGGGAGAAGAACGCGATGTTAATCCTTGTACTTCAACGCGAGGTGTCTCGGAGACCTTGCGACGGCCATGATGAATGACATATTCGCGAAGGTATTCGCCCAGGTCAGCCCATCCACCACCAACACGCACCATGACTCGTTGGTTTTCCTCGCCAACAGTTCGAACAAAGAGTTTTGTCGGAGCTGTTTGTCCGGCATGTTGGAGATGATATAGCCTGACGCAACTATCTTCGGACTTGAATACCTGCGAGCGCCTTCTGGTGGCAGGCATGAGGGTCAAAGAAGGCCCAGGAGTGGTGCTGCGAGATGGAGCTCCTGGTGGTGATTCCGAGAGATATCTAGCGCGGATCCTCCGATCAGTGGAGGACGACGAAGAGGATGTATCTGCCTCGTGATGAGGATCGACAAGATCAATCCGCCCAGGAAGCCTGCTCAAGATTGAATTGACTTTCTCGTCAAGACGATCTCGCGGTTTGCGTCGTGCTTTGTTCGGTGATGATGCTCGAGAGCCAGGATCTGTCAGCTCTGCAGCATCTTCTTCGACGTACTCAAGCTCTCTTCGTTTCACACCCAAGCTTTCGAGACTAGGATGCGCTGTCAACCGCTGTCGAAGCTGAAGAGATTTCGGCTGATCCTGGTAATAAATGGATCGGAGAGTAGAGTTTTTCGAAGTTGGTCTCACACTACGCTCAACCTTTGCCTGGGTTTCGCCGTTGGACTTCAAGTCGGAGGCGGACTTGCCGCGAGTCAAAACAGGACGTCGACTAGATCCTCTTGCAGGCACCGGTGGAGTGGCTAGAGGAGCTGGTTGCTGTTCCAACTCTGCAGGAACCAATGGCTGTTTTCGTGGACGGCCGGCCGCATGAGTCGAGACGGGCTCACGATCCATTTGCAGGTCGAACTTTTCGTTGATGAATCGCTGGAGAGGGAGACTAACCGAACGACTGTCTTGGAAAGCAACTCGAGGGGATATCTTGCGATTCTCAAGATGACGAAGACGATCAGCTCGCAATGCATGGTCACCTCTGGGCGGATAAGATGGTGGTTGAGGAAATTCGGAGAGGGGAGGAGTCAACAGTGGACCATCCTTGGACGAGTCGGTATTAGGTTCGAGGGCATCTGTGCTGGAGGCAAGGGAAGAGTTGTTCGAGGGAAGTGAACCGATGGATCCTGTAGATGGTCGTCGATAGCGTGGCTTTGAGCAATTTTTGTCAAGATTGAGCTTAGCAGGGCGCGATTTGGAAAGCTTGATAGGGCTCTGTAGAGGCTTCTTTGAAGGCGCTTTCTTCTGCGGTGTGCTTTTCTGGGGCTCGGAAGTATTATCAAACGACCCCTTCATAGAATCGGCGGGCTCCTGTGGTATAGACTGCTGTGGAAGAGGCCTGTGCATTTGCTGCGATACTGGAATGCGGCTATGGGGTGATTTGATGGAATGGACGGGGGAAGAATGAGCTATTGGCTTGTCCGTCGCAATGACAGCAGAGGGTTCTTGTGTTGGTTGCATAGCAGGCGCCGTCTTGGTAGCAGGCGCTTCGGCCACTGGAGTCATTGCAGTCATTACAGGTCGAGACAACGGGTCCTGAGCAACACTTCCTATTTGAGATGGCTGAACATCTTTGCCAAGTCTGACTGTGTCGGCGATATGCGATTCATGGGGCTGTGTAGACTTCGCCGTTTGCCGGCACGCATCGTAAATGGGGTTATTGACAGGGGCATTGGGAGGAGTATCCACAGAAGCATCGACCTGTTTGCTTTCCAAGACATTGGGAGTGGATGTCGAAGGCACCTTCTGGATGGATGGATCATTCTCAATATCATGCTCTGCAAGGGCAGCAGCAGAATGTCTCGCCGATGAATCCCAACTTGATAGAGCTGGCCGGGTATTCAGCTCTGCAGGTGGTATATTTTCCTTGTTATCGACAATAGGCGTCGCTGGGAGAGGAACTTGTGTGGGCGAGAGGTCCTCTGGTGACTTGATCAACGGAAGAGGAAATGCATCCTGCGTTGGGGTCGGCGTATCAGAGCCCTCATTGGCACAGACAGAATAGACAACTTGAGATATGGGCTTAGGCTCTTCCTGTGTTTGAAGACTGGACGGGGTATCAGGTTCAGAGAAGGCTGGCAGACTTAAGTCGCTCTCCGTGGACGACAATAACGAATCATTTATTGCCTGGGAGCTTTCTGGCTCATCTTCAATTTTCTTTACTGAGTCGGGTTCAGACTCAGTTTTGGGCTCTTCTTCAATAGTCTCCATATGAGTATGCTCTTGTATTATCTCTGGCTGGGCAGGTTCAGCTGACTTCTCATCCAACTGCGGTTCCGCGGGGGATAAATCAAACTTCCCCTGGGAAGAAGGGGTCGAGGATTCAAGCTCTTCATTTTTCTGTGCTTGTTGCTCCTGTGCACGTAGCCATTCTGTGCGTAGCTTATATTGCTCAGCCTCCACTACCCAAGCCGCAAAGTCCGATTCGATCTTCTCCAAATCATCGATCCAGCACTCGGGCAAAGAATCCTGACGGCCTTCCAAAACATCCAAGGCCCGATCCATACGCCTTCCAACAGAGACGACGGCCGATTCGAGTTGCACATGGTCGATGCGGAGACGAGAGGGAGAGAGAAAAAACTCGCTTTTTTCTGAGGGATTGACGGTTCGTAAAGCGTGAAAGGAGGCATCTAGGGCGGATCGAGTCAATTTCAATTCGCGAAGTAGACCTGGAATTTGGCGAAGCACTAAAAGTCGGACGTCCCAAGTAACCAAGAGGTTGTTGAGGCGCGAGAGAAAGGGCAATGCACGTAGGATGGTCGCGGTCACCACAGCCGTGAAGTCACTAAGTTGCACATAGCTGAGAGGTGGAGGCACAGACATGGTACTTGTCGAGGAGGAAGGGCGAGACCGGGATGGAATGTGGGCACTCAAAACGTGCTCCTTCAATTCTTCCACGTTTAAATTGTCCATTCCATCGCGTATCTCCTCTATCCTTTGCTCATATTCCTCCACCATGCTTGCCGGTAAACATCCATAGTACACGGACTCGTTCGTGCCAGGGGGCACCAGCGAACTCGAGTCACTTGGCCCAGACCCATTATTACCTAGAGACGACTCAACCGGTGGCACAAATCCTTTTCCTTGTTTGGCATCGATTTGCTTCGGCCATTTCCACGCTTGAACTTCTTTATACCACAACTGGAGGTTCTGGGCGGCTACCGCGGCGCGTATCCCCAGGGCGCGTTCGGCCGGCGACACTTGGGAGATACTTTGGGAAAGGGTGTCATGAGAGAAGCTCTCATTCGAAGGTACCGCTTCGGTGGAGGTCAGAGCATTCAATGTCGATTCGGGGGAAAGGTTTGCCAATAAGGGATCGATCTTCTGATATAGTGACTCCGGATGTCTATCTGGCGAGGTGGAACGCGAATTTTCTCGAGAATGAGCAGGCGACAGGCGAATAGAGGGACGAAGAGGACTAATTCGACTGGTTGCCATCCCGAAAACCTGAACAGGCTATGAAGCCCTGGGACCACACTTCACAGAGAGGCACAAGATTCACATAAATTGGAATGGCATGAGATTGACGGAGGTCGATATATGGCAGGCGGACGAAGGGACTGTCGAGCCCGCATGCTGAGATCCGATCTAGCGGAAGGGAAATAATCGGGAAGAAGACACGAGGAGTCTGAGTAGTCTCCGAGTGTTGTTTGCAGATGCGAGAAATCGGGGAGATTGAAGAATTGAAGAAGGTGAGGAGAGAAGAAAGACACGAGGTTTGCTGGCGGTAAGGAGGACCACGTCGGAAGTATACAACAGGAAAATATAATTTGAGGGAGGATTAATAACCATAAAGGGGTGAATTAGGACAGTATTAGATATATGATTGAGAGAAAAAAAATAGGTCAGAGAAAAAAAAGAAAGCAAAATAGGGACAAAATTAATGATGGCCACTCTGGAGGTGGAGCTAAAAGGGGGCACGGATTGAAAGTGGACCAGCACATCCGCCGATCCGCGACGCTATTTTGCGTTGTCCGGGGTGAATTCATGACCTGCAGGTGAATAAATGGATTTGATATTATCTGATATGATGAGAATATAGTGAATATGATATGGTTGTGTCATGGGATTGTAAGTATTCCGGGTGATAATTGAAAAGAAACAGGCCCTCCTTGCTTGGACCATTGAATATTGGTCAGTGCAATAGCTCGCCTGTCACCGTAAATACTGCTCGCTGATAGGCTGGAGAGGGTTCCATAAACTCATCATATCTAGGGATTCATTTATTTCAGGGAATATTTCCATTTCCATTGACATTGATATTGAATATTCCGATATTGATATTGAATAGTAATTTGTGGTAGTTTGTATAGTTCGGGTTTTATCGGTAGCTTGCCGAGCCACAGGATCCTTCAAAATAAACAATCGATCATGACTTTGTATGTACTGAAAAAAGGACTGTACAAAGAGTACTTGTTGTGGGCTGCAGGTGATCGCTGAAAGAGCAGCTTCTTATTCAATGAATGGGAGAACGAGGATCTAGGCAAGATGCATGCATATATGCGGACATAAAATACATTTTGGAATGGGAGCAATGCATAGAATCTTCCAAGATTCTATGCGTAAAAAATAATCTATTTCAAAACCTCAAACGAGTTAAATATCCTGCTATGCATCTACGAGGCGGATATGATTCCAAATATTGTTATGACAGGTCTCATCTACACGCTTGTTATGATCTCATCCAGCTCCGAACATTGCTCAAGCTACTCTATTGATAACAAGGTAAGTGATCTGACATTGCGAGCTATTCGTACACAAATCTTGATCCAAGGGAGACCTCAAGCTGAACTATGCCAGAAGTTTCCCAATGGAAATTGTAAAGGCTACCTGGACTAGAAGGTCTCTTGAGTTATAACGAGCAACCTATATTGGAAGTACTCTTAAGTAAACTTCTATGAACATTCAAAGCATCATCTACGAACATTCTATGGTACTGGCAACCGCCTACCACCATTCGTGGTTGTTACATGACGCACTTCCGACGTACCTCATTTGATAACTCACCAAAATTTATTCGAGAACTCGCCAATCTCTAGGGAATAGACGAAACCAATATCATGTCTACCGTGGTAGGCCTGTCGCTATCGAAGCACTGCAATTCTATTCAGTGCTAATGCAGACCATAGGATGACCCACCGTCTGGATGGGGCTCAAAGCCCGAGGATCTCGAGTACGAAGATGATTGGGAAGCAGAAGAAAGTTCCGGGCAACATCTGTGTGAAGTGCTATAATTAGGGAGAGGCCGTCCCATAATGTGTCACTGTACAGACCATGCCTACCTGTTCGAAGCCAGCGGAAATTATTACTTCTGGTATTGCCTTGGTATAGATGTCTTCGAGATAACCTCTCCGAAGACCCTTGATGAGATTATCATGGTTATGAAAGAGAAAGGAGATAGTGGTCCTTAGACCAAGAAGGTTAAAACCAGATGGAGAGAGATGTAGTTATACCTTGATCTATATATTTCCTGATATCATAAATAAGAACTGAGGTTTTGTTGCTGTACGCTCCTTCCATTTCGAATGGCACATCCATGCCGAAACTTCGTAGCCGTCCTAGACTTGCCTTCAGCATTCATCCTGTACCTTACTTCGTCCAAAGGAACACTCATTCTGCTGCATGGGCAGTCAAGCTCCGCAGCTACGGCTCTATCTCGCGGCATGCTCTACTGGCCGCAGATGGACAGGCTGAAACTCGCGAGGCGAGACTGGGTTTCCCAAGCCAACATAAAGGTCCCTGGCAAGAATCTCTAGCGCAGTGAGCGAGGTGCCCTCTCGTCGGTAGAAGACTAGTATACCTGTGTCGAAACGTACCCTACCGTTCACCTACTACGGTAGGTACTCCTTCCATTCCTTGTGGAGGCAAACTATACTGATTCAATATTGTATATAGCGTACACGATGAAACGAACTGCGTCATTCATGGACTTGTTTTGCACACAAGACGCACAAAGCAGCGCAATACGAAGACAAGCTGGGCGGGAAATTCTGGACCCAAGTTGCAGATCCGTGCGAAAACTGTCAGATGTGGATCGAGCTCCATCCGGGAATCCTAGAGAGCCTCTCTCATTTTGCTGGATCTAGGTCCAACCACGAAGCGAAGAAGCAACAGTTAATCACAAAGAAAACAGAAAGCAGAACAAACTATATCTGTACGAATAGACGAAGACCTGGAGGAATCACGGCTCGCTCCCTTAGGCAGGCAAAGGGAGCCCCTGCATAAGCATCAATGCTCAGAAGGGGCCTTATGTCTTGTAAATAGTTCTTTGACCAAGAATAAAACGCTCTGTTACTTTCCGTGCAGTTTCTCACGTATTCTAGAGTTAGCCCTGGCTTGTTCCTAAACTAGTGGAGTACTTGTACCAGCTTTTGAGATTGAATCTTCCCTGTGTAGACTGCCCCCGTACTATATGAAGTACAGGCCTTGGCTTGACGATGTTTAGTAGCGTTCTATAGTTACATACGACTCCCTTCTTGGTGTTCTAGTGTATATAAACTATGCGGTCAGCTAGGGTTAGACTCCTCCCGAGTATGCGGCAGAGCCGCACATCCGAGCGGCCCGCACGATATCCGCATCAAACTTTAAACTCAACTTTAGACACCATCAAGGCTGAAAAAATGCCCCCGAAAAGAGCGTCCAAGGCATGCCTCAGATGTCGAAAGAAGAAGCGCCGATGTAATGGTCGACAACCTTGTCGGAATTGCACGAACGCCCACCAAGTGTGCACATACAGTTCATCGTCCTCACAGAGACCTTCCCCAAGCGAAAGCATATTGAATGAAGCCAGCGTGCCTCATGGAGGATTGATCGCCGAGAAAAGGGCAGATAAATGTGCTTCGCTGAACTCGGGAGAGTTTTTAGTTAAGCGACTCGGTCTTTCAACCGACTGCCATTCTCCCAGGGATTCTCGTCTATGCTCTTGGAATTTCCGTCTACATAAAGATTTGCCATGTCTCAGCGTGGTCAAGCCCTTGTCGGATATTCTGACACCTCGACACATGCACCAACTTGCAGATATATTCTTCGCCGAGATACATCCTGTCTATAAATTTCTGGATCCTGAATTGGTTTACGGGGTCATCTCTACTTCATTCGACCAACCACCAGAAACCCCGTCAAGCTGTATTCTCTCGGGAGTCGCAGCCCTGGCCTGCCTTTTTCATAGAAGCTCGCTGGAGTTGGAGTCGCAAATCATTCAACATGCTCGCGCCTCCTTGGAGTATTCGGCTACTTTGTCTATGCCGACGATCGAACACGTCGTTGGATGGTTATTGCGCGTCATCTATCTTCGTTTCACCAGCCCACCTAACGCAACATGGCTTGCAAGCTGTATACTTATGCACATGATTGAGCCAGTCAAACGACATCTCTCAACAAAAACCAACATCAATTCACTTGCAGGCACAGGCCACTCATACAACCCCCAACTCCAAAGCCAAATCTTCTACACTGCCCAACTTTTCAACACATGGATCTCATACGACTACGGCCAGCCCCGCATAATACCCCGTGGTGTCTCCGATGCCGTACCCTCAGAAAGCTCAGAATGGACAAAAACAGACCAAATATTCTGGAAACTTTCCGATTCTCTCGATCCAAACCTGCAAATTGACTCGACAGAACTGGAAAACATGCTCGACCAGACCGTTCAACTTCAACCATTACATCCAGCCTTACAATTAAAAAGATGCAATATAGGACTGTGTATTTACCGTCGACTTCGCATAACGCAACAGGTCATATCAAACGGAGCTGTGGATCAGATATTGCAACTTGCAGACGAGGGAATGCGCGTCGCTATAGCCATGGCTAAAGCGCACTCCCCCTGGTGGCATGTTTTAAATGTTCCATTTCAGATTCTCTGTGTCATGCTTGCTATTGATACAAAGGCCTCTTTAGGGCGTGTAAATCAGACTTTTCAAACATTGAAGCTTCTCGCTGATGAATATGGAGCGGAGGCTGTTCGCGAGACGTGGATGAGTGCTTGCACATTATTAAGACTTCAGACTCGGAATAAAAGGGAGGAATTCGACATTTTAGATAATGTTGGAAATAATTTCTTATCATTGAATGTTGGTGAAGGAGAAGGGGCTTTGTCGGATTTAAGCCTGCCAATGCAAACAATTGATGAAGCAAATTACGACCTTGGAGGATTTTTGGAGTTGGATGGGATTTTTTCGGCGAATTTATTTGCTTTATGAGTTGATTTCCCTTGCATGTAGACAAAGAATGAATGAATGAAGATCCAAAAACTAATATCTCGACAAATATGCAAGCAAATTACTCCTTGAACAATGCAGCCTCAGTATCATACGTATACTTCAAATCAAGATGCCAATAATCAGCAGAAATAGGCTTCACACACATCCACGCCTCATCAAGAACATCAACCACTTCTCCAGGCAAAGCATCTTTCCTCGTAGCTTCAATATTGGAATGAAGCTGCTCAATACTACTCACACCAATCAAAATACCATCCTTCCCCGTCCGTAACTGCGAATGATGATTCAACCACCGGAAAGCAACCTCTGGTAAAGTCAAACCATGCTTCTCAGCGACTCGACTGACCATTTTAACCGCATCCAGAATCGGCTGATTCATGTAGCGCTTGCGGTACAATGCGCCTGTGGTATTCTTGTCGCTGAATCGACCTTCACTTGGTGCCTGTGATTCTGTGCCTGGTTTGTATTTGCCGGAGAGAATTCCGCCTGCGAGGGGGTTGTAGACGACTATTTCCAATCCATAGCGGTGGCAGCATGGGATGAGTTCCGTCTCAATGTTTCGTGCTTATCAGAGTTAGAATTCTTTCGTTGAAAGACTATTCAATCCTCCCAGAAGGATCCAAGAATGACTTACTTATCGCGTTGTACATGGCTTGATAGATACTCGGACGAACCCATCCTTTCTCATTACACATGATAACAATCTCCGCAACTTCAAAAGAAGTATAATTACTCAATCCCAACCTCTTGAATTTACCCTCTTGGTAAAATTTATTCACTTCCTCAAGGGTCTCGGCAAAAGGCACAGATCGATCAGCAGCATGCAAGTAGAATATATCCACTTGATCAGTCTTCAAAGCAGCTAAGGACTCTTCGAATTTCTGTCGCAGTTTTCCAGGTTTATGCATGCCAGGCTGAGTAGGGTAGACTTTTGTCGCGATATTAAGTCCGCGTTCTTTCCAACCAACTGCTGCAGTGAACTCTTCTTGCTTTTCACCTAGATACATGCGTGCTGTATCAACCTCGTTATGGCCGGATGATTTGAAGTAATCCAGACATTGGCCAAAATCGTCAAGGGAAGTAATTCTGGCGCCGAGGTTTGGGTCTGGTCCGAATGTCATTAGTCCGAGGATGACACGGGGATTCGATGATTGAGATTCCGCCATGGTGAGGGTGAGATTCGAAAGAAGCCTGGTAATGCAAGAAATTTTCTGATGATCAATTGATGGGAAGAATTTGGTCCTTTTGTATGGTGGGTTCTTCAGTTTATCCAAATGGTCCACTGTTTTATATAGGCGGGCCGATGAAGCGGGCCGCACTTAAAGCCGCATACAAAATGAAGCATGCGGTCCGCTTGACCCACGTTGGAAACAAGTTCTGATGAACGAGAAGTCTGAGGTTCTAAACGAGCATTAATACCCCTGACTGATTGTCTGTACGTCAATTCTTGCATTAAGATTGTGTTGGTCTTCATTATTCGCCACGGAGACTGAATGTAATCGGTCTGATCACTATGCCTTGATATCGCATGATCTAGCAAACTCGGAACTGAAACAATACACTTCATCTCTCCCAAAGTTCAGATATTCGCAATCAGATTTTATTTCAAATGTAAGCTAAAGATAATGCGAGCTTGAATAGTACGCTGACATAGTGTCTTCTACGTGCTATTCCGTGGCCATTGCCTTAGTGTCAACATGCATTTATAAACTTATTTCTTTCCCACATCCCAAGCTGTAAATCATTGACCCCTTTGTTAGAAGCTATTTCACAAGTCACTGTGGTATAAATTTGAACTTGAGAATATTTCTGATATCTGTTCCGGGACCTTATAAGTCTGGTCATTATGCGGTCATGGTTGCGTCTCCGGGCTTGACTAGAGTGTCCCCGGACTTATTGTCCCTTGAAATCTTATAATGTGAATATACACAAGATAACAAAGTATCACATTGCAGATATAGAAGCAGTCATGTCGGACTTTCGTTTTCGTCCTGAGATCCTTGAAGGTGTTGCGGAACATCTCACCCGGAATCTCAAACCATTCGAAGATTATTTCATTCTGGACGCGGCCGTTCTCAAGAAAATAACAGATCATTTCGTCAAGGAGCTTGAGAAAGGCCTGACCAAAGAAGGGGGGAACATTGTGAGTTTTCTAGGCATGAATTGTGGGAGGTATCTCCGAAAAACTTTAGATTATTGACAGTGTACTTCTACACCATACAGCCAATGAATGTCACATGGGTGTCGAGGTTTCCCAATGGCAACGAAACTGGAAGATTTCTCACTCTAGATATGGGCGGCACGAATCTGCGAGTTTGTGATGTACGTCTGTCAGATCGGAGAGGGGACTTTGAACAGACCCAGAGAAAATTCAAGATACCAAAAGAGGTCAAATCCGGGACTGCAGAGGAACTATGGGACTTTGTTGCAGATCGTCTGGAGTCATTCCTTGAAGAGCATCCATCTGGTGCTGCAGAAGGTACTAATCTACCTTTGGCATTCACATTTTCGTTTCCGGTGGACCAGCAGAACATTCGAAGTGGAGTGCTGCAGCATTGGACTAAGAAGTTTAACGTCTCCGGTGTGGAGGGCCAGGATGTCGTTCCTCAGCTAGAAGGCGCATTGGTTAAAAAGGTGAGCTCATCATCTTCAGAGATTACATCCACAAGGGACTATCTCGATTTATTCATCTTCATTTAGAATATCCCCGTGGACGTCGTTGCACTTATCAACGATACGACGGGAACCCTCATCGCTTCGCATTATCGTGATCCACAAGTCAAAGTCGGTAGTATCTTTAGCACCGGCACGAATGCTGCATATATGGAAGAATGCAAGTCGATCCCCAAATTGGCAGGATGGGGGCTACCAGACGATGCAAAAGTCATCATCAACACCGAATACGGCGCATTTGATTGTGATCGCAAAATTCTACCCTTCACGCCTTTCGACCATCAAATTGATTCGGAGTCCCTACGCCCAGGAACACAGCTCTATGAGAAAATGGTTTCTGGTCTGTATATCGGTGAGATGTTACGCATCATCATGGTCAAGCTGCACGAAGACGGAACATTATTCCAAGGCCAAGATATCACACGCCTTCGAAAGGCGAATGTTCTAGACGCGACATTCCTCTCAATTGCGGAGATGGATATCACAGCGGAGCTTGATGATATGAGAGAGGAGTTTGAAGAGCAGCTCAGTTTGTCACCTGCTGTAGATGAGATGAAAGTTTGTCGGTATTTGATCGGCTTGATTGCGACTCGAGCAGCGCGTCTCTACGCATGTGGAATTGCGGCCATTTGCAGGAAGAACAGCCTGCGGAAATGCCATGTTGGTGTTGATGGTTCCGTGATAAACAAGTACAGTGGATTCAAATGCCGTGTGAGTCAGGGTCTTCGTGATATCTTCGATTGGCCAGCGAGAGAAGTTGATTTAATTGCGTTGAGCGCGTCAGAAGATGGATCTGGCGTAGGGGCAGCACTGGCTGCAGCATTGGCAATGGCAGACTCTGGGCAGATAAAGACCAAAATAATTTAGATTGAGCAATAGAATTAAGATACAACCATCTGAAGAGAAGAAGAAGAGAGAAAGTCGAATGAGGTCGAAGTTGACCGCGTAAAGTGCCCGCGCGATAAGATAAGCGCGCGTCGACGTGACAGCCTCAACTTTGTTCCGACAACATCGAAACACCTCGAGTCAAAATGCGCTTTCGTACTCAATTGAAGAATACAAGGACCTTCTCAAGTTAGTGCTCTTCTGTTTCAATAGATGAGCTCAGTATCTAACCCAAATACAGAACTGACAGCCTCACTGTCCTCCCTCGGCAAAGTATGCTGGATGCGACTAGAATACGATGTGGTGCGCTTCACCATCATCCCAGACCAAGGCACCCAAGTGTGGGCTCAAATTCCCGTTGTATGTGATCATCCATGAAGTGCATACACCAGTCAATATACTGACAGGTTGCCCAGGACACCATCTTCGAGGAAAACACCTATGAAATGGAATCCAACTCCGAAGCAATCAATATCGAAATCAACATCAGCAACTTAAACCGCGCTCTCCGCTCCACATTCGGCGCATCACAATCTCAACTCCGTCTCACGAAAAAGGATAAAATGCCCCTCCTAGCTCTAACAGTCCTATCATCCGAGTGGACAGAGGGGAACATGGCTCTAGCAACAGAGGAAACCACAGATCCAACAGGCGAGGTAGTAGGAGATCGACGAGCCCGCGAACGAGAAACACGAATAACGCAAGAAATACCTATAAAAATCCTTCACGAATCAGCCGTAGACGGTCTCCATGAACCACACTGTCCAGATCCAGATGTCCACATCATTTTACCCGGACTCTCCCAATTAAAGAATATCTCGGATCGATTTACGAAATTGGCATCAACGGATTCAAAAGGTCGACAAGCTGGATTAGTAATGACGGACTCGATTTCGAATTCGAATACGGCGGCGTCGGCTCTCTCGGCGAACCCCGCGCCCAAGTTAGAATTATCTGCAAATATGCATGGGAAATTACGGCTTGCTATTGCGACGGATGAATTGAGGATTGCGAGTGTTTGGTCTGCGTTGATTAACCCACCGCTAGATCCGGCTCATATAACCCAGGATCAGTATTCTCAGTTGCCAAGTGAGCGTATGCGAGAGGTTGGGGAAGATGATGAGTCTGGATGGGCGAAGGTGCGCATTGATGGGAAAGATTGGAGTCGTGTTTTGAGTGTTGGGAGATTAAGTCCCAAGGTGGTTGCTTGTGAGTGGTTCTCATGCTCATTGCCTTATTTGCTATCTACAGTGGGTGATTTCGGCTTTCGCTAACTTTGCACTTCACAGGTTTCATCAATGAAACGGCGCTCGTCCTTTACGTTTATCTTCCAGGCAGTTGGAATGGGGAAGAGTCATGTTTGACGGTGAGTTCTCCAACGACGCACAATGGCAATTCTAATAATTCAATATAGTATTATATCAACTCTTTCGCGACATGATGGCGTATACCTGTCGAGCATACAGATGTTCTATCTACGAGTGTTACGATATTAATAGATGAGAATCAAAAGCGAAATGCTTCAGAATTAGAGAATTCGTTATTAAAACATAAACATGGACAATACCATGCGAAGTATAGTAAAAGCAAATCCAAGCGAAACTAGAACAATGAGCCACGGTATAACTGCGAGGGAGAATGATGATATACATGATGCAAGGAGACAACAGTCTCCCTCGCTTTGCGGGCGAGAATCGCAACAAAGAACAGCAAAAAGCAAGATATGTGCAAGGCCTTGCGATGATGAGCTGGATCAGAGTGCGAGAACGCCATGAGAATGGGAAGTTGTATCTGGCTCACTGCAGAACACAACATGCAAATTGCTGGGGAGGGGGAATGAATCCTGACAATGGGGAGTCTATTAAAGATGATACGATGTGAAACAAAGACAATGATTGGCGATGGAAGAATCGGGGGAAAGGCGAATCAAGACATGAGGGCATAATAAAACAAAGGGAAAACACAAAGAAAATGTTATCCATCTTGATAGTCAATACTAGTCAAGATGTACTTCCAAGGATCTGTGTGGAAGCTGGAAGATTATTTAGCCATGACATCGACATAGCGGCCCTTCTTCTTGCCCTTGGCAGTATTGCCCTTGCGTGCCTGCGGAGCACCCAGTAGATCATCGATAGAGCTAGCATGCGTCAAGGATGAGGACGGTCGTGGAGGTGGACCTGCCGAGCTTCCAGGCGGCGTTGGGACCGCCGCACCGGTAGAGACGGATCGTGGCAAGCTACCAAGGGTAGGAGGCACGCCGAGACCAGAGAAAGCGGGGCTAGATGAAAGCGAAGGCGGAACATCACTCGATGAGGATGGTGGTCTGCTTCCTGAGCCAAGAGGCATGGGTGGCATTGGTGGTGGAGGCATACTTCCATAGCTTGTAGCCCGACTGGGAGGAGCTGATCCTCGAGGAGGCGGCGGCGTGGCACGAACAGGTTCGGCGCTACTAGGGTCTTTCTTGTTCACCCACTTCTTTAGGTCCTTATCGTAATAGAATGAGTTCTCCTCGCCCAGCTTGGCCTTGATGGGACCGCCGCCTGACGGCTCGGCTTCTTTCTTGCCACCTCCGAACCATCCACCAAACCATCCCTTCTTGGAAGGTTGTTGGTCTCTCTTGGCTATAGCACAGGTTAGTATTGTCATATAGATAATCACGTATTTGAAACATACCATCTTCTTCGGCGGCCTTTCTGAAAGCTTCATCCGCCTTGCGGTCATTCTCAGCTTTTTGCAGAGCAGCAGCTTGGGCGGCTAGGTCACCATCATCTTCGTCTTCCATGAAGGACTTCTTCGGCTTAGATGCTTCCTCTTCGACAGACTCCTGTGGCTCTTCAGGCGCAGAGGCCATGGCAGGGGTATGGGAAGGTGGCTCGTAAGCGTTGGTGCTGGTTGAAGGGGGCATGTATCCATTGCTTTCAGATTGTGGCATTCCAGGCGGACCTTGATAATAAGGTGACTGGCTGGCCGGGTCCTGTCCTTCGGGTTGGTAGAAGAGCCCGTTCAGCGCTGATTGAGGAGGGGGAGCGATATCCACAGGTGACTGAGTAGCCGAAGTTTCCTCAACCGGAGCAAGAGGCATGTAGGACGACTGGGGAGGAGTGGGCTGATACCCAGGCACACCCGGAGATCCATAAATCGACGCACCCGAGAACGATTGGGCATCGGCGGGAGGGGATGAGATTTCCTGCGAACTTCGACGTTGGCCGTAAGAAATAGGGCCAAAAGAGGTAGAACGCTGCGAGTCCATAGAAGACCGCCCACGCAGTTGCTCCGGTGAGGCATTTGGCGCATACTGGTTGGCAGAGGGCAAGTACCGAGAAGGACCCCCAGCAGGGATCGACTGGGCGCCTGCGCCTGGGTAAGATCCATAAAGATCTGACATGGATGGAGAACGGCTGACAGTCGGCGTTCCAGCAATGTTGGCAAAAGGACCAACGTCTGCAACTTCGCCAGCCTTGCCAGAGCCTGTCGATGCTGCGTCGCTCTCGTCGCCAGCAACGAAACTATTGAAGCGGGCCCACATAGACCCAGAAACCTTCTCCATATTTGGCTTAGGAATCCATGATGAGCCAGCCTCGGTAGTTGTCTGGCGGAGGCGCGCGGAAAGCTCATCGACTTCAATGAACAAGTATTGGTGGTGGTACGGTGAAGGTCGAGTGGTGGCCTTCAGGGATGCCGCAACTCCATCGCAGTAGCCTTGTGCTTCGGACTTGCGACCTTGATCAGCAAGCTGCTTAGCATGGAGCAATTTGAAGGCAAGGAGATATGGCAGCGTGGGCACTGGGGAGCTTGCTAAGACAGATGTGGCGAACTCGTAAACCTCAGTGAGAAGAATGGAATCTTCGTCGAGGAGCGCGCAAGGGAAGCGCTGATGGTCCGCACCCAAGAGCACAATATTGGTCTGAGGGTCATCGGCACCTCCAAAGATGGCACCCCCGGAGAACATGAAGCAAATATGAGCTGCTTCAACACGGCCATACGATGCGAGCAAGCGCCCAAGCGCCAGCAATGCATGGCTGTCTTCGGAACTGCGGTTGCTAAGAACCAATCCAAGTGTATCCCTCCAGCTATCGAGTCCATCGAGAGCATTTTTGGGGGCTCCCTGTCCATCAGCCCTGCTGATCAGTTGATGGCCAGCTCGTGCAGATGGGGGGACCAGTTCATCAATACTTTCATCCACATTGCCAGCAAAAATCTCATACAGAGCCGAAAGTGACTCGGAATTGGCCGTCGTTGATTTGATTTCCCGTCGAATAAACTCCTGAACCACTTGCTTCCATACAGACTTGTCCATCGTTGATGCCACAATCATGGCGTGTCCCCAGAGACGACGATCCACAGCACCCCAGACGGCTTTCTCGCGTTCACCTAGGAACAAGTTACTGCGCAGGTCCTCCAGCCAACGAGAATCCACGGCATCTGACTGTAAGGAGGTGTTGAGAGCCCTCAAGCTTCCCGAATTTGCGAATATGCCCCCATATGAGCCATCCACATCTGCACTGGGCAAGTTAGGGAAGACAGCTTGGCGAAGGGACTGCTGAACTGCAGGGGTTCCATCAAGGGCACCATCATTCTCGACTAGAATCTTCGTGACTTTCCAGAGCAAGATCTTCTCGTCGTGACGCTTTCGCGCGTCAGGGTTAGAATGGTCAAAGTCAGGGGAGACCTCGTTTTCAAACGCAGCAACCTTGCTAGACAGCCAGGCCAAGACATCTTTCTTCTTGGCCTTGGTCTTGAGAGGACCAGGGTGTGGAACAATAGTGTCAGCCGAGGGCAACAACTGCTTCAATTGTGAAAATTTGGGTTCACCTGGGCCAGGCTTAATCATGGGTGCCGTTTGGCCAGCAGAATAGCGTGGCGTGTGCTTAGGGAAGCACGAAACCACTGCTCCGCCAAACCCAAACTTGAATATCGGAGCTCCCTTCCAGCGTTGCAGGCCGTCATGCTCCTGGCCATCCACTGGGGTGATGAAAGCAAGATGCTGAGACAAAGCACGAGCCCGGCCTGCTGCAGTGGGTTGTGTAGGCGCATAGGGGTTTGATGTCTTTGTCGGTGAGCCAGATCCGTGCACCGATGCAGGTCGTGGAAGTGGAGGCTCAATGGACGGGACGTAGGAGCGGGGGCTGGTGACTTGCTGTCCAGGTGATTGAGTTTGAGATCTGCGTGGCGGAGCGAATTGTGAATCGGGAGCTTGAGGCGACGTTGGTCCACCTTGTTCAGCGACAGCAGGGGCTGAAACGGCTGGTGCGTATGCCGATGCCACAACTGGAGAAGCCTGAGTGGGACTAGGGCCAACGCGATTGGCAAACTCATTCAAATATTCTGGAGGGGCGTAGCGATTCCTTGGGGGAGTTTGTTGTGGAGCAACTGGCGGGCTTGCAGTATCTATAGCCAACGCATTTGCCGGATCGTTGAGGGGCTGTGGCGCGTACGACGACCCTTGGTCAATACTTGGACGCTGACGAGGAGAGGAAAGATCAGCCGAAGGTTGAAGCGACGGTGGCAACATTCCAGGTTGTTGCGGTTGCGATTGCCCATCTTCGGGCTGGTAAGACACTTTCTCGTGGTATGCCAAGGGGCTTGAAGTACGAGGCTGGAAAGGCAGAGGCGTTTGCTGTCCAGGGACAAATAATGGCTGAGATGCGTAACGATTGCGAGCACCAGATGTTGGAGGAGGTGCAGGAGAATATCGTGGAAGCGACGGTGGTTTTGCGGCTGGGTTGAGAGACGGGGGCTTGGGAGAATATCTTGAAGCGGCACTGGGACCGGCAGGCGCACTTGAGGCCAATGTGGATGAGTAAGGGTCCATGGGCTCTGGCAGCTGCAGAGAGGACTGCGCCGATTGGATATTGGCCGGAGGAGGAGGTGGAGCCATCATGCCTGCATTTTGAGGAGGTGGTGGTGGTGGCATTTGAGATGGTCCAGTCGGTTGTGGTGCGGCAGGCCCGGGGGTATATCGCCCAGAACTCGCAGGGCGAGATCTAGGAGGCGGCAAGGGAAGTTCTTCAAAGAAGTTCTTGGGTGCTGGTGGGGGCACAGGTGCTGTTGTAGGCGGAGCAGTGACTGAAGGTGCTGAGGGCATCGAGGGAGTCATTGTCTGTTGGGGCATACCAAGGCTCGCAGGCGGAGGAGGCAGGTTCTCTACCTTGGGAGGAACAGGTTTGTGAGTAGCTACTGGCCGACGAGGACGAGACAGGTCTTCTGGAAGATCGTAGGGTGATTTATAACCCTCCTTCGATTTTTCGGTGTAGCTTTCTCCTCTCTTTGCCACGGGGTTGGAGGGCTGTTGCGAAAAGAATGATTGCATAGGAGGGTTGGCCTGCGGAGGAGCTCCAGGAAGAGGGATTCCAGATACCAAATCACCCGTAGTTGGCTGATGCGGAGTATAGACACCGGGAATGGGGCGAGGTCGAGCCTGACTCTGTGGGGTTTCAAAAGGACTGTTCAGACCAGTAGGCCCGGCGTTGGTTGTGGGCGCAATAGTAGCTTGAGGAATAGCTCCCTGTCCGGGGGATGGTTGGACATCGTCTCCCAGTAGCATATCGTCCTCATCATCACTCAGAGCTGCCTCCCAGCGCGCAGCCATATCATCCTCGCCAATGTCACTCAATTCGGCTTCCCATCGCGCAGCAAGATCCGCTTCAGATGGCTCTTCAGCTTCTGTTTGAGGCTCTGGTGCAGCCAGTCCCGAAGACGCGCCGTTGAGGACACTGTCAAGCTGTGCAGCCGCGGAAATATCACTGGTAGGAGAAGCAATGGCTGGAGAGGCCATTTCGAATCCAATCGATTCCATCACTTGAGAAGTACTTTTGCGCGTAATATGTAGGGAAGGCATTTTACTAGGCTCTGATTTCTGTACGCCACTGAAGAATCCATCTGCATCATCTTCATCTTCATCTTTGTCGAAAAGATTGTCAACGGACGTTTGTTGAGGCAGTTCGTGAGATTCGTTCCGAATGGGGGAGCTGGGAGAAGTAGCTTCGTCGAGTAGGGGAACACCCTCTTCAAACCGCGACTCGGTCTCCGGAGGCCCAAAGATGGGCTTGGTCTGGGTCTTAAGCTGATTGAAGAAATCATCCCCGTCGGAATCGACATCAAGGTCAACATTATTATCCCAGGCGTCACCATCCTCTGCGGCCTCTTCATCTTGTACACTTGTGACGACTGGCGGCGTGGTTTCAGCCGCTCGGATGGGCAACTCAGTAATTGGCTGGGTAGCAGCATCCTTCCCGTCTAAGCTATCCCATGGACCAGGATTTTGATCCACCGGATTCTGTGCCTCGTTGATCTCATCAAAGAAGGAAGCCGCATTGGCTTCTTGGGTTCCAGTGTTGAAGACTAATTCGGTAGGGGCCGACTCGGCCTGAGGCGGTTGATGTGTGGCTTCGACATTTCCCAAGTCCAATCCAGTCTCTGCTGAGGTCTTTGTGGCATGCACTTCCGGCTCCACGGCCTCGGCCATCTCAACAGAAGCCGGTGGTTCTTCGGATTGCGACTGCACGGGTGCAGCATCTTCCAGCACAGTATTAGACTCGGCCCCCTCTCCAATAGTCGCAATAGGCTCAGGAGCTTTAGTTGGCTCAGCAACTTCTGTTGTTTGGACAGTTAACTGTTCGGGCTGAGCCTCGGACTGGGGCTGTGTAGGTGGGGGGTTGTCAAAAGCCGAGGCCGGAATTGCTTCGGTGGCATCGGGGACAAGAGCATTTTCGACTGGAGGAGCTGGAGGTTGAGCAGGTTGTGGTTGCAGAGGTTCGGCACCTTGCGCAAAGGGGTCTTGAGGAGAATTTGAGGTCGAGTCCTCCACAAGACCCGCGTCAGTGGTGCCATTCACGCCCGGTTTATTATTAACAACACCAGTTTCCAAAATCGCCGGCGCATCCGTTGTTGGGATTTCCACAGTCGTGTCGATAGAAGGCATCGGGCCTGTTTCCTCGGGCATATCCCAGGCTGAGAAATCGTCGTCACTTAAAGGGGACTTCACGTCGGAAGCGGGAGCTTGTTTGGCGTTATCTCTAGCCAGGAGATCTGTAGATGTAGCCGACTCATGCTGTTGATTATGTGAGTCCGGTCGAAGCGCGGGATTCCAACTGTCCACTATCTGATCGTTCGGTACTATTGTTTGCGCCATTATCAATAGATATGCTGACGACGTGGGCTCGTCGCCTTGGGAGTTCGGAGGGAGAGAGTAACTGGACACGTCTCCTGTGACATTCGAGTCAACAAACTCGAGATTGAGGACTCAAAAGCTCTGTGCAATTAAGAATCCATTAAACAGCGATAAAATATCAAAGCAGAAACAACACGAATCAGAGGAAGAAGAAACAAAGCATGAAGTCGCAAAGAGTTTCGTCCGAAAGGCAAAGCACCGTCGCGGCTCCCCAGATCCGCTTGCCCAATTGGGGAATACGGACTAATATTTCTCCGAAAAGACACATTACGTTTCTCTCCAAATAAGGCAGGCGGTGGGCATTTGGACCTATCACCCAGCATCACATGACGGCGCATACACATAGGCAATCACGACAAGCGACGATCTTCCAGCGCAACTTTCGCCTGCAACAAACATTGAGCCACGCAGATTGGAGGATTTTCGTGAAGTTGGCCTTGCTTGACTCTTTGTATATTCCTGGCCTGGTTGCCTACTTGATACTCAATCTTCCACACTCGTTTTCCTTCCCACTATGCCGGCGCGGTACTTCCAAACAACAACTCCACCGAGTATCTGAAATGATCCTATACTTATTGTTTAGTACGCCGTTGTCTTTTGGTTCATGATTCAGAGTGGACTCCTGTTCAAAGCACATTCATCATGAACTCCTCGCACGATTATCTACATCCCCATCAACAATCCGATCATCCCGGCGACTACTCGGGATCCGATGACGACGACTTGGATCTAGAAGAGCTAGACCCCAGCGCAACACCACAACAATTTTCTCGAGCATCCAGGGACTACCCAGGTCGTGAAAGAAATTATGGCGCAGGGATTGCATTACGGAATTTACGCGTTGGGGTGGGGAATCGGTGGAGAAGAAGTCCCTCCGGTCAAAGGGAGCCTGAAGAGGATACAGCTGCACTGTTACAAGAAGACCGGGCTGAGGAAGGAATGCGCCGGTCACACGGTAGCTCACGGAATTTGACAGATGACGATGCCCCTCTTCTTGATCGTCGGGGCTCAACTCGCTTATTCAAGGACGATGAGCCTATCCAAAAAGGCAGCAGCCGTTTACGCCTCCCGAGCTTCCGGGGACCGAGTTTCCTCCAAAATGCCTCGAACCGCCTTCGCAGGTCCGGTAACAATGATCAAAGTGTCAAACCTCCTCGTGAAGTTCTCGTTGGTCAATATCAATCAACTAAATACCCTCCCAATGTTGTCTCGAATGCGAAATATACCCCCTGGAGTTTCCTTCCTCGAACCCTTTACAACGAGTTCTCCTTCTTTTTCAACATATACTTTCTCCTCGTCGCCCTTTCACAAATCATTCCGGTACTTCGCATTGGATATATGTCCTCATATATCGCTCCCTTGGCTTTCGTGGTATCGATATCTCTCGGCAAGGAGGCTCTGGATGATATAGGTCGCCGCCGGCGGGATGCGGAGGCTAACTCTGAAGAATTTATCGTCCTGTCTCTTGACCGCGCGAATGTATTGGAAATGACCAAGAAGTCCCGAGACCTGAAGGTGGGAGATGTTCTCAAAGTCCGAAAGAATCAGCGCCTCCCTGCCGACGTCGTGATCCTGCAAAGCCTCTCAAATGACACCAATGCCGAACGTCCGAGCTCATTCGATGAAGACGCCCCTGAGGTATCTGCTGATTTACTCGATTCAGACCAAGGTCCATCTCAAACCGTCGCCGATACCTCAGCGAATGTCGATTCCTCGAGCATTACCCATGCCGCTTCTTCCTCCAGCGACACTTTCATTCGAACAGACCAGCTAGACGGTGAAACTGATTGGAAGCTTCGTTTACCGTCCGTTCTATCTCAATCATTGCCATTTAGTGATTTTCCACGTCTCAAGATTACTGCGAGTCCTCCTGATCAGCGCGTCAACGAATTTGTTGGCACGATCGAACTGGGTCCTCCCACAGGATTCTACGACGCTCACTACAACAAAGCTACTACATCACAGCCCCCAGGTGGACGGACTCCCAGTGGTGAAAACGACAACGCCAACTCTGCGCCTTTGACTATTGATAACACCGCTTGGGCCAATACAGTCCTCGCCTCCAATACGGTTACATACGCCGCAATCATTTACACCGGCTCTCAGACCCGAGCCGCTCTCTCCACCTCCCCATCTCGTTCCAAGGTGGGCCTGTTGGAATATGAAATCAACAATCTGACCAAAATTCTATGTGCATTGACGCTCACCCTGTCCGTGGTGCTGGTCGCCTTGGAGGGATTTGAGCCAACCAATGACAAGGTTTGGTATGTTGCGATTATGATTTACCTGATTCTCTTCTCCACGATCATCCCAATGAGTCTACGAGTCAATTTGGACATGGCCAAATCGGTATATGGTCGTTTCATCGAACGAGACAAGGATATACCAGGAACCGTCGTGCGGACCAGCACCATTCCTGAAGATCTCGGCAGAATCGAATATCTACTCTCGGATAAGACTGGAACTTTGACTCAAAATGGTAAGTCTTTGAACAAATTCACCACGCTGGTATTGGAAGCTAATGTTTCGTAGAAATGGAGCTTAAGAAGATCCATGTCGGTACCGTTTCATACGCTAATGAGGCAATGGACGAGGTCGGGTCATTTATTCGTCAAGGTTTTGCGGGCAATGCTTTGACAACTCCTTCGACTGTCTTTGGTACTCAGTCTGGCCAGGGGGCAGCACCACGCACGCGAAGAGAAATTGGTTCCCGAGTTCGTGACATTATATTGGCTCTCGCTGTCTGTCACAACGTGACCCCAACGACGGAGGAAGAGGATGGGCGTAAAGTCACTACATATCAAGCATCATCTCCGGACGAGATTGCCATTGTCCGCTATACAGAAGAGGTCGGATTAAAGGTGGCTTATCGTGACCGCCAAAGCATTTTTCTAGAATCTACAGACTCCAAACAGGTTGTTGTCCGTGTTCGCATTCTCGACATCTTTCCTTTCACATCAGACAGCAAGCGAATGGGTATCATCGTTCAATTCCAGCAAGATGAAAATGACCTTGAAACACCAAGCAAAAACGAACCTGAGATTTGGTTCTATCAGAAAGGTGCTGACACTGTGATGTCTTCGATTGTTGCCGCGAATGATTGGCTTGATGAGGAAACCGCCAATATGGCGCGCGAAGGTCTACGAACACTCGTCGTTGGACGTAAGCGACTTTCTCTTTCGCAGTATCAAGAATTCTCCGCGAAGTACAAGCAGGCATCTATGTCTTTCCAGGGCCGTGATGCTGGCATGGCCAAGGTCGTGACCGAGTATCTTGAACGAGACCTGGAGCTTCTGGGGGTCACTGGTGTCGAGGATCGCTTACAGCGTGACGTCAAGTCATCCTTGGAACTGATGCGCAACGCTGGAGTGAAAATCTGGATGTTAACCGGAGACAAGGTCGAGACAGCACGTTGTGTTGCTATCTCTGCAAAGTTAGTCTCCCGAGGGCAATACATCCATACAGTCTCCAAGGTCACGGACAAGTCTGTCGCCCAGGAGGCTCTGGATTTTCTCCGTAACAAGACCGATTGTTGTCTGCTGATTGATGGAGAGTCACTCAATCTCATGCTTGGTCATTTCCGCACTGCATTCATTTCTGTCGCTGTGCTTCTACCAGCCGTGGTTGCTTGTCGTTGCTCGCCAACCCAGAAAGCAGAGATCGCCAACTTAATCCGTCAACACACCAAAAAGCGCGTTTGCTGTATTGGTGATGGCGGTAACGATGTGTCCATGATCCAAGCAGCCGATGTTGGAATCGGTATTGTGGGTAAAGAGGGCCGACAGGCCTCTCTCGCCGCCGATTTCAGTATTACTCAATTCCATCACTTGACAAAGCTTTTGGTCTGGCATGGCCGCAATTCATACAAACGATCGGCAAAGCTTGCTCAATTCATCATGCACCGTGGTTTGATCATCAGTGTCTGTCAAACAATGTATAGCATTGCTGGGCATTTCGATCCCAAGGGTCTCTTCATCAATTGGCTTATGATCGGCTATGCGACAGTCTACACAAACGCCCCAGTCTTTTCACTCGTCTTCGATCGTGATGTGGACGAGAGACTCGCCAACCTCTACCCGGAGCTATACAAAGAACTAAAGACGGGGAAGAGCCTTAGCTACCGCTCGTTTTTCTCCTGGGTTCTGATCTCCGTCTACCAAGGTGCGGTCATTCAAGGCTTGTCTCAGATTTTGCTTCAAACCATCACAGGGCCCCGCCTGATCAGTGTCTCCTTCACGGCCCTTGTGCTCAATGAACTGGGCATGGTTGCCATTGCAATCACAACATGGCATCCCGTGATGATCTTCTGCTTGGTAGGCACCCTGCTTTTGTATGTGGGTAGTATACCTTTCCTCGGTGACTATTTCAATCTGCGCTATGTCATCACCGTTGATTGGTTATGGCGCGTCTTTGCCGTGCTGGCCGTCTCGTTGGTCCCTGTATGGGCTGTGAAATTGATTCGGCGATCCTGGAGTCCTCCAAGCTACCGAAAGGTCCGCGGATAAGGAGGAATATTCTCGTTGATTCATCATTTCGTTCCTTTTTCTTTCTTTTTTTTCTCTCTATTTGGACATGGTCTTGACTTGTCCTTTGTATATCCACCCAAGCATCTCTTTTGCAAAGCGCATCAGGCGTTGGAAGCGTGAACCATTTCTTTGACTTGTTTGTGTGGCGATATACTCGAATAAATGTTCATTCATAGATTAGGGTGATGATAGCATCACAATTCAGCATTCATTTTGCCAACCGTGGAAACTGCATTTTACCGTAGACTTGGGCCCTTGGACATGGGCAAGGACAACCTATCACTGGCAATAGTCGTTGTGGAGATCATGATTGAAAGTCTGGGCTGTCTGGAAGATGTAATATCTAGGCTTGCTCAGGCTCCACTCGTGATGGACTTCAAACACGAGTCTTGAAGTCCAGACAACTCTCAGTATGAATTGTTACCAAGGTAGCAATGCTATAATCTATTCCACAGAACATGGAATGATTATATTGCAACTAGAGTTGGATCATAGTGTGGGTTCATCGGTATCTAACTTCCCACCTAATCTTTACACTTTTTCGAGACTGTGCCACCAGCCAGTCACAGGGAAGGCCTTTGTTATAATATTGTAGATCTATGCCTATTCCCTTCCTTTCTCCTCTTGTCTGTTTATTCAAGATTCTAAGTAGAAATGGCTTTTGGCTGGGGTCGAGCAACGTAGTCTAAGTTGCCATTCGCTGTCTACCGTGACGAGGAATGGGAAGATTCCGCTTTTCACCATTGCCACGCATTGAAACAGATACTTATATCAGACCATCAACATCTAGAATCCTCGCTTAGTCTAGCATTATTCAACCAGCCACTAACGCACCCCACTTAGTGAAACCGCATGGATATATTTTTACTCCAGGGCTCAGCCAGAACGCACTTAATTGCGTCAAGGTCAGACGCGGTCAGAAATCAAGATCATCCCACTCATCACCGACGCTGGTATAGTCGCTGGAGCCCTTGAACTTTTTCTCATACGTCAGATATAGTATATCTGACGTATGAGAAAAAGTTGAATCAAAGTTACCAAGTAACCACGGAATATAGCGAAAGCCAAGAGCCCAGTACTGTAGATCTTCAACAGGTGTTAACAAAACAAGCCTGGTTCCTGGACATCAACCCTGGGTGTGGGATGACATGGCCATGTAATCTCTTACAGTTCCGAGATTTCCCATCTCCAACCAGCCAACAACTCGATATTCCCCTATGTTATCCCCACCAAATCACCTTCCAACAAATAAGAATCTCGGCTCGCCTTGAAATCCCGCAACGGTCATTGTCTCCGGCGCCATGGCTGGGGGCGAAAAAAAGCAAGAGATCCATCAAATAAACCTCCTCCACCCTCCATGGTAGATTAACCTTTATAGTACGAGAGTATGTATAAGAGAGTCGGGATTCGGTTTCCATCCCACGCCCACATCGCATCTTGACTGGTGCATATTTCGCCGAGGTGTCACCGATGACGGCACTGGAGTCTCCATGGGGAACCCCAACTCTGGGAAAATACGCAAGAAATCTTTTAATTATGTATTTTAGTTGACTCCATGTTAGTCAAAGCCGGAGACTGTCCGAAAGGAAGTGCTCATGTGAACCCGTGAATCCCGTGTTTTTTTCGGCTTGCGGGCCCCCTTCTACACTCGGCCAAGTCTTCATCCGCACCGCCAAGGGCCGCTTCTAACACGGGAAGCCGGGAATCTTCCAGAAGTGCGATCCCGAGTACCGTACAGAGTAGTGTGTGACTATGTATGTACAGTAGAAGTAGAATAGAAAATGCGTTTCACCTTAGAATACAAGAATGTCCAAGCGTTCGCCACGGGGTAAAACCCCTGGGATTGCCCCAGGTTAAGCTTTTCTGCATCGCGATTCGTTCAGAACGCCCGACCAAACCCCCCGAATTCCCCGGGCCGGTACATAGTGCCTTCCCCTCCACATTCTTGATTCTCGCCCTAGACTCCTGGGGATGTTTCCCCTCGTTTTCCCGGGCAACTAGGTCTTCTTGAGCGACCGGTGAACAAATATCGAAGTTCTCGACGTGGTACTTGCATGCGCGATCCCCCCGGCTTTGATTTTTCCCCGTGGTTGGTTCGGCTGGCCGACTGGATCCTCTTCTCCACATGGAGAGAGACAGAGACGACAAGTTTTCCGGAGAAGAAGGAGGCTACGGCTTCTATCCCGTCTTTTTCCTCCAGATTGGATGATGCGTGGGGTCAATCTCCAGCCTGTTTAGACTTTTTTTTCTCTTTCTCCACTTTGTCTTTTGTCTCGCGTTTCTCTTGGTTTGCGCCTGAGTGTATTGCCGGTCGTCATTGTACTACGAGTATGTAATGTGTGATGTGGTAGTATTCTGTACGGAGTAGATCTGCTTCAAATAGTCCCTGTTTCCCCCCCCTTTCCCCCGCGACGTTCTCTATTCTATTTTCTCCTCTTTTATTCATCTACCGATCTATATATCCTTTGGCCGGGATTAGTCTGAAACGACTGGCTCGTTTCATTCATTTTTTTTTTCTCTTTTCTATAAAATAATCCCATTTGCTCTCGGCACCCTAGCAAGGGATATATCATCAATATGGCCGACGTTAAAGAAATCCCTTCTGACTCGCACAGAGAGGATAAGGAGGCAGGCGCCTTCGAAGTGGACGATGTCCAGGATATCAAAGACTCCAAGGAGGATCGTGAGCTGAGCGAGGCTGCGATGGATGCAGAGATTGCACAACTGGAGGAACAACTGCAGACATTGCCCAAGCCCTTTTTCGAGGTTACTCTAAACAACCCTGCTATCTTCACCTACATCTTGGTAGCCTTTGCTTCAATGGGAGGTCTTCTTTCTGGTCTTGACCAGTCTCTCATCTCTGGTGCTATTGATCTTCCCAAGGATCTGCACCTCAGTGACTCGTTGAACAGTCTGGTTAACTCCGGTATGCCTCTTGGTGCTGTTGCTGGTGCTCTGATTCTCTCGCCTTCCAACGAATATCTCGGTCGTAAGATGTCTATCATTATTTCTTGTATTCTTTACACCGTCGGTGCTGCCCTGGAGGCTGGTGCCATGAACTTTGGTATGATCTTTGCTGGCCGTTTCATCCTCGGAGCCGGTGTTGGTCTTGAGGGTGGTACTGTACCTGTTTATGTCGCCGAGTGTGGTAAGTTGATCCTATCACGAACATTCGATTCGTCTTATGTAGCAAACTAACATCCCATCTCTCACAGTCCCAAGTCGCATTCGTGGTAACCTTGTGTCCGCCTACCAACTAAATATCGCCCTTGGTGAAGTACTGGGATACGCCGTCGCCGCTATGTTCTTTGATGTCAAGGGTAACTGGCGTTACATTCTCGGTTCCTCTCTGGTCTTTTCCACCATCCTGTTGGTCGGCATGGTCTTCCTTCCCGAAAGTCCCCGTTATCTCATGCACAAGGGTCGTGATGTCGCCGCTTACTCCGTCTGGAAACGTATTCGTGGCTTCAACGACTACGACTCCAAGGATGAATTCCTCGGTATGCGCCAGGCTGTTACTGCCGAGAGCGAAGAACAGGCTGCCACTGGTAAATACGCCTGGATGGACTTCTTCACTAAGCCCCGTGCCCGCCGTGCCATCGTCTACGCCAATATCATGATTATGCTCGGTCAGTTGACCGGTGTTAACGCAGTCATGTACTACATGTCTACACTGATGAAGAACATCGGCTTCGACGACAAGACTGCCATCTTCATGTCCTTGGTCGGCGGTGGCTCGCTGCTGTTTGGCTGTGTTCCTGCTGTTATGTACATGGAGCGATTTGGTCGTCGCTACTGGGCCAATGCCATGCTTCCAGGTTTCTTCATTGGTCTCGTTCTTGTCGGTGCCGGATACACCATCGACTATAACAAATACCCTGCCACCGCAGAGGGCCTTTACCTCACTGGTATCATTCTATACATGGGTTTCTTCGGTTCTTATGCCTGTCTCACTTGGGTCGTTCCGTCCGAGGTATTCCCTACGTACCTTCGTCACTACGGAATGACCACTGCCGATGCAACCCTCTTCCTGTGCTCTTTCATCGTGACCTATAACTTCACTCGCATGATGGAAGCTATGACTCGCATTGGTCTGACTCTCGGTTTCTACGGTGGCATTGCCGCTCTCGGATGGGTTTACCAGATTATCTTCATGCCAGAGACCAAGAACCTTTCCCTCGAGGAAATTGATGAGCTCTTCTCCAAGCCCACTTCGGTCATTGTGAAGCAGAATCTCAAGCAGACCTCTCAGGTCATTAAGGACCTGTGCCATTTCCGTTTCAAGAAGGTCTTCTCTCCTGAGCCTTACAAGAAGAACTAAAGGGATATCTTCACCTTGCTTTGGAGAATGAAGTGATACGATATTAGTTTTACTTTTCGTTATAGATGATTAATGTAGTCATGTTCACACGATGTACTGCAATATACCCCAATCAAATGAATCATCAAATTGCAAATGAAAAAATCAATACAAGCATTCGCATCTAAAATCACTGATTTCTCAAATTGTACCACTAACTAGGTAGTATAGTGCCACCCCTAGTTTCATTTAAGATGGCACTACACGACGATCTTTCACAGAATTTCTTTCTATCAAAACCCCATAAAATTCGCGGCATGTTTTCAAAAGATCAAACTTGATCGAGAGCCGAATCCTTATTAATCATATTGGTGAACAATCCATAAGGAAGGAAAGTATTGCAAATCCAGCTAAGAGTAGAAGCCTGTCCGCGTCGAATAAAAGGACCACGACCACCAAGAACATCCTCCACGACATTCTTAGCTGCAATGTCAATATTTTGCTTGTTCGGGTGAACTTGAGTCTTCTTGTGCCTATCAATGACAGAGGCTATCTTCTGATAATGCGAGTCGGACGGCAATTCGAGATCTGCAATATTTGAAGGATTGTTTCCGCTTGTTTCGACGCCCCCGAGGATGACCGTGACGACTCGGACGCCGAGGGGGGCCATTTCAAGGCGCAGTGTCTCAGAAATTCTTATCTGCGCACTTCTAGAGCTGCTATATATACCTATATTTGAATTGGAAATGTTAGGACCAGATAAGAAAGAGGTGATGCTATATTAGCGTAAGTTATATATCAGCAACTTGAACTAACCTGCCCAAGCAAAAACCATTTCTCCAGACACCGAACTGATATTGCATATCGTTCCTTTGGCAGCAATGAGCATAGGTGAAAATGCTTGCGCCATCTCAAGAATACTCCAGACATTCGCATCGTATACTTTCTTCGCATCCTCCACGGCCGCGTCAAGGAGTGGTACAATTGCGTTGACGCCAGCATTGTTCACCAAGATATCGAGTTTTCCGCCGGTATGTTTTGCAACTATAGCAGCGCATTTGCGAATAGATTCAATCGAGGTGACTTCTAGGTCTAGGATTTCTATGCCGTTTATTTCGGTGAGGGATTTGGCTTTTTCTTTGTTGCGGACCGTAGCGAAGACTTGGAAGCCCTTGGCATGGTAGACTTTCGCCATTGCAGCTCCAAGGCCACCGTCGCTACAGCCAGTGATAAGTACTGTTTTGGACATTATAGTATGCTCGGAATGATTTGAGTTGGTAGGAAACTGCGTTCAGGTGTAGTGACAGGTGTATTAGGGGGTACATCTTCATTTATACTAACTTGAATATGCTGTACTAGTGCACGGGATTAGACCGTGAAGTCCGTTGGCAATTTCTATCAAGAACAGAAACGCCATGTACGATTAATCTTCCTATTATGCGAATTACCAAAACGAATGCAAGAATAAATGTATAGGTGGGGTAATTAGTAGTTAATATCTAGTAGGAGAGATTCCAACGGGATTCGGCGATGAAATCCGCTCGACAACCGGGGATAACGGGAAATCTTGGAAAGCATTCTCATTCTTATCCAGTCCTGAAGAAATTCCTGAAGGACATTCGATTCGTGATTACATACAAATTAGGAAATATATCCATTCCTGCCACGAAAGTGAATTTGGCTGGGCGAAAAGCAGATTTGATGAGGATAGACATACCTAGTTATGGCTATTGTTTCTTCAATGGTCACGAGGCATACGCTGCTAGTATGACGGGCTAATCAAATAGAGCCTACTTTTTTCAAAGATAATCTTGAAATCATACTACGAAAATACTACAGTCTGAGCAGTAAAACCATTCTCAGAGCTCAACTTGAAGGTTGTCAAGTATCATCCGTATTAGTATATACACAGTTTTGCAGCACACACAACCTGGATTATGCCAAATAATGTCCAGTTCGGTTATAATGATATGTTTTTCACTTCTATTCCCGAGACAATCTCCCCTGATCACGGTCATTCCCTGAATCGAGTTCACCTCGCCCATTACTTCCAGCATGTTCACCCCCTTCACCCGACAATTCATTCTCCCGATCATCTTTCGCCCCAACAACACCAAAATCACCCGGCAATTCAGCCTGCGGCGTATCTGGACTCTTATGGACCGGCATCTCAGACGGTATATTGCTCCGTAATGTCGGCAATTCCGCCGGTGCTACTTTACCTCCACCCTGTGAGATATCATCTGCATGTAATTCCTGTTTGGTTTGTGGATTCACTGCTGCCCCAGCATCCAGCTCCGGTTTCCCTGAATAAGGATCCAAAGGCTGCAAAGAGTTTGTAGCACTTCCAGTGCCAACAGCGGCTTTCTTTGCGCGAATCCGTCGTCGATGCCACCATATAAAGCATATAGCGGCGATAATTATGATTCCCACCGGAATACAAACGCCTATAGCAATCTTGGCGCCGGTCGAGAGTCCACTTGATTCACTTGAGTCGGAAATATCTGTTGGTTGGGGAGCGATGGATGTTGAAGAACGGGAATCTTGAACGATTATAACGGGGTATGCTTGAAAAGTTGCTTGGCCTGTTGGACCACTTGTGCCGATAGATTGGAAGTATTTGAAACTTGTTGATGAGAAGCATTGATCATCAGATTGTGAGAGGAATGTACGAGGTGATGCGAAGGAGAGAGTATGGCTAACGCAGTAATGACCATTATAGTCATAATTTCTATCAAAAACCGACCCGACCACAATTAGAACTGTCCCCAGCATCTCCCAAAAATAGCAGAGAGAGAGAGAGAGAGAGCCAATTGACTTACCTAGGGCAACAAGCAGTTGCAACATCATGATCTCCCAAGTCAGTTATATACTCTGACAAGACGAAATGATTTGATTGCTCGATGCGACTAGCAGAAGCAGCACCGGTGAATCCCATCGGACAACCCCATCCCGGTGAGAAGCCCTTATAACTTAACGCGCTGTCATTGGAGCCAGTCCAACCACTTGGATAACATTCTGAAGCGAATCCAATAGATCCAGCATCGCATGTTGCACCCCAACGAAGGAGAGTCCCTCCTTTATTGGTATTATGCGCGACCCATTGTTCCTGAGAACACCATGCCGGAGGAGTAAATATTGTAGTCAGAGGTCCAAAATTCGAAGGGCCTGTAGCGATCATTGTGGAAGAGTCATATAGTATACTCCATCCACTGGCTTGAAGGAATTATACACGAATATATTACCACAAAATATAACAGAGAGGGAGGAAACAGAGAAAGCGAAGATCAAAGTAAATCAAATTGCGGCTTAGATGTCATCGAAATTGGCTTATCCTACTCTTCGTCAGTGCAGAATACGTACTAAGACCCTGCGCCATGATTTGGGATCCTCCCAGAAGATATAATTGGATTGTTGACCATCGAGAATGGGGAATATCTCCCGTCTATCAGTTCCCACTTCTTGTATTTGCACCAATTGTTGTTCACGTTAGGCCTTCCAAGGGCCTGAGCTGACCCGCTAAACTTAATGATAAATTCAAGACACTTGCTTGATCCCTAAATTTGGGGGCTAAATAGAAAGTAAACTGGATCTGATGATCAGCGAGAGGTTTTAAATTCACCTAGGGTTAGTTGGATTCTGTAGAGATTGTGACTGGACGAAGCTGAATATAATAGTTGAGGGTCAGGTTGAAAGATCGTATAGTTATAGCACCATAAACAGTGATCATATTCAACAACATCAAGTAAAATAAATGTAAATAGATATTTGAATGGGGTTGACTCTCCGAAAGCTTTATATTTACCATGCTAATGAGCAGCTTAAGACCATCAGCCATAAGCTTCCCTCCTAATGTCTTATATCTTCACAAATATTTCCTAGTATAATCGAGATATCCCACTGCAAGATTGTACGTACTCAATTGATCAGTTTCTTAAAAATTTAAAGATACAATCATATCCAATGGCGTACTAAGCAGCAGGTGTAAGAATATACGGTGAATAAAACCAAAGCCAAACACCCAACGCTATGCGACTATGTAATCAACCACAATGAATCGTCCATCACCACCGAGAACCCGATCCACCAACCGGCTTCCGCACACTAGGATCAACATTCGGACTTGGAGACCGACCGCCCTGCAATCGAGCCCGAAGTCTTTCCTGTGCAGATCCCGCACCAGGCCGGTCTTGACTAACTCTCGGAGATTGATGCGATCCTGCCCGTTGACTAGGTAGTGGTCTCGCGCCGGCTGGAGAAGGCGAATGGGATTGAGCATGCATGAGTGGCGGGGACGGTGAGACAGATGGACCAGGTGGCGCGCTGTGCATGGGAACAAGAGGGGGTGCAGCACCACCTCTTCCACGACGGAGACTAGTTGTTTGTGCGGCGGGTGCTTGTGCTGGGCTACCAGAATCACCCCAGAGATCACCCAAGCCACCGCCACTACGGCCGTAGGCACCTGAACCGGGGCTCTGGCCGGAGGATTGAGCGGTTGCGACGACACGGGCGGGTGCGGCTTGGGGTGCTTTAGGGTCTGGAGGAAGCCATGCTGGGAATGGACGGCCTTTCTCGGTGTAGTAGGCGCGGAGAGCGTTGGAAATGTGTGAACAGTCCTCGTTTTCGGGGTCGTCTTTCTCGTCGCCGAGGGTAATTGCTCGGCGGAGACTGTTGAGTCGAGAGCCAAGAGCACTTGTGATTGAAGATGAAGAGTATGAAGAGAAGTAGGAACTCATTGTGACTTGAGTTTCGGGGTGGAAGTTATTTCGCGATGTTTGCGTAATTGGAGAAGACGGTCTGGAGGTGGGGTGGGGGGTTGATGCGGAGCTATCGCTTTGAAGCTATGGCGGAAAGAATTAAATCAAAAGTATGTATGATGGAATTGTTGAGTTATTTCGAAGATTCCCGGAGCTTGAATAGCGACAAAAAGGACCAGAACTAGGCTTCAGTGGCACAAGAGCCGGCTCCTGTGGATGTGTTCGAGAAGAAGAGGCGAAGGCGACGACGAAGGCGGTTGAAACAGGAGGGGCACGTGATCTTTATACTTCGTTTCAGAAGAATTGCAGTTCATTAAAGGAGATGAGCCTGAGCCCCTGATTATTTAAAGTAGACAATTAAATGTGTGTATTCACTGAGATGAATCAATTGTTATACTTGCATATTATATAAGTTGGGTGGTGCATTCCACTCGGTACTTACTATGGCATCATAACCCGTGGAAGCACTAGCAGTACATCAAGCACAGCTTGATCTACTTGAGACACTTGGAAGACTAGTCAATTGCATGATGAATGCAGTTGCAAGCTTGGAAGATATTTGTGCTAATATTATCTAAGAACTTGAATATCAGATCAAGCTGTAAGCATTCAAATGGTATCTAGATCGAGTTGACAGATATGTATATAAAGGAGATGCAATATCTGGAATGATCCCCATAGAACACAGGGAGCAAAAACAATAATAAAACAAACTTGAACAAAACAAAATTTCAACCGACAACGCCATGCAACAGACGAACTTTTCCAAAACCCCTCGACAAGCCTTACGCCATGACATGATCCTTGCCAGCTCCCTCGGTCTCGTACTCGATTTCGATACGAGGACCCTTCTTGCGAGGCTTGGCCTGAGGAGCAGGAAGCTTTCTCTTCGAACCAGGCTTGGGCTTCTTCTCATCCTCACTAGACTCGCTCTCATCATCACTCTCATCATCGCTCTCCTCCTCAGAGTCATCAGAAGAGTCACCAGAGCCCTCACCAAGCCAATCTTCAATATCCTCCAAATCCTCCTCCTCATCTAAATCAGAAACATACTCCACCTCCCCGACACCTTCCTCCTCCTCATCCTCAATTTCCTCACCATCATCCAAATCCTCATCCCGCTCTCCATCACCAGCCCGCTCCAATCCACGAAGAACCTTCTTCCAAATCCCCTCATCAACATTCAAAGGCTGATCACCATAAGCACCACTGCGCAATCTCTCAATAAGCTCCCGCTCAATCGCCCGCTCAACCTTCGCAGCAGACAAAGCCTTTCGCTCACGCGTCTCCTCCCGACGCCGAATCTTAGGCGCAAGCTTAGGAACAACTCTTTCACCAAGTCGCTCATCCTCCTTCGCGATATTCCGCATTCGGATATTAACTTGTGTCAGGCGGGTCAGACGCTGTTTACACTTGTGCGTCAGAAACTTCGGCCAATATAGCAGACGCTCGTCCAGTTGCTCCAAGGCCTTGGCGTAGTTCGACGACAATCGCACTCGTTCCCACCATTTGTTTGGCATGTGTGCTCGCTCAATTGTCTTCATGTACAAATACATTGCGCCGGTCTCGGGATCCGAGCGAACGGTTGCATAGCGTGAGTTTGCTAGTGGGCAGGACTGCCGATTGCAAAGGCCGGTCACGTTATATTCATTGCGACAGAAATTTTGCTCCTTTGTAGTTCTAGATATTTGTCAGTAAGCTTTGTTACCCAAAGCATTTTTTTTTCTTTTTTTTGAATCCCGTGGCTTCTCTGCTAGCTAACGATCTCCAGGTTTTCTGGATCAAGCTGATTCTTCAAGATCCTGCAAAGAAGTGTTGGGTCATAGGGAGGAACTGTTTCAAAACAACTCACTTTAATTTGTAAGAGCAAAATTGCTGGTTAATCACCTGCCAGACAATTTCGTCGGACATGATGGGCACGGAAGAGGTGATGTTCAGTGCTGAAGAGCCCGTTTGCCGCAAATGTTGATCGAAGAAAAAAAAAAGAGCGGGTCACGTGCGTGCTTATCGATAGGCTCCCTGTCAGTGGTCACCGCCCGCAGACCGCCTTCCAACCATAACATCGCAATATACAACAATTATGAATGGTTGAACAGTCTGTAGATATTTTATAGGAATATTAGGGTAAAATAGGGAGTCTAAGAGTACTTGACTTCGAGTCACGCTTATGCAGGGGTATTGATTGTACGATCGCTAAAATATGGATTCTATCATGCCCAGCCTTCAACTTGAAGACCTCCATCCCATTCAGTTCCATTCATCGCATGATTCCCAACATCTTCTTCAGCCATATCCTCGTTCACCCAATCCATAGACTCAAGTTCACGTACAAAGAAATCCCGCTCTTCCTCCATCATAGATGCACCCTCAGGTCCACCCATAATATTCTTATATCGACGTAGATGCCACCAATGCGTGAGTCCACGGAGAGCCTGTTCCAACGGTAACGCTTCTTCGACCTCAGCGTCAACATCAGAACCAGCAAGCCAATCATCGCGAAGCTCTGGTCGACAATATAAATAGATGGCAGTGATAACACGCATATTGCTCTGGCGCCATTTACGTCCGCAGTAGGGGACTTGGGATTTGAAAAGTTTGAGAGTATAGAAACGTAGGTCTGGGTCGGGGATCTTGAGACCCTTGCGTAGGATCGTGCTGGATTTATATTGCACAAGGAGGAGGCAGCGATGTGCTTTGTCTCGGGTAATCTTTTGCATGATGTGCAAGTAGTTGATGGCGGAGAAGAAGTTCCGGAAAGAAAAGACGGTGATCGGCTCTTTGGGTAATGGGGCTGTCGGATAGCCAAGTTCATCGACTTCAGGGCGGGTGGGACCTTCGAGTACATCTGCGATGGAATCTTCAGGCGAAAGACCTCCTACAGACGTAGGTTCGTGTGAATTAGGACGATTGCGAGATATCGGGGGCGGAACAGCTTCATCTTCACTCTCGGTGTCCCCGCCATTGGTGTCTTCAGGTTCGACAGGGTTATCCGAATGGTCGGAGCAGAAACGGAAAAATCTAGCAGCGGTCAGTTCAGTGGTTGTGTACATAGAAGAAGACAAGAGGGAAACGAACGATAATTCTTCACGGTCATTCTTTTGGGCCACCGCTTGATCAACATCTTGATGAGCGAACATCTTCAAGATCAATGGAAGATAATTTGAGTCGAGCAAGAGTTGAGTCATATATTCAAATTTCAGAATATCTGCAATCGGTTAGTGTGCAATCCAGAAGAATGTGAATTCCGGGAGGTTGAGACTTACGAGATCGCTTGAACCATTTCAACAATAGAAGCAAAGTTCCAGAGACAGCCTTTCCAGTGATCTCTCGTAATCGGAGATTATCCAGCTCATCAATGGAAAGCTCATTGAGAAATTGCCCAGACCCTCCATTGATACCATGGCCATTACTAGAAATGTTCGTTAATGAGGGTACTTTGACTTGGGAATATCCGAGAATGAATACATACACCATGCTTTGTGAGTTAGAAGCACTCGCCTGATTGACCACCGCGCTGACATTTGTCAGAATGATTTTTAGGAAGACAATCGTGATAGATTGTAGATGAGCCAAAGTATGGGACTGGAAAGCATTAGAGCTTGACGAAGTATTAATAACCAACGAGTATTGAACTCACATAAAAGCCCTCCACAGCATCAAGACGTCGCTGAATATCCGGATCATCGACTTCTTCCTTGGGAATATCGGGCTCGGCTTGAGAAGGTTGCTCGTCCAAGCCTAAATTACCGACGTTTTCTTCCAGGTCATTGGCCCATGAATAGTCAGGCACACGTGAAGGTTGTTCGTGATTCCAACCACGATCATACTTCATAAAATTCTCTCGCTCATCCCAGAGTTGCTGCATTGCCCGTGTCATTTTTACATGAGTAGAAAACAGTCTACCCGCCTCAATAATTGACGCTGGCACGTCGCTGCCCTCCCATCTCTTTCCCACCAGGACATCCTGGCGTTCGGTGGTGCCCTTACCACCAATCCGATTGCTGGTGTCATCTAGCGGAGGATACATGAGCGGGAAATTTTGATTCGTCTGATAATTCTGTTTCTTGCCTGCCTTTCCACCAGGACCAATTGGCGACGGAGGCGGCGATGGGGCCGGTGTTGCAATATGTACTGACTGCTGCAGGATAGAGCCATTGCCACTGGCTACAGAGGGACCGACACCGCAGAATGGAGCTGCAGCTTTGTGAGGATGCTGAGGAAGAGGTGGTAGAATCGAGTTATTGTCAAGTTCCAGGGGAACAAGCGGAGGCGGCGGGTTGTAAGCAGGGTATTTAGATGTGATTTCTTGTCGGAATGTATGGTAGTCCAAGGGTGACGCAGTCAAAAATGGTGTCCTTCTGTTGGTCGAGTTTTCTTCTGCTTCGAACTTTGGCTCCAAAACTTCTTTGGCTCGATTTAACCGCTCACTGCCTCCAAATATCAGAAGTAGGGTCTTCCACAGAAGTAGAATGATTCTAGTCAGGGGAATATTGGCAGATTCATCCCATCTCAACCTCGCGATAATTTCAACGATCGTGACAAGCAAACACGGCTGAGATTCACTCAGTGAATCACGAATCAAAGTACATTGAGGATCTTGGGCCTCTTGTCTCCGGCCAACCTCAATGACAAAGTACAGGCAAGTGAGCAGCAAATTTGCTTCTCGCTCTGGAGCAGCAATATCTCCGGCACTCAGGCGTTCAAATTCGATACCATCTGGGTCGGGACCAAAGGAGGCACGGCTCTTGTCAAATATTTGACTCAATCTCTCCACTAGAACAGAAATCCCATCACACTGCTGAACAAGTGAGACATTTTGTTCGATCCACTCAATCTGGAGAGATTTCGACCTAGGATTCTCGGCCGCTGTCTTTGCGTCTGGGCTGTCGGGGAAATCTGGCGCAACTCGCCCTCCAGTAGAACCCCATACACCTGTCACAGCATAACAGACGTTCTCCAAAGCTTCCAGTCGTACAGAGATATCAGGGTGTCTTGTTTTATGAAGAGATTCCCTAATGAAATTCCGGCGTAAGCTTTCAGAGGCGTCTATCCACGATAGCTCAGGAGTCTCCGAGGCATATTTCAAGCTGAAATCGCTCCACTGTCGGTTGAAAGTTGATTTCATACCAACTAATATGACCCGGTCAAATTCATTGTACTGGAACCATTCCTCAATTTCATCTGGAAACGACTGCGCGTCGGCATATTCGAAAGCATAAGCTGGCTGTTCGATCTTGGGCATTTCCTGCACAAGCCGGCGCAGCTGAGCAAGACTTAGAGAATCCGTTGGACGATCGGCATTTTGCTGGACGGGTGCTGGGGGAGGCGGTTGCAATGGTGGAGGTGGCGCAGAGCTCTCTCGACGAAGTTCGGGTCGTTTGGGAGCCTTCTGAGGCTGTGAGGCTTCCGATGAAGGTGTGGCCTGTTCAGCTTGTTCCTGGCGTAGACCCTCTGCAACTTCTTCCATCAATTGATCGTCTGAGACGGGTGAAATATCTGTTCCCGTCTGATCTACTTCATCTGCCTTGACGATATGGTGTTCGGTCATAGCGGCGTCGGCAGTCGTTGGCGGGATGTCCATGAGGGGTGGCCACGGAGATGGTGAGTTTTTCAGCGGCGCGCTAGGTTATGGATGGCCAGAGAGATTTTGTTGACTGGATTTATGGACATCGGGGTGATATACAGGTGATTGGAGAATAGAGACGATCTTGAGGTCACCGGAGCCTCGATCGATGCGCGATGTAGCCCATCCAAACCGCCAAACATTGGGGACTCGCGTGCCAAGCCGGAGATAATTGATAAGGGTCACGTTACTATCACGTGTGTAGTATAAACATTCATTCATCAAAACAGTACACCAGTCATCGATGCAGTACGTTAATTCCTTCTATTTAATTATACTAAGTCTATTCCGAGCAGAAGCACAGAGAGATGGAGTTGCACAATATCTATTTCTGCGGTGGAGCTGCTGAGGCTGCTTATTGTACGGGACTACTCCAGTTCGGTAGCATCTAGACTCTCCTAACCCTCGAGTACACAGCTAACTATAGGCAGACAGTAACCAACAGTTTAAGAGGGTCTGTTTCGCTTTATTCGTAGCTTTTGAACGGAGTCTGGTATCGATTGCAGCCAGCTACTATATGTTGCCTACTATCACCAAGTCTTACATTCTATTTAGTCTAAGTTAAGGGTAGCATTAGCTAGTATACCCTATGGTATGGGATACTCGACTTTGAAAGACTGTATTTCTTGGATGAGATCATCATATGTGCGTGTGCGAGTTTATGAGCTATAATTTACAGACGTTGGTCTTTCACTGGGACTTGCGCGCCGCATTGTGACGCTGCTCTAACCTCCGTGTCTCCCAACGCTGCCACCCAGCCTCGGCCAGATCTTCATTGACCAATAAATCGCGCACTCGCAGTAGACGCGAGACTGTCAAGTCTGTAGCCCAATCAATCCATCCTAGGTGTCGAAGCAACCCGGTTATAACGAACCAACCACAAGCACACACGAAGCCGGCTCCACAGCCAGCAAGCACCTGCCGTGGTGTGTGGTAATTCAGGTAGATACGACTGGCAGACACAGCGACTGCACTGGCACAAAGGCCCAGGGTTAAGGCACCACGAAGTATGAAGTCGCAGTAGGGGTAGGAACTCGCATAAGACGGAGTGTGTCGGAAGAGAAGGAAAAGGGTGAGGTAGACGGCGAAGAAGGTCATGAATTGTGCATGGGAAGAGGGCATTCCATAGCCCTTGCCAAACATTTCTAGTCACAGTTAGTCAGAAATTACCAATGTCTCCCATTCCCGCTTAAAAGAGAGGTCTCTTGGAGAGACATTAATTTGAGAATGAGTCCATTCATTTACCTCGCGGTCGCTCTTCCTTAATGATGCGTTTCAGCACAAAATTCAAGGCCTCACAAGCCAGCTGTCCAGCAAACATTAAGATCACCTCCATCTCTCTTGATGCCCAAGCCAGTGTAGCATAAGACACGCAGAGAGCTTGAGGAAGCAGAGCTAGCCATGCCGACAGGAAGGACAAAGGATCTTCCGGGTTCTAGAGAAAGAAAATAAGAAAGAGGAATATAATTAGCCTTGCTTATGCCCAACTGCCTCGAAGACAACTCACATAATGGACATGAGTCAAAGACAATGAGGCTAGCGGGGTGTCAGAATTCATTCTGACAGCTGCCATTTAAGAAGAGTTCCGAGGATGGAAACCAAGCGGAGGAGCAGCCAAGAAGAAGCCAAGCTGAAGATGCCAAGACTTGATAGACTAATTGGGTAGCTTTTACTTGCTGCTTTAAATGCTTATCTCTTATCGTATTAAAGCAGCGAGTAGTTCCCTCCATTGATAAAAATTTTTTGGAGGGGGAAGGCACGACGGACCACCGAGTCAGGCACCAAAACAGGCAGGGGCACACCTTCCAGCCTATTTTTCTTTTCTTTTCTTCTTTTCTCTTCTTCTTCTTCTTTCAATCTTCTCTAATTTCTTTCATCTTTACCTCACTCGATAAAACCCATTTTAGTCTTACTTCTCCATTTCAAATCATGACGCAGTCGCTGCTTTACTCTTCTTTCTACACTTCCTTTGCCGCTAACACTCAGCCCGCCTCGTTACATCATTTGATATACCCCTCCCAGGCCAACCAACATCACCGAGCACGAATAGTACGCGCACGAATTCCTTGATCCGGGGATTTTCACAAGAATAATTAACCCTTCGGGGGTTTTTAGTTGTGTCCCTTGGTGATCTGATTGTGGTTTGGGTTTTTTCGGACAGTTGGCGTGTCTCTCCTGCAGGACAGCATCATCTTGCCTCCCATTTCTGCCCGATCGCCACTCCTATTCATTTTTGATCTTCACCATCTATATCTCTTACTTTTTCAAATTCCAGTACGCAGACCCTCTTGCGAATGGGCAAGCCATGAACCTACACTTCTGAGCAGAACCCAAACTGAGCTGCCGAAGCCCGAAGATCGTGGCAGACGCATCTCAGTAAAAGAATATACCCTGTTCCTGACACCGGACCTTCCCAAGGTCGTTTTCATTCCTGCAGGATGACCGATCTCGAATTAGAGGATGACCGCTCTGTTGAGCTCTCCTCCATTGTCGCCATCTTCCCAGAGATTCAGATCAACCCCGCGTCGCCGTTTAAAGCCTCATTAGATCTGCCCGTTACTTTGCCATCGCCAACCCGTTTCTGCTTCGAACAGCCGCTCGACCCCGGTCTACCTGCCGCGCTGACACCTCCCACATCCGTTGATGGTATAAAAGCCGATCTTGGCCCTCCTGCGCCCCGGGATGTTCACATCTTACTACACTTGCCACCCCTCAGTCTGGAAATTCAATTACCTGAAGGCTACCCCGCCGAAAAGCCACCGATCGTACGGCTCAATACTCACCCACCATGGCTCCCAGGGCCTACTTTAGAGGCATTAGCTCATGATTGCACACGGCTATGGGAGGAGTGTGGTCGGGATATGGTGGTTTTCACTTACATCGACCACCTTCAACAATTGGCGGAATCCGCCTTCGGTATTCAAGACACCCCTGACGGTGAGCTTTGTTTATCGCAGGACCTCAAGATCGCCTTGTTAGAATTCAACAACAAAACTGAGCGAGAGAAGTTTGAAAAGGAAACATTCGAATGTGGGGTATGTTTGGAGCCTAAGAAAGGCGCGAATTGCTACCGACTACAGCGATGCTCCCACGTCTTCTGTGTTGCTTGCTTGCAAGATTTCTACAATACATGCATCGCCGAGGGTGACGTTGATTCCGTGAAATGCCTCGCGCCCGATTGCGACATGGCGCAGGGCATGGATCATGCACCAGAGGAAGAAATCGACACACCGCGTCGTAAGAAGCGCCGAACCCTGACACCCAGCGAACTTCTCCAAATTCCTCTTGCCACTGAGACTGTGAAACGCTATGTTTTTCTCCGGCGCAAAAAGCAAATTGAAGCCGACAAAACGACGGTTTACTGTCCAAGACAATGGTGCCAAGGCGCTGCCCGGTCTAAGCGGCATCCCAAGCCAGTCGACCCTATGGCTGATGACGATGTATCAGATGATGAAGAAACGTCTACTGCTGAGATGAATGGAGATCCCGCGCCGATTCCTCCTGTAGAGGAGAGGCTTGCAATCTGCGAGGACTGCAATTACGCATTCTGTAGCATTTGTCGCAAAGGTTGGCATGGCGAAATAGTCCGTTGTGTTCCACCACGTCGCCAGGAAGAGTTGACAGAGGAGGAAAAGGCAACAGAACGTTATCTTTCACTCTACACCACACCTTGTCCAGAATGCAGCGTGCCTTGCCAAAAACGTATGGGTTGCAACCACATGCGTTGCTTCCAATGCGACACGCACTTCTGCTACCTCTGCTCAGGCTGGTTGGATCCGTCGAATCCATATCTTCATTTCAACCGTGCTGAAAGCTCCTGCTACAATCGTCTCTGGGAGCTGGAGGGTGGTGACGGTACCGAGCCTGAAGGAGCCGAAGCTCTCCACCGTATCCCAGACGATCTTCTTATTTTCGATGATGACCACGATAATCCCGAGATTGAGAGTGACGATGACAACGACGATGATATCGGTAATGATTTACTTGATTGGGAACTCAGCGATGATGAGGATGGTCACCCTCGCCTTCCTCCCCCTCCAGCCCCCATTCCACCACGCATCAACCGCGGCGCTGCCAGGGCCGCTGGTCCACATCAACAAGGTCGCATGAATGTTGACCGTGCTGCACGAGCAGCAGCTTTAGAACGCCAGGCGCAGGCTCACGCCATGGCTGAGATTCGACGACGCGAAGCCGCCGATCCTCCTCGTCGAAATGGACCGGCTCGTCCACGAGAGCTTAACCCTGGCTTACAGCGTTTCCTCGAACTTGTACAAAATGATCGCGAGGATGAATGGGATAGTGACGAGTTGGAAGACGACTTCTAAGTTCCCGGACGAAATATGGCACTTCGCGTTACCGCTGCTGTTGGCCGTTGCTATATCTCGCTTGGTTTTATTTTTTACCCTTCGGCATTGCGTTACTATTTTCATGAGCTATGAAAATTTCCTTATGACCGTCATACACCATTTGATGTCTTTTCATGATCAGCCTCTTGCATTTGATTTATCCTTGGCTTTTGCTTTCATCTTTACATATCCCCCATTCATCTTGACATGCGACTTGGACTATAATGGTTTTTTCCACTTGCTTTCTGCCTTGGGTCCTAGCTTTTGGCGAATTCTTTTCTTGCACCTAGATATCATTGTGAAATACAGGTTCTTTCATGCTTCAATTTCCTGACCTCGGTCCATCCAAATTTAATGGGTAACACTATATGGAATATTTGTATTTACGGACTAAATCCTCGACTTATTAAATGATTTCAAAAAAATGAAATAATAGTCAATCAACTAAAGATAAACAAGAATATGAACGTTAACATAACCCATGCAAATGCCACAAAGCTCCAAAATGCAAAGACGCTCAAGAGCGGAAGTAGGACTGAAACTCTCTCTCGCGTACTCGTACAATAATATTGACCGTAGATATTTCCCTGATTCATATACCAGACATGAATGAAATGACGTTTAAATTGAGAGATGTTTTTCAAGCATCATGTAAAGAAAGGGAAGAAAGTTATTAAGGAGTGGATGAAGGTAGCAAACGGTAGCAAACGGTAGCTAACTTTAACTCTTCCAGTCGTGCCAGAATTCGTAGCTCATGACCGTATGGTCGCAGAATAAAAGGAGGAGTCTGTAATGGCGTGATGGATGCCAGCCGTGCCAGGGTTCGTGGGGACGGTAGGCGAGGGATGCTTGGGCGTGGGATTCTGGGAGTGTGAAGGGGTCTTTTTGGGTGTTTTTCTTGGGTTTTGGGTTGGCGTCGTTGAGAGGAGTTTTGGAGGCGTGGTTAGGTTGTTTGGGTGAGGATTTGTGGGGTTTGATGTCTTCGTCAGATGATGATGAAGAGGATTGGGATTGCGATTCGGATGACGGAGAAAGATCACTTTCGTCCGGGTTTAGAATGCGATAGTTGAATGTCTGCCAGTCCTTTGGATCAATTCCTCGAGGAATACTCGGTACGTCTTGGGGTACCTCGAATCCTGGCATCGGATTTACTGTAATACCAAGAAGAGGAATGATAGGACGTTCTTCTTCTGCTTCTTGCGTTGAGAAGGGAAGGATCCAATCCAGACGGAATGAAGAACCTATTTCTTCATGCCAGGTCAGGGTTATTATGGCAACTCGACCTTTTTGGGACGCTGCCACCACGAGTCCAAGCTCGGGAATGTATTTGACCATGTTGAAGCGGTCGCAGAGCGAGCTGATATCTGCATGCAGAGAGACCCGTTGAAAAAGTGGGTTTTTGCATATTATTTGGTATTCTGAATCCATTGGATATGCGGCCAGACTGATGTGGTGTTCAGAGAAATGTATTACCGGGAAGAAATTCGGTTGAGGCGCTGTAAAATAGTTAGCTCAAGTTTCCCTTCTATTGATACTTTGCATTTTAGCGTACGGTGAACTGCTTTGCTCCTCAATAGCGCCAACGAAGGGTCAGGATCCCCAACTGAACCATCTGGGTATAAACAAGGCGGTACCCGGTGATGGTCATCATGATCATTCTCCCCAATGAGACTTGGCAGACTGCCCTGGGTTCGTGATCTCCGAGTCCTATCAAAATGCGAGTCCTTGACTCGGTTTTGAAGTGCACTACCGCGGCCCTCGAGACTTCTTTCAGCCACGGTATCAACGCTATGAACAGCATCGAATTTCCACGGAATATGATCTTTCTCAAGACCAATGTAGGAGCCAGTTTGAGAGTCATCATCGATGCGACAGTCAGAGGAGAAAATATCATCCGGTATGCAGGCAGGCGCCACATCCCTGCTTGAATCTTTGTGCTTGAAACCATAAACAAAGATCTGGGATGCATCTGGAACTCCTTCTATACAACGGGAAATGTCGAGAATCATGCGTTGAGCAATATTTTGCGCATCTGGCTTACAGCCACAAGCTTCTTCGATCGTGCGACATGGCCTGAATGTTCGCGGGTCCAAGGGAATAACTGACCAGCCTCGCTGGGGTGGATTATTGGATGGATGACCAGGATAATATACCCTAGATGGCCATAAATCGTCCCAGATCCTCCAGACAATAAGTCTATTACTTATATCTGTACTAACCATCCACATTCCATTAGGATTCAAATCGAAATTGGCGAATGAGACGCAGGGAATATTGTCAAAATGGCCTCTGTAGGTCAATCGTAGATTCCGGGTCCGATAATGCCTTGGCATAAGTTGATGTAGTTGGTAAAGCTGTTTCCTGCTTTCCACAGGCTCCCATGTTTGATCTGTCGCATTCGTTCCCGTGCTGATATCGTCGGAAGATTCAGTCTCGTCGTCCCTATCCTCCGCAGCCGGATCTACCAATGCAAACGCATAAATGGTGATGAGACCCGTATTGGCGCTTACAGCGATAAGGCGGGCATATTTGTGAGTAGCCAGACCCCAGGCGCTCATTCCGACATTTTCCACGAAGAACGGACTGATTTCAGCGCCGTCAAAGGGCCGTTTGTAACCACTCTTCGCACAGCGTTTGACTGCAGAATAGATCGCCTCCACATGATAACCGCAGACATTCCCCGAGTCTGTCGCCAGCAACAGAACTTCATCGCGGCCTAGATCATCCACGAGGATATTGTTGATCGTATGTGGGTTCATGCGATCAATATAACCTTCCATCAAAGGATCCTTCATCACAGGCTTAATGATCATTTCAGGTTCATATCCAAGTAGTTGCTGGGGGCCTTTCGGTATCCAGACATAAATATCACAGAGATGTGCGACAAAGATGAGGTTTCGCCTCTGTGACGCTGCTGACTGTATAACAAGATCAGCCAAAAGTACGGAATCGCAATCATCGAGTGCAATGAATCTCTTACCAGATTATTTCGCCAAGTAGCAATCGGAGGACCAAACTTATCATGTTTTCTAATAACACAGATCAATATCACTCTATATCATATCTCAAATTCACTCTTCAAACGTACGTGGGGAACTATCCAAGTCAGTCTTCAATACCTCACGTGCGGGGGATAATCAGCCCACTCACTCGATCCTCTTCCTTTTCCACATTTAAAGCTTGAATCCGAGGCCGAAGCCTATTCATATCCCGGCCATCGGGACCGACCTTCAGGTCTAGCCTCCCGGGGCTGGGAGAATCCATTTCCCCAAACTATGAGTAGTGAGAGATGACGATGGCCGGGTGTCGATAGGAGGTGCTGGAATCGTGGACGAGCAGCTTCAGCGAGTGAATTGAAGTCAGGATTTTCATTGCCAAGAACTGAAAATAACTTAAGTCAAAAAAAAAGAAGAAGAGGAGAAAAGAGAAGGAAAGAAAGAGGAGGAGGGGTAGACGTCTGGGAAGTTCCGCGATGTGACAAGCTCCAAGCAGCTTCTCGCCGGCTTTGGACAAGCGGGGAGCCAAAAAGGCCCACCGCCTGCTTCTTTCCACCTCCTCCGCCATCAACTTGACGCTTCCTTAACTTTTGACTGACAAGGTATCAGTTGAACTTCACACCATGGATCTGGTGGCTAGTATACGCAAAGAAGGCAGTCGGTAAGTTCAAAGTACTCCCTCTAGTAGTACGCCTATGCCGATGCTAATCTATCTAGTGGCGGCCGCAATGAGTTCAAATGGAGCGATGTCCAGAACTCCACTCATCGAGAGAACTACCTCGGTCACTCATTAATGGCCCCAGTCGGACGCTGGCAACAAGGTCGAGATCTACAATGGTACGCCAAGGGTGAAGAAGGGGATCAGGAAGAAGAAGCTCGCAAACAACAAGAGGAACGACAACGAGTCAAAGATGCCGAAGAGGAAGCCATGGCCCGCGCCCTAGGTTTACCTTTACCAGTAAAAGCTCAAGCTCGAGAAAACGCCAATCTGACACCTCTCGGCGACAAGGCGCAATTAGATGGACCCAGCGCAGGCGAGGAGAAACAGGAACGAGAATCCCGCAGTGAGCGAAGACACAGACATCACAGTCGCAGTCGCAGTCGCAGTCGGGACCGTAATCGCGATCGCAAGCGCAGTCGAAGTCGAAGTCCACGACGAGAGAGACGAAGGGATCGAAGTGATGATCGAGGTCGGGATCGTGATAGGCGACATCGTCATCATCACCATGATGATCGGGAACGTGAGCGTGGTCGGGGTCAAGACCGGGATCGGAACCGGGATCGGGATCGGGATCACCGTGGCCATCGGCATCGGTCGAGATCCAAGGACCATCATCGCCAGAGACATAGCTCTCGTCCCCGATCACAGGATCGATCTCACCGCAGATATAGAAATCATAGACGCGCAGACCGAAGTTATTCCCCCGCCGAACGACGAGTCCATGCAGACCGAGGCAGAGATAGGGAAGGTCATGATCGTCGAAATTGAAATACGTACCAAATTCCTGTATCACCAAACCTTATTGATACCAGTTTTGATGCGGCGTTTGGGAGCTCAGCGATTTATCAAATACTATATGTTCAAGACAAATACTATCATTTTATCTAATTCCAAGTGTCCATGTGCGACGAGTCTAGTATACATTCCAAGACTTGCTTTACTTCAACATTCATATCTCACAGCTCATCATGGGACGTGTTTGCGCTCTCGCTGAGGTCCGGCATGGACATCATGTTCACCACCATACTGGTCCAGCCGGTAAAGTGCTGTGTTCGCTGTCCCTTGCCAGTGTCGGGGTTATACTGCTCCCAAGCGAATCCTGTCTGCTTCCACTCTCTAAAGACATTTTCAACCAGATTCTTGCGCAGTTGAGAGTACATGTCCCGGGCTTGTTCTTGGTGAGGGCCCGGAGTGATAGCGGTATCCTGAACCATAGAGAGGGTCAATTAGTAAATATATCAAAATGCTTGAAAGTGTGTAACTTACGTAGAGATTCTTCAGCACCAGGTAATTGATTGGCATCCAGATAGGACTTCTCCAATAATTCTCCGCAGTCTCGTAAAATTTATCCTGCTTACTCAAACTGCGAATACCAAAGTCACTCCACAGTTGCTCAGGATCACTGATGAGATCCAAAACGGCCTTGAGGCGAGGACTATCAGGGCCCAACATGCCGGTCAAGAAGGGGAAAATAGAAATGTAACCCTTGTGGCAGACATGAACGCTCTCCTCGAATTCATCAATAGTAGCATCGCAGAAGGTCTGCTCTTTCTCGTCCCAGTGCAAATCGTCAATGTTGCGAGTGATGGCATTCTCATGGTAAGCGAATTCCTCCGCGTCATCCTCCTCGCCCAAAGCCTCGGCAATCCGACGCAGAGTCCGAGTCATCATACCCATCCAACTGATGAGATCCACATGAAGCTCACCAGGGTGAGGGGGTTGAGCACGAGGATAGTCATCAATACCAGATGTCAAGATGTGCTGCTCAGACCGACCGCGCCAGCGGTAGGCTTCCTTGGTAGAGAAGGCTTCGCGATCATAAGACTTGATATCACCTCGCTGGGTGTTTCTGAACCAGTTATAGTGTCTCTTCATTAGTGGATAGAATGAGCGGAGGTATGCTTCGGATAATTCAGGGTTACGCAGAGTTGCAGTGCGTAAGCCCTCGGCCACATCAGGAATATCAAGAGATTCTGACTGGTGGCTCTTGTTGGCCTTTGCTTTATCCATGAAAGCTTCCAGGGCCATGAAAAGAGTAGGAGGGTTGGCGTAGTGGGGGTACTGAATGGTGAATTCAGGAGGGACCTTGCTGCGAGCTTCTAGTCCAAGAATCTGTTCGCGAGCAATCCAGCCATCCTCATCCATGAGATGGAACCAACTCTTGATGATTTCAAGGCTTTGAGATAGATATTAGCACATCATGTCTCCTTTATGGCGGTAATCGGTTCCACTTACGCAAGATCAGAGTCATATTCCATCACGGGCATCAGATGGAAGCCCTCGTCCCAGAGGAAACCTCTAGGGAAGAAAGGTCGAGAAGGAACGCAAGTGAAGAGGTCCTTGGGGCCCTCGAATACAGGCTGTGCGGCAGCCCTTGCCTCTGCAGTCTCTTCCCAAAAACCCTCATTCTCCTCGTCATAGGCAGGGGATGCGGAGCGGTCGACAACGTCGTCGCCGTGGAAGAATCCAATGCCTCCAACCAAGTTGGAAAGCATGGCCTTGGAGAACTTGGCATAATCTTCCGACTTGAAAGGTGCCTTTGGTTCCAGAACCTCTTGGAATCGCTGCGAGAAAGAGAGAGAAGCAGCCTCGAGTTCTTTGGTGATAGTCTCCGCTATAATCCTGTTAGACCAATGATACTGCGGTGATTTTTGTGGAATGATAGTATAACAACGTACAAGTCACAGGCTTAGAAGCTGATCCAGAAGAGAACAAAACATCAAACTAGCAATATTAGCCATGCCGTACGCTCAGTGTTTTCACACGACAAATTGCATACCTCGAAGGGGCCAGTGAAGATCTTCTGGACCATGTGAACATTACCTTGTCCAGGGACGTGGGGAATCGTAAATAATTGTGCAGGGGGAGGAGGGTTGTCCGTCCCATGCTCATTGATAGTCTTCTCGACTTCAGCCTTCATCTGAGTGAACAAAATACCTAACAAATCATCAGCAAGTGCGTAAAAAGAATATAAGGCATCGACTGTTCAACCCACCCTTGGCCTGCCAGAGATGTTGCTGTGGCATTGTGGCACTTGACACAATACCCTGACCCAAGGGCTTCTCATCGTAAGTAGGATGATCATGATTGAAATACTCATTGCTCTCCGGTCCAGAAGTAACGTCAATAGAGAAATCACCCAGCTCCGACGAGTACCCATTGAGCTTCAAGTCACCATCAAGCGGAGAGCTCGATGAAGCAGTGTTCATATCAACACTCAATTCACCAAGTCCTTCAAGAGTTGTATAGAAAACCATTGAGACGGGCTGATCAGGACTTCCATCTTCACGAGGTGTCCCCTTCACACGGAATCCCCAACTTCCTCCATGCTGGCCACCAGGCACCTTGACGAAATCAATGGTCAAGTCCAGACTATTCCCAGCGTCATGAATAGTCTCTCTTCCACCCTTTCGTACATCATATTCATCCCAACCATATCCAGCCATCCCCTCATTCTGTTCGCAGGTGTGTCTAAAGTCTTAAATCGGTATTAGCACGTCCATGCAGAGCCATTGGAGGTAGCAATTATAACATACTCTGTTGAGCAGTACCAAAGTCATCGACCTTAGCCCACATCAATCCTGCAGAAAGACTATTCGCAATGCGAGGACGCACGCCAAAGTACAGGTTCGACTTATAAGGGCCCCATAACAGCGAGTGATTGTTGGCGCGGGCGGCCTCGTTGATTAGAATTGAGGCATCGGTATGGTCAATGGATGCTGAGATCCCGGTCGCGTATAGGACCGTTGATAAAAGAGAGGAAAATGCGAAAGGTCGCATCTTTGCTTTCGCATTAATGCAATGCAATGAGAGAGAGTTGAAGGAAGGTTGGCGGAGCTCGTTGGTCTCTCCGCAATGACGTGGCCCGAGCTTTCTGAGTAACACGAGACTGCTTTCGACGGAGTATATATTTGCATTTTAGTCTTTACCAGATTAATAGGGCTTTTATTTTTAGGAAGAAATTTTATTTTGGATATAAATGATTGATTCATTTACTAAGCTAGAATTGAAACTAAATAATAAGCATGGCCGTTGCCATATTTGCTGGTATTTACTACTAGTGTCACGTTCAAGTTCCATCTGAAGAAGTCTGATATAAACTCATCTAAGCTCTAGTGTACCAAGGTAGAGTGTATGTAATAATCACAGCTGATCCCGAGGGTCCAATGACCCGATTTTAGCACTCTTAGCCTTCCCATCAAACACAAACTCGCTCATCAACTTGCCCGTACCAGGACCATTCTGAATACCCCAGCACGTATGTCCAGATGCAAGATACAATCCCTTATCATGAGTCAATCCAACAAGAGGCCCTCCAAACCCAGTACTATTGGGTAGATAACAAGCCTGGCGAGTCTGCACCGAGCCATCCCGCAACTCATCGGAGATACTTCCAACCTGATCAATAATTTCCTGACACCGTTCCTGATCAACTTCAACCTCAGCAGAGGTAGCCGGTAACGGCACAGTTTTATCTCCATCACCACAGGCGTAAACCGTATCATCTGGACGCGCATAAATCTCCGGTGCCGCCGCTGAAGCTCGAGACTTTTTGGCAGGATTGAAGTTCGCCGGTAGTTCGATATTCGTGAATAACGCATACGCACTCACTGGTCTAGTTGGTCGAATCACAACGCTGTGCGCGCGCATCGCAGAAATGGGCGCTTCGGGGAGTACATTTCTTGTCCATGGACCGGCAGCAACAATAACATCAGTTGCTGGGATCGTCCGCGACTCACCCGAAGATTTATCAGTATATGTCACGGACTGAACTGCCCCGTCAGGCCTGGCAATATCCGTCACTTGTCCCAGGATAATCTCCGCACCCTTCTCTTCGGCTAATTTTGCCATAGAGGTCGTGAAGAGGTATGGATGTACTTGAGCCGTTTCACCCGGTCCACTCATACTCTCATACGCGCGCAGCAAATCCGGTTCAATCCAATCCAGGTCCTCGGGGGTACTAGAGGACTTGAGTTTTGACATTGCGGCACGACTGCGTTTCTGTAGGGATTCGCCCTGGTCTTTTCTCTCGGATTTATCTGTCATTGCACGACCGCGAACAACAATTTGTCCACAGTTCGTCTCTCGGTATCCCCATCTATTCTTGCCATCATGTTCTTTTGCAAGTTGTGCGTGAAGTGGGTAGCTAAGGTCTACCAGGTTACTCGGATAAGCCCATTGCGCAAGTAATCCGCCTGCTTTTCCAGATGCCCCGCCAGCTATGTCGGAGGCTTCGAGGAGTGTGATTTTGTGACGGGTACGGTCGTAGGATGGGTGTCTTGTGAGGAAATATGCGGAGCAGCATCCAATGATACCACCACCTAAAAGATATCTGGTCAGCGCATTCGGTGGTTGTAAGAGCGCGGGGTGTATATTGAATAGTGTAAAAGGCTGGTTTCTTACCAACAATGACGATCTCGCGGCGATCTGCAGAAGCAGACATTTTCACGCTTGGTATAACTTGGGAGGATAAAAATCTGAACGAAGCCACGGTGAAATGGGGAGTTGAAGAAGAGTGAAATGCGAGAACCGGTGTTGGTCCGATGAGAACTACGTCACATCCCGATAACTAGCAATTTTGCACTATATTATCAAGCATATCTTGACCAAACAGGTTCAAACAAGTTCGGGAATTATTCTACTGTAGTGTAAATATCATGTCTAAAATGCTTCGATTTCCATTGGGTAAAGGCAATTAAATAACAGGGTCTTTGCCGTAAAAGATTTCAAACCAACCCGAGGACGATGCTCCGCAAATGCAAAAAGTGGCGGCAAAAAGAAGAAGTGAAGATAGAAGATGAAGCAGGAGAAAAGGTATAAGTAAAGAGAAATGAGTATGATCAGACAAGACTTCCACATAAACCAATGTAAAGCCACCCATTGAATTTCACGCATACAATCGACATTTCATCGCGACGGACTGAGAGGTCGGTTGAAACCTCCTGTACGATTCATGTACTGGCGGTACTCGATCTTCTTCTCCTTCCTGACACCATAGATATCATTTCCAGGGACTTTGGTGTTTTTCGTAGTACGGAATCGAGTGAATCCCATACTTTTCCGCATCATAGCCTCAAATTCATCCTCATCGGCATCTTCCTTGAAATCCACCTCCATTTCATCATCGTATCCCGACCCATTAGCCTTTCGATCATCATCCCGAGATCGAGGGTCTCTGCGTTCAGAGCGTCGATCGCCTTTATATCCTCGTGGTGGAGATCTGGACCTCGACCGACCTTTGGTGCCATTTCGAGCTGGGGATCGCGAGAGTGGTCGTTCGCGATATTTGTCGCCTTTTGATGCATATCCTGTATTGAATTGTCAGTCCTTGAAACTCATTTGTTGCTTCGGCATTGCCTTCTTGAGGTCGCTATAGCTGCCGCTACTTACCTCGTCTGTCGTAGCCACGCTCTCGACTCGTACTCCTCTTCCGATCCCTAGTCCCATGTCCATCTCTATCTCTATCCCTTCGGTCGCGGCGATCTCGAGACCAGCTCCTGTCTCGCCGTCTATCTTCCCCTCGTGAGCGTGAACGATACCGACGATCTTCTCGAGGACCGTCGCGTCGGTCATCTCGGGGTGGGCGCCGGCGCTCTTGGTCTGAAACTGCATCCGGTGAGCGATCTTTTGAGTCACTCATATCCCACATAGCGCTACTATCGACACGACGGGCGCGCTTTGCAGGAGGTTCTGCCATGTTGGTTTGGAGACAAAGGTGTTGTGTTGTCTGGTGCCGGGGTCTTTCGGCGAATGATCAGTGGTGTAATTTGGAGCAATCACCAAATCGGGGGGATTGTTGCTCTAGGTGTTAAAGCAGAAGAATAGAAAAAGGATCATGAGCCACTTTGAGCCCTGGGGGTATCACGTCGTTGCAATTGCGATTCACTGCGTCGTCTGGCAGAACCTTGAGAAGTTTATTACGGGCGGTGAGGGAGACCATTTGCGCAGTATATATCCGCTATCAGGTCAACCACAGTCCAACTTGGTGGAAATAATTGAGTGACCTCAATGTTTCATTTTATTGTTTATTTAGTGGACTGTTCAGGGTTGTGGTTAATATTTCTGTTAGGCTTAGAATAACTTACCCTGTGATAGAATCTGTTTTATATTCTCTTGGGGTCATACAGCTAGTGATGGAAGTATATCTTAGGACCTGATCAGCATTGTACAATCTGGGATGAATATTACTTCAGCTACTGCACATGATCCATCATGATGGTGTATTCGAACAAATATTATCATATTCTTTACTTTGATCTGACTCAGTTCTCGATTCCATTTTCTACCCTGTTCTTCGTCTGTAGCACCTATAGACGAGCTAATTAGCTCCATGCGTAGTTACTAGTATACTTGCTACAGTATCGTACACTCTAGCTGACCTATACTAGAGCTTGAGGTCAAGTTTTCAAATATCGTAATCGCTACTACTAAATAGTTGTACAAAAGAGCCAAGTCACTAATTAGTTGTCAAGCCTCTATTCATAATTCTGATTGTCCAGGGATGTCCTGTCTGTATATTGGGTGCACATCCTCAACGTCTACGCGAATGCTTTAGTGTAATGTAGGCTTGAGTTCCCTATATGTCCAACATCATGATATGATCAGTGAGTAGAATCAGAAATCAAAAATAACTATCTATTTAATAGACAGATCATGCAAAAATAATAGAAAGACAAAAAACAATGGAAGACGGGGAAATAGCAGCCGAACGCGGTAACCACTGCGCCACTCCGACCAACGTCGGAGCCAGGATTCGAACCTGGGCACCCGAAGGAATTCGGTGAGCTTAACCACTGTGCCATTCCATTGTTAAAGATAAACCACTACTTTTTGGCTATATAACCTAATCACTACATTTCCCAATAGAGTAATTTTTTAATTACGATGTATAGATGTATACATTACACTAACCAGCTCACCAAACGCCAGGAGAAGATAGCGTTGACACAAGTCGGAAGAATCGCTTATTCTTCTCAGCATGCTCCTTGATCAACTCTTCTCTCAAACTCCCAGGCCTCAACCATTTGCATTGCAAACCCAGCAGTATCGCCTTTGATCCAATTACCCTGCTGGGGCGGAACGTTCCCTGTAGAACAAAGTCGGTAGATCGGATCGACAACAGATAACGTGAGAAAGCGACAGTGATAGGGTTTGGTCTTATGCTGGAGCTGTAAGGGACTCATTCGGTGCTGAAATGCATTAGGAAACGAGATCAGACGACCCGGTGATATCTTCACCTCTCCTAACTGTTGCCAGGCCGGATGAGATCGAATATTCTCAAATCCGAAAAGTTTTCATATATATTTGAAGTTCCATAGACCTCCTTTCAAATTGAGTGCTGGGTTGTTTTCCTCGTCTTCTGAAACCACGGCGCCGATTCGGTCATAGACCCAGGTAGCGTCGCCCAGTGTACACTTCTGCCGAAAACTAATTCGAGGCTTGGATATATTTTCTGAATCAAGCATATAGATAGTATTGGCTACAATACATTCGTTCGAGTCTCCTTCAGTATGCCATTCCTCGCCGGAAAACAATGGGTTTCCAGGCTTGAGCTCAATGCTGTGGATTCGGACGAAAATCTGGAGACCCTGTTCTCGAAACTCATTCTCCAGTGGAAGTTCATAGAACTGGTGATCATCAGCATCTTCTGCCTTTTGGCGTATAAACCCATTCATAGGGCGCCAACCAAGGGTTTTATCCGAAAAATTGAGACAGTTAGTAATCTGGATTGGTAACATAATCTTCATTTGCCGGACCAACGATCGCTTTCCCAGTCCTCTCTGCTTTCCAGTCTTCGTACGAATATGCAGTTCCTGGATCCAAGTGCTCAAAGACGAAAGTATTGGCATACTTCGTTAAAGCTGTGCGAAGTAAACCCCAGCGGACCTTCCAATCCCTCGGGATCTTTTGCGTTCTGACCTGATCCCAGTATACCTCGTCTTTAGATTCAGGTTCCTGGAGGTAGGCTTCTACTTGAGCACACATAGATTCGTACTGCTCCGCAGAGAGTTTGCTCATAGCTTCTTTTTTTGGTAACTTTTTCGCCCATTCAGGGAACGGGGCTTTCCACTCGACTCCGTAAGTGCGTATTCGCATAGGTTCACGAGGACAAGTGATGCAATACCCGTTTTCAGATCTGGTATTTTTCTTCCAATTACTGCGAACTAATATCTGGTTTAATTTCTTTATGCTACTGGAAATCACGTCCTCGATTCCAGAGTACATCTGGCGGTTTGTCGGATGGAGATTGTTGATGTAAGACGAAATCCGAACAGCCGTTGACTTCGGGAGCCCACTGAGTTCTATTCCACATGGTAGCCGCTGAAATTTGGAAGACCAGATGTACGGATTCCAGTGTGAGTGTTTAGCTACCAATATTGGATGACCCGGAATAATGGGTTTCTTTTTATTGTATAATAGTCGGGTATCTCCATCTATTCCATATGTTTGACACTCGACTAGAATTTTCGTTCTTCTATAGACAAGAGGAAATAGAGATGGGTCAACAAGATTCAACACGGACGAAAATGGTGTTTGTTGAAGAATTTGATCAGATAACATGTCGACAGCTGTATCCCTCGATCAGAAGTGATTGCCGTATCGAATTTACAAATGTCGCTTGTTGTGTTGAACGCAAGTAAAGAGCCATCTCGCTCAAACTGTCGAGCCCTGTCTTGCAATTCTTGCAACCACCAGTCCAATGGTCAGATAGTGGAAATTGAGAAGTTGAAAAAAAAAAAGAAAGAAACCTCGTGATGAAATAAGAGTCACCGTAAATGTGGATATAACGGCCGTGTGCACTTGAAATTACTAGCGGTCTTTATACAAATCTGACCTCTTACTACCGCTGGAATAGTCACTACCAAATAAATACTAAATGGGTGATATAAAATCTACTCTGTCAGTATTGAGTTGTGATAAGAGTTAAACCAATACTAGTACTTGTACTCTTTGATTGTAAAATATAGATGAGCGACTATATAAATGACGTCCTCCGATATGACCATCTCAACTGAATACAATATCATCAATGGGTAGCATTTATATATAAATACCATATAGAAATAAATACCTTAGCAGCATTGAACATCTACAAATCTTTCAATAAATCTTTCGGAGTATCCTTAACGCAGTTGCATGCGGCCCGTCCCGTCGAGCCTCACGCCCACCGCGAAATTTTTGCAGCGCAATTCACCCCCCCACTTCATCCGCATCTCCCTGCACCACCCAAACCATTGCGCATTATGGCCCCAATCAACCTGTCCCATCGTCGGACACATAATCTTCTACTTATTTCCAAGCTACTCAATTTAAGAGATACAGCGTCCCCGTTTACCTTGCTCCTTGACTCATTGGAGCAGCCGGCGACACCCCTCTTCAAAGAATATATCAGGCGAGCCAAGGTATGTCACTCTGCATCACCCATGATACAATATCATTGTTTAAACCAATATTACTACTAGTAGTCTTGTAGTGAGAACTAAAGCTCAATACTGACATATACAACAGCTCTCCAAAGTCCATGTGACTCTCATCTCATTTGAAACTCTGCGCAAGCCAGATGGCGTTGATGCATTCATTTCTGCTCGTCGCAAGACACCAGCGGACATCATGTCCGAGGTATCTTCAGCATATAAGCCTGTTGCAAGTACAAACGGGCCACCGCAACGTATCACACCCCCACCTCCTCCTAAGACTTGAGCTCAACCTGTCAGGTATCCCATACTAACTACTCAATAGGACGCCTCATCCTGATTGACGCTATAAACCCTCTTCTCAGCTACAGGAAACTTGACCCAACATTCCAACTAGCCGGATTCCTTGGATCATTCATTACTCCAAATCCAACAACGGCAAAAGCAGAAGCATCACTCGTGGTCACATATCACTCTGATGTACCAGGCCTTCAACATTCAAATGTCTACATGCCATCTCATCTTTCTATACTGACATACCTTGCCACAAGCATCATCACCCTACACTCCTTCTCGCACATCCTGGCAGAAAAAGCTGCCCGTGATCGCAGCCTAGTTGCCCCGGTCTTTGGTCTCGACGAAGAACAAGACGGGGTTATCCTTGGTCGACTTGATAAACTAGCTGGTACAGGCAGCGCCGAGGGTATTGTGTTAGAATTGGAGCATAGGCGTAAGAGTGGTCGAGGTGTATTGGAATGGTATCTTCTTCCACCTGCTTCGAAGTATTCGCCAACACATGTGAAAGAGGTTGTCACTCTACTGGACGATAACATCCTATACAATCCCCCCATGGAACCGGATACGAATGCGGAAGATGAAGAGCCGAAATCAACATTCGAGTTGGGGCTTACTGATCGGCAAAGGAGGGATCGCGAAGGTGTTGTTTTGCCTTACTTTGATGCTCAGCATGGGGATGGGCCTGGAGAGGGTGGACGGATTCTTTATGATATGGGAGAAGAAGATGACTTTGATGAAGAGGAAGATGAGATTTAGAGTGGGATTCGGAATGATGAATATCTATGATTATGCCATGACTCTATACTTTCTGGAGGGGAAGGAAAAGAAAAATAAAACACCTCGCCCGGAGGTTTAATTTGGTTCGTATAGCTACATACATTCATACAATTGGGGGGAATCGAGGAAAGACTACCAAAGGCTACGGCGCTGCCATTGGAAGCTGGGATTGACGAGATTAAAAGAAGCGCCACCAAAGCAAGAGGAGAACCACGAATCCAACACCGGCAAAAGGTCCGTACTATTGGAAAATAGTCAGCAGATGAACATAAGGTAAAAGTTGATCAGAACAACAAACCTGTTTGACGAGCAGTTCCCAATTAATTCGAACAGCAGCCTTGCGATACTTCTTACTATCCTCTCGCAAACGACCCGAAAGTTCACCCATGCGTTCCAGACTATCTCCACGATACAAGAGATCCTCGATATTCTTGGTCATCACCTTAGTGACATCGCGCAATTCATCGTTCAATTTATCCAAGTTCTGCGAGGCACGACTATCCTGATAAAGCTTCTTTGTGCGTTGAATAAAGGTATCGAATTCGACAAAGGCGTATGGGCGCAGTGTTGGAGAGAGATATTGGGATTGGGCGTAGGTGGTGGTGAACTCCGAGGCCAGGTCGGCTAGATAAGTGAATGCCAGTTTCCGGGGATAGGATCGGTCGCAGATACAAAGAAAGCAGACTTCGTTTTGGATAAGGTAGCTAGATTCGCAATTAGCAATCATTAATTCAGCTCTTCCCCCCCTTCTCTCTGTTCAACTTACTGGAGGTTGTATTGACCGGATTCGATACTCGCTTGCGGGGCAGCATTACGACTCAATCTTCTGAAGATCATCTTGCATTGAGACTTGATCTCAGACAGCTCTGCCTCTGCCTATTCAGAAGGTAATCTGCGTCAGTTTCACCTCTCCTATTCATATCACTTCGCATCTCGCCTTACCTGTTCATCATCCACGGAAGCAGCCAGCATAAGGCCTAATCATTGATATCGTCAGCAAGCCCGAACTCGTCCTGAATCATACTCTCCATCCATAAAGCATACCATCTAGCCGTGCAATCTGGGTTGATTTCACCATTTTGCCCACAACCTGCTTGATTCAATTGAAGCTACAGTCAACGTGTTTTGGGCAATCCGCAAATGGTCAAGTCCAAGGCGGTGAATCCCGGCAGTACCGACCGCGGCTCGGGGTGAGCTTCTTCTTCCCCGACAAAGCGACTTCTTCTTTCACTTGTTTGATCTGCTCTGACTTCTCTTTGTTTGAATTTCTTACTTAGACGGATTGTGGCAAACTCGAAACTGTCCACCGATGTAGCTGTCCACTCGAATCAGGCCATGTCTAACGAGGCTAAAAGAGCCCCGAGAAAAGCAGCTCCCCGGGGAAAGTGGAGCGAGGCACAGCTATTAACCAGCGATAAGTCATTGTTGATTGACGCTGATCTAGTGGTACGTGAATGATTCCAGTTTTCCATGAGCAGTTCTCCAAAATAACCATGTCTATGAAAAAGGTCTGAGACTAACGACTCATGCCATATTCTATTTAGAAATTACTTGCCCGCCCCGAGGCTTGGAATTGTCTAGATGAAAATGAAAAGCGCGAGATTCTAGCTCTTCTCCCCGCAGATACCCACCCCGACGCAGAAACCCAACAAGACGACCCCAACGCAAAGATACCCCCTCTACCAACCTCATTCTTGCGATACTCGAATAACTGGCGTGATGGGATTCGTCAATTTCAATTAGATCTTCAAAATGGTCGATATGATCCCGAATGGCTGCGTCAAGCACAGCAAGCTCGAAAGCAGCGTGAAAATGGCGATTTTGACTCGTTCAAAGAGCAAGAATTTGAGCAGTTCTGGGGTCAGAAACAGAGGTTGAACCAGAAACTTCTAGCTGGTGAAAGTGCGAAGATTAGATTGGGTGAACTCATTGATGCTGGTGTTATTCTGCTGGGGGATGTTTGGAGATTTCGTTATTTCTTCAAGACGGCTGAAGTTCCGGTTACTGTTGACAAGGAGGGGAGGGTAAGCTCGTTTATCTTGATCTTTCGGGGCAGTGCTGACAAGTCACAGATTGACGAGATTGATGGCGCAAGGTTATCATTTACATTTCCTACTGGCACCCGGACGTTCCTCTCTACTACAGCACCTGGAAGCAAAAAGACAGAAGTTGCGGCTGAAAGTGACATCAAGCTGGATGCCATTGCGACAGCCTCTCAGGAGGTTCTTGCAGATGTCTCAGAAATATTGACAGATCAAAAAGAGCAGATCATTGAACACAACATCAAAGCGGAACAGCCTAATACAGGCGCATCAGAAAATGCTCCCCGGTCCACTGCAGAAATGACTGCGAACATGACCGCGAAAGACCCCCCGAGCTTGATAACCTATACCTCGATCCGAGATTCCACTGAAGATCCAGATGAAGTCATTGATTCTGCGCAATTTTCAAATCTCGCATCAAATGCACCCGAAGGAGGAGCGCCGGACAGGCCCCACGATGAACAAAATGGCGGATCTGTACAGGTTATCATTGTCAACAAGACTTCTAGCCCGAGGACTGCAAATGAAACGCTCAAGCGTCCAACACCTCCATCCGAATCTGAACCCCCGCCAAAGCGCCAGCGAGGTAGACCTCGCAAGGTCCAAAATTGTGCACAGTCCCAAGAAAATGCATCCTCGAGTGAAGATATGGCTACTTCTCTCCAAAACCCAAGAATATCCGTGGAAATCATGAAATCAAATTCATCTCCAAGTAATGAAAATAAGATACCCGAACAAAGTTCAGAAAATATACCATCCGATATTGAAGCGACAGCACCAAATCAGCCAGCGATGACACCCACATCGAAAAACCAACAACCAGATCAAATCGAAGATAACATTACGTCTACAACCATAGGACCGGAAATTTTGGAAACAAAACAAACCAGACTTGACTTGGACCCCATCGACGACCCAATCCTGCGGAATGAACTTGCTTCTTCCCCCCTCTCCTCGGCAATATCATTTGAAGAGCCAGACCCCACCAAAGAAAAATGCAAGGAGCAACCTAAACTGGAACAACCCGAACTAGAGAACCTGGAAATCACCATTCGAGATATCCAAAGCCCACTATCCTTCGTCAAGAATGTCTTGAAAGTAGACGGGCGTAATCCTGATAGTCGAACTGCAAATGCCTGGAAGGAGGTCCGTTGTTATCGAAATAACCAGGATATGGGTACCCTTTGGGATGTGAGACAGGCGTGGTATTTGAAGCAGAAATAGTCGGGGTTTTCATGTATCAATGCAAAAAGAGTGCACGATGCTGTGTCAGTATTCATGAAGATTCAGTTATTACTTAGAAATACTTTAGGTTCTTTTTCTTTCAATAGAGTATTGGCAGTGCCCAAAGCTGGTTCCTGGAAATGCCGTGAATAGAAATGGGCCCTGGGAACTTCGAGTTGTAGAGAATATTACCACTAGATCTACTAGATCCTTGAACACTGTTGCTAAAGAAACACTTAGGTACTGTCTCAATACTATAGCCTTGGAATGTTCATTACTGGTTGCCAATGTAGCAAATATTAGTAGATACTACCGGTGCAGCAAGATACAAAGCTTACTATATTTGCAATATAGGACTAATACCACACTTTACAACTCTCCCAGCTAAAAGCCACCAAGACACAGTATCATATCTATCAAAATAGCATAACATTATATCATAGAATATATCAAAATTAACCAAAAGATCCAGATCCACCCAAAGGACTCGTCTCCGAATCAGCTGCAACATCAACCGCAAAACTAGCCTGTATAAAATCCTCCAACTCCTCACTGACAGTCTTCAACTTCTCCTTAACACTAGCAACCCCCTCCTGACCCACAATATGTCTAGAAGGCGGATTTTCATGACCCCCAATAGAAGTAATCGCATAAACAGTCTCTTCAACCAAAACTTCCAAATGCGCCGTACTAAGCGGTGGATGCATAGATACTATTTCCGGCCGGGAAAAGGGTCCATTCTCGATGGAATTCACGCGCGAATTTTCTTCCGTGCGGTTGGGTGTTGTTGGTGTTACGCCTTCGGATTGTGCATCTGGTAATCGGGGTACGAGATGGTTTAATATTCCGCGGAAGAGAGGGGCGTGATTGTTTGATGGGGAGTAGGCGGGGAATATTGGGGGGACGGAGGTGACTAGGTTTGTTAGGATGCCGATTTCTATGCTGCATTGGAAGATTGTGAGTTTTATGTTGAAGGGGGCTATTTCGTAGGCTAGGCTCTGTTTTGAATTTTTTAGTTCCCTTTTTCTTTGATTTGGAAGTTGTGCTTGAATAACTTACGTCGCAGAACCCTTCTAATGCCCAACCTGCTGCGCAGTACATTCCCAGACCCGGAGTGCCGATATGTGCCGCTGGTGATGGTTAGAGGATTGCTTTCTTATATTTCATTGGATGTGAAGAGCGAATAACTCACTGATTCCCGAAATGATCATTATATGGCCGGCGTATTCTCTTCTCATATGTGGTAGGGCAGCCTTGATTATATTTAGAGGGCCGAAGTAGTTTATTTCGAATTGATCGCGGACGAGATTGAGCGTTTGTTGAGAGGCAGAGAGTTCTTCGACGGTTCCGATTAGAGCTAAATTCTTCGTTAGTATCTGTCAAATGTCCATTTGGTAGTGTCTGCAAACTTTGACTTGTACAGCAGAGTAAGATGTCAATTCGACCAAATGCAGCAACTGCTTCAGCAACGACTGCCTGACATTCTCCCATCATTCTAGGGCACTCGTTAACTCTGATCCGTACAAAATAAGATATATAGCAGCGCCACTAAGTGCGCAGTCTAAGTTGATCATGCGCACCTTATATCCAAGGGAACCGTCTTCATGCGCTGCTTCCAACCCTGTTCCTTTACCTCGGCCAAAAATGCATCGAAGCCATTCCTGCGCCTCTCATCGCGCTCAAGAACCGAGTGTGCCAGACCGAGAAGCGCATAGTCGCCATGTGCTAGTACTTGTCGCGCAACGGATATACCAATTGGCGAGTCCCCCGCCGTGAGCAGCCATACTCGGGGACCGTTATGCGAGGGGAATTGACCGCGCGAATCGTGGGATGAGTGGAGGTCCATGGGGATTAACGAGGTCAAGGCGGGTGCTCAAACACGATGCCCATTGCGCGACTCGAGGGAATGTCGGGCGATGGTGTAGTAGTGTATATTGTGGGAGTGAGGAGATTGGTGGAGGTTGAAGAAGTCCGGAGTAAAGCTGTAGTTTTCGGAGACTGCGGAGCAGGTGGAGAACTGTCTATCACCACCGCTTTCTTACAGTACAGTAATGGCGTGATGATCTTGAGATTGGGAAATACTTCAGTATACAAGATGAACAAAACGAAATAATTGGAATTAAATGAAATATAGTAATTCAATTACTCATGAATAATATTGAATAATTTATATTAATACTCTTTTACTCTGTAGTGCAAGTAAATAGCCGTTGGAACCCGCTAGAATGCCAAGCCGTGCGGGATAAAGTTCCCTCCACGCGCTGAGGACACTTTCCTTTCTCCAACCCTCACTCCATCATGCCTGAACAACGGCCACGCAGACAGGACCAAGAGTCCAATGTATGTGCTTGATTATACAAGATTCCATGATACGTTTCTCGCTAACTCATCCCTCTAGTCTGGCTTCAAGGGTGCCCTCCAGGGCCTCGGCATTTTCCTCCTGGTACAATGGGGTATCAATCAATACATGGGAAAAAACAACGCCCAGAATGCGACTCCCAATACCCCCGCAGGTGGAATCCCATCCTTTTTCGATCGTCCCGCTGCTAGTGAAGTCTCCAATCCCAGCCTACTGCCCGACCTGATTGCCCCCATTTGGCCGGCCAATAGCGCTCTCGATATCAGCATCTATGTGACTCCCTCTTACGAGCCGCCTTCGTTGAAATCCTCCAAGAGCCAGCTAGTCATGCAGGAGAAGAACTTCACTGTTGGAAACTATAGCGACACTCGTGAAATCGATACCATGATCAAGGTTCCCAAGGCAGTTCAGCACAATGGTACTCTCTGGGCGCACTTCTTCGTTGCGCGTTCGGGGTTCCAGTTGGACCCTGCTGCAAAGGATTACACCACCGACAACGCCCTCCATTTCATTCGTCCTCTCAATCAATATCTTCCCAAGAAAAAGGCCAAGAAGCTCAAAAACCTTCTGGCCTCGGATGATGGAGCCGAGACTGAGGAGGAGGATAATGAACCCAAAGTCACCACTGCTTCTTACTATCACCCCAACTTCACCGTCTCTCTGATTCCCGATAGCGGTACGCAGCGATTCGGTCAGCTGCCGCCGCCCACTCGCCAATATGTCCAGCTCGAACGTACCAATGCTCGTGATGCCTCCGGCCAGAATGGTTGGTATTATCCGATCATGTTCCTGAACACTTTCTGGCAGTTGAAGAGTCATATGACCTTGTTGAACTCTACTGTCGATGAAGTGCCTTTGCGTATTACCCTGGACAACATGGCCCACTGGAAGTTCAATATCATCACTAGCATTGACGAGGGCTCCAAGCAGAGTGCCCGCCAGGCTGCATATGGTGGACCCGTGCCTGGTGGTGGTGATGGTACGGAGTGGGAAATGGTCAAGGAGATTCTTCTGGACACTAACATTTACCTCCTTGGTACCACCGGTATTGTCACTATTCTGCACATGATCTTCGAAACTCTTGCCTTCAAGAATGATATTGTAAGTCCTCCTGATCTATTCTGACATATTACGCTTTGACGCGCTGACCCAATATCTTTTTAGTCCCACTGGCGTAAGAAGAAGGATGTTGTGGGTACCTCCGTCCGTACAATCCTAGCCAACGTCTTCATGCAGGCAGTCATCTTCCTTTACCTGATGGACAACAGCGACAACACATCATGGATGATTCTTGCCAGCCAAGGCTTTGGTATCCTTCTGGAGGCCTGGAAGATCACCAAGACGGTTGATGTTCGCCTGCGTCCTCCACCTACAAACTCGTTCTTTTCCTTCTTGCCCTATGTTGTTGTCTTCGAGGACAAGCACAAGCTTTCTGAGACCGAGCAGCAGACCAAGGAGTACGATGAGATTGCCTTCCGCTACTTGTACATCCTGGCCGTGCCTCTTCTCATCGCATACGCTGTTTACAGCCTGATGTACAACACCCACAAGTCGTGGTACTCTTACATCATCGAGACCCTTGTCGGTAGCGTATATGCCTATGGCTTCTTGATGATGGTCCCCAGTCTGTACATCAACTACCGTCTTAAGGTACGTCCATTTCTCCATTTTCTTCTTCCCCTATAAGAATATGTTCACTAATATTTGTGATATAGTCCGTTGCCCACATGCCCGGCAAGGCGATGGCATACAAGTTCCTCAACACCTTCATTGATGACCTGTTTGCCTTCACCGTTAAGATGCCCTGGTTGCACCGTCTGGCCACGCTCCGTGATGACGTGATCTTCTTCATCTGGCTGTACCAGAGCTGGAAGTACAAGATTGACTTCAAGCGTGTCAACGAATTCGGACAGGGAGGCGACAGTGACGAAGAGGTGGAGACTGTTACTTCTACTGCTGCTGCGAAGGTCATTAAGGAGGAGGCCAAGGAGGAAGTAGAGGAGGAGGTTAAGGAGCAGTTGGCCACTCAGTCTTCTTCCCAGACCAAATCCAAGCAGTCCACTCGCAAGAGAAAATGAGTGACTTGGGATATCATGGCAGTACTTTGATTAAGTCTGGTATATGGTATACTTGATTGAATATTCCTTTCCAAGCACTACAATCAGTCTTAGTATCATCCTGTTCCCCTTGAATATGTAGTACAAGCTTGGCCTAAACGAGATAGCATTATCTAGATTTGCAATATATTGTTGTAATTGAACAACTGATCCTGAAATATACCCAAATGAAGCCAATAAATTGAAGTTGTAGTATTGGCCGTCTTTCGGCTCTTGTTGATGTTTGCCCGATTCGGTCGAACCAACTTCTTCTCCAAATCTCTCCGTTTCACTTCTCTCCGCGACACTCAAACTTTCACCTTCTCATCGATTCTTCCCAATCTGCAACCTCAACTGAACAGCCCTTATCGAAGTCAAACTTTCAGCCTTATTATTCCACCCTTGCATATCTTCAAGTGGTGGGCGCGCGTTTCATTCGACGCGACGCGACACGACAGTGGGGCATGCGGTTTGCCCGAATCTAGTTGAACAAAGACCAGCCCCATTGATAGAATTCTGGCGGCAACATATGGCAGATGATCCAGGTAAGGCATTCAATTGAATAGACTGTCGAAATCAAATATTAACAGACTATAGATCGGGCCGATGGCCGCTTGCTCGATGCCTTGGAGCATCTGGAAGCTGGTATGGACACTACAGCCAACTAAGCCGTAACACGAATGCAAGAGAGAAAAATAATTATACTAATGAGATGAATAGTGGCTTTTGTACCTCCTAAACAGCGATACACTGATGCTGGCGAGTTAGTCAAGACAATTGCATCAGACGCGTATGAGAATGGTCTCTCACCGTCTGCCCTGGGCCGTCTACTCAAAGTGCTCGGCGTGAAGAACAGTCTTGATCAGGGGAGTGTGACATCTCTTGTGAAAAATCTTTATCCGCGAGAGAGAGTTTCATCGAAATTTGTTACGCGAGTTGTTTGTTGTCTTGGACCTAGCAAGGCGAAACCTAGTCCCGCGACGCAAGCTTTGCTTGTGCGGTGGTTGATTGTTGTTTATGATTTACTTGAGGAGAAGGGACATCTTGGGAAACTTTATGCTGTTTTATTCAATCATTTGGATATGATTAGTTTGAGGAAATCGTTGTGTCATCTGTTATCTCTCATTACGCGACGGAAACATGTGAAGCCGTTTCGGATACAGGGGTTGATGGAATTGATTCAGAATGCTGGTGGTGAGGATAAAGAACTTGTTTGTTTGTTGAGGGTGTTTAAGAATTATTATCCTGAGATTGTGGTTGGTGATGCGAGTTCGAGGAGGAGTGGGGGACTTTTCTTCAAACATCCTGATCCTGAATGGTCTGGTCATGCGAAGGTTTTGCAGGATCGAAATTTGGAGAGCATCAGGGATTCTGGACAGCAGTCTGGTTATCAAGTTCTTCATCGGGGTACGGTTAAGAGGAGCAGGATTGAGGTTGTTATTCCTGTGTTGCAGACTTCTCGAGTGTCGAGGAAGTATACTTCACTTGAGGAGATTCGGGATATTGAGCATTTTGTCGAAAAGTTGGATAGGATTGAACTTCCTAATCAGATTATTTCGACACTAGGAGACGCTATGGCTCAGAAATATCTTCATTTGATACAGTCTGAAGCGGCTAATCATCGGATGGATGAGTGGCTGAGGAACTTTTTGGAGGATCGACTGGAGCAGATTCGCAACGATGATGATGATGAACCGGAATCTTTATCTTATGTTCTCGGTTTTGTTGAAGGTTATGCCTCTTTTACCAAGGTATGTCAGATTTGCCTCTTCTTATCCCGTCATCTTTCTTGTCGTTGTTGGACAATGGCTGAATCCTGCAGCAACTTCTCCCTTCTGTGCGATCTTTCTTGGAGTCTTATATGGAAGTATGGAATGGGCGAGACAATCGTGAGCAGGTCTTACGCTTGCTTCAGTTCTTGCCCATTGAACCCTTTGATTCGCTCCAAACCAGGATATTGTCACCGCTGGAATCTTCCCTGCTCGACGACACGCTCATTTCAAGGACAGCATTGCTTGATTTCTACTCGTCATTGATTTCTGAATGGGGCGTGAAGCTCCGAATAGAGCCCTCAGTTTCCGAAGAATCATTACCCTTGACTAAAGTCATCAAACACGCAGAGCTATTAGCTTCCTCGATCCTCGAATTCGCGTCTTTCGGGGATGAGCAGAACGCCTCGAAACCGGCAATTCTACCTGTACTCAGATTCTACAAATCCCTAGCAGACCTCTTCTCACACGCATCGACCAATGCAAGAATCCGCATCACGGTCCCCAGAGCCCCAACCGTATACAGCATCGCTTTCACGTCTTGCATTTCCACCATATCAGGTCTAAACTCCATTCTAGCAGGCTACAAATCATCATTCGAAGCCTCGCTCACCTCCGAATTTCTCAAAGTCCCCAATCCTCCAGACGCACTCTATGACACACGTTTAGTCGGAGAATTCAACGGTTACGTGATGGACATGTGTAATCTACTGTGGCGAAATCGTGCCCTGAACACCGAAGATCCGAACGCATTGGGTTGTCTGATTCCGGCATCTAGCACCACGTCCCTAACGAATTATGTTCGAAGCGTGACGGATGCTTCAAAACATTATGATCGTGAGAGTGCATTCGGAGTTACTCTTGCATCGATATTTTCTCTCAGTCATCATGCTGCATTTTGCAATCTTTCTGCGGCTTGTTTCGCTCATTTAGAAGAGGAGCAGCAAATTTCGGATCATAGGCCTAAAATGCGGAAGCCTGTGACGCAGAAAGCGTTGCAAGCGCTTGAGAAGGAGGGTGGTGCTAAAATTTCCTGGCAGGAGTATCGGGTATATATGTTGGATTGGTTGGATGAGATTGGGAGTACGGGGACGGCTAATTTGATGAGGAGTACGATGAAGGCTTTGCGGAAGGAATAAATAGATTACTGAATCTAATCATTTTGAATTGAAATTACACTGACTTTGATTTTTTTCAGTCATAAAGGCATATCGAACGCTTTCTATGGATATAATTCTGCTTGTATCACCAAACGCCACAAATGCTTGAAACATACTAGTATACACGTATAGTACAACCGGAGTGCTTGCGACTCCAGTCAGTATTGGAATCTAATGCCAGGTACTTTGAGGTAGATACCTAGAATTTCTCCGTAGCATTCAGATAAATATCCTGAACACTGGGATCATCCCTCAAGTTACTCAGCAAATCTTCCAGATGCTTCGACTGCTCTTCATCCTGTACTTCGACAAGAGTATCCTGATTCGGATCCCAAAAAATCTCCAATTCCTCAATAATAAGCCCGGACAACCCTGAAAAGGTTTCACCAACACTCTTCGTCTCAGACGGATCCGTAAAAATAACCAGTCGACCCTTATCATCCTGAATAATATCCGTCGCCCCAGCCTCAATAGCCTGATCCAGATAATCATCCGGATTTAAACCATCCTTCTTCTCAAGGACAACTCTCCCCTTCTTCTGGAACAAAAATGTCGTAGGCGTGACTATTCCTCCCCCATTCTTAATCAAGTAACGCACGTCCTGGAGAACCCGCGCTTTCTGATCGGTTTGACATTCCACCACTGCGGCAACTGAACCGGGGAGCATTGCTTCGATGGTGAGTGATTCTAAAGCTTGTCCGGTCAAACTAAGACCTTGACCGCGGGCAATAGCTGCTTCGATGATTGTCTTGGGAATTGAGGCTCGTTTCGCATTTGAGAGGGCTAGTGTTAAGCGGGGATTGTATTTTGGATCGGCGCCCCATACTAGAACAAATTATTAGTCTCTCACACCGAATTGTAAAGGGGCGCGACTGCGAATACTAGATAAGACATACATTGAGTAGCACTGCTGATCTCCTTGCTCACCATCTGTCGCTCTTTGCTTTTTGCCTTGTCATTTCGGGCTTTGTCGTGCTTGATGGTGGACCACTTATTGTGACCGGAGAAGAGAGTAGAAGAAGTTCCGAAGCCACGACATTGGCACAAATTACAGATAGAAGTCCCACGAGGTGATCGAAAGAGTCTGCTGAGCTGAAGAGCCATGTTGCTTGACCTTTTATCTCGGGCTTCCGCTTAAACTTGCAAGTTGAAGTTGAAATTGACCGGGGAAATTGCGGAGGAAGAGTATACAGTCGGCCCGACAGTTTCTCCGTCTCCCCTCGAAGGTACCGCGCGATGACGGAGAGAGTCTCCTTCCACGCTGGTTTCTTCACTTTCTTCTTTTCCTTTTTCTTTTTTTGTTCTTCTTCAATGGCGACCTCCGAATCCTCTCCTCCTTCTGCAACTTCAGGAAATGCGCCGGAGCTGGATATTCCTAAATTACATGCGCTCCCCTCGGAGCAGCAGGACCTCTACTTGCTCACCTTCACCTCCGACCTAGTGCAGTATATCTCCGGTCTTGATGCGGCGCAGGTTTCGTCGCAACAGAAACCACTCAAGCAGGGATTGTTTAAAATCCTTACCCTTTCCTCCCCGACACTTACGAGAGTTCTTCGAAATAATCTTGGACGATGTTTTGGTGCGATTCTGAGCAAAGGGGATCGGGGGATCCTCTTCGAGACAATCACCGATCTAATCGGAATACTGAATGCGGGCAAGAGTGAAGCGGAATTAAAGACTAAATTCGCAGCGGCACATTGTCTGGGCGAAGTATTTGCGGCGGCGGGCGAGAGTGCATTTATGCAGTCAAACGTGGCTACTGCGAGTATGCTGAAGTTGCTGAAATCAGCAAGTAATCATACTGGACTGCGGGGTGTGATATTTTCAGTTCTGCGCAAGATAATTGTTGGAATTGGAGTTCCAATTGATGAACAGACTGGTCGTGATATTTGGAAACAGGCACGGAATGCGGCGACCGGTGATAAATCGACTTTTGTGCAGGTTCATGCTTGTCGATGCATGGAGCAATTGATCAACACTACCCCCTTTTTCGATAATGCGAATGACTTTGAGAACGTGAAGACTATAATGTGGAAGGTCATTGATAGTCCGACGGCGCCAGTTAGGCATGCCGCGGCTGCGTGTCTTGGCCGAGCTTTGGTCAAACTACACGCGACAGAGGCGCATATTGCTGCGCCGCCGAAGCCGAAATCGAAGAAGTCGAAACGTATGTCGAAGAAGCCTGGTCCACGATCGGGAGATGAAGAGGAGGAGGAAATGTCCGAATCTTCTGTGGTGAATGCTCCGAAGAAAGACTCGCGACTTTTCTTCCTTCTCCCAGATCTGCTGCGACAACTCTCGTCACACTATTTGAAGAGCACGACTACGAACCGGACACGTGCTGGAATATGTATATGTTACAAATATGTTCTTCGAAATTTGGGAGATAAGATTGTTGAGGAACGTTATGGACAAATAGCCTCCAATTTGCTATTTGATCTTTTGAATCACCCAACGGTGACATATAACCGATTCCGCCTGCTGATGACCCGGAAGTTTGTGAAGACTATTCTCGAAGACACTATTGGTCGTGAACTGCTTCGAGAGAACAGTCAATTAAATGCAGCCAGATGGCTCATAAATGATGTGTTGAAAGACTACCCGCAGGTCATTCAGGAGCGCCGGGAACCAAGCAAGTATACCTTGACAAGTACAGTTAGTGCGCTGTCCTCGTTGATTGTTTCACTCGGCTCTGCATTCGGGGTTCATGCCGATAGTTGTCGTGATGCCTTGCTCCAAGTACTTCCTCATCCTAGTTATACTGTGCAGATCCACACGGCGCATTGCTTGCGCAGCTTTGTACTTGCTTGTCCACACCAGCTGTTGTCTTGCGTTACAATCTGTATGAACAGTCTCAACAGAGAGATCGGCCAACTTGCCACACCGCGTCAGTCTCCTCGTCGATGTGTCGGCTATGCAAATGGGCTCTCGGCCATGCTCAGTACCTCCCGCCTGCAACCTCTTTACGGTGCAGTTGATGTTTTTGCCCAGGTCTTCACACAAGCGACAGACTTGCTGAAGACCAGCAGTACCTCCGAACTTCGAGTTGCAAGCACTCAGATTCAAGTAGCTTGGATTCTGATCGGAGGCTTGATGCCTCTGGGACCAAGTTTTGTCAAGATTCACCTATCTCAGTTGATGCTTCTCTGGAAGAATGCCTTGCCCAAGCATCTCAGCAAAGAGAACTCTGCTAGACCCAGCACCCTCGAGACGAGTTTCTTGGCTCATGTGCGTGAATGTGCACTCAGTTCTTTGCTTGTTTTCATGGAATTCAATAGCAAGCTCATCACCGCAGATGGTGCTAAGCGGATTGCCAACATGCTGCAAAACACAGTTGAATTCCTGGACGACCTCCCACGACCCAAGTCGATGGAAGACCTCGCACATCGCCTTCATCCTTCACTACAATTGCAAGATTACACGATCTTGGTTCGCCGTCGGGTACTGCAATGCTTCTCGAAGCTGGTACACGTCCACCATCCCAGCCACGGAGAAATTATCAACCAATCTAGCCTTTTGAGTTTGGCAGTCTCTTCATTCGCAGACCCAGATGCGCAGTACCGCCCTCTCGAAAGTTCAATTGCCGGATCCACTGGCCAATTTGATGGCTTGTGGGATCTTTGCGATAATTATGGATTTGGCGTGACTGGTCTTGCCCGTGAATATATCAATGCGGCGCTGACCGGATCAAATGGCACTGAAAATGCCCCTTCCTGGGCTGCCATTGACTCTGCAGACCAAGCTGTGGATGATGCTTTGACATTCCCCATTTGTCAGGCTAGTGAGCACGACTCTGTACTTTTGTATAGCTCGCGTGCAGGAGATATTTGCGTTGATCCTCCAACTACCGGAGTTGTCAATTCGGCCATTGATTTGTTCTCTGTGGCTCTGGCGCTCTATTCTCCTAAAGTTCAGGAGAGTAGTGTTGAGCAGATTGCGACATTCCTCGCATCTCAAGGTCTTCAAAGAAACCCTGGGAGAAAGGCCGCTCTTGGTGTTAACATCTCCGTTGCACTTTTACATGCCTTGAAGGTTTCAGTTAAAGAGACTGATTTCGTTGCTGGAAAATTGAACCCTTCTACCGACAAACCACTACAGGAGCTCATTCAGGTACGCATTTCCCACTAGCACTCTAAGTTTTTTGGGGCAGACACTAATCGAGGAGACAGAAATTCGTCGTGGACGCTGACCCTATCGTACGCACCATTGGTGTCGAGGGCCTGGGCCGTCTTTGTGATAGCGCTGGCAACGCCTGTACCAATACGCAGGTGAACTGGCTCGTCGATACAATCGTTGCGAATAGAGATCCACATGCTCGAGCTGGTTGTGCTGCCGCTTTGGGTTGCATTCATTCTCAGATTGGTGGCATGGCAGCAGGTTTGCATCTGAAGACCATCGTTGGCGTGTTGATGTCTCTTTGTAACGATCCGCACCCGGTTGTTCATTTCTGGGCTCTTGGTGGTCTGGAGCGAGTGGCCAACTCGGCTGGATTGACCTTCTCACCATACGCGTCTAGCTCCTTGGGAATGCTTGCCCAACTTTACAACGCTGACACCCACAATGAAGAGTCTGCTACTTTGGCTACTTCCAATATCGAGATGTCATTCCTGACACCCGTGGTCATTAGCCGATGCGTTGACTCGCTAATCAACGTCCTGGGACCTGACTTGCAGGATGTTGCCAAAACTCGAAATCTTATCCTCACCCTTCTTCGCCAGTTCCAGCTCGAGGACAACCCTGCTATTGTTACAGAGAGCTCCAAATGCCTGGACCACTTCTCTCTGTATGCTTCTAGCTTTGTTGACTTTTCCCTCTACGTGAAGCGTCTACAGACCGAGCTTCGTGCTAATGATCACTTCATGAGAGATGTTGCTGTCCGTGGTCTCAGCAACCTCATGAAACGTGATGCAGCTTCGGTGGTTCGCACGGCTAGTGAGGGCCTCGAAGACGATATTTGGCTTGCGTTCGACGATGCTCCTGACAGCACTTCTCTGAAGAAAATGATTCAAGAGTGGTTGCAACAAACCGCGCTCACGGAGACCGAGCTATGGATTCAACGCTGCAACAGCATCATGACAAAAACTCGCAACAAGGTCGAGCCTCCACCTACCACCGCTGTACAGACTGCAGCAGCAGACATCCCCGATGACGAAGTTGCCGGATTTGCATCTGCGGTTGCTGGTGACACCCAGGCTGATTCCGCAAATGGTGTCGCTGGTCAAGAGTTACTGAAGTGGCAAACTCGCAACTTTGCAATGAGCTGTCTTTCGGAATTATTGGCTACCGTCCAAGAAGCGATCTTACCAGACCAAGCCATCCCGGCGGAGTTGGCACTTCAATCAAAAGTTGGAGATATTGTTCGCATGGCCTTCCTGGCGTCAACTGCCAATGTAATTGAACTGCGTGTCTGGGGGCTGAAGATTATCGACCAAGTCTTGAAAATGTTCGGAAAGACACCTGATCCAGACTTTGCGGAGGCCTCTTTGCTCGAGCAGTATCAAGCTCAAATTGGATCCGCTCTTACGCCAGCCTTTGCGGCAGATTCGTCAGCGGAGCTTGCATCTGAGGCAATCAACGTGTCTGCAACTTTCATTTCTACAGGAATTGTGACAAATGTGGATCGCATGGGAAGAATCCTCAAACTACTTGTTCTTGGTCTTGAAAATTTCGCAAGGAACCCCGATACCACTGAGATTGGAGATCTGAAGGGATTGAACTCCAATGCCCGAGTTATGGTCAAGTTAGCACTGTTTTCTGCCTGGGCTCGTTTGCAGATCTCAAGCATCGATCATGAGTATCTCAATCAAGTGGTCCAGCCGTATCTCGCTAAGCTCACACCGTTGTGGCTTTCTTCTCTTCAGGGATATGCACGATTGCGGTTTGAACCCGATATCTCAGGTGCCTTGGGAACGAGCACTTCGAGCAACGACCTCGATGAGGTGTATGCTGCTTTGAATCGGGAGACTTTGTTGACGTTCTATCAAGAGTCATGGCTTAATCTTGTCGATGCGATTGCTGGTTTAGTGGAGAAAGACATTGATTTCGTTTTCGATGCTTTGGATGGAAAACTGCAGCAGCCTGAAGAAGCTAGCGAATCCGAAGAAGGCAAGGAAGACAAGGACAAGGAGACAGATGGTGAAAAGAAGAGCGATGAGTCGTCTGTTGCCGAGTCGAAGGGCAAGGGAGATGATATCAATTACCGTGAAGAGCCGGTGGCATTCTTCTTTGTCTTATTCGGACTGGCGTTTGAATCTTTAGTTGACCAAACCACTTCGCCATCGCAGCGTCTGGGTATTTTGTCAGCTCTAAAGAGAATTCTCCGACCAATCATCTCTGGAAATGCCATCTACCAAGATGCTATTTTCTCCGAGACTATGGATACATTCGATCGCCTTGTCTTGACTGAAACAACGCCAATCCAAACTGTCATTGTCGAGATTGCCCAGAATCTTTCCCTGGACCACCCTGCCGCCAAGAACGATCAAGAGCGAAGTGACCACCTGTCTGATGATATTGAGCAGCTCTTCGAGTTGACTAGGAGCATTATCCTTGTTCTCGCAGGGATGCTTCCTAATCTTCGTGAATCAACGCCTCTCGCCCGTTTCAACGTATCATCTGACGATTCTCTCACTCTCATTCGCCTTGCCCTGAAATCTCTTGTGGACGTTGCGTCTGTCTTCCCATCCATTATCCGGAACGACCTACACGCCTGCATCCTGCACATCTTCACCACTATCTTAGCGACAGGGATCTGCCAAACCGAAGTCGTGCCCCAAGCCTTGCCAATCTTCCGACAATTCGTCCACAGCATCACTCACTCCTCCGAAATACCCGAGGAAAAAGATGTAGTCGCATTCCAACTTCGAGGTTGTCTAACTCGATTCCTCACCATCCTAACCATCGCTCAACGCCGTGAATCCGAGACATCAATCCCATGTGCCAAAAATACCCTTCTGGCCATCACTTTCCTCTTAACAGCCGGTGGACACGTCCTACCCCCCCAAGACCCATTAATCAACCGAGTGCTCAACGAGCTTTTGGACTGTCTCCAGGATGTCGGGTTAGCAACCGTTGCAGCAAGTTGTCTCCGCTCAATCCTGCTCAAGCCAAACCCACGCTATACAACCGACGACGTGATTTCCAGATACTTATTCCCCCGTTTAATCGCTTTCCTCGTCGGTTGTCCCGATAACGGTGACATTCCAAGTGACCCAGAGAATTCCCGAACCGTAATCGCCCGCACATTAGTCGCATGCGTGTCAAACATTGCCTTTTCACCGACAGAACTACCAACCGCATTATCACTCGTGATGTCCGCCCTCCTTACTCGCGCTAAACGTGAAGGCCAACAAGTTCACAAGGAATCAGCGGTTTATCTACTTGAACTTGCTAAGGCAGATCAGGTTACGTTTAAGAGTCTTGTGGCTAGTATGAAGGCTGAGCAGAAGGGTCTTTTGGAGGAGGTTTTGAGGAGTGCTGGGATTGGTGGTCAGGTTAAATCTGATGATTCCGTTGAGAGTACGCAACAGGCTGCGCCTAGTATTGCTTTGAGGATGGACTTTTGATAGAGATTCATATGGTTGGGTATAGATTAGATGGATGAATTATGTATGGATGATTGCTCGTGGAGCGTATAAAGGTTTGAATAATATATTACTTTCTTTCGTTTATTTTGTTTCCTTTAATTTCGGAGTAGTAGGTAAGCGATCGAGCTTTGCAAAGGTACCCTAAAGTTGTCTTCCACTCAGGATAGTGAAGACATCAGCTCAGGTATATATTGCTCCAAATTTCACTGGCAGTGCTCACCCTGGAATTATAATTTGGAAGTTTCGGTCCATCGAAGTTGACGATTATGTGCGATTTCGGTGCTTTACCCAGAATCTGCAGGTTAATGCTACGAAATTATAGTTGTTAATGCGTAAAAGTTCCTTGAATAGGCCAGTGCAAAGCTAAATCTCTGGAATGAAATTGTGGAAGATTCGACTGGAAAAGTACTGTGTCAGAGTACATAATCAAGCCTTATTGTCATACTGGGATCTCTCCTGTAGCCAACGAGACGGTTGTCGCAAATTGGTCTCCTTCGACTTGTCCATCTGTCCTGCGGATTTGTGTCTTCGCTGGAAGACACCAATCCCATATGTTCAACCCGCTCTTTTCCGTTGAATGAGTGAACCAGCCGCCAGAAGAAGAATCCCACTTCGGCCTTGTAGTATGTGACGAATTCTATTTCAATAATCGAAATGTCGAGTCCTTCGTTCCCCCGATACAGGGCTCTTATTTTGGGGATACTCACCACGTAAGGATTTTGAAACAGGGTCTGACTCGGGTCACCTAGAAATTCTCCCTCTTCATTCTTCCCAGTTTGAGATCCCAAGACTCGGGCTCCTGCCAGAAAATTTCGGGCCCTCAGCGAGGCGCATTTCAGAAACCACTTGAGGGTGTTCTCAGATGAATCTTGTGCGAAGTAAGCTTCGGAATGTTCTTGACTGTCTCTTCGAAGCAGTTTTGTCTTCTTCCCATCTGCTTGAACTCGAGTAGAAATGGCTGCTCAATTTCGCTTTGAATATCTGTTGCAATTCCATCTCAGACATACCCTCCAGGGCCACGAAAGTGAGAAGCTTGTTCTTGCCTGCGCGTCGAAGTGATTCAGAAAAGGAAAGACGAAGGGTGATGCTTGATACAGCTGGTAAAGTGTAGGTAGGTGATCCAATTGGAGGAGGATACTCAAAAGAACGAACCAGGGGAGCCTTTCGGAAGGCTCCAGCCACTGATAGTCATCCATGTGGATGAGAGTTGGAAGGGCTCAAGTGTGAATAATAAAAGTGTACGCTGAAAGTGAGAAATAGTGAGAGTGAATGCAAAGGGAGGACCAAAGAAGAAAGAAGAAAGAAGAGAAAAAGGAAAAGACAAGCGCGTCTTTGCTTACCTGAGCAGATTTTGAGGAAGGAAGGAGCGAGGGTGGGTTGTTGTTCCTTCCATTTTGGGAAAGTACACTCACCACATTCGAAGGACTATATTATAGAGCTATAACATAAATGATATATATAATATATATGATATATAGTATAATGTATGAGCTTTGGTAATGCTATGCTTAAGTCGATGCAATTTAGGCATCTTGCTTCCCATGGCAAATCGAATTTGTACTCCAATTTGCAGTTTGATATAATATTGGTGCAGCCAAAAACGAAAGAACTGCCACTGTAGAATAAGCTGTTCGCATTTCGTTGTCCTAGGCGCTGGAATGCGTGCAAATGACTGCAACTCTTCGTGTTCCAGGGACGGAGATTTTACCAGGACCATACGAAAGGTGCGAGTGAGATTCGCACCGGTGCCAATGATACCAGTTGTGTCGACTAGAGAGAGAGGGCTTGGCGTGTAATTCTCGATCTCTTCATGCTGGAACTGCATGAGAAGGTTCCTTTCATATTTGGTTGTGGCCGGCATCACTGCAACAGAGTGTCAATTAAACTGTTTTAGAATGGTACCCAAAGAGAGATCGGGATCAGTTAGCGATTTCAAAGAAGAGGATATATGAGGAGTGCCTAACTAGGCTGAGTAAATGAATCCTCGTGCTAGAAGTGTTCCAAGTATACTATAGTATAATCAGTCGACCCGGTGATATTAAGACAACTTCAAGTTAAAAGAGTTCCGGCGCGAGGTAATATATGATGATTGATTAGAATAATGATGTCCAAGGATATATATATCTCAAATGTCTCTAATGCAAGATTCGTTTGTATACCCTGGTGAATCTGGTAAAGCGGAAGGAAGCGACATTCCGGCCTGATTCCCCAGGCCTCAACATTGATAGTGGAGGAAGTCTCCACTTTTGGACCCTTCTTCATTTTATACTCTTCGCATCCACTTCCCATCCACTGCCACTCAGTGGAAACGCACATCATGACTCTTCTTTGATGACCTAATTTATTTCCCCAGGCTTCCTTGCTGGGTCCGCGATGCCACCAGATAGAGGGCGCGCCTCTCGAGCGTGTGCCTCATGCAGAAAGCAAAAGACTCGTTGTTACGAACCCGGTCTCCCCGGTAAGGCCTGCTTAAGATGTGAACGTCTTCGTCAAAATTGCTCGCTGGTCGAGTTTGAGCGGGACGAACCAGAACAGGCAGTTCCAACCTCAGGCGCTGATGCCCGGTATGTACCATTTATCTCATTTCGAATATGTAACGGTACACCTCAGCAGATTCTCAAACTAACATCATCATTAGACTGGAACGCCTGGAAAGAACAGTGGCCACTCTCTTAGACAGACTAGGAGAAGGCCCACCAAGTGTTGGAAATGAGTCAAATACTCCAGCCAGCGCACTGACAACTTCCGAAGCCGGGGAACCTCCTCCCCCAGGCCCATTTAAAGAGACGGAAACTTCCGCGGCCCCGATTATGGTCATCCGTGATTTGGCCACCGATTCGGGCGTGAGGCCGTCGCCCGACACCAAGTCTCTGGGCGCTGTCCTAGACGATCTAATTACCCCTGATCTGGCCCTAACCCTCATTTCAATGTATGAATTCATTTGTACAGTTCTCCTTCGATGCACTCCACTAACTCGCTATCCCCACAGTTTCCTCGAACACTATGGCAGCTGGATCATGTTAGACCCAGAGTCTGACCCAGTCCCCCTTCTTCCTCGTGTGAGAAGTGCCCCCTTACTCTTTTGCGCCTGCTGTTTGATAGCCGTACGGCATACCTCGGCAGACCTCGCGGCGAGCCTGGCGCCAAAACTATACGAATGTGCTCGTTCCCTGGTTTCAACCAACCTCCTGGTAGCGCCTCAATCAATTGAATTCTTTCAAGCTGCTCTCATTCTATGCATGTGGTCAACTACTGTGGGTCAAGTGCCCTTGAGTATTGATACATGGCTGCTGAGTGGATTCGCTCTGCAACATTCTCAATCTAGTCCTCTTTTTGCCCAAATCACTGCTCAAATACCGCCTACAAATCGACTGGATGAGAAAACGGCGAGTCTATGCTGTCTTTGGAATCATTTGTGTCTGGCTCATTTGCATTATTGCGTCGGGACGAATCATCGATCTATGCTACAGCCCTGGCAGATCGAGCGGACTCGCTTGGTTTTGGATTCGGACCAGGCTACCAATTTTGAGGTTCGTATGGTTGCAGAGATTCATCTTTATTGGACTTTATATCGGCATCTGATTGAGGCACCGACCGACCTCCTGAAATCAGTGGCTGATTTGCAAACTTGGAGAAGGGAATGGGAGTTCCTCCTTGGTAGGCATATCAGCATTCATGAGACGCTCCCATTGCACTGACTAACACTAACACTTACAATGCTTTCAGAACAACCAAGATCTCAGTTCCTCTCCATGGGTTTTCATTTCTCCAACTTAATCCTCTACGAACACGCCCTAAAGTCCAGATCCGCACGAGCCCGCGAATCAGTCGTCTCCGAGATGATCCGCCATTCAACCGCCATCTTACATCTTCCCATGGACACCGTGGATGAACATACCCGCCACCTGAGCGACCATATTTACCACATGATCACATTCGCCGCGATTGTCATATGCCGGTTACTCAGCAGCTATGAGAGCCAGCTGGCATCTACATATAATATCGCCGAGTTGGACACGTTGATCAGTAATCTTGTCCAGTGGCTTCATTGTATCGGACTGCCCTGCCATGCAGCATATACTCTAGCAAATATCATTGCAAAAGTACACCAGAAGCTTCGACCCAGAGTGGAGGCTTTGCCTATCGCTGTACCCGTGGAAAATTTCCCAGATGACAGTTTTACGAACTATTATTTTCCGGAGTTTTTGGGACTGGGCGCTTCGGCTGGAGGTAATTGGGATCTTTTGGCTGATATGAATTTCTTTCCTCAGAGTTCACCTAATCCGTGACTCACTTATTGCAATAAAATAATATACCCGTTTGGCATTGATGTGATAATACAAGTTCGTCCAACAACGCCATATATACAAAAATAATCTTACACTCAGTACAATAGTATCATGATCATGAATAACCACCCCCCTTCTTCAACCCATCCCCTTCAACCTCACCATCTTTATTAGTCGTAGTCGTACCCTCCAATACCTCCCCAATACTCTTAGCCTCCTCAGCACCACCAGTCCCATCCCCATCTCTATTCACATCCTCATTCTCCCTCTCCAACCCCCGATACTTTCTTTTAGCCTTCTTAACCTTACTGGCTTTCTTCTTCCTCGCAACCTCAGCCTTCAACGCAACCCTACTCGACTCCCCAAATAAATGCTCCTCAACCCGATCCGCTAATAAAGTCCTAGCAATCTTCTCATTCTGAGACTGCGATCTCGTTGCTTGACTTTTTATTACTATCCCCGTTGGTTTGTGGATGATTTGAACGGCGGAATTTGTTTTGTTCTAGTTATTCATTATTAACAACATTCACACCTCCTCGTCCACCAATGCATTATAAATAATGGGGTTTTTGGCATTGGAGAGGGGGGAAATATGGTGTAAACTTACGATTTTCTGCCCACCTGGTCCAGTCCCTTTTAAATAAGATATTGATAAATCCGAGTCCAGAAGTTTTAAACGTGGTGGAAGTGGTTTTGCGGATTGAGGTGGTGTTGTTGTGAAATTCCTTAGGGGTGGGATGCCAGTCCCTAATATCCCTGACCTCGGGGCTTGTAAATTTAATACTCGGGGTATAGGGCGGAAGAGTGACATTTTGAGAGAATTGCTTGTTGGATGAAGTTGATATTCATATGGAGTGAAGATTGATACGATATGGCGGGCAGAATTTTGGGTGGATTTTTGTGGTAGGCGGTCGATGTTTGGGCGGTCAGGGTTATTGAGTTATGTAGAGGGACTGGATTGGATCGTGTTTGAATGTTTATATTTTGAGGGTTCAAGGAAATATTAAGTGGAAGTTGTAAATTGAGGAGGACTAGTTTGGTGGTTTACAAATGATGATGTGGATCTGTATAAATCCAATGTTTTGCTAGGATGAAATTCTAAAAGAGAGAAACGACCCACGAATGTAGTATAATGCTATTTACAAAGCTGTATAGCCCTATAGCTGTATTTGGGTATCGAGTCTATGAATAGTGTTGGTACAAGCTTCGTCTATTCGAAGCAATTTGACAAAAGGAAATGGGTGTAAAATGAAGGTGAGACAATTGACAAGAATTTCCGCTGGAATCAGCCCAAAGACTCGCCAAGGTGCGATTCAGCAATCGGTGGTGAGTTGGGCGGAATTCCGGTGTCGTGAACGACGTGGGTTTCTTTGGTAACTTCCTTGGGGACTGGCTTTTCTACCTCCTTGACGACCTTTGGCTCAGGGACCTTGCGGGTAGAGGCGTACTTGAGGAAGACGATGATCATGACTAGAAACAGAGTCAGTTATGTAGAGTGGCCAGGGGGCGAAAATAGTAAGCTTACAGGCACAAGTGGCTACAGTCAGGGCAGCACGTCTTGTTAGAATCCACCGAAGTCCTTCGGCTTCACTCTTTCCGTCACTGTTGAGGGATACGGTGATTTTGTAGTTCAGTTCTTGAACAGAAGTGTCGATCGTCCGCTGCTGTTCACGAGTAGTCATCTTATGATCATTGAACATGCCCTTGATATCATCCTTCATTCCGGAAAGTTCTTGAGTAAGACGTTGTGACAGAATGTCGATTTCATGCTCAAGCTGACCCCTCGACGCACGTTGCCGTTGGACCTCGGAGTTCCGAGCGGTCTGAAGCGACTGCTGAAGTTCCGAACAAGCCGCCTTGAAAAGATATGACTCGTTTTCCTCGTCCGACTTGGATGTCAAGCTCTGCTTGGCATAATCGAGATTGTTCTGAAGAATGCTTCGTACAGCCTTCATAATCGTAACCGATTGCTCATTGCTGTAGCCTCCTTTGTGAAGATCCATGACCAAAGAGTAGGTATCGAAGTGATGCACGTAGGGCGCGGGGCTCAGGTGTGGTGGTTTCTCGCCAGAAGATGTTGGCTCCCCACTTGGAGTGAGGTATGTTGACGGCGAAGGCATATGGTAAACTTCTTCAAAGGCACTCTGGTGTGTATATGGCGGCATCTGAGCCATTTCTTCTCCGACATCCTTGGAAGAGGACGTAGAAGAGGAAGGTGCGTTTTCCGAGCTTTCATCCTCTAGCCGCTCATCTTGGATCTCTGCTTCTGCGGAGGGCTGTGCCTTGCTTGATTCGGCGGCAGCTTGCTCAGTGATATTAGATGCGGCGTCATCTGCGATTTTAGAAGTAGCAACGGCATCAATGGCTTCGTGTGTGTCTGTCGAGGTATCCGGTGGTGGGGACTGGGATTGCGATTCAGCCTGCGTTTGCGATGACTCCGACGGGGAAGTATTCTTCTCGCCGCTATCTGGTGTTTCTGTTGATGACTCCGGTGTATCGGTAACTTGGTCTGTTGCGTCTCCGGTAGGTTTAGAGGGAGGGGGAATATTCGGTTCAACGGCAGGACCGTATCGTCGTTGGTATGCCTGCTGGTGGCGGCTCCGAGATGCATGAAAAGCACGAGGGCGCACAGTCCGTAAAGATTGATATGTCCTTGGTTGACATGACCGGACTGCTCGCATCAAGCTCGGATAGAGGAATGGGAGTCTAGGAGTCGCCATGGTTGGAGGTGTTGAAGACACAAGTTTCCCGGCGGCCAACTCGAAGTGACGTTTGTTCCCCACGGGACTTGTTAATGGCACACAAAAGATGAGTAATGGCACTTCACTGATGAGTCATCGTCGATCATCTCGAAACAACACAAAACAAGGAAACACAGTGGAGAAAAAGATGATGCATTTGCATTAGATTGGCAATTGAAGCCTCAAATTGAACTGGAGGAGATATATTTGATTTTTCACTTCCAACAATATCCAGGCGAAACTGACAGTTACAATACAACAGGATCCTGGACTGGTCAATGTATGAGAACAGCAAATCAAGGCAAGGGGGTTTGTAAGAATAAATCACAAGAAATGGTTTTGACGGATGATCATAGATGGTCACAACGAAGCTTTTGCTGACTGCAGCAAATGTGTGGGATATGTACCGCTAGTATGATGATAGTCGTGTAAATAGGGTTATGTAGACAACACATCGGCCTCCTTCGAAGCAATTTTGATACACCGCATGTCAGTTGGCAGGTTTTACAGTCAATATGCGAAGAGGAATGGAATAAAATATCCAAATTGAAAACGGAGAAACCAACTAAACTGTTCATTGCCCTGTTAGCTTTTTCTTTGAAAAAGATACATTTCCCACGCCCTGCTCCATAGAAGATAAATCGCTAATGCAATCCATTACCACCACAAAGGACGTCAAGTGTTCAGAAATTTTGATGTCAAACAATCATCCACCAAATGAGACAATTCACCATCTTTGAATGGAGTTATTCCCGCCAAATTGTTTAAACCATCCTGCCAATATTGGTTTCCAGCCATCCCATTACCGTCAAGCGACAGCGGCAGACTCGTACCTCCATCCTCGAAGGAATTTGTATGAAATGGCTGTAGACTTTGTCCCAAATCGAAATAGTTAATATTCATTGCGAAGTCATCCTGTGCGGGATCAGAAATGATGTCGTTCAATCCATGTCCCTCCATACCACCCAAGGGAACTGTTTCTATCGTGGAAGTGTCTGACTTGGCTTCTTCCGCCTCAAGGAACCTGACAGATGACTCTTCTTCAGACACTGCCCGTATTCTCTGTATTTCTCGGGCTCTCCTTCTCCTCTCTCCTTCTGCAGAGCTTGCACTCGGAAAACCCTGCGAAATAGACCAAGGCAATCTGATTTCCCCAAACGGGGGCATAAAGCAAACTAGTTCTGGCAGATCACTATTCCGAGGTAACTGTCCAACAGACATGAAATAGTCCACAGACAAAGATATCAAAAGATACGCCCTTGTATGCTGTAAAAAAGCTTGATGCCAGTTTTTAACACGGTATTTTCCCGTCACAGCGCGCGCTGAATCGCCGAGACTCGATATACTGCCCTTTCGTGAGTATTGGATTGACTTCGATCGAACGAGGTTCGATTCGTTCTGAAGAAATACTTGTTGAGAGATTCGATTGGCTAGGTGGAGAATGTCGTCCGTTCGGAGAATTATTTCATCTGCAACGTCGTAGGTCGAAAGTTTCATTAGTTCACTTAGATATTGGAGGGGTCGACGTCTTGCATCCATTTCATCGCCTGTTTCGGAGAGTTTGAAGTTTATAGCGCTTAATATTAAGGGCATTGCGGTATATGCGACACTGATTCGGGGAATTCATTAGATGGGCCCCAAAGCGTATTCAGGTTTTGGATTTGGCTTGATCGCCTTACATTGTTAAGGGTAGATTTTGGTGTTTCCCTTGGTTGCTGAAATACTTCAGAATGATAATTAACCTCGACGTTGCGTGTTGAAGTATATTGCCTATGTGAGACATCTGTCGTACATAGTCGAATGAGACGTATGGGTGATATCTCTCGACGATAAGAGCTTCATAATGAGCCAACTCCATTTGAGCAGCTCTATTCATTGTGAGACAAAGTTTTCTTGACAATTGAGCGGCAACTTACTCGTAGTACATCAATGTTAATTTTGTGAATCTGACAACCGCGGGGTAGACATCCATCTTTTCCATTTGGGATAATGGAGAGCTGTTCTTCCATAGCTGTATTGAAGTTCTGATTCTACTCAGGTCACTCATAGTGCTTTGAAAAGCTTCTTGAGTGAAGGATGTGAAGGATATAATGTCGGAATCAAATGTGATTGACACCATTCCCGTTAAGAGCATTGCTAACTGACATTGCTCCCGAAGTACTGTGACGAGCAGGCGCTTCGTTTCTGAATCGTAAACTCGCGATCCCTGAATTTCATTTTGGAAAGAGTACTCTGTAGGAAGATCGCTCATCATTTGTAATTCGCGTGATGTGAATCGACTTCGTCGGCGGAGTCCGATAGAAAGACTTCGATCACGAAGGAGAATAGACCACCACAGTCGATCGAGAATTAATTGTGATGCTTTGATTTCTTCCGGTATTTGGATGTTGTTCATTCTGGAATGGGCCAGTTTTGCGGAATGAATGGATGTTGTAAGCCAAAGACTTGCTTCTTGAGGCTCGCCCGGGGAAGTATGTAAAGTTAGGAGAAGTGCTGCTTGGGCGCGTGTGAGTGGATCGGATTCATCCGGTAGATTGAAAAGTGTCTTTATACCATTAATTAGAAAGATTCACCATTAATCTATTGTAGATACTTTAGACTAACCTTTGCGCGTTGATAAAATGAATTCCACGCATGTCGTCTGTCATCAAAACCACACTGTTGGGCAGTTTCAAGGGAGATATATGGGGAACACGC